>JAABUN010001099.1_pt1 | contig 63965 bp, 51 predicted proteins | sample 5559311 | NCBI WGS metagenome assembly JAABUN01 (sample SAMN10711877, study PRJNA513370) | rock metagenome | isolation source: Antarctica rocks | place: Antarctica: Victoria Land, Siegfried Peak sud
TGGGCGCTCTTGGCTCCATTCACCGAAGACACCGAACTGACCGACGCCGACGAACAGTCTTTTGAAGAGTCAGCACACGCGACGAAGACCAAAGAATTCGAGGACGTCGAGGTGTCCTTCGACAATGAGCAGTAGCGCTGAATTAGTAACCTGAGGGTGGAGGTGGGGGAGGCGTGGAGCCTGAGCCCGACTGGTAGGGATTGGTGCTGGGCGGCTGCTGATTCGTCCCGGGGGGCGGAGACGCTGAGCCGTAGCCTCCTTGGTTGTAGCCGCTTTGCGTTGGGCCGCCGTACCCACCACCTGAACCGTAAGAATTGCTTTGCGCCGCCTTCTTGGCCTTGGACCGACCGATGAACCACAGCACCGCACCGATGAGCAGGAGCAGACCGCCGAGGCCCACGCCCGCAAGGCCAGCGAGCGTCCCAAAGATCCCCGTGGTGAGCGCGCCGCCGTCGACGGCGGGTCCCATCAGCGTGGCACCCCCCGAGCAGTCGACCTGGTACGCACCCGGACTCGTCGATTCGAAACTGCCGACCTCCATCAACGAGACATCTTCAAAGTCGCCGAAGTCTGTGGCTGGTTGCACCGGGACGGCCTGGCCGTCAGGATCCGTGACCTCGCAGGTCGCCGAATCAGTGTCTTGCGCTGACGCACCATAGATCGTGCGCAACTCACCTTCGGCCATCGTGACGGTGGTGCTGCCGTTCGGCATCGCTCCAGCGTCCCCGAAGCCTGACGAGAGCGTCTGCCCAGCTTGAACCCCGAAGATGGCCGTAGCCGCGATGCCGGCGATGGCGATGACTAAGCCCAGCCAAAACATGATGGCCCCTGTGCGTTTCATCCCGTCATCTTAGGGTGCAGCACTGGGTGCGACCACGCATCGCGCCCCGCAGTCGCACGTTCGCCCAGCGTCTGCTTACCTGGACAAATGACTAACGATCAGTTGACCTTCGACAACCCCGTCGACCGCCACCCCACCATCACTCCGCGCAAGCAAGACCAAGACATGCCCGGCCTCGACACCGAATTGGACCCCAAAGCCGATCGGGGAGAGACGTCATACCGAGGCACTGGTCGGTTGGATGGACGCAAGGCCCTAATTACCGGGGGCGACTCGGGTATTGGCGCTGCGGTGGCCATCGCCTTCGCCCGAGAAGGTGCCGACGTCGCGCTTAACTACTTGCCCGCCGAAGAAGCCGACGCCAAGACTGTCGTCGAGCTGATCGAAGCCGAAGGTCGCGTGGCTGTGGCCATCCCTGGGGACATCACCGACCGTGACTTTTGCGAATCGTTGGTCTCGACTGCGGTTGACGGCTTGGGTGGCCTCGACATCCTGGTCAACAACGCCGGCAAGCAGGTGACGGAGCCGGAGTTGGCTGGCCTGAGCGACGACCAGTTCGACGGGACGATGAAGACGAACGTCTACGCGATGTTCTGGATCACCAAGGCTGCGCTGCCTCACATGCCGGCTGGGTCAGCAATCATCCAGAGTTCGTCGGTGCAGGCCTACAGCCCGAGCGAGCACCTCGTCGATTACGCCACCACCAAAGCGGCGATCAATGCCTTCACTAAGGGCCTGGCTAAGCAGTGCGCGCCACTGGGAATCCGCGTGAATGCGGTGGCACCGGGCCCGATCTGGACCCCTTTGCAGGTCGTGGCGGGTCAACCCAAGGAAGCGATCCCGGACTTCGGAATCGGCACGCCGTTGGGCCGCGCCGGTATGCCGGTCGAGCTCGCTCCCGCCTACGTCTTCTTGGCGTCGCCGGAGTCGAGTTACGTGATTGGCGAAACGTTGAACGTCAACGGCGGTCTCGACTCACCCTGAGGCTGCCGAGCACCAAACCGCTGACGCCCAACGACTTCCCGACCTCGTTGGTCACCGGTGCCCTCGTAAGGCGGCGAAGGAGTGGTCACGTCGACACAATAAGTGACCTTTTGCCCTTGAACGATGGCGCAATCAGGTCTGTGGGTGCCCTGTGTCAGAGTTCGGACATGAGAAGAGCGTGCGATGCAACAGCGTGACGGCAGGTTGGTGCTCAGTGCCACGGACGTCACCAAGCACGTCGCGTGTCCTCACGTCACGACTCTGGATCTGGCGGTCACGCAAGGAGGTATCGCCAAACCGATTGATGGGGTGGATGCCCAACTTCAACTGATCTTCGACAAGGGGCTAGCCCACGAGGCCGAGTACCTCGCGTCGCTGCACGCGCAAGGTTTCACGATTGTTGAGATCCCCGACGAGGGGTTGAGTCTGGCGGAACGCGAATCGCTGACGATCAAGGCCATGCACGATGGGGCGGAGGTGGTCTTTCAGGCGGCCTTGTTCGACGGCACGTGGATCGGCTTTGCGGACTTTTTGATCCGGGTCGAGCGCCCGAGCGTGTTCGGCAGTTGGTCTTACGACATCGCCGACACCAAACTCGCTCGTCGGCTCAAAGTCCCGGCCTTGCTGCAGATGGCGTCGTATGCCGTCCGGTTGACGCAGGTCCAAGGGGTCGCGCCTCGCCAACTCACGGTGGTCGCTGGCGACGGCACGCACTATCCCTGGCGTCTCGTTGATGTCGACTCGTATGCGGCGCGGGTGCGTGGTCGGCTGCAGTCGGCGATCGAGCAGCGCCCCGCGACTGAAGCCGTCCCGGTGCCCTACTGCGCACAGTGTCGGTGGCAGTCTCGGTGCACGAAGGAGTGGAACGACACCGATGACGTATGCCGCGTGGCTGGCTTACGCAGCGACCAGCGCACCCGACTGCGCGAGGTGGGCATCAGCACGTTGACTGCGCTCGCCCAAGCAGGCGCGGGCGATCCGCGTGTCGCGGCTGCGCTCAGCGCGAGCGCCCGGACGAGGTTGTGCCTGCAAGCCCAACTGCAGCGGAACGAACAGATGACCGGCGAGCCTGCATACCGGGTGCTTCCGGTGGGCCAGGGACAGGGGCTGGCTCTGCTGCCTGAGCCCGACCGCGGCGACGTGTACCTCGACTTCGAGGGCGACCCGTTCGCGCCGGGTGGTCAGGGCTTGGAATACCTCGCAGGAGTATGTGATCGGGACGGGACCTTCTTTACCTGGTGGGCCCACAACGCCCCTGAAGAGGCGCTCATGGTGCGCGAGCTGCTGGATTGGCTCGTGGCCCGGTGGCGCGAGTTTCCGGGGATGCACATCTACCACTACGCGAACTACGAACAGGCGGCGCTCAAACGGCTGACCGGTCGCGAAGCGGTCGCCGAGTCGCAACTGGACACGCTGCTGCGCGGGGAGCGGTTCGTCGATCTCTACTCCGTGGTGCGCCAAGGCGTGCAGATATCGAAAGACTCCTACTCGATCAAAAAACTCGAGGCGTTCTATTGGGGGGCCGCGCGTTCCGCCAGCGAGGGCGAGGTCGACAACGCGCTGTCCTCGGTCGTCGAATACGAGAAATGGGCGGCGTCCGACCGGTCGGACGACACCATCTTGATGCGGATCGCTGACTACAACTACAACGACGTCAAAAGCACCCTCGCGCTGCACGACTGGTTAGAAGAGCGGCGCGACGAGGTCGAGGTCCGCCAGGGCGGGCCGTTGCCCAGGCCAGGTGAACAATTGCTCGACGAGGCGAGAGACAGCGAGGCCATCGCCGCTGAGACTGCCCTCGCGGATCGGCTGATGCTGGCCGGTGAGCCCCTGCTCGCGGGGTGTGTCGGGTGGCATCGTCGTGAAGACAAGCAGGTCTGGTGGGACTACTTCCGCACTACCTCGATGAGTGACGAAGAGCTCATTGAAGATCGCAACACCATCGGCGGCGTGGGTGCCCCGAGCCGGGTTGGCGAAATTAAGCGGTCTTACCTCTGGCGCTACCCCTTTGATCCCCAAGACGGGCGGGTCACCAAATTCGTGGATGACGCCCGCCTCCACGAGAGCGTGGGGGAGGTCGTCAACGCTGACCTCGACGAGGGCTGGATCGACATCAAGCGAGGCAAGGGCAAGGACCCGGTGCTCGCGACGGCCCTGGTCAGCAAGGAGTGGGTCAACAACCTCGTGCCGCGTAACGCGCTCATAGCACTGGGTGAACGGATTCTTGCCGGTGATGGGGGTGCCGGGGGGGCTTTGCTGCGCCGGAGAGCGCCGACGAACCTGCAGCCCGTCGGCGCAGAAGACCCCGTCGACGTGGTGCGGCGGGTGGGCGTCGCGCTCAAGGGTGAAGTGCTGGCGGTGCAAGGCCCTCCAGGATCAGGCAAGACGTATGCCGGCCAGCACCTCATCCGCGATCTCTTGGACGCAGGGCTGCGGGTCGGGGTGACCGCCAGTTCCCACAGCGTGCTCACGGAGTTGCTGCGCAAGACCGAGCGACCGGCTTTGCGCAAGGTCGCCAAAGAGCAGATCCCACCCACGTCAGACCCTGACGATCCGATCAAGCTGACGGACTCCAACGAGGAACTGCTTGAGGCGTTGTCGCCGAGCGGTGCCCGGCTGATCGGTGGGACCGCGTGGCTGTGGGCGCGCGAAGAGATGCGCGCCCGCGTGGACGTCTTGGTCATCGATGAGGCGGGTCAGTTCTCGCTCGCCAATGCGTTGGCCGTGGCCGGCGCAGCCGATTCGCTGGTGCTGCTCGGGGACCCTCAGCAGTTGGCGTCCCCGTCCAACGGGGTCCACCCACACGGTGCCGGCGTGTCGGCTCTAGAGCACATGCTCGACGGGGCACCCGTGATGCCGCCCGGCCGCGGCGTCTTCTTGGACAAAACGTGGCGGATGCATCCGGCCATCACTGCGTTCGTGTCAACAATGTCGTACGACGACCGCCTCGTGTCCGCGCCTGGCCGAGACCAGCAGCGTCTTCTCAAGGTGCCTATCGGTGCCGAGGGCAGTGACTCGATTGACCTCAACGGCTCAGGTCTGCGCTGGATCCCGCAAGATCATCACGGATACCACAGCGACAACCCGCAGGAGGCCCAGGTTGTCGCGGACCTGGTCGACCGCCTCTTGGCGGGGCACTGGGTGAACGCCGACGGGAACGAACGCGGCCTCGACGTCAGCGACATCCTGGTCGTGGCCCCCTACAACGCCCACGTTGCTCAGGTCGCAGCCGTCGTTGCCGAAGGCGTCCAGGTGGGGACGGTCGACAAGTTCCAGGGCCGCGAAGGCGCCGTGGTGATCTACACCATGGCCTCATCGAGTGCCGCCGACGCTCCGCGCGGTGTCGACTTTCTCTACGACACCCACCGCCTTAACGTGGCAATCTCCCGGGCCAGAGCGGTGGCCATCGTCGTGGGAAATCCCGTGCTGTTGGAGGCCCCCGTGTCCACCCCCGAGCAACTGCGAGCGGTCAACGCTCTGTGCCGGTTCGTCGACGCGGCGCAGACGTGACGAGGCCTGCATCTGGAGGTATGGCCGGAATGGACCTCGGCAGTAGCACCTTCGTCAGTGACGACGTTCGCGCCAGAGACCTGCGCACGATGCGCCGATTCGCTACCGGCCTGCTGCTGTTGGCTGCGGTCATCTTCACGCTCACCATCGGACGCGTTGGGGCCTGGGGGTATGTCCACGCCGGCGCTGAGGCGGCGATGGTCGGTGCCATCGCCGACTGGTTCGCGGTGACGGCCATCTTCCGGCACCCGCTCGGCATACCGATCCCGCACACGGCCCTGATCCCACGCCGCAAAGACACCCTGGCTCAAGGTCTCGAGCAGTTCGTGACCGAGCACTTCTTGAGCCCATCGACCCTGCGGGAGCGATACCTCGACGCTGACGTCATCGCCCGGGTGGGGGCCTGGTTAAGCGATCCAGACCACAGCGAACGAGTCATCGCCGAGGCCGTGCCGTGGGCGCAAACCGTCTTGAGGGGGATCACCCGCGACGACGCCAAGGCGCTCGTCGAGGAGACGCTCATCCCACGATTGCGCGGGGAGCCGATCAGCCCGCTGGCGGGTCACCTCATCGAGGGCATCGTGCGCGACCGAGCTCACCTTGCGCTGGTGGACCTCGCCGCCCACGAGTTGCACGCTTGGGTGGCCGCACACCCAGACGATGTCGCCCGCATCGTCGCCTCCCGTGCCCCGTGGTGGTCCCCGACGTGGGTAGACGACCGCGTCGTCGGTCGTGTCTATGGCGAAGCATTGGCCTGGGCCAAAGAGGTGCGCGACGACCCGAACCACCGGGTGCGTCAAGCGCTCGATTCATACCTGTCGTCCATGGCGCATGACTTGCAACACGACCCGTCCACCAGGGCCAAAGCCGAAGCCTTTAAAGAGCATGTGTTGGATCACCCGCAGGTAGCCGAGACGGCCGTCGAGCTGTGGGAAGGCGTTAAGAGCGTGCTGCTCGAAGCCCTTGACGATGCTCCCGGTCCGCTACGGACCCGTCTTGCCGATGAGCTCGGGGCCTTCGGTCACCGACTGACGGTTGACGACGCGCTGCGCAATCGTCTGGACGCCTGGGGTGCAGACGCCGTGATGGCCGTCGTGGACCAGTACGGCGCCGAAGTCACCGGTGTTATCACCGCCACCATCAAACGGTGGGATGGCGACCTCGCGGCGCGACGGATCGAGTTGCATGTGGGCCGTGACCTGCAGTTCATCCGGATCAATGGCACCGTGGTCGGTGCGCTGGTGGGCCTGACGCTGCACGCCATCACGCAGTTGCTGAACTAGTCGGCACTAGGTCCGGCCTCGCGCTCTCAGGTCGTGGCCTGTGGATAACTTCTGCGGCCATAGCCGCAACCACGCCACAGTGACGCTTATGACTTTTCAAGACCTCCCTTCGAATTGGCCATCGCGACCGTTGACCTCGCCCGACCTCGTTCACGATGTGCTGGACCTGTGCGTCAACAACGCAGACCGCGTCAACGGCGGATTGTCGGTGCTGGTGCTCCGTGAGAATCTCACCTTGGCGCAACCGATTTTCGTCAAGGGGCCATTGCCGAGATTAGACCGACTCGAGACCCTCACGTCGCTCTTTCGCGGGTGCTCCCGCGATGGTCTGGACGGCTTCTTTGTCGTGGGTATCGTCCACGAACTGCCGGGGCTCAGCGACGACGATCGGGCGCTGCATCAGGACATGCTGAACGTGTGCGCCGAGCTCGGCTTCCGCCTCGTCAGCACTCACCTCCTGACCGATAGCGCCACCGTGATGCTCCCGGTTGCCCGCCTCGCCGCTTAGGTCATCTCTTCTTGCCCTTAGTCTGAACGGCGTGAGCAGGGCACCGAGAGATCTCACCGCCCGACGTGCGGCGGTCCCCGCCGCCATCCCCTATCCCAGCGACCTACCGGTAGCAGAGCGTAAAACTGACCTCCTCGAGGTCATCGCTGAGCACCAAGTGGTGATCGTCGCGGGGGAGACGGGATCGGGTAAGACCACCCAGATCCCCAAGATGTGCCTTGAGTTGGGGCGTGGCATTGAGGGAACCATCGGGCACACCCAACCTCGTCGTATCGCGGCACGCGCGGTCGCCGAGCGGATCAGCGCCGAGTTGGGAGTCGAATTAGGCACCACCGTCGGCTATCAGGTCCGGTTCACGGATAAATCTCGGCACGACACCCTGATCAAGGTCATGACCGACGGCATCGTGCTCTCGGAGTTGCACCGCGACAAGATGCTCAGCAAATACGACACGCTCATCATCGACGAGGCCCACGAGCGCAGCCTCAATATCGACTTCATCCTGGGTTACCTCAAGCAACTCTTGCCCCAGCGCCCCGACCTCAAAGTCATCATCACCTCGGCCACCATCGACGTGGAGCGCTTCGCCGAACATTTCGCAGCGCCCGATGGCACCCCGGCGCCGATCGTTGAAGTCTCCGGGCGCACCTACCCCGTGCAGGTGGGGTATCGCCCGCTGACCCGCCCCGGACCGCCCGCCAAAGACGGCAGCGCCACCGAGATCGAGATCGACCAGGTCGCGGGCATTTGCGACGCAGTCGAAGAGTTGTGGACCCACCCGACCTCCAACGACGGCGGCCCGCAGGACATCTTGGTGTTCTGCTCGGGGGAGCGAGAGATCCGCGACGCGTGCGATGCGCTCGCCAAACTTGGCCTCGGTGACACCCAGATCCTGCCGCTTTACGGCCGGCTCTCGGCAGCCGAGCAGCACCAGGTCTTCTCGACGCACGGTGGGCGCCGGATTGTGGTCGCCACCAACGTCGCCGAGACCTCGCTGACCGTGCCCGGCATCAGGTACGTCGTGGACACCGGCACCGCGCGCATCTCGCGTTACAGCCAGCGCCTCAAGGTGCAACGTCTGCCGATCGAGCCCATCTCCCAAGCCAGTGCCAACCAGCGCTCCGGGCGGTGCGGGCGGGTGGCTGATGGCATTGCCCTTCGGTTATACGCCGAAGACGACTTCGCGGCGCGGCCCGAGTTCACCGACCCCGAGATCGTGCGCACCAACCTCGCCAGCGTCATCTTGGCGATGACCGACCTGGGGTTGGGCCGCATCGAGCGCTTCCCGTTCCTGCAGCCCCCTGACTCGAGACAGATCGCCGATGGAGTGCGCCTGCTCGAAGAGCTTCAAGCGATCAATCCCGAAGCCCCGGCGGACGTCCCGCGCAAGCGACTGACGGCATACGGACGCGCGATTGTTGCCTTGCCAGTGGACCCCCGGTTGGCGCGGATGCTCGTCGAAGCCGACCGCAACGGCGCGCTGGCCGAAGTGCTCGTCATCGCTAGCGCCCTGTCGATTCAAGACCCCCGCGAGCGTCCGACCGAAAAGCAAGCCCAGGCCGACCAACAACACGCACGGTTTAAGGACGACGACAGCGACTTCATCACCCTGCTGAACCTCTGGAACTACCTCAAAGACCAGCAAAAGGCTCTGTCGGGCAGTGCCTTCCGGCGGATGTGTAAACGCGAATACCTGCACTACATGCGGGTGCGTGAGTGGCAAGACCTGCACAGCCAGGTGCGCCGGGCGACCAAAACCTTGAAGTTGACCCTCAACGAATCACCGGCCACCCCCGAGCGCATTCACCAATCGTTGGTGCCCGGGTTGCTCTCGCTGGTCGGCCTCTACGACCGCGACAAACGCGAGTACGTGGGTGCGCGCAACGCCAAGTTCCACATCCAGCCCGGGTCGACCCTGCACCGCAAGAACCCCGACTGGGTGATGACCGCCGAACTCATCGAGACCACCCGGCTGTGGGCCCGCGTCAACGCCCGGATCGACCCCTCGTGGATCGAGGCCGCCGCTGCACACCTGGTCAAACGCTCGTACGCCGAGCCACGCTGGTCTCGCAGCCGGGCCAGCGCCATCGCCAGCGAGCGCGTCACGTTGTATGGTGTGCCACTGGTCGCCGGACGGGCGGTGCCGCTCGGAAAGATTGACCCGGTCACGGCCCGCGACCTGTTCATCAGGCACGCGCTGGTCGAAGGCGACTGGGAAACCCGGCACGAGTTCTTCCACCACAATCACCGGCTGCTGCGCGACGTCGCCGACCTCGAGGCTCGGGCCCGGCGACGCAACATCGTGGTCGACGACGACACCGTGGCCGCAATGTATGACGCCCGACTGCCCGCCCATATCGTCTCCGGCGCGCACTTCGACCGGTGGTGGAAGAACGCCAAGCGCGACGACGCCGACCAGTTAACCTTCACCGAGGACCTGCTGGTGCGCGGCGACGACGGCATCAGTGCGGGTGACTTCCCAGGGACCTGGCGCAACGGTGAGGTTGAACTCGCCCTGACCTACCAGTTCGAGCCTGGCTCAGAGGCCGACGGTCTGACCGTGCACGTCCCCATCGAAGTCCTCAATCAAGTGGAACCGCGCGGCTTCGACTGGCAAGTGCCGGGGATGCGCGAAGACCTTGTGATCGCTCTCATCAAGTCTCTGCCAAAGGACATTCGCCGCCACTTCGTGCCTGCACCGGACCACGCCAAGCGGGCCCTGCTCGCCCTGTCGACCACCTCGGCCTTCTCGGCGGGGATCGATGAGGCCCTCGCCGAGGTGCTGACCTCGACCGGACCGATGAAGGTGCGCCCTAGTGACTTCGAGGCGGCTAGGGTGCCGCCTCACTTGCGCCCCACCTTCCGCATTGAGGAGTCCCGCGGTCGCGGCCCCCGACAGAAGGCGCGCGTGAGCGTGCTCGGGGAAGGCAAAGACCTCGGTGCCCTCCAAGCCGAGTTGGCTCCGGCGCTGAGATCCACCATGGCTAACGCGGCCTCGCGGGTCGAGCGCACCGGCCTGACCGCCTGGAACTTCGGAACCCTGCCGCAGACCTTCGAGCGAGCCCTCGGTGCCCGGGTCGTGCAAGGCTTTCCGGCGCTGGTCGATGCAGGCACAGCCGTCGACATACAGGTGCTCGGCAGTCGCTCCGAGGCCGACCGGGCCACGCAACGTGGGGTGCGCCGATTGTTGCTGATCGCCACCAACCCGCCCTGGAAAAGGGTATTGGCGCTGCTGAGCAACCAGCAAAAACTGAGCCTGGGGCACAACCCACACGGTTCGGTTCCGGCGCTCCTAGACGACGTTTTGGCTGCTGCAGTGGACGCCATCGTGATCGGTATGCCGGGCGGCTCAGTGCGCGACGAAGCCGAGTTCGACGCGGCGGTGGCTTCGGTGCGTCAACAGGCGACCCCCAAGGTGCTGGACATTATCGAGACACTCGCGCCGATTCTCGACCTAGCCCGCGAAGCGTCATCTCGCATAGAACGCCTCACCGCGCCGGGATCTGCGCCTATGAAGGCGGACCTGGCGGCGCAACTCGCGAGTCTGATGCGACCCGGCTTCGTCGCCGACACCGCCAGTTTCCGATTGCCCCGCCTTCGGGTCTACCTGGCGGCCATGATCGAGCGGATGGACAAGGGCGTGGCTGATCTGGGCCGAGACGGCGATCGGATGGAGCAGATCCACGTGGTGCGCGAAGAGTTCGACGCGCTGGCAACCAAACTGCCCGCCCACCGGCGCCACGACCACGACGTCAGCGACATCCGATGGCAGATCCAAGAGTTGCGGGTCTCTTTGTTTGCCCAGCGCCTCGGCACGCCCAGCCCGGTATCTGCGCAACGGATCTATGCCGCCATGGACCGGGCCGAAGACGCCACCGCCTCATGAAAGATCCCACACCATAGGGTGTGATCATGCTGAAGGTGGGATTGTCCGGGGGGATCGGGTCGGGCAAGTCAACCGTCTCGGCTCGCCTCAAAGCCCATGGCGCAGTGGTCATCGATAGCGACCTCATTGCGCGTGAGGTGGTCGGCCCGGGCACCCCAGGGCTGGCCGACATCGTTGAGCGCTTCGGCGACGAGGTGTTGACGCAGGGCGGTGCCTTGGATCGAGCAGCCCTTGGCTCCATCGTCTTCACCGATCCGAGCGCCCGAGCCGACCTCGAGGCGATGACTCACCCGAGGATCGCGGCTCGGACGCAGGAACTCTTCGCGCAGGCCGACGCGAGGGCCATCGTCGTGCACGATGTCCCGCTCTTGGTCGAGAAATCGATGGAGGCCGGCTATCACGTGGTGGTCATCGTCGATGCCCCTGAACAGATGCGGTTGCGTCGGCTCATTGACAACCGGGGGATGGACCCGGCGCATGCCCGATCTCGCATCGACAGCCAAGCGCGAGACGAGGCCCGCAGGGCCGTCGCCGACGTATGGCTAGACAACACCGGCACGACCGCGGACCTCGAAACTGCCGTCGACGCGTTGTGGCACGAGCGCCTCGTGCCGATGGAAGCCGACCTCCAGGCTTAGGAGTTGAGCCCCAACTCCGGCGGCGGGGCCACGGGCGGAGTGCCCAACACGTGCTCACTCAGGAATGCCGTCACGACCGCATACCAGATTGTGGCGTGTTGGGGCTTGAGTACCCAGTGGTTCTCGTGCGGGAAGTACAGGAACTGGTGCTCGGTTGATCCGTCGTCAGCGGCGGGCAAGGCCGACTTGGCGAGAAGTTCGTACCAGAGCCGAAGACCCTCGCCAATGGGCACGCGGTAGTCCTTGTCGCCGTGGATGACCAACATGGGCGTGACGATCTGGTCGACGAAGCGGTGCGGCGAGTTCTCGAGCGACATCTGCTCGCTCATCTCTCGTTGCCAGTAGAACGCTGCGTCCGTGGTGGGGCCGAAGCCGTCCAGAGCCCACAACGAAGCGTGCGTGACGATGGCCTGGAACCGGTCGGTGTGGCCAGCGATCCAGTTGGCCATGTAGCCGCCGAACGACCCGCCCAGGGCTGACGTCCGTGTCTCGTCGATGTCCTCGCGCGCTGTCACGTGATCGGTCAGCGCCATCAGATCTGTGTAAGGTGCCGCGCCCCAGGCGCCCCACCCGCGTTGGATGAACTCTTGTCCGTACCCGGTGGAAAGCGCCGGGTCGGGCAACAGAACGGCATACCCCTGGGCCACCAGGACCCACGGGTTCCACCGCCACGTCCACGCGTTCGACGAGCTCAGCGGCCCGCCGTGGATGAAGACTAGTAGGGGAGTGGGGCCATTGCCCTTATGCGGCTGCGCGAGCCACCCGCGCACCGTGTACCCATCGTCGGTGGTGGTTGAGACGTCGATCATGGTGCCGGGTAACTCAGGCCGGGAGGTCGGGCCCTGCAACGTCACAGTCTCGCCGGTGACCAGGTCGACTCGAACGACTTCGGCGGGAAAGGCCGGGCTGCTACGCACCGCGAACCCCACTGAGCCGTCGCCGGCCGACGGAAGCACCAGCGCAGAGTACGCGGCGTCGTCGTGCGTCACGGTGGTGACGTCGCCCGTGCTGGCATCGATGCGAAAGATCGGGCCCCGACCGTTCTCGTCCGCCAGCACGAACACGGTTGAGCCGTCGGGGTGCCACGCGGCCGGCGACCCCCATCGATCCCACTCGTGGGCTAGTGGTGTCTTCGCACCGGTGACGCAATCGACAAGCCACATGAGCGGCTGACCAGCCATATCTGGGGTGGTCTTTCGACTCATCGTGACCACGGCACGGGTGTTGTCAGGACTGATGAGCACCGACTCCACGTCGTGGTCTCGCTCATCGATCAGACGTGCGTGCTCTCCGGTCGCCACGTCGATACGCACTACGACGCTGCGTTGCTCGGCACGGGCCTCCATCACCGTGGCGCTGGTCAGCACAAAGGTCCCGTCTGGGCTGATGTGGGGCGTGTGCTCCACCAGACTCGTGCCTAGATCGAGACTCAGGGGGCGCAGCCGCTGGTCGTCGGCGATGACACACACCTGCGGCTGCCCCGGCCCGAGGTCGTGATCCCAAAAACGCACCGGGAAGCCTCGATGCAGGATGGCATCGACCCCAGCCTTGTCCCGCGCTCGGGCCTGCATGTCGTGCTCTTGTGTCGTCGTGGCTCCAGGAAAGAACGGTGCTAGCACCGCTTGAACGTCAGCGCTTGACGCGCACGTGACGGCCGAGATCCCGCCACGGTGGGTGGCGACCACGCTCGCTTCGCCGCCCTCGAAGGGAAGACTCCACAGCGACTTCTCGCCCCGCGGTTCATCCTCACCACCCGTGCCTACCGGGCGGTCGGAGGTGAAGTACAGGTCTCCGGTCGTGCTGAAAACGGGCCCACTTTCCCCTTCGTCGCTGCGGGTCAGCCGTCGAGCCGGTGCCTGGCCGTTGGGATCAAGTCCCCACAGGGCGCTGACGTATGCGGTGTGCTCGCTATTGCGCGTCGAGACGGTGGTGACCACGCGGTTGCCGTCAGGCGAGCAGGCCACGCCGACGAGCCGTGCGGCCCCCACAAAATCATCGAGATCGTGAAAGATCGTTGCGTCGCCACTCGTGGTGTCCATAGAACGGGTTTATCACTTCGTGGCCCAGTAGGTCACCTGGAATCACCGAACCGCTGCCTGCGTTGTGATGCCACAGGTGATCGACCGTCCCGGAAGGACCCCAGTGACCGCACACTCCGAGTTGTTTCGGCTAGAGACCGACTCCGCAATCCAGCCGCTGCACGCGCCTCTGCTGCACGTCTCCATTGATGGCTTCATCGATGCCGGGCAGGTCCGTGGGCAAATGACGCGCCACATCTTGGACACGCTGGAACACCGGGTGGTCGCGTCGTTCGACATGGACCAACTCATCGACTATCGCTCACGTCGTCCCATGATGACGTTCGACACCGACCACTGGGTGGACTACGACGACCCGTCGCTGGTGTTGTACCGCGTACTTGACGCTAACGGGCAGCCGTTCCTGCTGCTGCACGGTGACGAGCCGGACTACCACTGGGAAGCATTCGCCGCAGCGGTCCACCAACTGTGTCTTGCCTTCGGGGTGCGCACGGTGGTCTCGGCTCACGGCATACCAATGGCCGTGCCACACACCCGGCCAGTGAGCATGACCAAGTTCGCCAGCGACACCGAGCTGATCTCCGGCAACCAGCCGATGTTTGGGCAAGTCAAGGTGCCGGCCAGCGCCGAATCCTTGCTGCACTTGCGGCTCGGCGAAGAGGGCTTGGCCACCATGGGTTTGGCGGTGCACGTGCCCCACTACCTCGCGGAGTCAGCCTTTGGCGATGCTGCTGTGGCTGCCATGGACACCTTCTTGAACCTCACACACCTGGAGATGCCGACGACCGACATGGTTGCTGCTGCGGGTGTCAACCGTGCCGAGATCACTGAGCAGGTCGCTGCCGCACCGGAGATCGGCGAAGCCGTATCCGAACTGGAGAAGCGCTACGACCAGTTCTTAGAGGGTCAGCGGGCCCGTAACCTGCTTGCGGCTCAAGAGGCGGATCTGCCGTCGGCCGAGGAAATCGGCGCGGAGTTCGAAGAATTTCTCCGCGAGAGCGCCAAGGACGATCCAGCCGAGTAGTCCCCGGCGTCAGGCCGGGGGCGACGGGTATCCTTGATTGTCGTCCCTAGCCTCCTGCTCACCGCCGGTATGGCTATCGCTGTCGTGGCCGCCCGTGGGCTGGTCGTAGCGGCCCTGACCATAAGGCATAGTTTGCGTCTCTTCGGACCGCTGACTCTGCCAGGAGGGCACGGGAGGCGGGGAGGCGTAAGGGGATGAGTATCGCGACGGGGCTGCTTCGTAGCCCGAGGCGGCCCCGGCAGCTTCCGTCCCCCCGCCGAAATCACGTAGGAAAACCGCCACGATGCCCAGCCCGATGGCGACGGCGGCAAGGATCACACCGGCGATCAGTCCCGCCGGACCAAGAAGTCCTGAAGCCGACGTCGAAGGAGCTGATGGTCCGACATACAGAGCTGCGGTCGTGCCCTCGCAGCTCACGGAGTACGTCCCGGCATCGAGGGAGTCGGGCGTACGGGCAACTTCGAAGAAATCGCCTTGCGACACGTCCACGCTGAAGGCGCTGGTGGGCCGTTCCCACGTGGTGGTCGCCGAGTTTATTGCACCCTCACACACCGTTGCGGTGCGCTCCGTGTCGGAACGGGCGTAGATGGAAGCGCCGCTGTCGGTGATGGTGACGGTAGCTCCCGCGTCAAACCCCTGCATATTTGGAGTAGCCACCCGCGCAAGGCCCACGACGCCCAGCACGATGAGTAGCACCGCCAGCACCCCGCTAAGCAGAGCAAGCGCTCCGACCACGCGGATGGCGCCACCCCCCTTCCGTGGGGACTCGGCAGTGGGGGCGGGGCTGCTCATGCAGCGAACCTAACTCACCGGTATCCTCAGCCTGGCCTGTGCCGCTATCGGCGAGGCATCCACGCTAAGGAGAAGTCCATGGGTTGGTTTGGCAAAGACGACGTTCCGCAGACATCATCAGAAGAAACCGAGACCGATGACGACTCATTCATCTCGCGAGCATCCGCTGACGTGGTCCGCAGGGTCGTTGATCGCGGAATCGATGGAGTCGGCCCCTTGGACTCAGCCCATGACCGTGTGGAGCAAGCCCTGCGCGAGAACTCGGACCCTTCGAAGGCTCTTGACGAGCTGGTGAAGAGCCACGTGAAGTTGGCGGCGACCGGTGGCTTCCTTACCGGGGTGGGAGGGCTGATCACGATGCCGGTGGCCTTGCCAGCGAACGTGGCGGGTTTCTATCTTTTGGCAGCCCGTATGGCGGGGGCGACCGCCGAGTTACGCGGCTACGACATTGACGATCCGGCCACGCGGACCGCATTAATGCTTACCCTGCTCGGTGCTGATTCCGACGAGGTGTTGCGCAAAGTCGGCGTCGTCGGCGGAGGAACCATGAGCAGCATTGCCCTCAACCGTGTCCCTAAGGCGGCCGCGATGGTGCTCAACAAAGGCATCGGTTTCCGCGTGGCCACGCAGTTGGGAACACGCGCACTGGGACGTCTAGGGCGAGCCGTGCCCCTGGCCGGTGGGGTTATCGGTGCGGGTCTCGACGCCTACTTGATGCGGCAGTTGGCCAAGCAGGTTAAAGAAGAGTTTCCGCAGCGCTGACTTCTCCGGCACTTCGTCCACACCTTTCGTCGTCCACAGGCCCTCAGCGAAAGGTGACCGTTGCGGACAACCTGCCTAGATGACGACATCAGCAGAGCCCGCGTCCACCACGATCCACGGACTCGCGCAGAGCATCGCCGCGCTGCCCTACCAGCTGGGCTACCGCCCCACAGCGTCTTTAGTGCTGTTGTGTATGGGGTCCCCCGAGCCAGTTGCGAGCGGCTCAGGGAGGATGCGGGGCTCAGTGACGCTGATAGCTCGAGTGGACGTGGGCCCTTCGCCCGAGCTGGCTAGTTCTGTGGCAGGTCTCGAACCGGCTTTGCGTCGGGAGGACGTGGCCTCCGTGGTCGCCGTGGCCTTTGAGGACGGGGACAACGAGGAAATGGTCGACAGGATCGACGCAACGTCCACGTTGTGTCATCTTGCCGCCGTGGCCACATCCCACTCGGTGGCCGTCGTCGCGAGCGCGCGGGTGCGCAACCGCCAGTTCACGACGGTCGATGCTTTCGGCCGGATGGGGGCGTGGGAAGACCTACCCCACGACGGTGACGTGCCAATTATCGCCGAGTACGTCATGGCTGGGAAGGCACCCGCCCGTGACCGGGCATCCGTGGAGTCGGTGTTGCGGCCCGTCGACGAGGCTTTTGCCGAAGCCGTTGCAGCGTGTATGGACACCGACACCGCAGTAGGGGCGCGGGAGGCGGCGCGCATCGTCTCGACCGTCATCCATGATCCGCAGTGCCAACCTGCCCACCTTGCGCCACGTGAGGTGGCGGGTGTGGCACTGGCACTGTGTGATGTTGAAGTGCGCGACGCGGTGCTTTCCCGGCTATCCGCACCGCTTGCGCAGCGGGGAGCGCCAGGCAATGACGCCGAACGACAGGTCGCTCACGAACTCGATGTATGTGATCGCGTCGATGCGTCGGCGTGCTTCCGGCTAGCGGCATTAGCGTCCTACATTCCACGCCAGGACGCCGCGCCGGCGCTGACGCTCGTGGGCTACCTCGCGTGGCAAGCCGGAGAGGGAGCGCTTGCGAACATGGCAATTGGTGCCGCGCTCGAGGCCACTCCCGATTACTCCTTGGCGCGCTTAGTCGATATGGCTTTGTCTTCGGCGCTGCGTCCGCCGTCACCGGTGTAGCCTCGGCACGACTAATTTTAGGCGTTCAGAAAGGGATCCATGACGATCGTTGTCGGATACGTGCCCACCCGTGAGGGGCGCGCAGCACTGGATCGAGCTGGCCAAGAATCGCAGCTGCGGCGGGTCGGATTGGTGGTGGTGAAATCAGCCCACCCTGGGCGAGAGGTCGACGCGGCCGAGGCCAGCCAGTTCGAGGCCCACTTGGCCTCGATTGCGTCCGCGCTTCGCAGCGAGGGAATTGAGCATGAGGTTCGGACCCTCGAAGGCCGTGAGGACCCCAGCGACAACCTCATTGCCGTGGCGCAGGAGACGGGGGCAGACTTCATCGTGATCGGGCTGCGCCGTCGATCCAAGGTCGGCAAGTTATTTTTAGGCTCACACGCCCAACGAATTCTGCTCGACGCGGCCTGCCCTGTCTTAGCAGTCAAAGCCTCCGATTAGTACGTTTTGAGGCTCGTGGGCACGAGCATCGTGTCCGAGGGTTTTATAATGGTAGTAAGCCGACGGGTCGCAGCGATCTATCGGCACACCCGACAACCTCCCATCATACGAAGTTCGGCCGTGCCCGTGTGTCTTTATCACTGCGCCGAACGTGATTCCCCGCGCCAGTTTGTTGGCGCAGAAAGTCGTTGGTGCACCTCGTGACATCCGCTACCACCAAGACCTCCAGCGCGTCCAGCAAAGAACTCCCCAAAGAGTTCGCTGCCGAAGGTTTGCGCGACCTGTTTGTGCAGGGTCAAGACCAAGGCTTTCTGATGCTGGCGGAGGTGCGCAAGGCGCTCGAGAGTTCGGGTCTTCCGAAGAAGGGGCAGACCACGGTGCTACGGACGTTCAGCGACCAGGCTATCGAGGTACGTGAAGACGCAACTTCCGAGTTGCCGGCCGCGAAGAAGACCACCGCAAAACGGGCCACGACGACAAAGAAGGCGGCAGCGGGTCGCACCACGTCCAAGGCGGCAGCCAGCCCCGAGGCCGAAGAAGCGAAGCCCGCAGCCAAAGCTGCGCCCCGTAAACGCGCGGCTAAGGCTGCTGTCGCGGAGGTCGCTTCGGACGAGGTGTCCAGCAACAAAGCCAACGTCAGCAAAAGCAACGCCAGCGAGAGCAACGGCACAGAAGACGCGGTCAACAAGGGGGCAGCGGCTACGAAGAAAGCCCCGGCCAAGCGGGCTCCAGCCAAACGGCCCGCCGCGAAAAAGGCCACCGCCACAAAATCTGTTGCCGCAGCGAAGTCCGACGGCACCTCTGCTGAAGGCACGACGCGCGCAGCAGCTAAAGCCGCTGCAGGAGGGGCGCCAACTAAGCCCGCTCGCAAGCGCGCCGCGAAGAAAACCGCGACGTCTAAGGAAGCGCTGCCGACGGAGACCACCGCTGAGGACAGTGACCCGGACGACGAGGACGAGGACACAGGCACCGGCGACGTCGTAGAAGATGGCAAAAGTGTGGGGGCCAAGACCCCGGCTCAGTCGACGTCCAAGACCGTGCGCGAAGACAACAGTTTTGTGGTGTCCACGGGTGACGACGACGACGCGCCGGCCCAGCAGGTGGTTACCGCAGGTGCGACCGCGGACCCGGTCAAGGATTACCTGAAGCAGATCGGCAAGGTCGCTTTGCTGAACGCCGAACAGGAAGTCGAGTTGGCCAAGCGGATCGAAGCCGGCCTGTTCGGTGAAGAGCGCCTCAACTCCGGCGACAAACTGGACGCCAAGCTCAAACGCGAACTGTGGTGGATCTCCGCCGACGGAAAGAACGCCAAGAACCACCTCCTCGAAGCCAACCTTCGCCTCGTGGTCAGCCTCGCTAAGCGGTACACCGGGCGCGGCATGCTCTTCCTCGACCTGATCCAAGAGGGAAATCTTGGGTTGATCCGGGCCGTGGAGAAGTTCGACTACACCAAGGGCTACAAGTTCTCGACCTACGCCACGTGGTGGATTCGCCAGGCCATCACCCGGGCCATGGCTGACCAGGCCCGCACCATCCGTATCCCCGTGCACATGGTCGAGGTCATCAACAAGTTGGCCCGCGTGCAGCGGCAGATGCTCCAGGACTTGGGTCGCGAGCCCACCCCCGAAGAACTGGCTGCCGAGTTGGACATGACCCCTGAGAAGGTCGTGGAGGTCCAAAAGTACGGCCGGGAGCCCATCTCGCTGCACACGCCGTTGGGTGAAGACGGGGACAGCGAATTCGGAGATCTCATCGAGGACTCTGAGGCAGTCGTTCCAGCCGATGCCGTGTCATTCACGTTGCTTCAAGAGCAGTTACATTCGGTCCTCGACACGCTCTCTGAGCGCGAAGCGGGCGTCGTGTCGATGCGATTTGGTCTCTCTGACGGTCAACCCAAAACTCTGGATGAGATCGGCAAGGTGTACGGCGTCACGCGGGAACGTATTCGCCAAATAGAGTCCAAGACGATGTCGAAGTTGCGTCACCCATCTCGCTCACAGGTTCTGCGCGACTACCTCGACTAATCGCGACTCGTGTGGCGGCGCAGCCAGTGGGCCAACCCTAGGGCGCCGCTGCGCGGCAGTAGAGCCGCTTTGGTGCGAACGGACCAGGGAGAGTGGGCGCGCACCGTTTCGACGACGGTCAGCACGTCCGAGGTCACCTCGCTCTCGTCGATATTTAGCACGTGTTGATCGGCATACCTGGTGTTTTGCAATTGTGCAGTCACCCGACCCAGCGCTCGCGCTCCGGGCGGATCCAGCGATGTGCAGTTGGTGTAGTGGGCCTGCATTGCAGCGGGGCTTTTATGACCCGGTTCATCGACGCCAAGGTCGGTCAGCGACCGCGTCAGCACCAGCCATTGGCTCTCCACGTGCTCCGTAGGACTGTGGGCCTCGCGAGCCTCTCGACCGCGATACCACCGTCCCGCCAGCGGCAGCGCGCACAGCGCAACCCCAAAGGTGAGTAACCCGGCCCACACCCAGCGCCACTTCACGATCCAGTCGGTGACTGACTGCCACCACGAGGTGTCCGACGCACTGGACGTATCGGGGGCGGCGGTAGGAGTGGCCTGCTCGGTAGGCAGCTCTGGGACCTCCGCAGGGGCAGTTGATGCCGCGTCGGGTTGTGTCAGGGCGGGAGGCGCACCGGTCCGAACCCCGGGGGTGGGTTCGAAACGAGTCCACCCAAGCCCGTTGATATACAGTTCAGGCCACGTGTGCGCGTCTTTGGCTCGCACCGTACGGCTTCCGTCGTTCTGGACCTCGCCCGGCAAGAAGCCCACGGCCATGCGCGCGGGAATGCCCTCGGAGCGCGCGATCATCACCATCGCGGTGGAGAACTGCACGCAGTATCCCTGCTGGGATGCGAGAAACTGTGTAATGGGATCTCGGGAGACGGTTTCATCTCGTGGGGCCAGGGTTAACGAGTAGGTGTAGTCAGAACTGCGGAAGTGTTCCTGGGTCAGCCGGCCCACTTCGAGGGGGTCGCTCTCTCCGCCGAGAATCTGCGCCGCCAGGGCGGTAATAGCGGGCTGGCTTTGCGCGGGCACCTCGAGCAGTTCCGGAGTGGCCGAGCCGATGCCCTCAGCGTTGGGCCCGGCAGGATTGATGGGGCCGTCGGCGGAAGGATCGGCGTACAGGGCGACGTAGTCGTCCACAGGGCTATCGACCAAGACAGTATTGACGCGTGGGTCGTAGTCGAACGATGGCTCGTTCAGGGACAGTGACGTGGTCGTTGAGGGAATGGCCAGATGCGGGGCACGCAGATTGTTCACGGTCACCGAGATTTCTTCGGAGGAGCCAAACTCCGGTGACACTCCTGGTGTGGCGGGCAGTTCCGGACCGGTGATCGAAATCCCGTCGCGATCCGGCGCCACCCACGTTTGACCGTCGAACTCCTGGGTTGCGGTGACTCGAAGGGGCTGCGCAAGACGAGCGGTCGAGGTGTACTCCAGGACGGGTGACTCTGATTGGTTGGCGAGGTCTTTTCCCGGGTCCATCGTTTCGGTGAAACTGACCTGACCGGCGCCGGTGTTACGGCCGTTGGCCTCCGAGTTGCGTCCCAGACCGTCGGCGAAGAACGTCGGAGGCAGATGCGGCAACAACGCCGCTGTGGCTACCGCCACACACAAGCCGAGAACCCCGAGGGTTTGGGCCAGGGCGCGATACGTCCCGCCGAAGCGAGGTCGCGCACCGAAACCGTGGTTGTCCGCAGACGACCACCTAGCAAGAAGTCGGTCCGACTGCTGAGCCATCATCGTCATCCACAAGGCGGCCGTGAGAAGGAAAAACCACGGAGCCATAGCGTTGCCGTTGTTCGAGACGGACACGAAGAACGCAGCCACCAGCGGGAGCCCCGCGATCGCCGGCGCGGAGCACGTCAACGCCAACGCGTCCACGGAGACGGCGGTCAGGACCAGCACCGCGACGACGAGAAACGCCACGCCCGTGGTGGTGGGTGCCGGGGCAGCAAATTCGCGTAAGATGTCTCCGGCCTCGGCGAATAGTTCGACCGCTAGGGTCACGCTATTGGCCGTCGGGAAGATCAGCCACAGCGTCCCGCCTAGGTACATCCCGCACAGCGTGAGAACACCCACCACGAGTTGGCTGGCAACAATCAGCGAAGGTGGCACGCGCAGGCTGCGCAAGATCCCCCCAGTCAGCGCGATAAGGGCCACCGCGACCACAGCGTTTAACAACCATGATTGCTCTTGTAAGAGTGTCGTGAGCGGCCAACCGACGGACAGCGTTGCCAGCGCAGCTACGAGAGTCTCTGGCCACAGACCCCGCTGCAGATTCATGACCGCAACCCCAGTGCTGGCCGCTTCTGCAACTGCGCCCAGGCCCACTCCACGCTGGTGCCAGGGGCGCAGACTGCGGTAGTCCAACCGGCCTCGCCAAGCACCCGCGACTGGGAGGGTGGTCGTGACGAGTTCTCGGGTGCGGGCTCGGCGACATCGCCGCCGAATGCTGCCCGGTCGAGGACGAACGCGACGGCGGTGGACCCGTGCTCACGGATGGTGGCTAGATGCCTGATGTCCTGCGCGTCGTGGGCCACGAGCGCAGCGACCGCGAGCACGCCGCCAGAGGTGAATGCGTGGGCGGCGCTGGCCACCGCCGCGAGACCGACGTCGTCTGCACGTTCGGCCCGAGCGAGGGTGTCCAGGAGGGTGTCGAGGTCTATCGGGTGTGCTGCGGCACCATTGCTGATGGTGTGCGTGCTCAAGAGGTGGACTACATACCCGTCTAGAAGCAGGGTCCGCCCTACCGAGGCAAGCACGGAGATCGCGTACTCGAAGGTGGCGCTGGATGCTGGGGCACGGCCATGTGCCGCGCTGCGTGAGTCGAGGAGGAGAACGGCTCGTCGCCGGGCGGGTCGGTCTTCCTGACGCACCATCAACTCGCCACGATGAGCGGTGGCTGGCCAGTGCACTCGGCGCAGTTCGTCACCATCTCGGTAGTGACGAATGCTGACGTCGTCCTCGCCGTGCAGGGCGATCATCTGCGGTCGTTCGCCTTCGCTGCCTCGACCCTGTGGCACGGAGCGTTTGCTGCCCAACTCATAGACCCGGGGGAGCACCACGACTTCGGTGGTGCTGGAGAGCCGAACGGCGACGTAGGTCAAGCCGAACGGATCCCGCTGTCGCAGACTCAAAGGCCCCAGTCGATAGGCTCCCCGATGTGCACTACGCACCTGATACTTCAGGGTCCGCACCTCGCCGCGCTCTAGCGATCGCAACACAAAGCGCGGACGATCCCCAAGATGAACGTCCACCTGTTCTTGGGCCAGGTATAACGGTGTGCGACGGGCCCCGACGTTGGTGAACGTGGAGTGCACTAGACCCGGCTCGTCGGGGTGTAAACGCATGGGTATCACTGAGCGCGACACGGCCAACTCGGGGGCTCGTCGTCGAGCGATGACCAAGGCCAGGAGGGGGAGCGCAGCCAGAAGGAGGCCCACCCTGGTGATATCCGGGTATCCCGCGAATATACCGGCCAGAACCGTGCATAAACCGACCACGAAGAAGGACATGCCACGTGGAGTCAGCACCTGCAACGGGTTCATCGCTGGCTGCGGCTCACGCAGTGGGGACCGGGGTCGTCGACAGCACCTCGGCGACGATGTCTGCTGCTGAGCGGCGAGCCAATTGCGCCTCGCCGCTCAGCAGCACGCGGTGCGTCAGAATGGCTGGCCCTAAGAGTTGGACGTCCTCGGGCAGGACGTGGTCTCGTCCCGCGAGCGCGGCGTGGGCTTTTGCGGCCCTCAACAACTGCAACGCCGCGCGTGGTGAGGCTCCCAGTCGGAGCGCCGGGTGACGTCGAGTGGCCGTGACGAGGTCCACGACATACCTGCGCAAAGCCATTGACGTATGCAGACGGCGCACGGCGGCGATGACCTCGCCGACGGTGGCTGCGTCGGTGACGGGGTTGATGCCTGCGAGCGGATCGACTTCACCGTGCGCGGACAGCATGTCCAGTTCGGCCGACGCACTGGGGTAGCCCAACGAGATGCGGGCCATGAAGCGGTCGCGCTGGGCCTCCGGGAGGGGGTAGGTGCCCTCCATCTCGATGGGGTTCTGCGTGGCCATCACCATGAAGGGAGCCGCGAGGGGGTGACTTTCCCCGTCGACGGTGACGTGGCGCTCCTCCATGCATTCCAGGAGCGCGGACTGAGTCTTGGGAGAGGCTCGGTTAATTTCGTCGCCCACCACCAGATGCGCGAATATCGCGCCTGGTCGGAATTCAAACGAGCGAGTGTCCTGATTGAAGACGCTGACGCCGGTGATATCGCTGGGGAGTAAATCAGGAGTGAACTGCACCCGGCTCACGTCGCAGTCGATAGCCCGAGCGAGTGACTTGGCGAGCATGGTCTTACCGACACCAGGAACGTCTTCGAGCAGAAGGTGCCCCTCGGCGAACAGTACGATCACGGCGGTGCGAATCGCGTCACCCTTGCCCTCGATGACGGTTGCGACCGCCTTCTGGATGTCCTGCGCGACTCTTTGCACGGTCTCTAGTTCGACGCTGGTTCGTTGACTGGCCGTAGCCACGTTCGTACTCATCCGGTGATTTTGCCTTATCTCACTGTGAGATAACAGTGACCGGTTTACGCCTCTGATCTAAATTCCCCCCACCCGCCTAGAATCCTTTGACCTGCCGAAATGTAGATCAAGGCAGAGAAAGTAGCGCAATCTTCTAAGAAAGTGGGGGAAAGTGGGGTACGGTGGGGCACCGAACAAAATCGCTGAGTGGCCAACGAAAGGGGAGTGCTGATGTTCCTCGGTACGCACACCCCTCGTCTGGACGACAAGGGCCGGATTTTTCTGCCGGCCAAGTTCCGCGATCGCCTATCGACGGGTCTGGTGATGACTCGTGGCCAGGAGCGATGCCTCTACGTTTTTGCGTTGGGCGAGTTCGAGCGCATCGCGACCTCAATGCAGTCCACCCCCACCACGAATCGCGCGGTGCGCGACTACCAGCGCGTCTTTCTCTCTGGTGCTTCAGACGAGATTCCCGACAAGCAGGGGCGCGTGACCATCCCCGCCACGCTTCGCGACTACGCCGGGTTGACTCACGACTGCACGGTCATCGGTGCCGGGTCGCGGCTAGAGATCTGGGACTCAGGTGCCTGGACGGCATACCTAGAGCAGACCGAGCAGGCCTTTGCCGATCAGTCGCACGAGGTCGTGCCCGGAGTGCTCTAATCCATGCCGCCAGCACAGGTCCTGATCGTTGGCCTCTCTCCGATGGTTGCTCGTCCCGATACCACTTCCCCGGCATCGGGCCGGACAACTCCGGCGGGAGACCAATCGCCAGGACCGGTCCATCCTCACCCACCGCCACTGACTCACGGAGCGACATGACACACGATCGACCAGCACAGGACCGGCATACCCCGGTCCTGCTGGAACGCGTCGTCGACGTCCTCGCGCCCGCACTCGGGGACCCGGGCTCGGTCATGGTCGATGCCACCCTCGGCATGGGTGGGCACGCTGAGCGGGTCCTGGAGCGGTGCCCGGTCGCTCGAGTGGTCGGCATCGACCGCGACCTGCAGGCGTTGGAGTTGGCGCGCGTCAGGTTGGCGCGTTTCGGAGACCGTTTCACTGCGGTGCACGCGGTGTATGACGAGGTGCCAGAGGCCCTGAGCAGTCTCGGTATCGCACAGGCGCAGGCAGCGCTCTTCGACCTCGGAGTGTCGTCCATGCAGTTGGACGACCTCGACCGCGGGTTTGCCTACCGCACCGATGCGCCGTTGGACATGCGGATGAACCAAGAAGAGGGACTCACGGCGGCCGACGTGCTTAATACCTACGACCAGCGAGACCTGGAGCGCATCCTGCGTGACTACGGCGAGGAGCGTTTCGCCCGCAAGATCTCGCGCACCATCGTCAAACGTCGTGAGAGCAAGCCCTTCGAGCGCTCGGCGGCCCTGGTCACGCTGCTAACCGAAGCCATCCCGGCCGCCTCACAACGCTCCGGCGGGCACCCCGCCAAGCGCACCTTCCAGGCGTTGCGCATCGAAGTCAACAGTGAGCTCTCGACCTGGGATCGCGCACTCACACGGACCCTTGAGATGTTGCCGGTGGACGGCCGCATAGCCGTTCTGGCCTACCACTCGTTGGAAGATCGCATCGCCAAGCAGGCCCTGGTGAAGGCCTCGAGTAGTTCAGCGCCGCCCGGATTCCCCGTTGAGCTCCCCGAGCAACGCCCCTGGATGCGCTTACTGACCCGAGGGGCCGAAAAGGCCACCCACGACGAAATTGAATCCAACCCCAGAGCGACTTCAGTGCGGCTGCGAGCAGCCACCCGAATTCGTCTCACCACCACCGGAGAAAAGGCCAGCCGATGAGCCAGATGACCGCCACCGCTCCCCGCTACGCAGCCGCCCCGCGTCGAAGCCGTGTGACCGACGCGCCCCCGCGAACACCTCTGCGCGTGGTGCAGACCGTTCCGATGCCGGTGCGTCATCTGTGGTTTGTCTTGGGCCTGGGGGCAGTAATCGTGTCCGGGCTGATGCTGATGCTGGTGCTCAACATCGCTCGTACAGAGGGCTCCTTCACGCTCAGCGATCTGCGTGCGGACCAAGCGGCGCTGGAGGCCGAGCAGATTGCTCTCGCCAGCGAAGTCGTAGACCTGTCGTCGCCGACGACCTTGTCGGCAAAAGCCGAAAAGCTCGGGATGGTGGCCTCGCCATCGACCGCGACGCTGCGATTGTCCGACAACCAGGTCCTCGGCGTGGCGGCCCTGGTCAAGGACGGCAAGACCATTACCGTGAGCCTGTCCGGTGCCGATAGCGCCAATGGGAGCCAAGAAGCGGGAGAATGATGGCGGCGCGTCCACGGAGTTCATCAACGCCGATCACGCACGGTCGCGGGATTGCCCATCCGCAGCGAAGGGCGTGGGCACTACTCCTTGGCACCCTCATGGTGTTTAGTCTCTTCGCCGCGCAGTTGGTTCGTTTGCAGGGCCTGGACGCTGCTTCGGTATCAGCGGCGGCGGTGGACGACCGACTCAACGAAGTTACGATCGCCGCGCCCCGGGGCTCGATTACCGACGTGTCGGGCCAACCCATTGCGTTCGATGTGCAGAATAAGGATGTCACCGCAGACCCGGTCAACGTCAGACTGTTCCGTAAAAGCGAGATGAACACGCCCGACGCGGAAAAGGGCATCCGCGGTGCTGCGGCCGAGATCGCCAAGATCACCGGCGAGGAAGCCAAGGACCTCGAAAAGGCTCTCGAGGACACCTCAGGACGGTTCACCTATCTCGTCAAGGACGTCACAGCCTCAACGTGGAACGACATCGATGCCCTCGGCATACCCGGAATTAGTGCCGACACCGAGCACCAACGTCAGTATCCGCTCGGCGCGGCCAGCGCGCCGCTGCTGGGGTGGGTTGGTGCTGGCGATCAACCTGCTGGGGGGATCGAACGGGTCCGCGACGAGCAACTCAACGGCGTCCCGGGCGAGCGCACCTTCGAGCTCGGTGGCAAGGGCGAAGTCATCACCACTGGCACGTCGAGCGACACCCCGGCGCAACCGGGTGAAGACATCCGTCTCTCTATCGATTCAGACGTGCAGTGGTTTGCCTACGACGCCGTCGAACGCAGGGTCAAGGAGTCCGGCGCTCTGTCGGGCTATGCGCTCGTGCTGGAGGCCAAAACGGGACGCATCGTGGCCGCAGCGAGTTATCCCAGTTTCGACCCGGCCAAGGCGACCCAAGACGCAGAGTCCATGCGCAACCTAGTGGTCGAGGACGTCTACGAGCCGGGATCGACCAGCAAGCTGATCACCGCTGCTGCGGCGCTCGAAGAGGGCCTGGTGACGGCGTCGACGCCCGTGGTCGTTCCGACGCGCCTGCCGAGGGCTGGGCGAGTGTTCACCGACGCCAAACCACACCCAGTTGAGTACTTCACCTTTGCTGGCGTGCTGGCCAAGTCCAGCAACATGGGCACGATCTTGTACGGCGAGAAAATCGACGAGGATGTGCTTCACAGTTACTTCACCAAATTTGGGTATGGCAAACCGTCCGGTTTGGGCCTGCCCGGCGAATCCACCGGCGTGCTTCCCCCGGTCAAAGACTGGTCTGGCTCGACGAAGTACACCATGATGTTCGGTCAGGGGATGTCGAGCACCGCCCTACAGCAGGTCGGGGTGTTCCAGACGATCGCCAACGGTGGGGTGTACGTGCGTCCCTCCGTGGTGATCGGAAGCACCGACGCCCAAGGGCGCTACACCAGAAGCGCTCCCGTTCCGGGTGAAACCGTGGTGACGCCAGAGACAGCGCAGACGCTGACCAGCATTTTGGAGGAAGTCGCCTCACCCGATGGCACGGCACCGATGGCGGCCGTGCAGGGATACCGGGTGGCGGGCAAAACGAGCACCGCCTCGCGTTACGACGACGAGAAGAAGCAGTACAGCAAGACCACGGCATCCTTCGTGGGGTTCGCGCCTGCTGAGGATCCGGAGTACGTCGTGGCGGTTACGGTGCAGCGGCCCACCGAGATCAGCATCTATGGTGGAACGATCTCGGGTCCGGTCTTCGCGGACATCATGCGTTACGTCCTGCAAAAGTACGACGTCCCGCCGAGCAGGGACGAACGCGAACCGATGGAACTCGAGTACGATCCAGACGCTCAAGCACCTGATGAAGACCAAGGTGTCACGTTGGAAGATGTTGCCATCAAGGACGAAGGGTCAGGTGGGTGATACCCCTGTCGCTGGACGAGATCGCCCACGCAACGGGTGGACGCGTCTACCCTGTTCACGCTGCCTCGACGTTGGTCGATGCCGCGGTCGTGACTGACTCTCGCGAATGCGTTCCCGGCAGTCTTTACGTCGCCCGGATGGGCGAGCATGCCGACGGGCACGATTTTGTTGCCGGGGCCGCGGCCCGGGGGGCGGTAGCAGCGCTGACCGCACGCGAAGTGCCGGGTTTGCCATGTGTGGTCGTTGACGATGTCGGCGACGCCTTTGCGGCGCTGGGACGGACTGTGGTCGACCGTTGCCGCGCTGATGGCGGCCTGAACATCGTGGGGATCACCGGGAGCTCGGGCAAGACCTCCACCAAAGACCTTATGGCCCAGGTGATCGTTCACCTGGGCAAGACGTTGGCTCCGCATGCCTCATACAACTCTGAGGTCGGGGTCCCGTTGACCGTATGCAGGCTGCAATCCGACACCGAGTACCTCGTGGCCGAGATGGGCGCTTCGGGCGTGGGGCACATCGAGTACCTCACCAAGATCGCCCCACCCGATGTCGGGGTGGTGCTCAACATCGGGTCCGCGCACCTCGGCGAGTTCGGCTCGCGCCAGGCCATCGCCGACACTAAAGCAGCCCTGGTACGGGCTCTGGAACCGGGCGGTCTGGCCGTGTTGAACGCGGATGATCCGATGGTGGTGGACATGGCCAGCCAGAGTGCCGGGAGCGTCGTGCTTGTGGGACGCAGTGACGCAGCCCAGGTCCGCGCTGACGACGTTGTCCTCAACACGCGCGGCCAAGCCTCGTTCACCATGACGCTGCCCGGATGCGGAGGCGAGCGGGTCGAGTTATCGCTACACGGCGAGCATCATGTCGGGAATGCGCTCTCGGTTGCAGCGGTGGCCCACTTTTGGGGCATGGGGTCGATTGCCATCGCCCGAGCACTGGGTGAAGCTGTCGCGCAATCGCGCTGGCGGATGGAGGTCACCGAACGGGTCGACGGCATCACGATCGTTAACGACGCGTACAACGCCAACCCAGAATCCATGCGCGCCGCGTTGCAAGCCCTGGTGTCCATGCGATCCAGCGGGCGCATCATCGCCGTCGTGGGTGAGATGCTCGAACTCGGCGAGGACAGTGAGGCCGAGCACGAGCGCGTCGGGGCCTATGCCGCCGAATTGGGAGTGGACAACGTCATCGCGATTGGCCCCCTTGCGGCACCCGCTGCGCGCGCCTTCAAAACCGTGCGGATGGAAGGCGGGCTGCAGATCGATTCGGTAGAGGACGCTCGGACGATGGTGGAAGACCTGTTGGTCCATGGCGACGTCGTGATCCTGAAGTCCAGCCGCGACTCGGGTTTGCGTCACCTGGGCGACGCGTTGGCCACCGGGGGTGCGCGAGCGTGATTAGCGTCCTGCTCGCGGGCAGCATCTCGATGGTGATCGCCTTGGTCGGCACACCCTTGTTCATCAAATTCTTGGTTCGCCGCGGCTACGGCCAGTTCATCCGAGACGACGGCCCGACCTCACATCACACCAAACGTGGCACCCCCACGATGGGTGGAGCCGTGATCATTGCGGCGACGCTTATCGGGTACTTTGCGGCGCACGTGCTGATGGGCCTACTCGCCACGCTGAACGTGGTCGAGCTCAGCGGGGTGCGCTTCACCATCAGCGGCCTGCTGGTGCTGTTCTTGATGGCGGGCCTGGGACTGGTCGGCTTCTTCGACGACTACATCAAAATTTCGAAGCAACGAAGTTTGGGTCTGCGCTCGTGGGAGAAATTGCTGGGGCAGACCGTTGTAGCCGTGATCTTTGCCGTCCTTGCCTTGCAGTTCCCGACCGACGACTTCCGCCGTCCGGCGAGCACTGCAGTGTCGTTTGTGCGGGATACCTCGTTCGACTTCGCCGTCTTTGGGACGCTCGGCGGGCTGATCCTGTTTGTGTTGTGGGCCAACATCATGATTGCCGGTGCCTCCAACGGGGTGAACCTCACCGACGGGCTCGACGGGCTGGCCACCGGCGCTTCGGTGATGGTGTTCGGCTCCTACCTGCTGATCGGCATTTGGCAGTACAACCAGAACTGTCAGATCAGCCCCGGTCCCAACTGTTACGACGTCCGGGACGCTCTGGATGTCGCAGTAGTGGCTTCGTGTATCGCCGGATCGTGCTTCGGTTTCTTGTGGTGGAACGCCTCGCCGGCCAAAATTTTCATGGGGGACACGGGGTCGTTGGCCCTCGGTGGTGCCCTCGCGGGGTTGGCGATCGTGACCCACACCCAACTGCTGATGGCCATCCTCGGTGGCCTCTTCGTGATCATCACGTTGTCGGTGATCATCCAGGTCGGCTCGTTCAAGATGACCGGCAAACGCGTGTTCCGAATGGCACCACTGCAACACCACTTCGAGTTGCTGGGGTGGGCCGAAGTGACCATCGTGATTCGCTTCTGGATCATCGCCGGTCTCTGTGTCGCCCTCGGCTTGGGCTTGTTCTACGCGGAGTGGGTCGCACGTCTGTGAGTGGTGGGTATGAGTTCTGAGGATCGCCATCACCTCGCCGCACTCGACCATCCCGATGCGGCGTGGCAGGGGTTGCGCGTGGTGGTGACGGGGTTAGGCGTGAGCGGTTTTGCTGCCGCCGATGCGTTGCTGGAACGCGGTGCCCTCGTGACGGTGCTCGACGGTGGCTCAAGCGCTCCAATTCAAGCCGAGCGCGCCAAGGTTCTCGACATCTTGGGTGCCCGCATTCGTCTTGGCGCTGCGCACGTGAGCGCCTGGCCGGACGACATCGGCGAGGTCGATGTCGTCGTCACCTCGCCCGGGTGGAGGCCGACCCAGCCGATCCTTAACCACGCCGCGAGGCTCGGCATACCCGTGTGGGGTGAGGTCGAGCTGGCCTGGCGCATGCGAACGCGCCACGGGGCCGCCCCGTGGCTGTGTGTGACCGGGACCAACGGCAAAACCACGACCGTACGGCTGCTGGAATCGATGCTCACCGCGGCCGGCGCGCGAGCACTGGCGGTCGGCAACGTGGGCACCCCCGTGCTAGAGGCAGTGCTGCACCCCGAGCCGTTCGACGTCTTGGCGGTGGAGTTGTCCAGTTTCCAATTGCACTACGCCAGCAGCCTGTCCCCGTTGGCCTCCTGTGTGCTCAACGTTGCCCCCGACCACATCGATTGGCACGGTAGCGAGCAGGCGTATGCCGACGCGAAGGCGCGCATCTACGAACGCACCCAGGTGGCCTGTGTCTACAACGTCCAAGACCCTGCGACCGAGAAAATGGTCACCGAAGCCGAGGTGATTGAGGGCGCGCGCGCTATCGGCTTCACGCTCGGTATCCCGGACCGTTCGATGCTGGGCCTCGTCGAAGAAGTCTTGGCCGATCGGGCCTTCGTGGCCCAGCGCGCCGACTCTGCCGCCGAGCTCGCGACGTTGAGCGACATCGACCCCAGCGGCGTCCCGGCGCCGCACATGGTAGCTAACGTTTTGGCCGCAGCGGCTCTCGCTCGTGCCGCTGGAGTGCCACCGGTGGCGGTGCGAGACGGCGTGCGTGCGTTCACCCCGCAAGAGCACCGGATCACCGAGGTGGCCGTCATCGACGGCGTCCGTTTCGTCAACGACTCCAAAGCGACCAACCCGCACGCCGCTGCGGCCTCGCTGGCGGCCTACCCCGACGTGGTGTGGATCGCCGGGGGCCAACTCAAGGGTGCCGACGTCGATGCGCTAGTGCACCAAGCCGCGCCCCGCCTGCGCTCCGTGGTGTTACTCGGGGCAGATCGAGACGAATTGGCCAAGGCGCTTAGCCGACACGCGCCCGACGTAGCCGTAGAAGAGGTGGCCACACCCGAAACTAAAGGTATGCCCCTGAACGTGCGCCGTGATCGACTCGATGCCTTGATGGATGATGTCATCGACGTAGCGATCCGTGCCGCCCGCCGCGGGGACGTCGTGCTCTTGGCTCCGGCCGCTGCGTCCCTGGACATGTTCGACTCCTACGAGGCTCGCGGAGACTGCTTCACCCAAGCGGTGCGTCGTCGCGCGGACTCGGGTGCCACCTCATGACCACGATCACGCACCGCCTCAAGACGTCGCATGGCGAGCCGGCACCAGCCCGCTCGGCGGGCGAGTGGCTCCGTTCGCCGACCGCCCCCTATTACTTGATCTTGATCAGCGCCGCCGCGTTGATGTCGGTTGGCTTGGTCATGGTGCTCTCGGCCTCAAGCGTGGCGGCCTACGCCGAGACGAGCAGTTCATGGGGCGTTTTCGTCGAGCAACTGATCTTCGCTGGCGTCGGGATCACGCTCGGTTGGGCGGCCTCCCGCTTGCCGCTGCGGTGGTGGAAACGACTCGCGTTGCCTGGACTCTTCATCGGAGTCGCTCTTCAGGCGTTGGTGTTCAGCCCGCTTGGGGCCAATTTTCAAGGCAACCGGAACTGGATCTACGTTGGTGGTGCGAGCGTTCAACCATCGGAGTTCGGAAAACTCGCTTTGGTCGTGTTCGGGGCGGCGGTTCTAGCGCAGAAGCGAGCCGTGATCGGTCAGATCACACACGCGATGATTCCGTTCGTCTTTCCCGGTGCCCTGGTGCTGATCGGGCTAGTCATGCTGGGCAAGGACCTCGGAACGGCCATGATCTTGGTTGCCATCGTCAGTGGGATGCTCTTCGTAGCGGGTCTGCCGGCCAGGTGGTTCGGTGTCGTCGGGGTGTTCGCCGCTGCCGGCGTCGCCTACCTTGCGGCGGGAAGCGCCAACCGTATGCAGCGCATCGAAACGTGGTTGGGTGACACCTGCACCAGTGCGCAGGTGGAGGGCTGCTTCCAGAAGGTGCACGCTCAGTACGCACTGGCCGATGGCGGCTGGTGGGGTGTGGGGCTGGGTGCGAGCCGCGAGAAGTGGTCGCGTTTGCCCGAGCCCCACAACGACTTCATCTTGGCCATCATTGGTGAAGAGTTGGGTCTGCCTGGCACGTTGCTGGTCTTGGCGTTGTTCGTCGTGCTGGCCTGTTCCTGTTTCCGGATCATCTCGGCTACCACCGACCCTTTCGTGCGCTTGGCTACTGCCGGTGTCATGATCTGGATCCTCGCGCAGGCGTGCCTCAACATCGGCTCGGTCATCGGGTTGTTGCCGATCATCGGGGTGCCACTACCGCTGATTTCTAGTGGTGGCTCAGCCCTGATCGCTGCGCTGATGGGGATCGGGCTACTCCTGGCCATGGCGCGCACCCTGCCCGGCTGCTCCACCGCGTTGGCGGCGCGTCCGTCTGCGTTGAAGCGGACGCTGACGGCAGTCGCGACCACGCGTAGGACCGGGCGATGAATCCGCTGTCAGTGGTCTTGGCCGGCGGCGGGTCGGCCGGGCACGTGAACCCGTTGTTGTCGCTAGCCGACTGCTTACGTCGACGGGACCCGAGCACTATCGTTACGGTCTTGGGGACCAGCGACGGTCTCGAGGCTCGCTTGGTGCCGGAACGCGGTTACGACCTCATCACCGTGCCTAGGGCTGCGTTTCCGCGCCACCCTAACCGGGCGGCGTTGGCGTTTCCGGGGGCGCTGCGCAACGCAGTATCGACCGCTCGCCGGGTCATGGTCGACGTTGACGCGGACGTCATCGTCGGCTTCGGCGGATACGTCGCCACACCGGCATACCTGGCCGCGCGCCGTCTCACGTTGCCGATAGTCATTCACGAGCAGAACGCTCACCCAGGGCTAGCCAACCGCCTCGGTGCGCGCATGACGCCCTACGTAGCGACAACTTTTTCGGCCACGCCCTTGCCACATGCGCACCCGGTCGGAATGCCGCTGCGTCAGGAGATCTCTAGGCTGGACCGTAGGGCATCGCGCGCTGCTGCTATGGCCCATTTTGGCCTCGACCCGGCGCGCCGCACCCTGTTGGTCTTCGGTGGATCTTTGGGCGCTCAGCGACTCAACGAAGCGTTCTCTGCGGTCGCATCCGACTTCGCTCGAGTCGGCGTGCAGGTATTACATCTGACCGGCGCAGGCAAAGAGGTTGTCGTGGACGCCGCTGTCGAGGGCGGTGACCCTGCTCGGTATTGCACGTTGGCCTATACCGACCGCATGGACTTGGCCTACGCAGCAGCAGACCTGGCGGTATGCCGATCTGGTGCGGTGACCGTGTGCGAGCTCGCTGCTGTGGGGTTGCCGGCGATATACGTGCCGTTGCCCATCGGGAACGGTGAACAACGGCTCAACGCTGCGTCCGTGGTCGCAGCCGGCGGAGGACAGCTGGTCGATGACCGCGACGTTACCCCCGCGTGGGTGAGGTCCCACGTCGTCCCGCTGATGAACAATCCGGCAGTGTTGCGTGACATGGCGACCGCTGCTGGGAGCGTCGGCGAGCGGAATGCGGATGATGTGCTGGCCGACCTCGTGGACAGGGCGACAGGGCGATCATGACCACGGCCACCCCCGGTGCCCGACCGGCCCGGTTTAACTTCCGCGAGCCCATTCCGCCTGCGACGCAGTGGAAGCACGTCCACTTCATCGCTATCGGTGGTTCCGGGATGTCGGGAGTTGCGTTGTTGTTTCTTCATGCCGGGATTGCCGTCTCCGGATCGGATGCCAAGCCGAGCGCAGCCCTGGCCTACCTCGCGACCTGCGGAGCCGAGGTTAGCGTGGGCCATGACGCCAACCACCTAGGGGATGCGGACGCGATCGTCATCTCCGGAGCGGTCACGGAGGCCAATCCAGAACTGATGGCATCGCGCGGGCGCGGACTGCCAGTGCTGCACCGCGCCCAAGGGATCGCCGCCCTCATCCACGGACGAGACGCAGCGGCGGTTGCAGGAGCCAACGGCAAGACGACCACCAGCGCCATGCTGGTTGCTGCGTTAGCGCGCGGTGGAACGGATCCAGGGTTCGTCATTGGCTCCCCACTGCTCGACTACGGCACCAGCGCCCATCCCGGCTCGGGGCCGATGGTGATCGAGGCCGACGAAAGTGACGGCTCCTTCCTGGCGTATCGCCCACGGGTGGCGATCGTCACCAATGTCACCCCTGACCATCTCGACTTTTACGGAGATTTTGCGGCGGTGCAGGTCGCCTTCGATGAATTTGCTTCCACGCTCGGCCCGAACGGGTTGCTGGTGAGCAATGCTGATGACCACGGCTCGATCGTGCTGGCCGACCGGGCTCGCCGGCGGGGCCAGCACGTGGTGACGTGGGGGGAGTCGGAGGTTGCTGACCTTCGCATTCTCGACATTGACGCCACCGGCGGGACGACTATTTCCACGCTGCGGTGGAATCGCGACATCGGGGATCGACAGACCGGCGAGATAGGCAATCTCGTGATGCCGTTGCCCGGTCGACACAACGTGTACAACGGATGCGCGGCCTTGCTTGCGGCCACGGTGGGCTTCGAAGTCTCGACGGCTGACGCACTGCACGGGCTGTCGGCCTTCGCCGGAACCCGCCGCCGGTTTGAGTTCGTGGCCACGACCGGTGGCATCCACATCATTGATGACTATGCGCACAACGCGCCTAAAGTCGCTGCTGTGGTGGCGGCCGGTCGGTCGGTGGTCACCGGTGATGGTCGTCTCGTGGTGGCCTTCCAGCCGCACCTGTATTCACGCACGCTTGCCTTTGCCCAAGAGTTCGCCGCTGGCTTAGTGGCCGCTGATGTGGTCGTGCTCCTCGACGTCTTTGGTGCCCGGGAGGCACCGATTGCTGGGGTCAGCGGCCAGACGATCGTGGATGCACTGAGCCGTGTAAGCGACCAACTGCCCGCGGGCGCAAAGCAGCCTGCAGTTGCGTATGCCGACGATAGGGCTCAGGCCGCTGGGGTGGTTGTGGACCTGGTACGACCCGGCGATGTGGTGCTGACGGTGGGTGCTGGCGACGTCACCACCCTGGGGCCGGAGATGGTCGCGTTGCTGGAATCTCGCGATGGATAACCGGTTCACGTTCCGTCGTAAAGCAGGTCGCTCGAGGCGCCGACGATGGATGCTGTGGAGTTCGGTAGTAGCGACTCTGGTCGTGGTCCTGGTCATCGTCGTGGGTTTTGCACCCGTTTTCGTGGTGGAGGACGTCGAGGTGACCGGTGGGCCGGGTCCGGTCATGATGGGTGCTCGGAGCAATGTGCAGGCCCCTATGGGGACCCCGCTGGCGCGAGTAGACACGTCCGAGATGGCGCAGCGGGTGCTGGCGGACACGCGAATTGACTCGGTCACGGTGGGGCGCGGTTGGCCGTCGACGGTGACGGTCGAGTTGACGATGCGCGTCCCTGCGGCTGTCCTGAAACAGCCGGCGAAGCCGCTGCGGCTCGTTGACGCGTCCGGAGTTGCTTACCAGGAAGTAGCCGAGCGTCCTGCGGGGTTGCCGCAGATTTCGGCGCCGCTGGGCAAGGTCGACAGCGGGTCATTGGCGGGCGCCTTAGAGGCGGTTGCTTCTCTGGGGGATCCCCTGAGCGAGAAGGTATCCGGTATCAACGTCACTGCCGATGGCGACGTGCGCTTCGCCATCGGCAGCATTGATGTGTTGTGGGGGCGACCAGATCAGGTGCAAGGCAAGGCGGCGGCCGCGCGTGCGCTGTTGGCTCAAGAAACGATCGATCCCGACGGTTCAGGGTCACTAACCATTGACGTCACCGCCCCACAGACTCCGGTGGTCGACGGGTTGTCCGTCGTGCCCTCAGGCTAGGCAGCACGAAGCCCCCTCAACCTTCACTTGAGGTTAAGGCTCATGGGCAGATCGAGGTTTAGGCCGTATGCTTGGCGTCGGAGTCCCCTCTGGGTGTCACCGGCAGGGGTTTCCTTAACGTCACTGGTCATGTCGACCGCACACCACACCCGAAAGGCGCATCGTGTCCGTAGCGCAGAACTATCTCGCCGTTATCAAAGTCGTGGGGATCGGCGGGGGCGGAGTTAACGCCATCAACCGAATGATCGAAGTCGGGCTCAAGGGCGTCGAGTTTATTGCGATCAACACTGATGCCCAGGCACTGTTGATGAGTGACGCCGACGTCAAGCTGGACGTGGGCCGCGAGCTCACCCGTGGCCTGGGGGCCGGGGCTGACCCCGAGGTGGGGCGACGCGCAGCCGAAGATCACACCGAAGAGATCGAAGAAGCGCTTCGCGGTGCCGACATGGTGTTTGTGACCGCAGGCGAGGGTGGCGGCACCGGTACCGGGGGGGCCCCCGTTGTGGCCAAGATCGCCAAGCAATTGGGAGCACTGACGATCGGTGTGGTCACCCGGCCCTTCACCTTCGAAGGTCGTCGCCGCGCCAACCAGGCAGAGTCCGGCATTGGTGCCCTCCGTGAGGAGGTCGACACCCTGATTGTCATCCCCAATGATCGACTGCTCTCTATTTCTGACCGCTCGGTCAGCATGCTCGACGCCTTCCGCAGCGCCGACCAGGTGTTGCTGTCTGGGGTCCAAGGCATTACCGACTTGATCACCACACCTGGTCTGATCAACCTTGACTTCGCCGACGTGAAGTCGGTCATGCAAGGTGCCGGGTCAGCGTTGATGGGTATCGGTTCCGCACGCGGTGAAGACCGCGCGGTGCAAGCCGCCGAGTTGGCCATTTCCTCGCCGCTCCTGGAAGCGAGCATCGAAGGTGCGCATGGCGTGCTGCTCTCGGTTCAGGGCGGTTCCGACCTCGGCCTGTTCGAGATCAACGAAGCGGCACGATTGGTGCAAGAGGCCGCTCACCCTGACGCAAACATCATCTTCGGCGCCGTCATCGACGACTCGCTTGGAGATGAGGTGCGGGTGACGGTGATCGCGGCTGGGTTTGACGGTGGTGCGCCCATCCAGCGCAGCGATGACCGGGCGCTTGGTCAGGTCCAGGCCGGTGGTGGAGGTCGTTCCGCCGCCCCCGAGAGCCAGGCCCGGCCGCCTGCGGATCCGCAGCCTGAAGTCAGCGCGTCCGACACAGACGGCTCGAGCGGTCAAGGCGCCGCTGCGTCGCAGGGGCAGGGCGCTACGCCCACCGCCGCACAGAGCCCCGCCCCGACGCCGGCTCCGGAGCGGCCTGCGGCAACGCCTCCGCGCACCGTGACCTATCAAGACGCCGAAGACCTGGACGTTCCCGACTTCCTGAAGTAGGGCGCACGTATGTTCGGTTGGCACCAAGAGATTCCCCCGGTCCCGCACACGGAGCCGGGGGAATCGGCGTGGGGCGTGCGTTGGGCGGTCACGGATCGTTGGGGGGGCGCGAGCCGAGGGAGTTTTGCTGAGTTCAACCTTGGCGCCGGAACCAGTGACGACCCCGGGGCAGTGGCTGCCAACAGGTCGTTGCTCGCGGCCGAGTTCGACGTCGAAGCGCCCGATGTGCGATTTATGCGGCAGCAGCACGGGGAAAACATCGTGCACGTTCGGCGGGCAGACAGCGCAGTACCCGAGTGTGACGCCCTCATCACCGACGATCCAAGCGTTGCGTTGGCGGTCCTGGTGGCCGACTGCACTCCCGTGTTGCTCGTGGATCGGGTGGCCGGTTGGGCGGGTGCTGTGCACGCCGGGCGCGTCGGGATGACGATGGGACTTGTGACGACATGTGTCCAAAGGCTTCGCGAGCGGGGTGCCCACGACCTGCAGGCCCTCGTCGGACCCTCCATCTGCGGTCGATGCTACGAAGTGCCCGAGGCCATGCGCGAGCAGGCAAGTGCCGACTACCGCTGCGCACATACGACGTCGTGGACGGGCACTCCGGCCATCGATGTCGCGGCCGCAGTGGCCCAGCAACTCCACGAGGCGGACGTGCCGATGACGTGGCTGCCAGGGTGCACCCGCGAATCGGATGACCTGTATTCGCACCGTGGCGATCCGCATACGGGACGCTTTGCTGCGGTGGTCCGACTGCTGGCGCCGGAGCGCACGGGATGACGCTGCGGCGCTCGGAGCGCGGACAGATGCTTCACGAGTCTCTGGCTGGCGTGCACGACCGCATCGAGCAGGCGTGCGCCCGGCATGGTCGCGAGTCGGACGAAATGACGCTCATTGTGGTGACCAAGTTCTTTCCGATGAGTGACGTAGCCGAACTGGTGGCACTGGGCGTGCGCGACATTGGGGAAAGCCGTGACCAAGAGGCGAGTGCCAAGGTGGCCGAACTGCGCGCCGAGCTCGGCGACACCGCGATGCCGACTGTTCATATGGTCGGTCAGGTCCAAACGAAGAAATCCGGGTCCATCTCGAGGTATGCCGATGTGGTCCATTCGATCGACCGTCCCAAAGTCGTCTATGCTCTTGATCGTGCCTGTGCACGCGCTCAGCAGCAGGGCGAGCGGCAGGCCCCGCTGGGCGTCCTCGTCCAGGTTGACCTCGGGCAGGGGTCGGACGCGGGGCGAGGGGGCGTGCTACCCGAGCACTTAGGCGACCTGGCCGACGAGGTCGCAGAGTGCAAGTCATTGCTTTTGCGCGGAGTGATGGCGGTGGCACCTGCCGAAGCAGCTCGCGACGAAGGCGCAGCATCTGCCGCCTTTGCCCGGCTAGCGGAGTGTCATCAGAGCGTACTGACGGCGCACCCCGACGCCCACTGGCGCTCAGCTGGGATGAGTGGGGACCTGGAATTGGCTATTGCAGCCGGCGCGACACACCTGCGTGTCGGAAGCGCAATCCTAGGATCGCGGCCACCTGAGCGGTAACGTCTGGCTCGACCGAAGCAACGCCTTATGGCGGCTTTCAACAACAGCAAGGAGTCCGCCGAGATGGCTGGGGCACTGCGAACGACGATGGAATGGCTTGGCCTGGCTGAGGTCGAAGGTCGTTATGACTACGACGAAAACGCCGAAGACGCGCGTGAAGAGCCTCGTCGCTCCACGGACACCGCGCCTGCTCGGCCCGTTGCTGAAACCAACACCCGCGGCGCAGAAGTCACGCAGTTGCCCCGACGCACACCGGTCGCTCGGGTTGTTCAGGAGCCGGAGGCAGGCGAAATGAATCGCATCACCACGATCCACCCCCGCACGTACAACGAAGCCAAGAATATTGGCGAATCGTTCCGTGTCGGCACCCCGGTCATCATGAACCTGACCGAGATGGAAGACGGTGACGCCAAGCGTCTCGTCGACTTCGCCGCTGGCCTAGCGTTTGGTTTGCACGGCTCGATCGAGCGTGTGACGGCCAAGGTGTTCCTGCTCTCTCCCGCGCACGTAGAGGTAGACGGAGCGACCGAGACTGGCCGGACCCAACAGGGTTTGTTCAACCAGAGTTGAGATACTGACGCATGATCATTGGCCGTCTGTTAGATCTCCTGCTCTTCCTGTATTTCATCGTCCTCATCGGGCGCCTGGTTTTCGACTGGATCCAGGTCTTCTCGCGGGACTGGCGACCTACCGGTGCAGTCCTAGTGGTCGCCGAGGTCATTTACAGCCTGACGGATCCTCCGCTGCGTGCGCTGCGCAAGGTCATCCCTCCGTTGCGTCTGGGCGGGGTTTCTCTGGACTTGGCGTTCTTGGTCCTGATCCTCGGGGTGAGCATTCTGCGCCCTTTCGTCAGGCAGATTCCCTTCTAGCGCAATCGAGATCACTCCGGCCCCAGTGGTCGGTTAGGGTGTGATCGATTACGAAGCGAACCCAGACGGTCCGTCGCTGTGACGACCGTCGATACTTTGGTGAGGTGAATCATGGCGCTGTCCCCCGAGGATGTCATCAAGAAGAGTTTTACGTCCCCCCACTTGCGGCGTGGATACGACGAAACGCAGGTCGATGACTTCTTGGACGAGGTGGTGGTTGAGTTCCGCCGACTCAATGCGGAGCACGCCGCTTTGGAGAACGACCTCAAGGAATGCCGGGCCGGGCAAGGTGAATTTTCCGAGGATCGTTCCGCCGCTGGAACAGACGACGCGGTAGACACCGGCGACACGGTTGGGGTCGAGAGCGAAGATCTAGCGCGGGTTCGCCGCGAGCGCGACGAGCTGATTGCCGAAATGGATTCGCTGTCCCAGCGGATCGACGTTGCCCGAGCCGAAGCCGAGCGGGCCGAGACGGACGCGGCGGACGGCGACGGGCCAGGAGAGGCTCGTTCTGACGCCGATGAGGCTGCCTCCGGTGCAGCAGAAGACCCTGCCGCCATCATTTCGTTGGCTCAACGCCTGCACGATCAGCACGTGGCCGAAGGTGAAAGCACCCGTGCGAAGCTCGTTGGTGAGGCCAACGAGTACAAGGAACGGCTCGAAGGGGAGGCCAACGCACGCAGCGTCGAGTTGATCGACTCAGCCCAGCGCACGCACGACGATTTGGTGGACACTGGTCAGCAAACCCACGACGAGTTGGTGGCCTCTGGTCAGCAACAGCACGACACGATGATTGCCGAAGGTCAGCAGGAGCACGATCGTCTCATCGACGAGGCCCAGACGACGCACGAGCGTCTCCTGGCGCAGGGACAAGAGTCGCACGACACGCTGGTGCGCGAGGGTGAGCAAACCCGCGACCAGTTGGTGACCGAAGCGCAGCAGCGTCGTACCAATGTGCTCACGGATCTGGGCGACCAGGAGTCGCGCATCAAAGGTTCCATCGAGGCATTGCACACCCGCGAGTCGGAATCACGAGCCCGTATGCGCGCAATGTTGTCTGAGCAACTCAGCATCTTGGGTGACGACAAAGAGTGAGCACCAGCGCATGCACCCACTGTGGCGCGATCTGAGAACCTGACCTATCCTCACCGCTCAACGTGTTGCGGTCCGCGACACACGGAAGTCAAGGGGTAGTGCCGTGGCCAGTCAGTCCTCACCGCAAGCAGACGCACGGGTTTCAGCGTCTGACGACGCGAACCCGGTGCCGGTCTTGCACGAAGAAGACCCGTGGACCAGCGAGGAACTCGCACAGGTTCGCGCCGAGTTGGCTCAAGACGATGAGCGCCTGCGAGCAGAGTTGGATGCCGTGCGCCACGATCTGAGTGTCTTGATGCGTGACTCGGGCGAGGGCGCTGGAGACGACCAGGCGGACGCTGGCGCTGCGACGTCGGAGCGCGAGCATGAACTGTCGCTCGCCAACAACGCGCTAGCGCTGATGGAGCAAACGGAGCACGCCATCGAACGGATCGACTCCGGCGGGTATGGCGTGTGCGAGAACTGTGCTAGCGCGATCGGCAAGCAGCGGCTTCAGGCCTTCCCACGGGCCACGCTGTGTGTGCCGTGTAAAAAACGTCAGGAGCGACGCTGAGTATCGAAACCACGCGCCGCATTCATCGTTCCAATTTGCGGCTGGTGCTCGCCATCGCGGCCGTCTGGATCGCGATCGACCAAATCACCAAAATCTGGGCTGTGAACGCGCTCACGGGCCGAGAACCCATCCCGGTTGTGGGTGAGATCGTGCAGTTCCGTTTGGTCTACAACCCCGGTGCCGCCTTCTCGCTCGGGACCGGGAGCACGTGGCTTTTCACCATTTTGGCCTCGGTGGTGATCACGGTCCTGTTGTGGAACGCCCGGAGAATTGGGCACCGCGGGTGGGCCGTGGCGCTGGCGTTGTTAATCGGTGGTGCCGCAGGCAACCTCGTTGATCGGCTCCTACGTGAGCCGGGCTTCGGTCGCGGTCACGTCGTTGATTTCTTCGCCCTACCCAACTTTCCGGTGTTCAATGTTGCCGATATCGGCATCTCGTGCGCAGCAGCCTTCATTGCAGTCCTGGCTCTGCGCGGTGAAAGTCTCGACGGGGCGGACGACCCGCCCACAACCACAGCGGAGCATCCCCAATGAGCAGCGACGACATCAAGATCTTGTCCGTGCCGGAAGGCCTGGAGGGTGAGCGGATCGACGCCGCGCTCGCCCGCATGTTGGGCGTGTCACGCAGTCGCGCAGCTGACCTGGCCACTGACGGCATGGTCGTGGTCGATGGGGCAACCGTGGGGAAGTCGCACCGGGTCCTGGCCGGGGTCACGGTAGAGGTCACCCTGCGCGAAGTTCGCCCCGCCCCCGAGTCGCAACTCGTTGCCGAGCATGTCGAAGGGCTGCAGGTGGTCTACGACGACAGCGAAATCATCGTCGTCGATAAGCCGGCCTACGTGGCCGCGCACCCCAGCGTGGGGTGGCATGGCCCTAACGTGGTGTCCGGTCTGGCCGCTGCCGGCTATCGCGTCTCAACCTCTGGCGCAGCGGAGCGTCAAGGCATCGTGCAGCGCCTGGATGTGGGCACCAGTGGCCTGATGGTGGTCGCGAAGTCTGAGCGTGCCTACACCGTGTTGAAGCAGGCATTCCGCGATCGCCGGGTCGACAAGACGTATCACGCACTGGTCCAAGGCCTTCCTGATCCGCACGAGGGCACCATCGACGCCCCGATTGGCCGCCACCCTGGGCACGACTATCGCTTTGCGGTGATGAGTGCAGGTCGACCGAGCATCACGCACTACGAGTTGCTCGAGGCCTACCGCTCGGCGAGTTTGCTCCAGATCCACCTTGAGACGGGCCGCACGCACCAGATTCGGGTGCACTTTTCGGCGCTTCACCACCCATGCTGCGGTGACCTGACCTACGGCGGCGACCCGAAGGTCGCAAAGCGTCTCGGCCTGAAGCGCCAGTGGTTGCACGCGACGGCCTTGGGCTTTGTGCACCCAGGAAGCGGCGAGCCGGTGAGCTTCACCAGCGCCTACCCCGCCGATTTGGCGGATGCGTTGGAACGGATTTCCGGTTAGACCCGACCACGGTTAGTGGCGCGGCGAGGTGTGTCAGCGAGGCGATCTAGGATCGACGCGATGTCGTTAGCGCCCAGCCCCGAGAAAAACTTCGTACACCTCCACAACCACACCGAGTACTCCATGCTCGATGGGGCCGCCCGTATTGAGCAGATGATGGCCACGGCCGCCGACCTTGGTATGCCGGCGATCGCGACCACCGACCATGGCTACGTCTTTGGCGCCTACGAGTTCTGGGCCGCCGCCCGCAAGTACGACGTGAAGCCCATCATCGGCGTCGAGGCCTACGTCACCCCGGGCACCCATCGCAGCGACAAAACTCGGGTGAAGTGGGGCGATGGCAGTCGCGACGACGTGTCCGGCGGCGGTGCCTACACACACATGACGTTGTTGGCGCGCAACAACAACGGTTTGCACAACCTCTTCCGGCTCTCTTCGTTGGCGTCCATGCAGGGGTACTACTTCAAGCCGCGGATGGACCGCGACCTGCTCTCGACCTACGGTGCTGGGTTGATCGCAACCACCGGTTGCGCCTCCGGTGAGATCCAGACCCGGTTGCGGTTAGGCCAGTACGACAAGGCCCTCCAGGCCGCCTCGGACTACCGGGACATCTTTGGTGAGCAGAACTACTACTGCGAGTTAATGGACCACGACATCGACGTAGAGAAGCGTGCAAAACGCGACCTGTTACGTCTGGCCAAAGAGCTCAACCTGCCCCTGGTCGCCACCAACGATCTGCACTACACCCGTAAAGAAGACGCACAGGCCCACGCGGCCTTGCTGTGCGTGCAGTCGGGCTCCACGATGCAGGACCCCAACCGGTTCAAGTTCGACGGGGACTCGTTCTACCTCAAGACGGCCGAGGAGATGCGACACCTATGGCGCGAGTTCCCGGAGGCGTGCGACAACACGCTGGCTATTGCCGAGCGGTGCAACGTGTCGTTCACCGAGGGCGAGGGACGCTTCATGCCGCGTTTTCCCTGCCCCGAGGGCGAAGACGAAACATCGTGGTTCGTTAAAGAGGTCGAGTCCGGCCTGGCGAGCCGATACGACGGCGACGTGCCAGATTACGCACGCAAGCAAGCGCACTACGAAACCGGTGTCATCGTCGACAAGGGGTACCCCGGCTACTTCCTCGTCGTGGCCGACTTCATCAACTGGGCCAAGAAGAACGGAATCCGGGTGGGCCCCGGCCGTGGGTCGGGCGCGGGCTCGATGTGCGCCTACGCGATGGGCATCACCGACTTGGACCCGGTGCCGCACGGTCTGATTTTTGAGCGTTTCCTCAACCCCGAGCGCATGTCGATGCCCGACTTCGACGTCGACTTCGACGATCGTCGCCGCGGTGAAGTCATCCGCTACGTCTCGGACAAGTATGGCGAGGACCGCGTCGCCATGATCGTCACCTACGGCACGTTGAAGGCTAAAGCCGCGCTGAAAGACTCGGCTCGGGTGATGGGCTTCCCGTTCTCGATGGGCGAGCGACTGACCAAGGCGATGCCGCCGTCGGTGATGGGCAAGGACATCCCGCTGTCGGGGATCTACGACCCCGAGCACAAGCGCCACGGTGAAGCAGACGATTTCCGCGAGTTGCTGAAAACCGACCCCGAAGCGGCGCAGGTCTTCGAAACGGCGCAGGGTATTGAAGGCCTCAAGCGGCAATGGGGTGTGCACGCCGCCGGCGTGATCATGTCCAGCGAGCCGTTGATCGACATCATCCCGATCATGCGCCGCGAAGCGGACGGCGCGGTCATCACGCAGTTCGACTACCCGACGTGTGAAACGCTGGGCTTGGTCAAGATGGACTTCTTGGGTCTGCGCAACCTCACGGTTCTCGACGACGCCATCGCCAACGTGGCGATGAACCGCTCGGAGGTCGTCGATCTTGACGTCTTGTCTAAAGACCTCACCGACTCAGCGACCTACGCGTTGTTGTCGGCGGGCGACACCTTGGGGGTGTTCCAGTTCGACGGAGGCCCCATGCGCCAACTGCTACGCCTGATGCAGCCCGACAACTTCGAAGACATTTCTGCGGTCGGTGCCCTGTATCGGCCAGGTCCGATGGGTGCGAACAGCCATACGAACTACGCCTTGCGCAAGAACGGCAGGCAAGACGTCAGTTACCCCCACCCTGAGTTGGCGCAGGCCCTGGAGTCGATTCTCGGCACCACCTACGGCTTGATCGTCTACCAAGAGCAAGTCATGGAGATCGCGCAGAAGCTTGCCGGGTACACCCTCGGTAAGGCTGACCTGCTGCGGCGAGCGATGGGCAAAAAGAAGCGCGAGGTGCTGGACGCCGAGTACGTCGGCTTCGAGCAGGGCATGCTCGCGAGCGGCTTCTCGCCAAGCTCGATCAAGGCCCTCTGGGACGTCCTGGTGCCGTTCTCGGACTACGCCTTCAACAAAGCCCACTCGGCGGCATACGGGTTGGTGTCCTACTGGACCGCCTATCTGAAGGCTAACTACCCGGCCGAGTACATGGCGGCCTTGCTGACCAGTGTGCGCGACGACAAGGACAAGACGGCGATCTACCTGGGAGAGTGCCGGCGGATGGGCATCGCTGTGCTGCCGCCCGACGTCAACGAGTCCATCTCGAACTTCGCCGCCGTGGGCGTCGACATTCGTTTTGGTCTAGCGGCCATTCGTAACGTGGGCCGCAACGTGGTTGAAGGCATCTATGCCGCGCGTGAAGCGAAGGGAGCGTTTACCTCCTTTGAGGACTTCTTACGCAAGAGCCCAGCCGTGGTGTGTAACCGGCGCACCATCGAATCCTTGATCAAGGCCGGGGCCTTCGACTCCCTGGATCACACCCGGCAGGGATTGGTCAGCGTCCACGAGCGGTACGTCGAGGCGCTGGCCGAGGAGAAGAAGCACGAGGCCATGGGCCAAGATTCGCTCTTCGCCGGGTTCGGTGACGGCAGTGGCGAGGCCGTCCAGTTGGTGACGCTGCCGCCCATACCCGCCGGTGAGTGGGAGAAGCAGGTGTTGCTGGCCTTCGAGCGAGAGATGCTGGGGCTCTACGTCTCGGACCACCCGCTCAACGGCATCGAGCACATCCTGGCTCAGCACGCTCAGGCCAGCATCTCTAGTTTGGCCGCTGAAGACGGGCCAGCGGACGGCGACTTCGTGACGCTTGCGGGCCTCATCACGGGGCTGAGTTTGAAGCGGACCAAGAACGGCGATCCGTATGCCCGGGTGTTGATCGAGGACATGGCGGCTTCCGTCGAGGTGGTCTTCTGGCCCAAGACCTATATGACGGTGTCGACCATGTTGGCCGAAGACACCGTATGCGTGGTCCGTGGGAAGTTGAAGAAGGGCGAAGACGGAGTGGAGGTCATCGCCCAAGAAATGACGTTGCCGGAGATCAAAACCGGCCCTCGGGGGCCCATCGTGGTGACCATTCCCCTGGGTCGGGCCACCGACACGCTGGCCAACAGCCTTAAGGGCGTTTTGCGTGACCACCCGGGGGCAACTGAGGTCCACGTAAAACTCATGAGCCCGGGCCGATCAGTGCTGCTCCAACTCGAGGAGTCCTTGCGAGTGACGGCCTCACCGGAGTTGTACGGCGACCTCAAGGTGCTCCTGGGATCGGCCGCTGTGACGTCGTAGCTCAGTGGCCTACATCGTGACGTAGCCTGGCCCGCGTGACTGGACCGCATACCCCCGCCGTTGCTCCCATCGCGGCTCGCAAGGCGCACACCCGAACGCATCACGGCGAGACGGTGGACGACCCGTTCGAGTGGATGCGGGACAAGTCTGACCCGGCAGTAATCGAGCACCTTGAGGCTGAGAACGCCTACACCCAGGCGATGACTGGGCACCTCGACGGGTTGCGCTCCGACATTTTCGACGAGATCAAGAGCCACACCCAGCAGAGTGACCTGTCGGTGCCTGTTCGCCACGGAGCGTGGTGGTACTACAGCAGGACGATCGAAGGCGAACAGTACTCGGTCTATGCCCGGGCCTCGGTCCAGGATTCACCTCAGCGACCCTCGGTGTCGGGCGACCAGGCGCCACCAGACGAGCAGGTGCTGCTGGATGCCAACGCTGAAGCAGCAGGCGAGGAGTTCTTCTCCCTCGGTGCTTTCGACGTCAGCCCCTCCGGTCAGCTGCTGGCCTATGCCGTCGACACCACCGGCGATGAGCGGTTCAACGTGCGCATCAAAGACCTCACCACCGGGCAGATCATCGACGAAGCCGTCACAGACATTGGTTACGGCGTGGCCTGGTCTGCGGCCGCCGACTACCTCTTCTACACGCGCGTCGATGACGCCTGGCGCCCACACGAGGTCTGGCGACACGTGGTCGGGGGATCCGCGCAGGACGATGTGCTGGTGCACGCCGAGCCGGACGAGCGCTACTGGATGGGACTGGGTACGTCCCGCGACGATCGGTACATCATGATCGGCCTGGGCAGCAAGAACACCTCAGAATTTTGGATGTTGGACGCAGCCGAGCCAACGCGCGACTTCTCAGTCATCGCCCCGCGTAGCGAAGGTGTGGAGTACGACGTTGAACTGGCTGGCGATCGCGCGTGGATCGTGCACAACCGGGCACACCGGGACTTCGAGTTGGCCTGGGCGCCGATCGGCTCGACCTCCGCAGCCCAGTGGAACACGGTCGTAGCCGGGGCCGATGGGGTGCGGGTCAATGGCGTTGATGCATTCGCGACACATCTAGCCCTCTCGGTCCGGCGCAGCGGCTTGACCCAGGTGGAGATCATCGTGGTGAGCGAGGACGGCGACCCCATCGGCGACCGGATGCCCATCGTGGTCGACGAACCGCTCTACACCATCGAGGTTGGGTCTAACCCTGACTACTCGGCGACCCAGGTGCAGGTTCGCATTGAGTCAATGCTGACCCCGGCCTGTGTCTACGACGTGGACGTGGCCACCGGCGAGCGGACCTTACTTAAGCGCAAAGCGGTGCCCGGCGGGTACGACCCCTCGCAGTACCGTCAGCAACGGTTGTGGGCAAGCGCGCCCGATGGTGCCCAGATCCCCATCTCCATGGTCTTTCGAGCGGACATCGTGCCTGACGGTGCGAATGCGGGCCTGCTCTACGGCTACGGCGCGTACGAGATCTGCATCGATCCGTGGTTCTCGGCCGCGCGGCTGTCCTACCTCGACCGCGGCGTGGTGTACGCCGTGGCGCACGTGCGAGGTGGGGGAGAGATGGGCCGGGGCTGGTACGAGGACGGGCGTATGGAGCACAAAGAACACACCTTCACCGACTTCATCGCCTGCGCTGACCACCTCGTGGACAGCGGTTGGGTCGCCCCGGGCCGCATGGCCGCCGAGGGCGGTTCAGCCGGGGGGCTCCTGCTGGGAGCCGCGCTGAACCTCGCACCCGATCGCTTCGCGGTGGCGCACGCCGCCGTGCCGTTCGTTGATGCCCTGACTACCGTCCTCGACCCGAGCTTGCCGTTGACCGTCATCGAGTGGGAGGAATGGGGCGACCCGCTGCACGACGCGGGCGTGTACGCGCAGATGCGCGGGTACACGCCCTACGAGAACATCCAACCCGTGCGCTACCCGGCGATTTTGGCCACCACCGGGCTCAACGACACGCGGGTGTTCTACGTCGAGCCGGCCAAGTGGGTCGCTCGCCTTCGTGAGTTGGCGACCAACGACCCAGGGGAGCAGCCAATTCTGCTCAAGACCGAGATGGTCGCCGGACACGGTGGCAAGACGGGCCGTTACAACGCGTGGCGCGACGCGGCCTTCGAGATGGCCTTCATTCTCGAGAATCTAGGAGCATTTCCGGCTATCCGTGAGGCACCGAACGTGGGAGAGTAACGCCATGTCAAATGCGACGACGATCGTTCTCTTCGGTGCAACCGGAGACCTCTCCCAACGCAAACTGCTCCCCGGGTTGATGCACTTGCATCAAGCCAGGCTGTTGGACGACCTGCGGGTCATCGGCACCTCCCTAGAAGAGTTCACCACCGAGGAGTTCCGCGCCTTCGCTAAAGAGGCATGCGAGAAGTACAACACTCGGGATACCGAAGCGGAGGTGTTGACGGAGTTTCTCAAACACGTGGAATTCGTCTCCGGCAAATCTGGTGCCGCTGCCTTGAGTAAGGCGGTCAAGAAGGCCGAGAAGGAGTTGGACGGGGGCGACCCCCGACGACTCCACTACCTCTCGGTGCCGCCGAAGGCTGCCCTCGAGGTCGTGAAGACACTCGACGAGGCGGGTCTGGTAGAGCGCAGCCGGATCGTGATGGAGAAGCCGTTCGGCACCGACCTAGCCTCGGCCAAAGTCTTGAACGGCCGCCTTCACGAGGTCTTCGACGAAGATCAAATCTTCCGCATTGACCACTTCCTGGGCAAGGAGGCCGCTCAAAACATCTTGGCCTTCCGCTTCGCCAATGGACTTTTCGAGCCGATCTGGCACCGCAACCACATTGATCACGTTCAGATCGATGTCCCCGAAACCTTAGGCCTCGAGACCCGCGCAGAGTTCTTTGAGGGCACGGGAACCTACCGCGACATGGTGGTCACCCACCTCTTCCAGATCTTGGCTTTCACCGCGATGGAGCCGCCGACCGCGCTGGAGCCAGGTGCCATCAGCGAAGAGAAGAACAAGGTGTTCCGGTCGATGCTGCCCGTTCAGCCGGGGGATGTCGTACGTGGCCAGTATTCGACGTACCGCGCGGAGCCTGGGGTCGACCCAGAGTCCGACACCGAGACGTTTATTGCGTTGAAGGTCTACATCGACAACTGGCGCTGGGCAGGTATTCCGTTCTACCTACGCACGGGCAAGAAGATGGGCGCGGGATCGCGGATCATCTCTATCGCCTTCCGTGAGCCACCGAAGTCGATGTTCCCGCCGGGGTCCGGCATCGGTGATCGAGGACCGGATCACCTGACGTTCGATCTAGCCGACCGAACGCGCATGTCGTTGTCTTTCTACGGCAAGCGGCCCGGGGCGGGCATGCGGCTCGACAAGTTGTCCATGCAATTCTCTATGCAAGAAACCGACTGGTCCGGGGCGGTACTGGAGGCCTACGAGCGGCTCATCTACGATGCTGTGCGCGGCGACCGCACCTTGTTCACCACCGCCGAAGGTATTGAGCGGTTGTGGGAGATCTCGGAGGAGCTCCTAGAGTCGCCGCCGGTCGTGCGGCCGTACGAAGAGGGCTCATGGGGCCCCAACCAGGTGCACCAACTGATCGCCCCGTTCACCTGGCGGCTTCCGTTTGAGCGCAAGTGGCGCGAAGGTAAGCCGAAGGCGGAGGCCTAGAGCGGTCCGTCGGGTGCAAAGACCTCGACTTCGGGCGTCGAAGCGTCAAGGGCATGTCGCCAGCAACACACCGTGACGGGGGTGGTGGAGGGTGAAGCAGTGCCTGTTCTGCGGCATTGTGTCCGCGCGTGTGGCGGCGCAGGTGGTTGTTAGCGACGAGCACACCGTGGCTTTCCTGGATGTGCGTCCCGTCTTTAAGGGCCATGTCCTGGTGGTGCCTAGGGTGCACGTCGAAACGCTTGTCGACCTGTCTGCACAGTTGGTCAACCCAGTGATGGCTCAGGTGCAGCGGATCGCGTCCTGCCTCGTCACCGAACTTGGCTCGCAAGGTTCCTTTGTGGCGATTAACAATACGGTTAGTCAGTCCGTGCCTCACCTGCATATTCACGTCATTCCCCGGACCAAAGGAGACGGGCTGCGTGGGTTCTTTTGGCCGCGTCAGAAGTACGCGGAAGGTGAGATGGGCGAGTATGCAGAGCGGCTAGCCTCGGGGCTTAGCCGCTAATTGCGGGGCTCATTTGCCGGGGGGCGCGTCAGACGGTAGAGCACGAATGCCTTGGGCTCGAAGTGCTGCCACCTCGTCACGCAGCTCCCCAATCATGTCGGTCAGCGCACCAAGGTCTCGAGCGGTGGCCGCCTGCGACTTCTCCGTAGTGTCGCTAACCTTCTCTAGCAGCCACGAGGAGAGGCTGGCTGTCACGATTCCTAGTAGGGCGATGCCACACAGCATCAGCCCCAAGGCGAACAGTCGGCCCTCGGTGGTGATGGGGTAGAAATCGCCGTAGCCGACGGTGGTGATCGTGACCATGGCCCACCACAGTGCATCCGGCCAATTCTGAATGTTTCCGCCTGCTCGGCGCTCGACGTTGAGCACTGCGAGGCCGGAGATGGTCACCACTAACACCACCGCCAGGGCGACGTAGGAGGCGACGTGGCCGCGGAGTTTCTCGCCGGCTTGTTGTTGGATGAGCGCTAAGGCCGCCACCAGGCGTAGCGGGCGCAGCGCGGGGATCGTGACGGCCGCGAGGTCGATGAGGTGGTGCCGGATGAAGTGCCATCGTCGCTTCGCAAGGAACAGCCGGGCCGCGTAGTCGACCGCGAAGACAATCCACACCACGTACTGCAGCGTGTTGCAGAGATCGATCAGGACGATGGGGCCCGTCGGATCAATGATCGGGATAGCGAAGGCCAAGAGGAAGACGAGCGCCAGCACCATCAAAGGTGTTCGAGTGCGGCCTTCCCACCGTTCTAAGCGAGTCATGGGCTACATAATGACAGCCCCCACCGCGCCAGTTGCGCGATAGGGGCTGTCATCGACATGGTGCTTAGAGGTCGAAGTACAACTCGAACTCGTGCGGGTGGGGGCGCAGACGGATCGGGTCAATTTCGTTGGTCCGCTTGTAGTCGATCCAGGCCGAAATCAAGTCCTCGGTGAACACGTCACCTTCGGTCAGGTAGGCGTGGTCCGCTTCCAAACTGTCGAGCACCTCACCGAGCGAGGAAGGAACCTGGTCGATGTTCGCCAACTCGGCCGGTGGCAGTTCGTAGAGGTCCTTGTCGACCGGTTCCGGGGGCTCGATGCGGTTCTTGATGCCGTCCAAACCGGCCATCAGCTGAGCAGCGAAGCACAAGTACGGGTTTGCCGACGGATCGGGCACGCGGAACTCCACGCGCTTGGCCTTGGCAGACGTGCCGGTGATCGGGATGCGCACACATGCTGAGCGGTTGCGGGCAGAGTAGACCAGGTTGACCGGAGCTTCGTAGCCCGGGACCAGACGGTGATAGGAGTTCATCGTCGGATTGGTGAAGGCCAATAACGAGGGTGCGTGCGTGAGCAGTCCACCGATATACCAGCGAGCGACGTCCGAAAGACCGCCGTACCCGGACTCGTCATAGAAGAGGGGCTCACCGTCTTTCCATAGCGACTGGTGAGTGTGCATACCCGAACCGTTGTCACCGAAGACCGGCTTAGGCATGAACGTTGCCGTCTTGCCCGCAGCCCAGGCGCTGTTCTTCACGACGTACTTGAACTTCATCACGTCGTCACCTGACTGCAACAGCGTGTTGAAGCGATAGTTGATCTCCTGCTGCCCGGGGGAGCCCACCTCGTGGTGCGCGCGCTCGACAGACAAGCCGACCTGGGCCAACTTCAAAGTGATCTCGTCACGAAGGTCAGCCATGTGGTCGACCGGCGGCACCGGGAAGTACCCGCCCTTGTACCGCGTCTTGTAGCCGCGGTTACCACCTTCTTCGGCACGGCCGGTGTTCCAGGCGGCCTCGACGGAGTCGATGTAGTAGTAACTCGCGTTCTGCTTGGTCTCGAACCGCACGTCGTCAAAAATGTAGAACTCGGCCTCGGCACCGAAGAACGCCGTGTCCGCGATGCCCGTCGAGCGCAGATACTCCTCAGCCTTCAGCGCGATCTGACGTGGATCGCGAGCGTATGGCTCGTCGGTGAAGGGGTCCACGATCGAGAAGTTCATGATCAGCGTCTTGTTGATGCGATACGGGTCGATGTAGGCCGTGGTGGGGTCCGGGATGAGTTTCATGTCGGACTCGTGGATGGCCTGGAAGCCGCGGATGGACGAGCCGTCGAACATCTGACCGGTCGCAAAAGCGTCCTCGTCGAACGTTTCGGCGGGCACGTTGAAGTGCTGCATTACCCCGGGCAAGTCGCAAAAACGGACGTCAACAAACTTGACGTCCTCATCCTTGATATAGGCAATGGCCTCTTCAGCGTTGCTGAACATCGATCCTCCTGAAAGTAGCGGGCAGGTCCACCCGACACAGGGGACCCGAAGCAACCCTCACCCTATGCAATGACGGTTTCGCCACCATCACCCTGACGTTTCCCGCGTGTTACGAGCGGCTAGTCTCACTGCGTGAGTGAGCAGCCGACATACCCCGGGGTGCGCCTTGGCCTGCCCGAGCACGGCCCAGGATCAATGGCCACGTTTGGGCGGCGCCTGGTCGCCATCGCCATCGACTGGGGCCTGTGTCAACTGATTGCCCTAGCGATTCTGGGCGATCGGTGGGGGACTGGCGGCACCGCTTCGTTCGTGCCGCTGGCGATTTTCGGCCTGGAGAATCTGCTACTGGTCAGTACGGTCGGTTACACCGTGGGGCACCGGATCATGGGCCTGCGTGTCGTGCGGGTGTCCGTCAACAACCGTTCGGCTCCCACAGCGTGGGTGGCCTCGCTGCCTGGACTCGTGGCCGGCACGATCAGGACGGCCCTGCTATGCCTAGCGATCCCGGCGTTGGTATGGGACCGCGACGGCCGTGGTTGGCACGACCGACTCGCCAAGACCATGATTTTGCGTCAGCCGCACGAGAGCCCGATCCAGGACTGAACGACTAAGTCGGTCAGCGACCGCGCATAGATTTGCGGTCGACTCTGGCTTTACGTGGATCCATACCGGCCGGCACGGGCGGCTTGGTGCTACCGATCGCCTTGAGTCGGCGCTGCACGGTGATGGCCTCGTCTTTGGTAATCTTCTTGTCGAGTTTGTTCATGGTCTTGACGAGTTTGCGGAGGCGCACATCGCCTTCTTCTTGGCCCACGCGGATCACGTGAACCGGCACGGCGTCACCCGTGGCGCGGGTGGCGCGACGCTTCTCGGCGATCGAGAGCCGCGAGGCTGGGCCCTTGGGTCCTTCGGTGATCAGAACAACTCCGGGACGACCGACCGCACGAAAGACCATGGCTGCGTTATGCAGGTCCCGCATGCCGCGCATTTTGCCGCCGGACTCCGCAGCAACGGGCTCCTTGTCGTAGAACCAGCCTCGGCGCAACGAGCCGAGCACGGCACCGACAGCCCCGGGTTGGCCTTCGATCTGGGAGAAGGCGGCCTTCTCCGCGCGGCGGCTGAGCACAATCAACGCTGCGAGCAACGCTGTGGGTATGCCGAGAATCGCAAAGTAAATGACCTGGTCGAAAGCCCAACCCAGCAGAACGGCGACGAGCATGACCGTGAGCCCGGCCAGGGCCATCCACCAGACTGCGGAGGGGTCGTTCTTTCGAGTCATGGTGAAGATCTGGCGCATCTGTGCGACGCGGCCGACCTTGTTGGGATCCTTCTTAGCGCGTCGACCGAAGCGACGCTTCTTCGGTGCCGCTGATGAACCTGATCGAGAATCTGCTGCCATGCGGGTCAGGATACGGCCGTCGCGGTGCGCTCGACCAATGAGGCAGCTTCTTGGCGCGCAGGCGAGTCCGCTTTGTCGGCCAAATGCTTAAGGTGATCGGGCACCACCCGGCCGTCGTGGCGCATGGCCTGGGCCCACAGACGTCCCGCGCGGTAGGAACTGCGGACCAATGGCCCGGCCATAACACCTTTGTACCCGATGTCTTTGGCGACTTCGCTCCAGTGCACGAACTCTTCTGGTCTGGCCCACCGCTCGACGGGGTGGTGCCGCGGGGAAGGGCGCAGATACTGCGTGATGGTGATCAGGTCAGTGCCGGCGTCGTGCAGGTCGTTCAGCGCCTCTTCGATCTCGTGGTCTTCTTCGCCCATCCCCAGGATCAGGTTGGACTTGGTCACCAGACCAGCGTCGGCGCCCATGGTGATGACGTCCAGTGAGCGCTCGTAGGTGAAGGCGGGTCGGATGCGCTTGAAGATTCGCGGCACCGTCTCGACGTTGTGGGCAAACACCTCGGGCTGGGCGTCGATCACTTGGCCGACCAGCTCCGGCAAACCGTTGAAGTCGGGGATGAGGATCTCTACGCCCGTGCCGTGGTTGAGCTCATGGATTTTGCGGATGGTCTCGGCATACAACCAAGCGCCGCCATCGACGAGGTCGTCCCGGGCCACTCCGGTGACGGTCGCGTAGCGAAGTTGCATCTGCACGACGGATTCGGCGACCCGGCGCGGCTCGTCGGCGTCGAAGTCGGCTGGCTTACCGGTGTCGATTTGGCAGAAATCGCATCGGCGGGTGCACTGCTCGCCACCGATCAAGAAGGTGGCCTCGCGGTCTTCCCAGCACTCGAAGATGTTGGGGCAGCCTGCTTCTTGACACACCGTATGTAGGCCCTCGCCCTTAACTAACGAGTTCAGTGCGGTGTATTCCGGCCCCATTTTGGCGGTCGTGCGGATCCAGGACGGCTTGCGCTCGATCGGGGTTTGACTGTTGCGTGCCTCAACACGCAGCATTTTGCGGCCCTCAGGTGCGATGGTCACGTAGTGCCTCCCACGGCGATATTGGTTGCATTGAGAAGGTAGACGTTGAGCGGTAGATGCCGCTGTCAACGTCTGCAACGTTCAGGGTATGCCCTAGCCGTTCACTCCACGTCGCGGTATCGGAAGACCAGCCACGCCCCGATGATCACGAGCAGCGCAACCACCGCGAGCACGGTTCCTCCTTGCAGCAAGGAAATGGTCTGCTCCAACGGCTCACACGGTCCGTTTTCGTCGCAGGAGGGGTAGGTGAACCACGTCCAGCCGTTTTCGGCGAAGGCGCTGATGTTTGATCCGAGCAATGCGGGGGTCAGCGAGGGTACGAGTCCACGAAGGAGTCCTTCACCAGCCAACACGTAGACCAAAACGAGGCCGAGGACCACGCTAGTTCGTCGCAACAAGGTGCCAGCGGCAGCGCCCACCGCCGCCACCACACCCGCGAGCAGGGTAATGCGGGCACCACGCCACACCAACGTCTGCCACGCCGCCGAGTCCAACTCCGTGGGCAGGCCGTTTAACGCAAAGACGGCGAACATGCCGACGATGGTGACCACCACCATGAGCGCTATGAGGGGGGCCGAGACAAGCGAGACCGCCAGGAGCTTGCTGAAGAAGACGCGGGTCCGTCGTGGCTCGAACGTTAGCCACGTCCCCATGGTGCGATGCGAATACTCCGCCGCAGTGGCGGAGGCTCCCACCAGGAGCGGCACCAATAACAAAATGGGGGTGAGCCCAGTGAGCAATCTTCCTACTTCTGGCTGTAGGGGACCGAGTCCACCAACCCACTCCTGAAGGGTGCCGGGCCCCTGGCTCTCTTCACATCCGTAGTCGATGGTCGGGTCATCGAAGTCTTCGCGCTCTTGCGCCTGATCTTCGAGGCACTGCGCGAGGTATTCGGCACCGTTTTCTTCCAGGTCAGCTGTGTATTCCTCGTACTGGGCTACCTGCTCCTGGTATGCCTGCGACTCCGGCCTCAGATCGCGGGCTTGCAGGTGTAGCGCGCCGACACTCAGCAGCAGGATCACCAGTAGCGCCAGGAACGACAGCAGCGGCACCTTGCGCCAGGTCAACCGGGTGATCTCCACCCTCAGCAGACGATTCATGCTTTCGGCTCCGCCGGAAGGCCACTTTGGGCGGTTAACTCCAAAAAGGCGGATTCAAGATCGCGCCGAGCCGGCACCAGACGGTTGACAAAGAGCCCTTGCGAGGCGAGGGCCTCGGTGATGAGTGCGGGGTCGTCTGCTCCGCTGACGATGAGACCCGAGTGCGACGGCGTAACGGTGAAACCGGCACTAGTCAGCACGGTAGTGGCTACCTCAGGACGGTCCACCCCGACGTCGACGCTGCCTGCGCCTTGGCCGATGATCGAGGCCACCGTTCCTTGGGCGATGACGCTGCCGCCTCCAATGATCGAGACGGTGTCGGCGATCTGCTCGATTTCAGCCAGGATGTGGCTGCTGACCAACACCGTCCGGCCACGGTCGGCGAGGGCCCTCATGGTGTTGCGGATGTCGCGAATGCCAGCGGGGTCCAGGCCGTTGGTGGGCTCGTCGAAGATCAACAGTTCGGGAGACTTCAGCAGCGTCGCCGCGATCGCTAACCGCTGCTTCATCCCGAGGCTGTAGGTGCGGAACTTATCGTGACCGCGTTCGCCCAACCCAACCTCGTCCAAGACCATACCGACGCGCTCGGTCGGGGTGCCGATCGCTTTAGCCAGCAACGTCAGGTTCCGGCGGGCGGAAAACGTTGGATAGAACTTCGGCGATTCGACGACGGCACCGATGCGATCCACCACGTCGGGCAGGTGCTGGGGGATGCGCTGTCCGAAGAGATGCATCGTGCCGGAGTCTGGGCGGACGAGACCGAGCAGCATACGGATGGTCGTGGTTTTACCCGAGCCGTTGGGCCCGAGGAAGCCGTGCACGCCACCCGTCGGGACGTCGAGGTCCAAGCCGCTGACGGCAACCTGCACGCCGCGGGCGCCTCGGTAAGTTTTACGCAGCCCGCGCGTGATGATCGCTGCTGTTTCATCCGTATCGCGAGTCTCGGTGTGTATCCCCATAGGCGATAGTAGGCACCAAAACTCCGGGCTCCCCGGATTGCGGCTCCGGTCTAGGGTCGTGCCGCTGACGCGAGTACCCGTCGCAGGTGACGCTCGACCAGCGGTAGCACCTCGCTGACCCTGACGGGACGCTCGAGTTCGTGAGTCAGGGACGTCACCGAAGCATCAGGGATACCGCACGGAATGATCGGGTCGGCCCAGGCCAAATCACAGTCACAGTTCAACGCGAAACCGTGCATAGTCGTGTCTTGGCTGACCCGGATGCCGATGGCACCCACTTTGCGGTCCCCGCCCCGCCGGTCCGCGGCGATCCAGACCCCACTGCGTCCCTCGATGCGCACGGCATCGAGGCCGAGGTCGGCGCAGACGCCGATCATCATGTCTTCGAGTCGGCGCACATGGGCGACCACGTCAACGGGTGAAGGCAGGCGCACGATCGGGTAACCGACCAGTTGGCCAGGCCCGTGCCACGTAATTTTGCCACCGCGGTCGGCGTCGATCACTGGTGTTCCGTCCGTGGGACGCTCGTGCGGCTCAGTCCGCTTGCCTGCGGTGTAGACCGCTGCATGCTCTAAGAGCAGCACGGTGTCTTCGCGAGTGCCAGCGGCAACTTCTGCGTGCACCTGCCGTTGCAGATGCAGTCCGCGGGCATAGTCCACCGGGGCGGGCATAAAACCAACGTGTGTGATGTCCACGAAGATCACCCTACGGCTACGCATGACCCCGGCCTGCACGATGGTGCTTGTGGATAACTTCAGCGGAGAGGGAGGCCAAGAAGGCATGCTCGCTCTATGGACGATCACAGATCAGCACGTTCGGTGACCGGGGATTTAGACCTTCCCGGTTTCGTGGTGACCTCTGGCCGCCGGGCGGTCAACGTTGTGTTGCCGGTGGTGCGAGCCAACGCACGGCGGTTGGCGGATGACCTCGAGGTGTCCTTGACGTGCCTGCCGGTCCAAGAAAAGGGGGAGAACGCCAAGGCGGGCGGGGACGCCATGGCGCTCGCAGGGAAGTTATCGAGGTTGCGACATGACCATCTGATCCGAATTCATGACGTCATTCCGCTTGCGGGCGAGGGCACCACGCCTTCTCGGCTGGTTTTGGCCACAGCCGTAGCGGGCGCAGGGTCCTTGACCGAGCTGTTGACGCGACGCTCGCCTTTGTCGGTGGCTGAGACCTTGACCGTCGTCGTTCCGCTGGCGGATGCGATGACGCATCTGCACCGAAACGGTGTGGTGCACGGGGCCCTGACCACCGATGCGGTGCTCTTTACGGATCGGGGTATGCCGTTGCTCGCCGACACCGCGATCGACCGTCTCAGTTGTGTTGCTCTCGCAACGATGGCGACCAGTGGGACGAGCGCCCCCGAGATCTCGGAAGGTTACGAGGCAACGACCGAATCGGACGCCTACGCCTTCGCGGTGGTGATCTGGACGGCGATGGTGGGCTCAGGCCCCGGTTGGGTCGGCGACCGGGGTGACTTGGCGGAGCTGGCACCGCACGTACCCGCGCGGATCGTTTCTGTGGTGACAAGTGCCCTATCGCCCGAGCCGGGGGAGCGCCCCGACATCTCAGAGATCGCACGCCACCTCAGTGCCTGCGTAAGTGCCGAGCCCATCGACCTGGCCGAGCTCGACGCAGGCCGTGATGTGCCCAGGCGCATTCGAGCCTTGGCGGCCAGGCAACCCACGTCCCACCGGGCCCCGGTGCGACGCGGTGTTGCTCGGCTGGTCGTTGCGGCCGTGGCTGCGCTTGTGGTGGCTCTGGCCGTTGCCACGTTGCTGCTTCCTGGCCCCCTCAATCTCATCAAGCAGGATGCGCTCGCCTCAGCGCAAAAAACACCAGCCACACCGCAGTCGTCATCGGCCTTAACCACGGCGCGAGCATCGCCAGCACCAACACTCGCCCCGGCTCTGAGGCGTGACTCAGCCTCACCGATTCCTGAGGTGAAGTCCGTCACCCCACCTCCCGAGACCACCAGCCCAGGCGAGACCACCAGCCCAAAGGAGACGACACGGGAAGGATTCGATGAGAAAGCCACTATTCAAGCGCTGATGGACTCCCGCGCTGCGGCCTGGCAGTCGGCCAATCCCCGCCTATTGACCAACGTTCATAGTCCAGGATCAGCCGCGATGACCGCTGATCGTGATGATCTGGCGGCAGCTATATCGCAAGGATCACGTCTCCTGGACCTGCGCTTCGTGGTGAACGAGGTCGACGTGCTGGAACGGGTGCCACGTTCGGCGGCTTCGTTGAAGGATACTGACGAACTCACTGCGCGAGTCAGTGTCCGTCGTGAGTCTCTGACGCTGGTGAGTCCCGAGGGGGTCCACCAGGATATTGCCTCACGCACCGATGTCATCGACGTGACCCTGCGGCGCCAGCCGCAGGGCTGGCGCTTTGTGTCGTGGACCTAAGTGTCGTGGACCTAAGTGTCGTGGACCTCAATGCTTGTGGCGGACCCGCTATCGCCTGCTCGAGACGTGAGCCACGACATAGCGGACTCCAAATCAGAGTGGTCCCAGATGAACCCGGCTTCGGTCAAAACCGTAGGTAGCGCCCGCTGACTTCCCAGGATGTCCTTGGCCATCTCACCCAGCACGATGCGTAGCGCGATGGTAGGTGCGGGTAGAACCGTCGGTCTGTTGAGTTGTTCTCCCAACGCCGTGACGACGTCGGCTTGAGAGTCCGGTGTGGGAGCGCTGAGGTTCACCGCTCCGGTGACCTCAGGGCGATCAACGAGGAACATCAAGGAGCGGACGTGATCGTGAAGCGTGATCCAAGCCCAGTACTGCCGACCGGACCCTAGGGGGCCGGCTAGTCCAAACTTTGCCAGAGGCATCATTTTGGCCATCGCACCACCGCGCGGAGACAGCACGATGCCGGTGCGAGCTAGGGCTACCGATGCTCCGGCCGAGGTGGCCCGCCAGGTGGCTGCCTCCCAATCTCGACAGACCTCAGCGAGGAACCCTTCGCCGAGGCGGGACTCCTCAGTCAGGACATCGGAGCCACGGTTGCCGTAGTAGCCGATCGCGGATCCTGATACCAACCTCACCGGGGTGTCCAACGCGGCGATGGCAGTGGACACCGCCTCGGTCCCGCTAACGCGCGAGGACCTGATCAAGTTTTTGTAACTGGACGTCCAACGATGGTCACCGATTCCCGCTCCCGCGAGGTGAACGACCGCATCGACCCCTTCTAATAGAGCGGGGTCCAACTCGCCCTCTTTGGGGTTCCACCTGGCTTCGCGCACACCGTCAGCCAGTCCCTCGGCCTGCGGGGTGTGACGAACCAGGTGAAGCACCTGGTCGCCGCGCGCCAGCAGAGCCGTAGACAGGGCCGAGCCGATCAGACCGGAGGCTCCGGTCAAAGCCACGGTTTGTGGCTTCCTCACGGCGTCACTCATCAGGAGTTCCCCTCGTTGTCACGTGTTACACAGACCTTCAGACCTCGAAGGATGCTTCTTCCAGACGAGCCTTGACCGTCGATAGGAACCGCGCCGCGTCGGCACCATCGACGATGCAATGGTCGTAAGTCAACGCGAGGTAGACCATAGAGCGGATGGCTATCGTTTCGCCTCCGTCTTCGTCCACCTTGACGACGGGACGACGGACGACCGAACCGGTCCCCAGAATGCCAACCTGCGGCTGGTTCAAGATCGGCGTGTCGAAGAGCGCACCGCGACTACCGGTGTTGGTCAGTGTGAACGTCCCGCCGCCTAACTCATCCGGGCCAATCTTGTTGGTCCTGGTGCGCTCAGCCAAATCGGCGATCTTACGAGCAAGGCCCGCGACGTTCAGGTCGCCAGCATCTTTGATCACCGGGACGATCAAGCCTTTGGGCGTGTCGACAGCAATGCCGAGGTTCTCGCCCGAGTGGAAGACGACCTCGTCACCGTCAATGCTCGAGTTAACGACCGGGTGTGCCTTGAGTGCGTCGACGGCCGCCAAAGCGAAGAACGGCATGAAGGACAACTTCACGCCCTCACGCTTGAGGAAGTCCTCTTTGGCCCCCGTACGCAACATGGCGACCTTGGTGACGTCGACCTCGACGACGGTCGTTAGTTGGGCGCTGACCTGCAAAGACTCGACCATGCGGGTCGCGATGACCTTGCGCAGACGAGACATTTTTTCCGTCGTCCCGCGCTTGGCTGCCGCAGCATCGCTGGGGGCCGTAGATGCGGTCGATGCCGACGTGGCGGGAGCCGAACTGGGGCTTGACGCTTCCTTCTCTTCCTCCGCAGCGGCTTCGGGCTCAGACGCCTTCGCCGCCTCGGCCGCGTTCGCGCTTTCCGAGGCCTTCGCGGCGTCGAGGACGTCCTGTTTGCGGATGCGCCCGCCTACTCCCGTGCCCTCAATGGAGTCCAGATCCACGCTGTGCTTTGCCGCGAGCTTGCGCACCAATGGCGTCACGTAAGCGCTGACGTCCTTGCTGGCGCTCGAGGAGTCGCTCGCTGAGTCGCTCGCTGAGTCGTCTTCGGAGGGCTCTGGGCTTTTCGATCCCGACGATGCTGACTCTTTCGGAGTCTCCGGTTCAGATTCTTCTTTGGTGTCGCTAGACGTCTCGTCGTCGGCAGAACTATCGACCTCGTCGTCGGTAGAACTATCAGCATCGTCGTCGGTAGAGCTTTCGGCGTCGTCGGCGTCAGAACTATCCGCACCATCGTCGGCGCTCGACGTGTCGCCGCCGATCATGGCCAGGTCGCCCCCTACCTCGACGGTCTCGTCTTCGGCAGCCAAAATCTTGGTGAGTTTGCCAGCCACCGGTGATGGGATCTCGGTGTCGACCTTGTCGGTCGAAACTTCGAGCAGCGGCTCGTCCACCTCGACGTCGTCGCCCTCCTCCTTTAGCCAACGCGTCACGGTTCCCTCGGTGACTGACTCGCCCAGAGCTGGCATCGTCACACGCTCGCCCGTGTCCGACCCCTTCGAAGAGTCCTCGCTGCCATCACTTGAGGACGTTTCCTTAGCGGCTGGCTCATCGTCAGTCTCTGCGCTTGCGGGCTCCTCTTCGTCGCTTGAATCCGCGTCGCTTGAATCTTCGTTGCTTGAATCTTCGTTGCTTGAATCTTCGTTGCTTGAATCTTCGTTGCTTGAATCTTCGTCGCTCTCGCTCTCCCCATTGCCTGAGTCGGAACCGCCAGCCTCGGCCCCATCCCCAATGACGGCCAAGTCGCCGCCCACCTCGACGGTCTCGTCTTCTTCAGCCAAAATCTCCTGCAGCACACCAGCCACTGGTGACGGAATCTCGGTGTCGACCTTGTCGGTCGAGACTTCGAGCAAGGGCTCGTCGACCTCGACCTCGTCGCCAACACTCTTTAGCCATCGGGTGACGGTTCCTTCGGTGACGGATTC
>JAABUN010001101.1_pt1 | contig 63912 bp, 47 predicted proteins | sample 5559311 | NCBI WGS metagenome assembly JAABUN01 (sample SAMN10711877, study PRJNA513370) | rock metagenome | isolation source: Antarctica rocks | place: Antarctica: Victoria Land, Siegfried Peak sud
GGGTTCGGTTTCACCACTCGCTCCATCCCGCCCAGGTGACCACATACAGGCGGGAGTTCTTCGCTCCCAGAGAATTCGTTTGTCGCTGTCTTTGCTTCTGGCTGAACAACGTATGACCATAGTAATGACCCGATCGGGTCTTGTCAACACACGACGGAGTGAACATAGGGTATTATTGGGCTGCGCTTGAATGGCCGAACCGAACGGCACGTTTCATTGCCCCATCGGAACAGCATCCGGCTATCCTCCTCATAGTACTATCGTCCTGGTAGGTACTATGCGCAAAACCTGTGGAATAGCTTATCGCGACTTTCGTGTCCGGGAAGCCCATCTTCTGACTCCTGGTGAGGTGCCGAGAGGTATCTATCGGAGCGTATGGTTCGTATGGTAGTGAGACCAACACCGCGCCGTTCGCTCGACCCTGCTTGAAGTGACCGCATTGGGGGAATTTCCATGGAGCTTGACCTTGATCGGGTCATCCGGATCGTGCGGCGATGGGGCATATGGCTCGTCGCCTTCACGGTCCTTGGCGTCCTGTCTGGCGCGTTACTCTCCTTCACCCGGCCGGTCGAGTATGCCTCGACGTCGACGCTGTTGCTGTCGCCAGTCAGTGGGGCCGAGCCCCGGTTTGGCTACGACGTCAACCAGGCCCTCCAGAGCCAGACGCAGATTTATCAGTACTACGCTGGCACGACGCCCTTTCTTTCCGAAGTGGCGGCCCAACTCGGCCTCGACCCGGCGACTGGTGTCCAGCAGTTGCGGACCGTGACGTCAACGGTGGGCAGCCAGGCGGTCTCGACGATTGCCATCACCGTCACCGACACCGACGCCGAGCGGACGACCCTCTGGGCCAATACGATCGCCCAGCAGTTGATCTCCTACATTGGGCGGCAGGAAGCGCTGACCGCTGGCAGTGGCGGCACCTGGGTCTCGCTAACGAACCCCGAACCGGCGCTGGTTCCGGGGGCGCCGGTCTCGCCGAGCCGACCACTGTGGGGGGTTCTGGGTGGCATGTTCGGCTTCCTGGTCGCGGCGTCGGCCATTCTCCTGATCGAGCGCCTCCGGGCGACCCTGCCGGAGATCAACCGTCGACCGGCCGCGTTGCCGGTCCTGTCGGTTCTCGACACCATCCGGTCCTATAGCGGCGGGCTTCTCGTCGACCTCAAGGGCGGCTCCGAGGCCGCCCGTGGGGTCAACCAGTTGCGGTCAGCCGTCCAGATCCTGACGGCGACGCAAGGCATCCGGTCGCTGGCGATCGGCAGCCTCCGGCCGGGTGAGGGCAAATCGACCGTCGCCGCCAACCTGGCGGTCGCGCTGGCCGAGGCCGGCGACCGGGTCATCCTCGTCGACGCCAATCTCGTCGCGCCGCAACTGGGGGAGACGTTCGGTGGGCGGACGGCGCGGGGTCTGACGAGCCTGATGGCGGACCCGAACCTCGATCTCGCCGACGTCGTCACCTCGACCAACTGGGCGAATCTCATGTTCATCCCGGCCGGCCCACGCGTCGAGGACGACGCGATCGACCGGGCCGCGTTCCGCCGAACGATCGCGGGCATCGTCCCCCACGCCGACCTCGTCATCTTCGAGGTGGCGCATTTGACCGGCACGCCGGAGCCACTCCGACTGGGAGCGAATGCCGACGGAATGCTGCTCGTCGTCGGCGGAGAGCGAACCCGGATCGAGGCGCTGCGGGGGATCTCCCGTGAGAAGGCCGTCGCCAGGGGCAACGTCGTCGGGGTCGTCATCGACCGGGGCGCCGGCAGCGTCCTGAGCCCGATCCCCGGCGGGTCGTCTCCCAGCGGCCTGACCCTCATCGCCTCCCACCCGAGACTGCCGGCCCCGCCCGACGCGATCCCACGGTTGCAGCCCGCGATAGCGAACCAGGCCGAAGCGAATGGCATGGTCAGAACCCAGCGCGCCGTCCCCGTGGTCGAACAAGACGCCGCTTCGGCGCCGTCCAGCACCGGGTCCCGACCGGAAGCGACCGCCTGATCCGCCTGGCCCGTCGACAGTCAGCGGGGGTGGGGCAATCGCTCTCACCGGGATGCGACAGGCGCCCACCCAGGTGAAGCTGGGTGGGCGCCTCCGAGGATGTCATCCGACGACGATTATCCGGCCACGCGGACGGCACACCGCGATGTCGCCAGCGGCCGCCATGCCAGACCGTGTTGACGGGCTGGCGACGACGCCATGTACGCGATCGCGATCCGGGCGACCGTGACAGGAAGTGGCCAGGGAGGGCGCCGGCGGGATGACAGCGTACCGGATGATCGCGACGGCGGGGGAGCACCGGGCGGAGATCGAGGTGAAGCGATCCCGGTTCATCGCGACGGTCGCCCGGGTCGTGACCGAGGAAGAGGCTCGGACGGTGATCGGCCGGCTCCGGACCGAGCACTGGCAGGCCAACCATAACTGCACGGCCTGGCGGATCGGTGAGGGTGGCCGATCCCAGCGCACCAGCGACGACGGGGAACCGTCCGGAACGGCGGGCATCCCGATGCTCGAGGTGCTGAAGCGACGCGACGTCACCGATGTCGTTGCGATCGTAACACGCTACTTCGGCGGCACGCTGCTTGGCGCGGGCGGGTTGATCCGCGCCTACGGTCAGGCCGTGACCGCGGTGCTGGACGAGGTCGGGATCGTCGAGCGCCGGCCCCTCTCGGTCGTCGCCGTCCGGGCCAGCCACCAGGACGCCGGCCGGCTCGACAACGCCCTCCGGACGACCGACTACCAGCTCGGCGACGTCGCCTACGCGGACCGCGTCACCTTCGAGCTGTACCTGTCCGAAGAGGACCTCCTCGGTTTCACCGACTGGCTGGCCGAGACGACCAGTGGCCGCAGCGTCCCGGAGGTCGTCGGAACGAGGTTCGTCGAGGTGCCGGTCGACGAGTAACGTTGGGTAGAGGGGGATGAACCGAATCTATCCCATGGACGCGATCACGAAGGCAATCGCTAGCGCATCGGCGGTCGAGTAGACGTCCGGGGCGAACGGTCTAGCAAACGACCGCTGGGATCATGGCAGTCCACTACACTTCCGCCTATGAGGCTTTGATATAGGTACTGTACAGCTGAAAAGGAGATCGACGTGGAAAATGCAATCTCCAGTATCCGACAGAACTTGCGAATGGGTAAGTAGCGGAACGAGGCTGAAGTCCGCCAAGCAATTGTTCGTCCCTTACTTGCCCATTTGGACTGGCCGATCAACGCAACCGGCTTAGTCGCGCCAGAATTCCCGCTCGGCAAGGAAGGGGTCAACATTGCCCTATGCTATCCGGCGAACAAATCAAGAGTCTTCATAGAGATCAAGCGTGTGGGCGGTTCATTCGATGCTGAGCGTCAACTCTTTGGTTATTCGGTTCACCATGGTGTGCAGCTACTGCTTCTGACGACCGGGGAGAGGTGGCAATTTTACCTACCTGGTGAAGAGGGAACCTATAGTGATCGCCTGGTCAGCTCTCTTAATCTACAGACTCACTCCGTGGAAATTATCATCCAGCAATTGACTAGATACTTAAGATTTGACTCGGTCGTCACTCGCGAAGCAATCAAAGATGCCAAGACAGACCTCGGCAAATTGGTCAATCAGCGGGTAGCGCACGAGAACCTACCTCTTGCATGGCAGCAGCTGGTAGACGAAAGCGATGAGTTACTGGTGGAACTAATCACAGAGAAAGTAGAAGCGCTAAGTGGATTTCGTCCGGATCCAGAAGATGTGGTCAATTTTCTTGCACAACTTCAAGTAAGACACAAGTCTGAGGAAAAGCGAAAGCTGTTACCTTCGACTACCAGACTAAGCGCCGGACGCTTAGATCACCCACGAGTAATCCGGCACACACATCCTAATTTCGAGGGACTTGGATTTACTCTCCATGGACAGCGATTCGTAGCTCGATCTGCTCGCGATGTAGTCATCCAAACATTCCAGCATTTATACACCTCTGATCCAACCTTCCCCTCTCGCTTTGCCGCTCGCCAAGGAGGGGGACTGAGACGTCCGTATCTTGCGAGGTCGAAGGAAGAACTGTACCCACGCAGTCCAGAACTCGCCGCAGATCTCTCACAGTCACGAGAACTGGTAGCAGGCTCCGGTTGGTGGATTGGGTTGAATGCAAGCCGTCCGACATTCGACCGACTCCTCCGGGTAGCGTGTGAAGTTGCGAACGTTGGGTACGGAACTGAGTACATACCAGTTCTGCAACCCACCAGTTCCCAGTGGTCCAGACGACCTTCGCGTTTCAGCAAAGACGATAAGAACCTCCCCAGATCTTAGTGTGCTTGCTCAGGTGATCACCGGCGTTAGTAGGCAATAAGCAGTTGAGTCAGCCGGACTTGACGAGCCAGTCATGGGCGATCTTGCGCTACTCCTCCACAGCTCCCCAGCTTCCCGACGGCAAGGACGCCTGGATCGGGGTCAGAGCCGCGGCCGGGAGTGAGACGACATAATAGTTGCCGATACCGGGAATCGCGCCCAGCTCGGCCATGGTCGCCTCGTCGATCGGGTCATCGACATTGATGACGGTGATCGCCTCGGCCCGTGGGCTGTGCCGGCCGAGCTGCATCCCGGCGATGTTGACGCCGTGCCGCCCGAGGATTGTCCCGATCATGCCGATCATGCCTGGCTGGTCGGTGTGATGGGTGATCAGGACATACCCGTTCAGACCACGCTCGAACGGGAACCGGTCGACCTCGACGATCTCCGCGTTCGAGCGGTCCCAGCGGATCGTAACGTGGTGCGGCGGGTCAGAGGCCGCCGTCAAAGTGAACTCCGGCAGGCGGTTGGCCCGGTTGTCGCCCTGGACTATCCGGAGGCTCATCCCGATCTCCGACGCGATCAGCCGGGCGTTGACCGGCGTCACCCGCTGCCTGGCCCAGACCTGGAGCACCTCGGCCAGCGCCACACCCAGGGTGTGCTCGGCGATGTCCATCGGGACGTTGCCGTGGACCGTCAGCCGGAACCCCGGCGCCCCCTCGGGCTGGAGCACGGTGAGCAGGCGTCCGGCGGCGGCGGCGATCTCCGACAGTCGCCGCAGCGCCGGACCTTCCAGTGACGCGGCGGGGAGGTTGACGGCGTTTGGGACGGCCTCGCCCCGGAGCGCGGCGAGCGTAGTCGTGCTGATCACCTCACCGATCGCGGCCAGCGCCTCCGCGCTCGACCCGCCGATGTGCGGTGTGACGACGACGTTCGGCAGCCCGAACAACGGGCTCGTCGTGGTCGGTTCGATCGGGAAGACGTCGACCGCCGCCGCCGCGATGTGGCCGGAGCACAGCGCCTCGGCCAGCGCCTCCTGGTCGACGATCTCGCCGCGGGCGACATTGAGCACGATCGCGCCGGGTTTGAGCCGGGCGATCGTCTCGCGGTTGAGCATCCGCGCCGTCTCGGGCGTGACCGGGACGTGGAAGGTGACGATGTCGCTGGTCGCGAACAGTTCATCGAGTCCGACCGGGCGGACCCCTAACTCGTCGAACCGGGTGGGCGAGATCAGCGGGTCGTAGGCGATCACCTGCATGTCGAAGGCGACCAGCCGCCGGGCGACGACCGACCCGACGTGGCCCAGACCGACGATACCAACGGTCCGGCCCGCGAGGTCGACCGGCTTGTAGCGCTTGCGGTCCCAGGTCCCGGTGTGGAGCGTCGCGTTGGCGTCGGTGATCTTCCGGGTCAGAGCCAGGAGGAGGCCGATCGTGTGCTCCCCGGCGGAGGTCGCGTTGGCGCCGGGGGCGTTCAGAACGAGGACACCAGCCGCTGTCGCCGCCGGGATGTCGATGTTGTCGACGCCGACTCCCGCCCGGGCGACGACTCGGAGCTGCCGAGCGGCGGCGAAGACCTCGGCGGTGACCTGGGTCTCGCTCCGGATGACCAGCGCGTCAGCATCGACGACGGCGGCAAGCAGCGCCGCCACATTGGTCCCGTCGACATCAACGATCTCCACCGTCGAGAGGAGCCGTTCGCGAGCCAGAGGGTGAAGCTGATCGCTCACGACGACCTTTGGACGGTCATGATGACTCGAACGCGCCACATCCATGTCCTTGCCGGCGGCTGCGCCATTCGAGACCATGGCACGTTCCCGGACCCATTCGCCGATCCGCGCAAGGTCGGGGGCGTTGATGATGTGCGTCGCCGATTCCGGAGTGACCTCCGCCATCGGGCCAATCGGCTTGCCGGCGTCCTCAGTCCTGAGCAGATAGCAGTCGATGCCGGCGGCGGCGTAGTTGCGAGCGTGGCGCTCGCTGTCCTCGACGGCGGCAGCACAGCCCTGTTGCTGGGCGACGGTGACCTTGTCGTCGGCGTAGAAGACCTCGATCGGCGGGAATCCGTGACCACTCAGCCAGTCGGACGTCATCCGGGCCGAACCGGCTGGCCGAGCGGTGATGATCACGACGTTGGCGACACCGAGGACAGTCTGTACGGCGCGGATGAAGGCGACCGCACCGGGGTCTACCGCGAGGCGGCTGGCCGGTCCATCGGGTCCGTAGACCCAGTCCCGCACGCTGTCAGGGACATTCAGCCCGGCGCTGTCGACGAAGGCGCGCTCGGGCAGATCGATTCCGAACTGCTCCGAGGCGGCGTGAGCGAGGGGTCGCGGGTGCTCGGTCAGGACGCCGTCGAGGTCCACCCCAAGTCGGAACGGAGCGGGCCGGAAAGCGGAGCGATCGGCGGTGATCGCCGTCCGGGCCGTGGCGACAGGGATCACATGGTCGGTGGCGTTCGGCACGGTCGACGGTCCTCTCGACGCCCGGCGCCCACCCAGCAAGGGGCAGGGATGGACGTCACGGAGCCAGCCGGTCGCAGCGTCGCGACCCGGTCAGGCAGGAACATCCCATCGGCCACGGCGCTCGCCGGAATGCGTTCAACGGTGTCGGGAGTGTAGCACCGCATCGGACACCGAAGAGCCGGGGCTTCGGGCCACATAGGCGCCGGGCCGGACGATGCCGCTTGCGGCCCTGACGGGTTGTCCGGTAACGTGCCGGGGTTCTCCCGTCACGAGAATCCTGTACCGGAGCGAGACCTGACCGATCTGGCGACCTTCGCTCGCCCTGACAGCGACGCGGAACGATTCCGGCCAACGGCGGCTGGGTGAGAGGGAGCAGCGATGCCACGCGAGACGGCGACCCATGGCGGCACGTTGACGCCGAGATCCGCGGACTGGCCCCTTCACGCGAACCGGTGGGTTCAGCTCACGCTCGCGGAAGACGACCCAGCCCACTTCGACCTCGACTTCTGGACCGGCCTGATGAGCGACACGAAGGCCAACGCGATCTGCATGAGCGCCGGAGGGTACATCGCCTACTACCCGACGTCGATCCCGTTCCACTACCGGAGCCGCTTCCTCGGCGACACGGATCCTTTCGGCGCGATCGTCGACAGCGCCCGCGCGCTCGACATGCACGTCATGGCCCGGGTGGACCCACATGCCGTCCACGCTGACGCGGCCGAGGCCCATCCGGAGTGGCTCGCGCGGGACCATGACGGCAACCCACTGGAGCACTGGGCCTTCCCCGGCATCTGGCTGACCTGCCTGTTCAGCCCCTGCCACCGGGAGTTCATCACCGATATCGCGCGGGAACTGGTCCGCGACGATGACATCGATACCATCTTCGCCAACCGCTGGGAGGGCCACGGCGGCATCTCCTACAGCGGACGTCCGCCGCTGGGGCGTTTCCGGTCCTCGTGATCGGCTCCTCCCGGAAGCGAACATCGACCGACGATTCCGCCCGGAGGAGTTTCGCGATTTTCTTGGGCAGTGCGACTTCGTCGTCGTCACGGAGCCCCGAACGCCCCGAACGGCCGCCCCGTTCGACCGGGCGGCGTTCGCCTCGATGAAACCCGTTCACTCACTCAGCCTGAACGTGCACTGCCGACTTCGCCAATGACGCGGCGCTGCTGGACGCCCTGCGCCCAGGCAGGATCGCCGAGGGCCGGGCTGGACGCGCACGGGACGGAACCGCTGCCGCCCGACTCACGGTTCTGAGACCTGCCGGGGTAATCGTCACCCCGCACAACGGCGCGACGACGGCCACCACCGCCCGGCGCAGCCTCGGGAGCACCATCGAGAACTTCGGCAGGTTCGCCCACGGCCAGCCACTTGGCAACGTGGTCGACAAGACTGAAAGCTGCCAACACCACGTCACCACGGCTGCCGCGATGTCCTCCAAGTAAAACGGCCGCCGTCGATACCGACGCTCGACCGGCCTATCCTGACGGCAAGCCACAAAAGAGCAAGCAGAATTCGTTTCGTGTCAGGAGGCGGTGGGCCCATCGTTGGCGAAGAACCGTGATGACAACCAGTCTCCCCCTATGGCCCAACCGGACAGGGCCATCATTCAGGCACCCAGGCATAGCGACCTGCGTCCTCTTCGCTGACGTGAGCGTAGCACCGCACCACGCCTCGCGGTGGGGCAAAATCGCTCTGTACGCGCGCACGGAACGGTCGTCGTATGACTGTAACTCTTTTGCCAGGAATACGTGCCAGGACTCCGACAACCGATCGTACGTACGCCCATCTCTTGACAGTTAGGCAACGCTGACGGTAGTGTACGTACACCTTCAACCGTAGCGCCTTTCCCGAGGACCGGACCGAGCGTAATCATCAAGGGAACGAACGATGACATCTTCAAAAGGCCATCGCCGGCCAGGCGTCAATGGGATCGTTTCGAAGCTGGCACTCATCGTCTGTCTGGTGAGTACGTCGCTGTTGATGGTTCCGCACACCAGTGCCGCCGAACCGACGACGACCATTGCCATAGGTGAGAGCAACGATGATCAGGAGCGCGCCGAATTACTCGATCTCTTCGGAGTGGTCGACTCCGACGAGGTCGCAACCATAACGGTCGAGGAGACCTTTCTGGCCTGGGAGGGCATCTTCGACCTGTCCGGCGTCGATTCCGCCTACTCGTCCACGGCGCTGACGTGCAATCCGGGCCGGCCGGGGATCGACGTGACGACCATCAACATCGAAGTCATCTCGCCCGAGCTGTACGCCCTCGCCCTTGTCACGGCCGGCATGACGGACGCCGAACTCGTCGTGGCGGCGCCCAATGATGCTCCAGCCCTGGGAATGACGGCGTTGACGGGCGTCTTCAAGTCGTGGGAGCAGTCACCCTGCGCGAGCATGGGCAGCGATCCGACTCGCCGCCAGCTGGCGCTCGAGCAATTGGCCCTCGTCGCGGAGATCGGCCAGGCGCATGGTGGTCCTGAAGCCGTTCGTTCAGCGACCGACCTGGTCCTCTCGCTCCAGCAGGCGGTCGTCGGGGGGCTGGTGGAACCCGACGGACTCAGCGAGATGGTATCGGCCCGGGCCGAGCAGCTTGGTTTCCCGTTAACTCAGAGCGAGGCAGCAAGCCTGGTCGACTTCTTTAATGAGTTGATCGACGCGCGACTCGACTGGGGCGGGTTCGCGAACACCTGGACTGTGGAAAGCCTCAGCAATGGCGCGCGAGTGATGATGCGGCCCGGTGAGGTCGTGGATCAGTCGCCGACGCCAGAAGCCGTTGCCGCAGGGGTTGGCGGTCCAACCCAGAACAGACCGGCCGTGTCCTCGGCGCCGACCGCATCTGCTCAAGCGACAGCGACAGCGACAGCGACAGCGACAGCGACAGCGACAGCGACAGCGACAGCGACAGCGGCCCCGCTCGCGACGAGCACGCAACGCTCCGTTGTCGTCCCGCCCCCGTCCGAGACCGAAACAGCGCCGATCGCCGGAGCGGTCGGACCGACTGACACAGGTGGACCGTCAGCGGGTGGGTCAGGCGACAGAACATTCCCCTGGTGGATGCTGCTCGGTCTGGTACCGCTCGGACTAGGCGCTCTGGTCCTCCTCCGTCGACGCCACCGCGCTCCCCTGATCGCGCGGCAGGCCCGGCCGACCGCGGCGGCGGCCGTGGCCGTGGTTCGGCGCCGATCACAGACACCGGTTGGCTCCGCAACCGCGCCAGACCTTCGGACGACCGGCCTGCCAGCCGATCGGCGCCGATTCATAACCTCTGGTCGCAAGGAGCGCCCAACCGAAACCGCTCGGACATCTCGCCGGGTCGCTGATCCGCGTTCCTTCGGCGACTGACCCATGACTGGTCATCGCAAGTGAAGACTGGGCGTCACCGGTGGGAGCTAATCCGTCCTGAGCCACCGTGCTGGCCGGTCTCACTGTGGGGAACAGGATGTGCAGCGGTCGTCAGGCCGTACGGCAATCGGTATGGCCGCAGCGCGATTGCCCGGCCAACGCATTGCACAATCAGTAGTCAACGGATGGAGTGGACACATGGAACGACTGGATCGATCGGCAGCATCTCTCTCGATGGCATGGCGTCTCGCCCGCGGTGGAGCAATCGTCGCTCTCGCGCTTGGTCTCGCACCACTCGCCGGGGCCCAGGACGCAACTCCCGAAACGGCTACTCCGACGACCGGCGGCGACCTGATCGTCGCCAGCACGGACCTCTCCCCGGTTATCCCTGAGCCGGTCGATGGCGAAATCACCGTCGTCGCCTATGGACCGCTCGATGCCTTCAACATCCCGATCATCGTCGTCAATGGTACCGACGAGGCGATCGAGGACATCGAGATCGCCGTCTCGGTGGCGGGTGACGCCGACACGTCGGGCGCCGCCTCCGACGCGACTCCGGCCAGCGACGGTTCGACCCCGGTCGCCGAAGACGGCGTCCCGGACGACAGCGTCGCGGTGGACGAGACGCCCACCATCACCGGTCGAGGCCTGAGCCTGTTGCCGGACGCCCTCGAGCCGGGTGATGTCGCGATCGGCGCCATCACGTTCGATGGGGCTGATGTCGCGCCGGATGCCGATCTGGTCTTCACGGTCACGACGCTGCCAGTTCGGGAGAGCAACCTCGACGAGATCGACCTGGAGCTGTCGGACGTATCGTTCACGGACGGCACATTCACCGGCATGGCGACCAATGCCTCTGGACAGGACATCCCCGGCGCGGTCAATGTCCGCGCGGTCTGCCAGGATGCCGATGGCAACCTGACCGGCTACGCATCGGGCTACCTGGACGAGGACGGTCTGGCCGACGGCGCCTCGGCGCCATTCGAGCTCAGCGTCCCGCCGACGATCGAGAGCTGCGACGCCTGGCTGATCGCCGCTGGCGGCCGCAACTTCTAGGCACTCGTCAGACGAAATCTGGCTGAATGGTCGTCGTTGGCGGGCCTGGCTGACAGACGACCCCTCCACCAGCCCCTCCCTGCGGCGGCGGAGAGGGAGCCCGGCAACTCCCGGAGAGCGAAGCGACCGGAATCGCTTGTTCATAATCCGGATTCCGTATCACGTGGCCGGTCAGGATCGAGAGACGGACGGCGCCAGCAGGATTCGCTGCCGCCGTCGGACTTTTTCGGTTGGATAGGTGATGGCTCGGAATCGGGTCAGCCGGGGAGGTCGAGCGGGGCGCCGAGGAAGCCGGGGTTGTGGCCGTCGTCAGCCACGCTCCGGGCCTCCCGGTCAGCCAGTTCAAGGCTGATCCCGTAGTTGAATGCGCCGAGGCAGATCAGATCGATGATCAGACCGCTGGTCGCGAACACCTCGTTGTCGTAGAAGGCCAGCGGCTGCCCGACCAGCAGGGAGACGAGGATCGCCTGCCGGAACCACTGATAGGCCGTCAGTCGTCGCCGGGCCAGCGAGACGATCCCGAGCACTGCGAGAACGGCGGAGATCAGCACGACGCCGATCCGGACGGCATCAACGACGCCGATCGCGGGGGATGTCACCGTGTAGTGAGGGTCGCGGACGATCCCAGCGATGAATACTCCAGCAGTGCCAAGAGTAAACATTGACCAGAGGGCGATGACGCCCGTCCGAAAGCCCCGTGTCCTGATGACGCCGCGATACCAGTCCTGGATGCGGTCCTGGACCCGGAAGATGACGCCCGGCCGCTGCTCCGTTGCGAGCGGCATCGCGGAGATGGATGCACGGAGGGACTCGGTCAGGGGCGAATCCGGATCGCTGTCATCGAGCAGCCGCAGGATCACCTCGCGGTCGTTCTTCCGCAGCCCGAACAGGACCGCGTTCTGGATCATGCCCAGCGCCGTCGCCAGGGCCGGCCGGCCAACGGGATGCTGCCGGCGGGCGAGCGCGGTGAAGGTGAAGAACATCAGGATGAAGATGATGTAGATGATCACCCAGGCGGGCCGGTAGAAGTAGTCGTAGTCAGCGGTGATGAACTTGCCCAGCTCATCGATGAACGTTCCGAAGCCGAGACCTCCGAGGATCGCGACCCAGCTCTGGATGTGGCGACCGAGGAATGTCAGCGAGAGGACGACCGCGACCAGCATCAGCAACCCGCCCCAGAGCAGGTGGGCGATATGCAGCTCGCCACCGCCGACCTGCGGGAAGCCAGTCGCCTGCAGATAGATCCGGATCCCACCTGCATCTCGGAGGAGCGTCGCACAGTCGCTACCCAAGGCGAACACCCTCTTGGGGGGAAATTCGGCGACCACATTGACGGTCGGTTCCTGGTTGCGGCCAGTCTGGGGGGCAGAGGCGACGCGGAGTGATGTCAATCTTTTTCGGGTTCCACATGCTGGCTGGCGTGATGGGCGTCGATCTCCTCCTGCGGCATCGAGAAGGTAAACATCCGGTCAGCGTCGATCCGGGCGTACTGACTTGGGAGACCCCACTCTGACCAGCCTGGCCCGTAGACCTCAAGGCAGTAGTCCCTCAGACCACGCATCGCCTCACCATTGATGTCTGTCAGGGCACAGGTCCCATGGACGATCACCGCAAACGACTCACCGGGCAGATGCGTTGCAGAGACGGCCGGCCGGGCCCGGATGTGACGGAACCGGGCCGAGTTGTGCGCGGAGCCGAACCAGAACTGGCCACGATAGAACAACCCATCGACCGGTGCCGTCCGGGGTTCGCCGGCGGCAGTGACGGTGGCGAGCGCCAACAGCCGCATCCCCGGCAGCCGCTCGACGAGCTGCGCGGCCGTCAACCGGCGCTCCGGACTGAAGATGCTGGACAGGTGCGGACCGGCCCCCGTCACGCTTCGGTCGAGCAGATTTTGAAGGTCGGCGAGGTCGGATGGGCGCTCGTACATGCATACTCCCCAATGACTGCTCAAGACCGGCTGTCGACCATCCTGCAGATCATCGCATCGCAACCGGACACGACTGTTCCGCATTGCGACCGGCCAGAAAGCAGGCCAGTAGTTCGGCATGGGGCATGGGGTTTGCCTGAACCACTCGGCGACGAACGGCTAGCGATTCATACCGACAGGACATGAGGGAACCAATGATGACGCCGCGGGGCGGGCGACGATGATGGCCTGGCTGACAGACGTACGACGGCGCCTCGGCGGGTCGAACAGCGTGCCCGTAAGTGAGCGCCTGCCGCGGGACCAGAAGATCGTCCGCGTTACGACGGTCCGCAATGAACCCCTGGCCCGGCTGACACAGCAGGTGCTGGAAGGGGAGGGGATCGGCGTGCTGCTCAAACCAATCGGCCCCGGCTACGGGGGCTGGGGCAACGCCAACAACCTGATGCACGACGTCTACGTCCTCGAGGGCGACGCCGATCGGGCCCGCGAGATCCTTGAGACGGTCGGCAGTGGCGGCAACATCGTCCTGCCGGGCGACGGCTAACGCAGGTTGCAAAGATTGCAATGGAAGCGCTTTGGTGGGGGCGTGGACCTCTCCCCAGCCCCTCTCCGGCTCACCTGCTCACTCACCCGCTGAAGCGGCTTCGGCTCCGCAGGTGAGCCGGAGAGGGGAGCAGCCGCCCTGATTGAGGTTTGACAGTTCCGGTGAAAACCGTTTTGGTTCGTGTCGGGTCAGTGCAGGTCGCCTTAGATGGTCCGGCGACGAGGCCGGACCCAGCACTGGTTGCCGATCGGAAAGGTCAGCTCGTAGCCTTCGCCGCGGCGTGGCAGATCCACCCAGACCGGCTGCCCGTCCAGATCGCGAGCGACCGCCACCGTAACCGTAACGCTGCGGAGCTGATCACCCGGCGCATCCTCCAGATCGAGGTACCAGGGATCGGCGGGATTGGAGCCGTGCGCAAGCTCGAGCCCCAGCAGGCGGCCTGCTTCCCCAACGTCGAGGATGGCCTGATGTGACTGCACGGTGGGCGCGTCATCGCCATTTCTGAGCCCCAGGGTTAGCTCCTGCGGGATCAGCAACCGGAGCGTGTTCCGGCCGGAGTCGACGACGACCCGAATCCCCTCTCCCCGACCGGGCGGCATGGTCAGGACCGGCTCAGTCGGACGAAGGCCGTCGTCTGGCCGTCATCCGTCTGCGTGATCTCCGGCGTCCCGCTGACCGAGAGCGCGACCGGTGGGCGGGCACCGTTGGCCTCCCCGAGCACGCAACCCCAGGCAGTGTAGCCTCCGTCATCGGTCGCGAGTACGCCGTCCAGTCGGGCCGTCGTCAGGCTGGAGCCATTGGCGTCGAGCTGGGCGAGCAGGTCATTGAGCAACTCGAACAAGGCTTCGCCGTAGCTGTCGCCCTGCCCCCGGATCATGGCCGAGATCGACTGCGCATCGGCGGAGCCCGGCCCGGCGTTGACGTCGGCTCCACGGGCAGTATTCAGGACCGACTGCATGGCAGAGCTGAGGGCCACGTCGATCGAGCCCGCGGTGACGGTGAGTTCGGCGGATGAGTCGGCCGACCACTCGCTCAGGCTCCGGCTGGAGGATTGGGTCTGCATGCTCGGTCTCGGTCTCTTCCTGCCCCAGGTCATGGGGCTTGGGCGTCGGATGTGGATCGGTATCGCCGGGAGTCGTGCTTCGGTGATAGGTACGCATGGGCCACGCCAGCCGACCGCCAATGACCAATCTTGCGCCGCTGGTACGGCCCCTGCAACGGTTGCCGCATCAGGAGGCGATCTTCGCCTGCAATCTGGCTTCATGGAAACATCACGGCGGATGGCCCAGCGCCATGTCCGCGGCGCGACGATCGACGATTGGCGACGGTCACGCAACGAGGGAGAACGATGAGCGCGACGAGCGACGTCCGGCAGCATGAGGACGAGCCCCGACCGGCGGAGGGGACGACTCCCGCCGATGCCATTGAGACAAGTTCGGCCTCGGCAGCCGGGCGAGACATCTTCGCGATCCTGAAGGGAATCATCTCGCGAATCGGCAAGGATAAGCTCACTCTTCAGGCGTCGGCCGTTGCCTACAACTTCATCTTCGCGATCGTGCCGCTGCTGATCTTCATCACCGCCCTTGCGGCGGCCGTAACCCGGGCTGTCAACAACAACACCGATGACTCGGTGAACAACATCGTCAACTGGCTCATCGAGCGAATGCCGCCAAGCACTGCGACCGCACTTGAGATACCTATCCGGGGTGCGCTCACACAGACCGGCGGCGGCATCATCACGGTCGGCGCCCTCCTGGCCCTGATCGGCGCGCGGGGGGCAATGGGGTCACTGATCACGGCGTTGAACGCCGCCTATCGCGTCGAGGAGACCCGGAGCTTCGTTCGCAGGCAGTTACTCGCCGTCGGCCTGACCTTCGCGACCGGCCTGGGGATCATCCTTGCCATCGCCCTGTTCCTGATCGGCGATCAGGTTGGCACATGGGTCGCCGACGCGGTCGGGATCGGGGATATCTGGGCGACTGTCTGGAACATCGTCCGCTTTCCGATCATCCTCGTAATCCTGGTCATCGCGCTGGCGACGCTGTACTGGGCAGGCCCAAACTCTGACATCCCCTTCCACTGGCTGAGTCCTGGCGCGTTCTTCTCCGTCATCGGTTTCGTTGTCGTGACGCTCTTCATCAACATCTACTTTCGGTATGCCGGAGGGTATGCCGAGTCCTACGGCGCGCTGGGTGGCGTGCTGGCCTTCATCTTCTATCTCTACGTGATGAGCCTCGTCCTGCTGATTGGTGGTGAACTCAATGCGGCGCTGGCCCGTCGCGTTCCGCAAGAAGATGAAGCGACCCCGCAGGAGGCGATCGCCCCGGCCCGTGCCGATGAGTCAGTGCGCTCGGCGATCCGGGATGCACGCGCCGCCCTGACCCGGACGGGAACCACGCCCCCGGTCCCGGGCCTGTCACCTACCGCGACGTCCTCGGCGACCCTGGGGCCAGCGCCCGAGCGCACTGTGCGAAATCGTGGGCTGGCGATTCGCGGCCTCGTCGGTGGTGCCGCCGCCGCTGCTGCCGGACTGATCGCCTCAGCCGTCCGGCGCCGTTGACGTCAGCACTCGATGATCCGCCGCCCGGATCAGCCGCTGGTCGTTGTGCAAACGCGCATCTGCTACCCTGACTCCGCCACGATTGCCTACCCTTCGCACACCACGACCCGTTCGGCCCGATGCGAAACAGCATCGGCCCCTCGCGCGTTGTGGTGTGCGAAGGGTAGGCAATCGATCGATGGATGTGGCACTCGGGATCTGGACGGACAGCCCGTCGGCGGACCGTTCCGCCGGCAAATACAGGGGAAGCGGCGTGACGGTGGCTGATGGCGATCTCGTCGGGCGTGCCCGGGCGGGCGATCAGGCAGCGTTCTCCGCGCTCTTCGAGCAGTTCCACGCTCAGATCCTCAACTACATCCACCGGATGGTGAACGATCGCTCCCTCGCCGAGGATCTCACCCAGGACACCTTCATCAAGGCCTGGAACGCCTTGGGCGGCACGCGACCGGACCTGGCCTTCAAGCCGTGGCTCTACCGGATTGCGACCAACACCGCCATCAGTCATCTCCGCCGCCGCAAGCTCATCCAGTGGATCCCCTTCATGGGTGGCGACGAGGATCTGCACCCCTCCGGCGAGTCCGTCGAGGGCAACGTCACCCGCTCGCTCGACATCGACCAGGCACTGAGGCAACTCCCGAAGCACTATGTCGCCGTCCTTCTTCTACGCCACTATCAGGGTATGTCCCTCGCCGAGACCGCAACCGCATTGAATATCACCGAGAACGCCGCCAAGCTGCGGCTCTTTCGCGCGCGCAAGGCGTTCGCGGAGGTGTATGACGTCGATCGATCAGGCGCCCTCAAGCCGAACCAGACTGAGGGTGGCCGTTGATCTCCCACGATGAATCCAGAGCACTGATATCGGCCCGTCTGGACCGCCAGCTCGATCCTGCGTCCGAGCAGCAGCTTGCCCATCACCTGCACGGATGCGCCAGTTGCCAGCAGTTCGCCGCGCGAATGGCGATGATGCAGACCGGCATCCGTGAGCTGCCGTACTTTCCGCCGTCACCGACCGTCCGCCGGGCCGTGATGACCGAGGTCCGCAAGGGACGAACGGTTGGCGGACGCCTGTCGGCCTGGCTCGGGCAGTTCAGCCTCTCGCCCGGTCCGCTGGCAACGATCGGCGCAACCGCCGTCCTCGTGCTGGTCGTCGTCGCGACCCTGCTAACGAGCGGTGCTCTCAACCGTGACACTGGCAACGATGGCAACGAGCCATCGGGACCGGAGGTCGCGCTCCAGGGCGCATCCGAGACCACCCGCGCCGCCGCGACCGTCACCCGGGCCGAGGCCGACCGGACCGGCACGCAGGCGCCGGCCGCTGCTTCGCCGTCGCCGTCTCAGGCGCCCGTGAATGTCCAGGGGAGCGATCCCGAGGCGACCCGGCCGCCACTCGAAGCCATCCTGTCGCTCGAGGAACAGGCCACCGCCACCGCCGAGACGGCCGCTCAGGCGTCGGCCGGGGCGACTGCTGCGTCGGCGACCGAGACGTCCGCGACCGCCCCCCCCACAACCGGGGCTCCAGCCACGGCTGCCCCGCCGGCGCTGCCAACCGAGACCGTGGCGGCGGTCCCTGACGTCCCGACGACTCAGCCGACGGCCACAGTCGGAGACACGTCCGAAGTCGCGTTGATCCCGCCGACCGAAACGACGGCCCCCTCGGCTGCACCCGACGCAGCCCAGGCACCACCAGCCCCGACTAGCACGTCGACCGCGACCGTGCCCGCCCCGGCGGAGACAGCGACACCGGAGACTGTTGCCCCGGCGCCCTCGACTGACCCGACTGCCACTGAAGTGACCGATAGGGTCGTCGCGGCGCTGATCAGACCGGGAACGCCCACCGTCGTCCCGTCGGAGGAGCCGTCCGCTTCTCCGACGGAGATCCCGACTGAGGCACCAACCGAGACTCCAACGCCCGCAGCCACGGCCACCGTGGAGCCAACCGCTATTCCGACCAAGGAGCCGACCTCCACGCCGACCGAAGAACCGACCCCGACCGAGGATCCCACTGCTACGCCGACGGATGAGCCGACTGCGACCCCGACTGAGGATCCCACTCCGACTGCAACTGCGGAACCGACCGCGACGCCGACCGTGGAGCCAACGGCCACGCCAACCGATGAACCAACAGCGACGCCGACCGCGACGCCGACCGTGGAGCCGACAGCCACACCAACTGAAGAACCGACCTCCACACCGACCGAAGAACCGACCGCGACACCAACCGAAGAGCCGACGGCTACTGCCACTCCCAGGGAAGAGCCGACGGCGACGCCCACGGAAGCGCCGACGGCCACTCCCACGGAAGCGCCGACCGCGACGCCAACCGAAGCGCCGACCGCCACTCCCACGGAAGCGCCGACCGCCACGCCAACCGAAGCGCCGACCGCGACGCCAACCGAAGCGCCGACCGCCACGCCGACTGAAGCGCCGACCGCCACGCCGACGGAGGAGGGTGACCGCCGCGGCAACCGCGGCATCAACCCGACCGACAACAACACCCCGATCCCGGCCGATGACACCGAACCGACGGCTCCGGCAGACGCAACGCAGGTGGAGGTGGAAGAGCAGGAACCGACACCGGACGGCCAGCTGATTGAGGCAACTGATCCCACCGAGACTCCAAGCCTCGTCGAGACGGACACCCCGACCGAGACTCCAAGCCTCGTCGAGACGGACACCCCGACCGAGACTCCAAGCCTCGTCGAGACGCCCCCCCCCGCTAAGACACCCACTCCCAGAAGCCGAGGGGGGATCAACCCGATCGACAACAACACGCCGGTCCCGGTCGAAGAAGATTTGCCGACCGCGGAGGTGACCGAACCAACCACGGAGGTGGGGAGCGGGCCAACAGCGACGGTCTCGGCCGAAAACCAGGGCGATGGTATCGAAGATGACCAGGTCATCCAGCCGCAGGAGCCGGACGCCGGTAGAGACGACAACAGCGGCCCCGGCAACGGGAATGACACAGGAGAGGACACCACGACCGGCGGGACCACCGAGGAGGGGTCAGCGGATGCCGGCCGCTTCAGCATCGACTCCGCTCCGGTCACGACCGGTGTCTCGCTCGGAGCCGCGCCACCGGGCCCGCTCCGCGTCTCGCCCGACGGCAGCCTGTTCGTCTTCAGTGACGGTGGGAACACGATCGGTGTGGCTAGCTTCGACGGCGGCGAAACGGTCCTCGGCTCCTTCTTCTACCCGGTCTGGACCAGCCAGGGCCAGATTCTCGTCACCTACTACCCAGACGGCAGCGGCAGCGCGGCGATCGGCCTGATCAGCCCCGGAGGCGGGATCTCGGCCATCACGACGCCCGACCCGAACGACCCTGGCCGCCGGGACATCGCGGCCGGCGAGATCGGTGGCGCGCTCTATTACCAGCGCAACTGGCCGGACGAGCCGGACCGGGGGATCGAGCTTCATCGGGTCTCTAGTGGCAGTGACGAGGTGATCTGGTCGGACCCGGGTCTCGTGCCCGTCAGCAGGCATCCCAATCTGACGCCCAGCGGCACGTTCCTGATCGCGACGAACGGTGGGTGGTATCAGATCGATGGCAACGGCGGCGCTTCGGCCTTGGGCGGGTCGGTCGCTGGCGAGCCGATCGGGATCGCCTTCGGCCCTGGCGATGCGGTCGCCGTGCTCGGCGGCGGGCAACTCGCCCTCGGCACGGCGAGCAACCCCGGAGGCGGCGCAATCATACGCGGCGTTGGCGACGGATCCGGGGTGGCCTGGTCTCCTGACGGCAGCGAGGTGGCGGTCGCCTCCGGGTCGGTGGTCAGCATCTATGACACTGGCGGCAACCTGCTCCGCGAATTCTCGTCCGATACTGGCGCACCGCTAAGTGGTCTGCTCTGGTCTGGTGGCGATCTCCTGGTGATCCGGGGCGGTGGGGAGCCGGGCCTGATCGCCATCCCGGCCGGCGAACTTCCCTGATCAACAGTCCGGAACCAACCGTCCGGGGTCAGTCCTCAGGCATGTCGGATGACCGATGCATTACTCTAGCGATGGCTGGTGTCTGGGCCCAATCGTCCCGTTCAGGTCTGGCCGGTCGATTCCGACCATCTGCTAGACTGACCGGAATCTGCGAGGCGGGCGTCAATGTCAGCGGACGATCGAGCAGAGGTGGGCGTGCGCTTTGGGCGAACGGTCCTGCTGACAGACGAGGGAGAGCTCTCCCGGCAATCGGTCGATGTCCTGATGATTGCCGCCAACATCCGCGGGGTGATGGGGACGGGCGGCGTCCGCCTGGCCGGGGGCGTCGAAATCGAGCGAGAAGCCATGGCGCAAGCCCCTCTCACGCTCGGCACGGCGATCTTCACCGGCCCCGGCCTCCTGGGCGAGCGCGGCGTTCAGGCGGTTGCGCACTGCGTGGTGAATGAGCAACTCGGCGACCCGGTCCGGACCGCGATCGTTCGACGCAGCATTCCCTCCGCCCTCCGGGTGATCGAGGAGCGCCGGTACCGGTCGGTCGCGCTACCGCTGCTCGGCAGTGGCAATGGTCCGGGTCAACTCCCCTCGACGCTCGTCGCCACCACCATCGTCGAAGAGATCGTCGCCCATCTGCGCCGCGCCAGCAGCCGGATCGAGCGAATCACCCTGGTGTCACGATCGGCGGAGGACATTCGGATCCTGGACGAGATATTTCGAGTCGCGCGTGACGATGCCTGGGGGCTGCCCCAATGAGACCCACCAGACCCCGGAACGATCCGCCCCGCCGAGATGATGATCGACGGGGCGCCCCGCCGCCGGACGAGCGTCAGCGGGACGGTTACGCTCCGCCTCCTGGAAGCTACTCCCCGGAGGATTCACGGGCAGCTCGCGACGTCAATCCTCGCCGGACCCGTCGCCCCAACGCGGGAGACCGGGACCTAGCCGCACCCGACGACGCGCCCCTGGACCGCTATCGTCAGCCCCGCCCACCATCCCGATCTGATGAGCGCCGCCCCGTTCGGGGGTCCGGCCGTCCAGGTGACCAGTATCAGCCCCGGGACGGAGATCGGGATGCCCGGTCCTCCTCACCACAGTCGGACCGCTCCCGCACGGCTCGGCCGCGCGACGACCGATCCGACACCCACCGCCGCCCTGATGACCAGCCGTCCCTTCAGCGCTACGGGGCGATCACGCCCTCGGACGACCTCGCCTGGCCCGACGCCGACCCTGCCGAAGCCGAGCGGCAGCCGGCCCCTCCACGTGGCAGAACGACCAATGGCCGGAACTCCCCGCCACCGCCCCGGCGTGACGATCCTGCCCCACGGCAGTCGTATGGGTCCGTTCCGCAGGATCGATTCGATCCCTCGACGGGTCAGCCGTCCTGGTCGACCTTCGAGCCAAAACCGCGTCCAACCGTCGACGATGACCTTGCCTACGACGTCTACGCCGCGGACGAGCCAGCCGGCTACCGAAACCGGGACGACGAGTACGGCGACGGGTGGTCGGCAGTGCGAACCATTGACGACGAGGCGGTCACCTCCGACGGAGACTGGCATCAGGGTGATCGAGACCAGGGCTCTGACCTGGCCGAGGGCTGGTCCGGTGGTGACGCGTCCAACGAGCCCGATTCGATCGAGATGCTCCCGGGCGATGATCCGCGTTCAACCGTGTTCGATGATCCTCAGCGACCGTCACGCAGGTCCTCCGGTCACGGCAACGGGATTCGGCCGCCCGTCTGGGGAATGTCCGGGTACGCATGGCGGTTCGCCCGCCGGCTGACGATTCCCCGAACCAATCGCCTGCTGCGGTTCGGCGCCAGCCGTGTCCTCCCGGTCTCGACTCGCGCCCGCTTCGAGGCGATGGGGCTGCCGATGACCGAGGTCGACGAGACGCTCCGTCAGGTCCGGTCGCTGGACGACTGGGCTGAGGCCTGGACCGGGACCGCGCAGCGATTCCTCGGCGAGACCCGTCGTGGCGGCGACATGACACCGGTCCAGGCTGCTCGCTCCCGGCAGCTCGCGGCTCTCTGCTATCACGTCGCCTCGTTCTTCGCCTTCGGCGACGACCGTCTTGCCCGGACATCCCGCAGCGCCGCGACGACGCTGTTCGGCCAGTCGCTCGGGCTGCTCCTGCCCGAGACCCGACGCGTCAACGTCCGGTGGCGCTCGAAGACGATGCCCGGCTACCTGACCGTCCCGTCATGGGCGACCGGCCGACGACCGCTAGCCGTCTTGCTCAACGGCACGACGACCTCCCGCGAAGAGTTGATCATGTGGTCGGAGGAGTTCCTCGCCCAGGGGCTCGCCGTTCTTGCCCTCGACACGCCGGGCTTTGGCGAGGCGACTGCACTCGGCACCGTCTCGCTCGACAACGACGACATCATGGACGGCATCTTCGAACTGGCCGAATCCGACCCCGGGCTGGACCCGACCAAGGTCTCACTGGTTGGGATCAGTCTTGGCGGGACGATGGCGTTCCGGGCGGCGGCCGGTGAGCGGCGCGTCTCAGCGGTCGTCGCGGTCACGCCCGTCTACGAGCCTGCCCGCTGGCTGGGCGCCTCCAGCCAGGTTGCCGTGGCCCAGATGGTGCCGCAGTTCGGTGGCTACGATCAACTCGCTGACTTCGTCCTCGGGCTGGACATGCCGGCCACCCTGGCCGCAACCCGGGCCCAGGTCCTCGTCTTCGGTGCCGGTCGCGATCTCGTCGTCCCGGCACCGGAAGCGAGTCGCCTGGCGGCCGCGTTGGGTGAGCAGGCGACGCTCGTCTGGTTCGACGACGCCGGCCACGCCCTGTTCGACGCGGTACCCGAGTGGACTCGCGAGGCGGCGGAGTGGCTGGCCGTGGTGATGGACGTCAGCGACGCGCCGATCTTCACCGACCCAACCCAGGAGGTGTACCCGGACCAGGGCGAGCAGCCGGATGGGAACGAGCAGCCCGACGAGGGCTTCCAGGCGGACGCCCAGCCGAACCCGGATCAGGTCCAGCAGGGCGGTGCGAGCAACCTGGCAAATGACCGACCGGCGGATGAGACCGCCGCCGCCGCTCCGGCCCAGGGGCGGAGGCAGGCCGTCCGCCGCCGGGCGTCATCCCAGTCATCCGGGCGGGACGCCCCGCGAAGGGCCGAGGCACCGGAGCCAGAGCCGTACGGTGCCAATGTCTTCGACGCCAGCCAGAGTGACGAGCGTCGCTCCGAGCAGCAGCGAGGCTACCAAACCGGCGTCTTCGGTCCGCTTGGCCCTGCCGCTGCCCGAATCCTTGCCGATGAACCGACCCCGCAGCCAGGCAGCGCCGAGTGGGGGTACGAGGACGGCAGCCCCTGGATCGAGGACCAGCCCGGCGCCCCATGGGATGACCCGGCTACCCGACACGCACCTTCGACTGCCCGCCTCTGGGAACCGGATCCGCTCACCGAGCGGCCCGCTCCTGGTGTGCAGCCCAGGATGGCTCGGTCGGTCGAACCAACTACTCCAGCCGTCCGCCCGGAACTGACCGAGCGACCAGTGATGGCACAGCCCGTCCCGCGGGTCCCGCCGGCCACTGACGCGCCCCCAGACCAGGCAATATCCACGGGCAACTACCTGTCGGCCAGCGGGCCGTCGGTGGGGCGAGGTCGGACGTCCGAGCGCTTTGCGGCTGTTCCGCCCGCGGAGTCGTACCCCGCGGTTGACGTCGTTGCCGACGAGAACGAACCCACTGCGACGGGGACCAGCCCTTCGGCGCTCGATCAAGCTGCCAGCGACGGATCAGATCTGGCCGAAAATAGCGAGACACACGGAGGGGCTCTGGGACCTGACACGAATCTGGACCCCGACGTGGAACCCGACACGCACGCCCCGTTTCGGCCGCCACCCGATTCCGTCGACCGGTCCTGATCCGATCTGACCGGCTCATGGGTGCATCACGGACCAAATCGTGCGATCGTGGCAGGAGTCACACTGATCGTTCGATGACTCGACGGGTCGGTTCCAACTAGTCCCCGTCGATCGTGCGATCAGGAATCCATGGAAGCAACCGCCGCGTATGACGTCACTTGACCACACCGTTCTTCCCGATGACCTGACAGCCCTGAGTGTGGCGAGCCTGCTCCGACTCCGGGAGCGGGCGTTCCAGTCAGCGGGAAGTGGCATCGTCGTCACCGACGCCTGCGAGCCGGACAACCCGATCATCGATGTCAACCCGGCGTTCGAGCGCATCACCGGCCACAGTCGGGCCAGCGTGCTCGGGCAGAACTGCCGGCTCCTTCAGAGCGGCCGGACCGACCCGACGGCCGTTAGCGAGATCAGTGCCGGCCTGAGGGCACAGCGGAAAGTAACGGTCGCGATCCTCAACCAGCGCCGGGACGGAACGCCATTCTGGAACGAGTTACTGATTGCCCCCGTCTTCGCCCCAGGCGGCCAGTTAACGCACTTCGTCGGCATCCAGACGGACATCACGGCTCGCAAGATGGCTGAAGAGCGCACCATGTTCCTCGCTCAGGTCAGCAATCAGTTCGGGATGTCGCTCGATTTCCGGAGTGCTCTCACCAGCGCTGCCCAGATGGCAGTCCCGCTGATCGCCGATATTTTCCTGGTAGACCTGCTCGGGCGGGACGGACACACGGAGCGGGTGGCAGCTTCGGTCTCCGGTCTCGACTACGGTCAGCGGGTGGAGTTCCTCTCGGGCCTGACGATCCGTCCAGACGACCGCCATGGGCCAGCGGTCGCCGTCCGCACTGGCCAGCCGCAGCTCGTCTCATCGGTCGCCGATGCGGCCTTCCCGTCGCTGGCCCGGGACAATGACGCCTTGCGACACCGAACAGGTTCGAGCCTTTTGTCGTACCTGACGGTGCCGCTGATCGCCCGCCGCCGGATCCTCGGCGCGCTCACGATCGCGACGACGACCGATTCAGGCCGCACGCTCCATCGGGATGATCTCCACCTCATGGAGGAACTCGCCCGTCGGGCCGCGATGGCGATCGACAACGCGATGCTCTATCGCGAGGCGAAGCAGGCGGTTCGCGACCGGGATCAATTCCTGTCCATTGCCGCTCATGAGCTCCGGACACCGGTCTCCAGCATCAAGGGCTACGCCCAAATGTTGCTCCGGGCCCAGGGCAAAGGGGACATTCCGGCCGAACGCCTGAAGCGATCCTTGGAGACGATTAACAGTTCATCGGACCGGCTGACCCTGCTGACCAGCGACCTGCTCGATGTCTCACGTATCCGGCTTGGTCAGTTGCCGCTCCGCCGCACCCGGATCGATTTTGCCAGTAAGGTCAGCTCGGTCATCCAGCAGTATCAGGATGCGACGACCGACACGCACCGGGTCGACCTCACCGTCGGTCCCGGCGATTACACCATCCGAGCCGACACCGACCGGATCGACCAGATCCTGACGAACCTGCTGGAGAACGCGGCGAAGTATTCCCCCGACGACGACCGGATCGTGCTCAACCTCCGCGTAGAGGATCGTCAGATCCGGCTCTCGGTGCAGGATTTCGGGATCGGCCTGCCTCGGGGCGGGGCAAAGGGCATCTTCGAGCCCTTCGAGCGCGCCTCGAATGCCCTGTCGCATGGGCTCCCTGGCCTCGGCCTCGGTCTGTACATCTGCCGGGGGCTGATCGAGCGGCACGGGGGCGAGATCTGGGCGGAGAGCGCGGGGGAGGACGAAGGAACGACGTTCTTCGTCACGATCCCCACCGACGGCCACGGCTCCGATCTCAACGCCGACCAGGCCACCCTGTTGCACTTCGGGTGCTGAGCAGTTCGCGGCGCCGTCCCGGTGAGGTGGATCGTGCCCATTGGCGCTGATGCGTCACGCCTCTGAGCACGGGCAGAGACACGCAGCTCAGACAGACGCCCTCTCCTCTAGCCCCTCCCAGCTGCGGCGGAGAGGGGAGCACCGTAAATGCGTCCAGCCCGGAGCACGCCGTGGCATTGATCGAGAGTCCTTATTGGTCCGGGAGTTTCAGCAGGTTTCCACAGAAGCGCTCGGGTGGTGGAGTAGACCTCTCCCCCGGCCCCTCTCCAGCTCACCTGCTTGCTCGACCGCTGAAGCGGCTTCGGCTCCGTAGATGCCCGGAGAAGGGAGACGCGCCGCCCATCGAGGTCAGGCATCCCGGTTGAAGACGTATGAGAAGTCGTTCGGCAACTCGACAACAAGCCCGGATTTTGACGTCCAGTTACTACCCGCCATGCGTTGCGACATCGTCCTTCGCCGGTGTCGTTGACGCGTCCGGGTTCCGTGCTCGATTGGAACCAGCAACGGCCGCCTGATCAGCTTCATTGGCCTGGACTGGGGCAGCGGTCGGGATCAGCCGAATCGCTGAGCAGATCGGGCCCTCGCCCGGGCTGCTTCCTGCTCCCGATTCTTTGGGGCGGCCTACGTCTCAAGCGACGACAGCAGGTGCTCGGCAACCCGGGTGATGTCAGCGACGGCCCCGTTGAACGCGGCCTCGTTCGCCCTCGATGGCTGATTGAAGCCACTGATCTTCCGGACGAACTCAAGCGCAGCCGCCCCGATCTCGTCCTCGCTGGCGGGGGACTCAGTATTGTAGAGCGTCCGGATGTTCCTGCACCGACGCACTCGTCTCCGACGTCAGCCGTACCGGCCATCACGCATTGATGACCAATGAAGATGATGACCGCATAGAAGTGGATAACGTAACCGCCAATCGGAATCAATCATGGAAGCAGGAACGCGCCGACCGTCGCGCTGATCACGGACGCTGGCCAGGACGCCGTCGAGGTCATCAGCGTAGCTCACAGGAGCTGGGGGCGACGGAGCCGGAGCGAGATGGAGTCGGGGGTGGGGCTGGCCGCTCGCCAACGACACGACTCATGACAGCCGCTCCCGAGTCGACCCGCCGAACCCGAAGCGAGGTCAAAGGGCAACAGACCGGAATGGATTCTGATGGGTGACCCGCGGAGCGCCCCGGACGGACCGTCAGCCCATCTCGATCAGGTCGCGGGTGGCATCGTTGATCCGGTCGCCGGCGTCTTCCAGGCAGATCACGGTGTCCTCGATCCGGACGCCGAAGCGCCCATCGAGGTAGATCCCCGGCTCGTCGCTGAAGACCATCCCGGGGGCCAGCGGCAGATCGTTGCCGCCAACCATGTACGGCTCCTCGTGGATGTCCAGCCCCAGCCCGTGGCCGACCCGGTGAATGAAGGCGTCGCCATATCCGGCGGCCGTGATCACATCCCGGGCCGCCCGGTCGATGTCCTCACAGGCGACTCCTGGCCGGACTGCCTGATACGCCGCTTGATTCGCCATCCGGACGGTGTCGTAGACCGTGCGGTACTCGTCGGTTGGTGGGCCGATGTGGACCGTCCGGGTCACGTCGGAGTGGTAGCCCTCCAGCGTGCCCCCCCAGTCGAAGATGACCGAATCTCCCAGCTGGATGACACGGTCGCTGGTGTGGTGATGCGGTGAGGCCGAGTTCGGACCACTGGCGCAAATCCCACCGTGAATCATCAGCCCCCGGGCCGCCGTCCGATCCCGCAGCAGGGTCATCGCCTGCAACTCCGTCAACCCGGCGATCCGGTCGTTCGAGATAAACTCCTCCCACGCCTGATCGGTCCGCCGGCTGACCTCGCGAAGCAGCTCCCGCTCTCGCTCGTCCTTGTGCATCCGCAGCGGCCGCATCACCGGCGTCGCCGAGACCCAGCTCGCCTTCGGGATCGCGGTCTGGAGGCGGAGCAGGAAGATGCTCCAGAGCTGGTCGCTGACGGCGATGGTCGTGCCACTACCGCCGTCGCGGAGTTCCATGAGCGAGGCAGCCCGGTCCCACGGCGCTTCGGTCTCGGTCCAGGCCGAGATGTCGAACAGTTCCCGGCGAGACAGGATCAGCGGCGCTTCCAGCATAGGAACGACGACGCTAACCGGCCCAGACCGCGGCACGATCAGCAGGGTCATGCGCTCGCTCAAGTGCGCATCGAACCCGGTCAGATACCGGAAGTCGGACGAGGGCCCGACCAGCGTCACGTCGATGCCCGTTTGGTCCATCTCCGCCTGTAACCGCCCGAGCCGCTCGCCATAGACCGCAAGCTCGCTCTGAGCGGTCGCTGTCTCACTCGTCATCGGTGATTCCCTCTTGTCGCCCGGCTGGCACGATCCGGACGATCGCTACAAATCAGCACCAACTGTCAAACATCGAGTCTAGCAAATCTGCCTGTCGTTTCTGACCAACTCGTTCAAGGAAGCTCATGGCGATTCGGGTCGAGTTGCCCAAATGGTCCGGCTTCGTCACGTCGCGGCGTCCGGATTGCGATGAGTCGCGGAAAGTACTGTGTTTCCCACGGCCCCCTTGTCCCCGGCGAAACGCCTGACATCGATCTCTCCTGAGCAATCGGATTCACCCGGAGTTCACCCCATGCCGCAGATTCCGCGACCCAGGCTCTCGCGCCGACGCTCACCTCACCGCGCGAGCATCTTCCTGCCAGTGGTCACCATCGGACTGACCCTCATCGCCCTGCTCCGGCGGATCCTGTCGGCCCGCCGGCACGTCAGCGAGAGTGAGGACGACTATCGCCAAGCCCGCCACCGGGTGCTGATCCTCGGGGGCGGCTTCGGCGGCACGACGATCGCCCGTGACCTCGGCAAGCACTTCCCGAACAGCCACGACGTCAGCATCCTGGTCGTCGACCGATCGACCAACCTGCTCTACACGCCGCTGCTCTGGACCGTTGCCGACGGTCGGGTCAACCCCAATCACGTCTCGGTCTCGCTGCGCGGCCTGCAGCACGGCAGCCCGTTCCACTTCCTCCAGGCCGATGTCCAGCACATCGACCTCGACCGGCGCGAGGTCGAGACCAGCGCCGGGATTCGTCCATATGACACACTGGTGATCGGGCTGGGCAGTGTCACGAGCATCCCGGATCTGCCCGGACTCCGGCAGCACGCCCGCCGGTTCGCGTCACCAGGGGACGCCCTCGAACTTCGCAACCATCTCATCGACGCCGTCGAGGCGGCGCACCGGGCCCGGACCCAGGACGAACGCGCCGAGTGGCTCACGTTCGTTGTCGGTGGCGGGGGCGACACTGGAGTCGAGCTGGCGACGACGATTCATGAGTACCTGACCAACGGGCTCCTGGCGGCCTACCCGTGGCTGGCCGACGAGCGCCCCCGCGTCATCGTCGCCGGGCGCAACGACCGTCTGATCCCGATGAGCACGCCGGCGACATCGGAACACGTCCGGTCCATCCTCTCGAAACAGGGGATCGAGATCATGACCAGCACGTCGATCCTCTCAGCGACCGAGTCGACCGTCGTCACCAACCACTGCACGATCGGGTCGCGGACGCTGTTCTGGGCGGCCGGGATCTCGGCCGTCCCGGTCGTGCAAAACCTGCCGATCGAGCACGCCCGCAACGGTGCCATCATCGTGGACGACCATCTCCGGGTGAAGGACTATCCGGAGGTCTTTGCGATCGGTGACAGCGCCTGGGCCTTCAACGCCGACAACGGGACCGGCGTGCCACCGACGGCCCAAGCTGCCCAGAGCCAGGGACGCTATGTGGCGGACCTCATTCTGCGGCGGATCGAGGTCGACCTGTCACCGACCGTCCCGTACAGCTTCAAGACCCGTGGGCGACTGGCGCTGCTCGGCCGGCAGACAGGGGTCGCCGAGGTTGGCGGCCACATCGTCACCGGCTTCCCGGCCTGGTTGCTCTGGCACGGCTACTACATCATGTCGATCCCGAGCTGGCGCAACCGCGTCCGGCTCGTTGGCGACCTGATCATCTCCGGGGTCTCCGGCCGGGAGACGACGCAGCTCCAGCTCAACCCGCGACCGCTCCCCGATTCCTCTACCACCAACACCAATACCACCGACGGCGACGGTCGCGGCGAGCACATCGCGAACGGTCATGATGCGACGACCGGCGACACCTCACCTGAATCGGCCCCCGCGGAGCCCCCGGTCCGGATATCCTGAGCGTCGCTCAGACATCCAGCCCCGTTCGGGCACCATCCATCCGGGAGGCTCCGTGACCATCACCGCCGTCATCGCCGCGCCCCTGTCCGCCGCCGTCGCGGAGCGCATCGCCGCCGAGGCGCCAGACGGCGTCCGGATCGTCTACCGCCCCGACCTCGTCCCACCGCCGCGCTACGCCTGCGACCACGTCGGCGATCCGACTTTCCGGCGCACACCCGCGCAGGAAGCCGAATGGCGCGAGATCCTGCGTGACGCCGAGATCACCTGGGACTTCCCGGAGTCCGGCGGCGACGGGCCAGCCGAGCTGACGCCGAAGCTGAGATGGATCCAGGGCACCTCGGCTGGCGTCGGGGCACGGGTCAAGCGCCTTGGCCTGTACGAGCGACCTGAGGTCGTGGTCACGACAGCGAGCGGCACCCACGCCCGCCCCCTGGCCGAGTACGTCTTTGGGGCGCTCCTGTCCCACGTCAAGCACGTCCCGCATCTGGCCGAACAGCAGCGTGCGCATCACTGGGAGCGCTTCACCCCGGACACGCTCGACGGCAAGACACTGGCCCTGATCGGTCCCGGCCGGATCGGACGGGAGGTGGCCCGGCTCGCCCACGCCTTTGACATGACCGTCCTTGCGCTGGCCCGGGACAGCGACCCTGGCCGAGCGGGGGAACTCGGCGTCGATGAGGTCTTCACCCGCGACCAGCTCCACGAAATGCTTGGCCGCGCCGATGTCATCGTCCTCTCGGCACCGCAAACGCCCGAGACTGACAACATCATGGACGAGGCGGCCTTCGCCATCCTCCGCCCCGGCACGGTCTTCGTCAACATCGGCCGCGGGACGCTCGTCGATGAGGACGCCCTGCTGGCCGCCCTGCATGACGGCCGGGTCGGCTTCGCCGTGCTGGATGTGTTCCGGACCGAGCCGCTGCCGGCCGACTCGCCGTTCTGGGACGAGCCGAACGTGCGGGTCAGCCCGCACTCCGTCGCCAACTCGACCAACGAGTACGACAAGATCGCCAACCTGTTCATCGCCAACCTGACCCGCTACGCCGCCGGCCGGCTGGAGGAGATGTCCCCGCAGTACAGCCGCGAGAAGGGCTACTAGCGACTCGGTGGCACTGGCTGGCTCTACCCTACACCGGCTCCCCCTCTCCATCCGGTCCAGGCGGAATCGCCCGCAAGCGGCGGAGCCGAAGCGAGATGGAGAGGGGGCGGGCTGGCCGCTCGCTGGCGACCCGATTCATGAAAACCGCTCTGACCAATGCCAGTCCGCCCTACCCCGACCATACCAATAGATGAGAGACGACTGACGGGCGCCATGGCGGAATCGGTGTCCGGACAGCCGGGAGTGCGATTGACATCGGTACTTCATGCCAGTATTTTGGATCATCCGTTCTACTCTTTCGATCGATGGGAGTATCGAGATGACCGAGGTCCTGCTGTTCCACCACGCCCAGGGACTGACCCCTGGCGTCGTGGCCTTCGCCGATGAACTGCGCCAGGCCGGACACACGGTTCACACACCGGACCTGTTCGCGGGCCGCACCTTCGCTACCGTCGAAGAGGGAGTGGCCCATGCCAGTGAGATCGGGTTCGAAGAGGTCCTGGAACGGGGCGTCCGGGCCGCCGGGCCGCTACCTGCCGACATCGTCTACGCCGGCTTCTCGCTCGGTGTGCTGCCCGCCCAGAAGCTGGCCCAGACACGCCCCGGAGCGCGCGGTGCCCTGCTGTTCAGCGCCTGCGTCCCGGTGTCCGAGTTTGGTTCCACCTGGCCCGACGGCGTCCCAGTCCGGATCCACGCGATGGAGGCCGACCCGTTCTTCGTCGACGACGGCGATATCGAAGCGGCCCGGGCGCTGGTTCGATCAGGCGCCGACGCCCAGTTGCTCCTCTACTCTGGCGACCAGCATCTGTTCGCCGACCGCAGCCTGCCGTCCTGGGTCGCTGGAGCCGCCGAACTGATGACCAGCCGGGTGATCGGTTTCCTCAACGGCGACCCGGAAGTGGATGAGTACGGACGTCCGCAACCGCCCCTCGCGGGCGATGAGGCCTCGACGCTCCTCGGTTTTCTCGACTACCAGCGCGCCACCCTGACGTGGAAGTGCGAGGGACTCGACCACGCCGGTCTGCGAGCAACCGTCGGCGCTTCGTCGATGACGCTCGGCGGGATGCTGAAGCACATGACCTGGATCGAGGAGTACTGGTTCAGCTACCGGCTCCAGGGGAACAGACCCTCGGCCCCATTTGATACCGTCGATTGGGAAGCTGACCCCGTTTTCGACTGGCGTCTGGCCGACGGCGAAACCCTGGACCAGCTTCATACCAGCTGGCAGGCTGCCGTCGTACGTTCTCGCGCTCAGGTCGCCGAGGTGCTGGCCAATGGCGGTCTGGCTCGCCTCTCCCGGACATCGTGGCCAGACGGCAGCGCACCCAGCCTTCGCTGGGTGCTGGTCCACATGATCGAGGAGTACGCGCGGCACAACGGTCACGCCGACCTGATCCGGGAGTCGATCGACGGCGGGCAGATCGGGGAGTAGGCAAGGCCAGGCAGATCTCGGCGCGATAGTTCATGAGTCCGACGGCATTGAGGACTGGCAGGTAATGTGAGAGGGGGCGTGCGCCTACTTCATCACCGGGTCGTTCGCGGCGGGCCTCGCGCTCATGGACACGATCGGACGCGTGGCTGTCGCCGCTAACCATCCCGCGACATCGATCTGCAATGATCTGATATTGAGTCCGGGAGAACACCACGCTGGTCTCCTACGTGACGGAGATGCCTGAACTCCCCTCTCCGCCGCAGCGGAGAGCATCTGTCTTGGCGGTCAAGCGCCGATCACTGCTGTGCAGGCGCTCGGCGGCCACGGGGAGCCGTGGCGGACCGCGCTCCCGTTATCCCACCGGCGGCGTCCGCCACGGTTCCCCGTGGCGCATCATCGCGTTCAGGATCGTCAGCAGCTTGGGCAGGCAGGCGGTGATCACGACCTGGGGCGGCTGGCCCGCCGCCGCCAGCCGCTGGGCGAAGGCCTGGATCACCGGGTTGGACCGCTTGGCACCCAGGGCGGCCATGAACAGCACGCCCCGCAACCGGCGGCGCCCGCCCCCGATCACCCGCCGGCCGCGTTGGCCGCCACTGTCGTGGTTGAGCGGCGCCACCCCAACCAGCGCCCCGATCGCCTGGCGGCTCAGGCGTCCCAGCTCCGGCAGCTCGGCGAGCAGCGTCGTCGCCAGCACGACGCCAACGCCCGGCACGCTGCGCAGCAGCGCGTCCCATTCCCGCCAGACCGGACTGGCCCGGATCTGCCGGGCCAGCTCCTGCTCGACCTCGGTCAGCTCCTCGAGCAGAAAGGCGATATGGCGCTCGAGCCGGGGCCGGACCAAGGGCAGCGCCGAGTCCAGCCGGTTCCGTTCGGCGATGAACATGCCTGGGACCTGGTGCCGGCGGGCAAGGACCACGCTCATCGCCTAGGCCGCGGCACTGGGGATGGGTCGGACTGGCGGCAGAATGGGCTCGGCGAAGCGGGCCAGCAGGGCCGCATCCAGGGCATCGGTCTTGGCGTGCTGCCCGATGGTCTGGGCAAAGACCGTGACCTGGGCGAAGGCCGTGACCTGACGGGGATTGACGATGTCGACGGGGACGCCGACCACGACCAGCGCGGCGGCGACCAGGAGTTCAAGCCCCCGGTGGCTTCCCGCACGGCCAGGGTCGGGCCGAGCGGTTGCAGCCGGGCGACGAGCTGGGCGATGCCGTCCTCGTCGTTGGCGACCGATCAGGCGGAGTCCAAGAGGGGAGGCGGACCCCGGGGCGGAGCGGACGGCGACATCGAGGCGGGCCTTGGCGACATCGATGCCGATGAAGCCGGGGGGGACGGACGCGCGGGCTGCGGCATGCGGACCTCCCACGAGACGATTCCGGGCGACCCGATCTTGCGGAGACGGGCTCCGGGTCGGCGAGGCGACCGTGGCCCGGGCAGCTGTTCGGGTTCGACGGGCGACCGACAACGGCGACCCGCGCGCTCCGGCGGTCTCGGGGACCCGGGGGCTGGCGGTCTGCCGTCACCGTGTAGCTCACGCCACCGCTTCAGGATACAAGGGGCTGGGGGAGGGGTCGTCCACCGGCCAGGTCCGCGACCGGAGGGCATTGAACAGGATTCCCTATGCTTCAACGCGGAAGAGTAACCCGGCAGTCGCCTCCTGAACGGATTCAACGTAACGAGTGGCTTGCTCGCCCTGAACAAAACTGCTCGCAACTCGCGAAACCAAACCCATGTCGTCTTCGTTACAGAACACAAGCCGCCGGAGTGTGGCCGGCACCGCGACACGAACAGGGAAGAACGCTCCAACCTACCGTGCATAACGGAATACCTATCAGGCCTCTCCGGAAAGGAAGAGTTCCCGGCAGGTGGAGCGGGATCGCGTCAGGGGTCTCCGGCCAGTAATCATATTTTTACCCAAGGGGGTGGTCTCATGGAATATGGTCCCTCGTCTCGTCGTCTCGTCCGAAGGTTCGCGGTCTTCGCGCTGCCGTTCATGCTGCTGGTCGCCATGCTGTCAGCGCCGAGCGCCTCGGCCGGCGGCGCACCCGGTCCTGGGGCGAGCATGGTGTCCTATCAGGTCTACATTTGTCCGATCGACTACGCCGGTGAGGACTACCTGACGGACTGCGTCGCCGGTCCAGACCCGTACGAGATCAGCCTGTTCGGCAACGGCGGCGACATCGATCTGATCGGCGCGACCGATAGCGACGGCTTCGTCACCTTCACCGGTCTGCCGCTCGGAACGTCGATCGCCACGCTGGGCGTCCCAGGCGACTTCGCACACTTCTACTACGCCTGCTTCGATACCTCATCGGGTGCCGAGATCTATCTCTACGATGGGACCGGCAACCAGATCACCGAGAAGACCAGTGGCAGGATTGGCTCCAGCTTTCTCTGCCGCTGGTACGTGACGCCGGAGAGCCAGGGTGGCGAGCAGCCATCGGCCGACCCGTCGCTGGTACCGATCCCGAGCGCCACCGCCGCGATCCAGGTCTACATCTGCCCGGTCGGCTACACCGGCTTTGCCTACCTGACCGATTGCGATCCGACCCTCCACCCCGTGGGCGTCCTGCTCAGCCCGAGCGTCCCGTTCGACGCCAATGACGTCGTCGCCGCCCAGACCGTCGGTGACGGGGCGATCGCTTTCGTCCAGCTCGACGCCGGCGACTACTCCGTCGCCCTCGACATTCCCGGCGAGTTCGCTGACTTCTACGTTGCCTGCTTCGACGCGCCCCCCGGCGCCGAGGAGTTCCTGTTCGACGACGATACCAACACGGTCTCGTTCGACCTCGCCGAGGGGTCCACAATCTCCTGCCGGTTCTACGTCATCCCGGAGAACCTTTCGGGCGAGAGCGCCTCGCCGGGTACGTCGGCAGTCGCGTCCGTCGCTCCGAGCGTGAGCCCATCCGCCTCGCCACGGGCGTCGGGCGGCCCGATTGGGGTTGCCGTCCTACCGAGCACCGGCACGGGAACTGGCCTGTCGATCGATAGCAACGCCGTCCCGGCGATCGCTCTGATCGTCCTGGTCCTAATCGCGATCTCGGCCGCCGTCCTCGCGACGCGCCGGTTCGCCACGAGCCGCTGATCGACATGGCGACGACCAAGTGCCCAGTGCGCTGGGTCAGGTTTGACGTTCAGTCTCCGACACATGCGAGAGCGCCTCCACCGTCGCCGGCTGGCGAGTTCACGCACCGGACGTTTCAGCAAACAACTGAACGAACATCAGTTCATCCAGCAAAACACGGATGTTTTCGCGACTCGTGACTGGAACATCTCATCCCCGTGACCGAATCACCTTTGTTTACGTTTGAACGGACAAGCCATTGGGAGGGACGCAGTGCTACCATGGTGGTACCCCGCAGCGAACCAGTAGCCGCATGTTCAACGATCTGTCGCGTCCGCCCCTGAGAAGGAGGGTGTTTGGGACAGGATGGACGAACGGACCAACAAACGCTGCCGGCCACGATGCCGGACGGATCAGAAAGGAAACCACCTCATGCAGGTATTCCACCCACCACGTTACCTCATGCATCTGCTCGGCATCTTCATGCTGCCGTTCGCCCTGCTCGCGGCGCTGCTGCCATCTGCCGCGCAGCCCACCGCGGCGCAGGACGGGGGCCGAATCCCGTCCGAGTTCCAGGTTTACCTGTGTCCCTCGAACTATACGGGCACGGATTACCTCGTCGACTGCGAAGTCAGCGGCACTGGCGATTTCTCCATCACCGTGACCGATACCGAGATCGGGAATCCGACCGCCACGACGCCGACCGACGCGGACGGCTCGATCCTGTTCGGCACGGTTCCGGGTCCGGTCACCTTCGCGCTGGAAGTCCCCGGTGACTTCGCGAGCTTCTACTACGCGTGCTTCGACGGCGCAGGCGTCTTCCAGTTCGATGGGAGCAGCAACGTCATCGAGACCGAGCTCGCCCAGGGCGACGAGCTCTCCTGCCGCTGGTACGTGATCCCGGACGACCTGAACGGCCCTGGCCCGTCGGCCTCCCCATCAGCACCAGTTGTCGGCACCGCGACGGTCGACCTTCAGGTCTTCGTCTGCCCAGTCGACTACGCCGGCGATGCGTACCTGACCGACTGCTCTCCGACCCAGACGCCGATTGGCGTCTTCCTCAGCTCCGACGTCCCGTTCGATGTCGTCGCCGAGGCGACCGAGACCGGTCTGGAGGGTCGGGCTGGCTTCGATGAACTGGTGGCCGGCGACTATTCCGTCGCCCTCGATGTCCCCGGCGAGTTCGCTCACTTCTACGTTGCCTGCTTCGACGTCACCTCCGGCGCCGAGGTGTACCTGTTCGACGGCGACACCAACACCGTCTCATTCCAGCTGACGGACGGCTCCGGCCTCGCCTGCCGGTTCTACGTCATTCCGGAAGACCTCTCGGGTCAGAGCGCCTCGCCGAGCGCAGCGGCGTCGGTCTCGCCGAGCGTCGCCCCGACAGCCTCCCCGCGGGCGTCGGGTAGCACCGGGGCGATCAACGTCCTGCCGAGCACCGGCACCGGCAGCGGCGCAGACTCTGGCAGTCCGCTCACCAGTCTCACGCTGGGCGGGTTGGCAATCCTCGCGGTGGCCGCCGTCGCCTTCACGACCCGGAGACTCACCAGCGGGGACCGCTAGCAGGCAGTCACGCAGGCCATCGACCACCTGGATGGAACAAGGAGCGCCCGGTTCGCAATGGAACCGGGCGCTCCTCATCTCTCCGGACAGCGGACTGCCGCCAGGTTCGCTCTCGAGGCCGCATTTGGGGAGCTGTGTCCGGGGTTCCATCCCTGCCAGGCAAGGTTACAAACGCCGCCTCACCCGAGAGAAAAGAGCATGAGCATGAGCAAACGCATCGAAGCGTCACGGCTGATCCGACCGGGACTCGCGCTGGCGATGATGCTGGTCCTCGCTGGCGCCACAATGATGGGCACGCCTCGACAGGCCCTGGCAACTCAACCCTCCGGGACCGCTGAGTTCCAGCTCCAGTTATTCGGCTGCCCGGATCGCTACGACGGCGACGATTTCCTGACGGACTGCACCGCTGGTGCGACCGAATCCTCGATGGTCGACCTGATCGGGAGCCAAGACGAGATCTACAACGCGCAGGCGGACGAGAATGGGATCGCCCGCTTCGGCAACATCCCCGCCGGGACCTATCAGTTCGGCTCTGGCGTGTTCCGCGAGTTCCTCGCCGTCTACTACGCCTGCTTCGACATCACCTCGGGGGGCGAGCAATTCCTGTTCGATGGCACGGCAACCGTCCTGTCGGCTGGCCGGAAAATCGATCTGACCGCGGGAGGTTCGTTCTCCTGTCGCTGGTACGCGATCCCCGGCAGCGGCTCTGCTAACGGGACCAGACCAGCTGATCCGGTCGACGCGTCGGTCGGCGTGCAGGTCCGAATCTGCCCCACGGGGTACGACGGCAACGCGTTCCTCACCGACTGTGCGCCGACCGCTGACCCTACCAGTGTTACCCTCAACGACGGCGTCCTCTACGACGAGGCCACGACGATCGAGGACGAGACCGGCGACGAGGGCCGGGCCGGCTTCGTCGACCTGATGACTGGCGAGTACTTCCTGGAAGTCGGTCGCGACGACATCATGGGGCCAGCGACCTTCTACACCGCCTGCTTCGATGTCTCGTCCGGCGCCGAGGTCTACCAGTTCGACCAGATCACGAATGGGTTCAGCCTCCAGTTGGCCCAGAGCGCCGATCTATTCTGCCGCGTCTACGTGATCCCCTATGGCTCGGGCGGTGATTCCGGTACGGTGGCCTTCCTGGTCCGCTCGTGCCCACAGAACGAACCTGGGCCAGGCTACGAGACTGCCTGCCTGACTGGACTCGACGGGTTCAGCGGCTATCTCTTTCCGGGAGACGCGGTCGGCTATGGCGACGCGATCGACCAGGGACACCTCATCGACGGGACAACCCAATTCGATGGGGTTCCCGCGGGCGATTACACGGTGATGACGGACCTTCCCGGCCACGCGATCAACTTCTTCGGTGCTTGCGCGGAAGGCGACGCGGTTCCCGCCGACGATTCCCTCGAGGCAACCAGCGGGTCGCTCTCGTTCAGCATCGCGGATGGAGCGACGATCACCTGCGTCCTCTACCTCGCCGGGGCTGATCTCCGAGGCTGAGCTGAGGAGTGCGCCGTTCGACCGAACATGATGACGACACCGGTTCTCCGTCGCGTTGCGGCTGCCATCATGACTGCCGTCCCCGATCGACTGGGCAACGCCCATCCACTAATGACGATCGCCCGCCGGGAGTCCTCCCGGCGGGCGATCGTCTTTCAGCTTCGTTCACGGCCGGGTGGAGCTATCTGTCTCCGGGGCCGATCGCAGCATGACGGCCAGGCGCTGGCGGGTCGTCATGCTCCACGTCGGCCTGCCCAGCTTCCGCGGGGGTGGATCGTCCAAGGTGTTCCGGAGTCCACTTGGGCCCCGCGGCGGGCCGGCTCCCCCCAGAAGTCGTGTCCAGTGGAGAGCCTGCCGAGGCAGTGCCGGCGGAGGGCCGACGCACGAGAGGGGCATTCGCTCCGCCCGCCGATGCTCCGGTCGATGACTGACCCGACTCCGTGGAGGAGGGCGAGCTGGCCGACGGAGCCGACGGCGAACCGCGACGCTCGCCACGCGCCCCCGAGGGAGCGAACGTCGATGCGCTGGGCGGCCTGGCCGAGGTGGCCATCGCGGCGCCGTTCACCGGGGCCGCTGCGTCAGTCCCGCTGCCTTCCCGGGAATCGGCATCACGGGACGAGACCCGCATCCAGCGCCAGGCCGGGATCGTCCCCCGGAGACGCGGCTGCTTGGAATCGCGGCGCTCATCGAGGAACGTCGTGACGATGACCTGGACGAAGGCGGCGATCGGAATGGCTAGTAACGTTCCTATGATGCCGTAGAACGCTGCTCCCGCGGTGATCGCGATGAAGACGGTCAGTGGTGTCAGGCCGACCGCGCCGCGCATGACGCGCGGGACCAACACCCAGTTCTCCATCATCTGGATGACGACCACCACGAGCGTCGTGATGGCCGCCATCTCGAAGGACACGGTGAGGGCGAGGACGACCGCCGGGATCCCGCCCAGCCAGGGACCGAGCACCGGAATGATTTCCGTCACGGCCGCCCAGAGTCCAAGGACGGGCCAGAACGGGACACCGATGATGCCGTACCCGACTGCGGCCGCGACCCCGATGATGAGGCAAAGCGTCAGTTGACCGCGCAGCCAGCCACCGACCTTGGCTTCGGCGTCGTCCCATATCCGGGCGACCCGTTGCTGCGTCCGGGGCGAGATCTCGTTCAGGACCACACGGCGAATGAACGACCGCTCCATCAGGTAATAGAACGTGATGACCAGCGTTGCGAACAGACCGATGATCGCACCGATCGCCGTTGAGAGGACGTTCACCGCTGTGCCCTGCTCCGGTTCCGGCGGGTTGTCCAGCGCGGTGATTGCGCTACCGAGCAATTCCTGCCCCGTCCCGTTCAGCAGTCCGTTGCTGCTCGCCTGCCAGGTGGCCCGCAGGTCGGCCAGCCGTTGGGGGGCGTCGTCGATGAAGATGTTGACCTGTTCCCGCACCGCCGGAGCGATGAGGAAGCCGAACAGGATCAGCATCCCGAAGAAGCTCAGGTAGAGCATCAGGATCGCCGGACCCCGTGGGATCATCAGGCGCTTCTCAAGAAGTTGAACCGGGCGCTCCAGCGTCGTGGCAAGTACGAGGGAGACGAGGATCAGGATCACGATGAGCTGGATCTTGATCAGCATGAACCCGACCAGCAGGACGATGAACAGCGAGACCGGCGTGATCCCGCCGCGCCGGTCTTGATTGTCGGGCCGCATCTGCTCGACGCCGTCCATCTCCGGACCCTTCGCATCGGTCACGGTCGCGGTGGCCATTCTGGACTATCGCGCTTTCTGCCGGGGTCCCGGCTGACTGGCCGCGAGTGCGGACCGCTTGCTGACGCGCCAGTACTGGGGGGCGAACAGATCGACCGGCTTATGCCTGTCCGAAGCCGGAAGGTCATTCCAGACGGTTGGAAAGGCGTAGGTCTCCTCGCCATCGACGATCAGGCGGCGAGCCGCGCCGAAGGGCCGGGTGACGCCGAAGATCTCGCGGGGAGGCCGTGAGACGATCTCAGCCTGGAACCAGCCGTGCTCGGGACAGGAACCGGCGTGGACCTGCCAGACGATATCGCTGGTCACTCCGCCAATGTCGCGGATGGCCACCCGGTCGAGATCGCGCTCGCAGATTGGGCAGCGCAAGGGGGTCGTCGGCTTGCCAGGAACACTCATTAGTCTCACCCAGGGTCCGCGCTACGGCTAACGATCGTTCCGGAAAACAGTCTGGCGCACAGCGGGTGCGGTATCGAATCTCATCGGTGCCGTCGACCCGCGCGCGTTGCTGGATATGGTACTCCGACCAGCATAGCCGTAGCATCTGACGACCGACGGCCGAACCGCGGTCTAGGCACGGCCCAGGTTCGATCCGATTCAGGCGACTCGCACAACCCCGAACATGAGAGCTGCGACTGGGCTCGTTCTCGGCGCCCCATCCCGCCCGTGTGCCGTACAATCGCGCGAAGCAGGCAACCGGTCTCGCCGTTGCATCCCCAGGAGGACATCCCGAGATGGCGCACGAAGAACTCGTCAACCGAATGATCGCCACCTATCGCGATCTGAACCTCCTGATCCGGCCGATCCCGGACGACGTCCTCAACCGTCGAACCACCGGTGACGCATCGATCCGCGACCTCATGCAGGGTCTGCGGGACGGAGAGCTCCGCTTCACCCAGGCGACCAAGGAAGTGCTCACTGGCCAGACGATCCCGGAGGACCTCCACGGCGAGGCGCCGATCATCGGTCTCGAGCACGAGGGCGACCCGAGCCGGGTGCTGCTCTCGCAGTTCGGCACCGCCCGTGAATCGCTGCTCGCCATGCTCCGGGAGATGTCCGAGGAGCAGTGGTCCGCGACTGGCCCGAGTGGCCGGACGATGGTTGCCCGGATCGAGCAGCTCCTCGAAAACGACCAGAAGGTGCTGGAGCGCGTTCAGTCTCTGGTGGGGACGACAGCCGGCGCATCAGCCTAGTGGTCTGTCACGGCTGATTGGCTGACTCCAGACCTCTCCCCCGGCCCCTCGCCGGCGCACCGGCTTGCTCACCCGCTGAAGCGGCTTCGGCTCCGCAGGTGCCCGGAGAGGGGAGACGAAAACCGCAACGAGGGGGGTGCGACTCCGCCATTGATCGTTGACAGACCACTAGTCGTGGTTCTGATTCTGCGAGGTCACTCGAACAACGGCCCAGCCGATCGAGGCCCGGGCCACCAAGGAGTCGCTGTTGTCGGCCACGAACTCCCCCCGGTCCGCGAACCGGTCCGCCCGAACCACCCAGCCTGACCCGGACGCCATCGACCTCGCGTGGGCGATGGGACGTGTCCGGAACTGGTTGCTCGGCCCGGCGCCGCTGATTGCCAATCTCTCCCTGTTCCTGTTCGTTGGTCTCGGGACGTTGCTCTGGCGGCTGAGCCAGCAGCCGGACGGGTTCAGTCTGCCGGGTTGGCTGGTCATCTGGGGCATCCTGATCGCGATTCAGGCCGGGGTCGTGGTGGCGTACGGCACCATCCATGCCTGGCGAACGCCCCGCCTCGGCCCAATCTACTACCGCGAGATCCCGCGGGAGCAGCGGACCGTCTCCCGTCGATCGAACCCAGCCTCACAGGCGTTGCCCGCCGCCCCGGGTCCGGTCACCCGGCCGACCTGGCAGGGCGTGCTGACTCCCGTCACGCCGTTCCCGACCCAGCGGGGGGCGAGCCGCTTCGGCACAAGCCTGCCGGCGGCCCCTGATCAGGCTGATGTCACCGTCGGACAGCATCTGTCTCGACCAACCGACGGGAACGGGGCGGTTCTCGATAAGGGGCTGGCGGCGTCGGAGCAGCAATCCGGGCTTGCCGACGTCAGGAATGGCCTCGATGGTGAGCGGCCGCTCTGGCGTCGCTGGCGGCGCCGGCCAGTTGAGCGGCCGGAACTCGCCGAGCCGCCAATCGACGCTGGCAGCTCCTGGCTGAGCCCCTTCCCGGGGGCCAGGCCCGTGACACGCCCGGCTCCCTCGACACCGCCCCCGCCGGCGTACGATGCGTGGTCCTCCACGTCCGTCACGCCGCCAGCGACCGACCGGCGCTGGCCAAACTCTGCCCCAGCGAATGACACGCCGACCCGACCGACTCGTTCCGCCGAAAGTGAGCAGATCCCGTCACTGGCGGCGATGCTCCGCACCAGCAACCTCACCTCGCTGGCCGACGCTCCGATCGTTCCCAGACCGTCCGGATCGGTCCCAGCGCCGGGAGTCGGTGCGACTGCACCAATGCCGGCGGCACCAATTCCATTCTCCCGGATGACGTCCACCTCCGGCGTGCTGCCGGGCACGGCCGCGCTGTTCGCGGCCTTCGGAATCGAGGGCGACGGCAAGACGACCCCCACCCCAGCGCCGAGGGCAGAACCTTGTCCGACCCCCCCTGACGCGCCGGAGAAGGCCCCGGATGCCCGGGGTGAACGCCCCGTGGCGCCAGTAACTCGCCGCCCGGATCATTCGTGAGCGATCGGGTGCCCACGGCATCTCCCATGACCACCCGTGACTTCACGGTCGCGGTCTTCGTGATCAACGAGGGGTGCGTCCTCCTGCACTGGCACCGCAAGTTGGCCCGATGGTTGCCGCCCGGCGGTCATATCGAGCCGTCGGAACTCCCGGATGAGGCCGCCCTGCGCGAGGTCGAGGAGGAGACGGGCCAATCAGTCCGACTGCTCGGAGGCTACGGTCTGGATGTCAGTGGGCCAGACCTGCCGCGCCAGCTCGTCCAGCCAATGGGCATCCAGCTCGAAGACATTGCCCTGGACCATCAGCACATCGACCTGGTCTACTTCGCCACACTGGCCACACCCGGCCGGGCGGCACCGCTCCCAGAGCAGGCCGGCTGGTACAGCCCAGCCGACTGGCCGGCCCTGGATCTGACCGCCGAACTCACGGCCTGGTGCGAGCGCGCCGTCGCATACCGCCCTTCGTCATGACGGGGGGCGAGCCCCACCCCAACCCCTCCCCATCTGCGGATGGAGAGGGGCTCCGCAAGTCGGCTGCGCCTTCCCGATACCCCATTGGCGCCGTTTGTAACGGGTGATGCATATCGGTTGCGCGACCTTGCCTCGACGCTCGGTCCACCGGCCGTCCTGTCAGAATTGGCTGGCTACTGCCCCCGACATGGCCGTCGCTCGACGCAGACCGTACGCGCCCAAAAGCACTATGAATCATACGTTCTGTAGGGACGACCCTTGTGGTCGTCCAGCGGCCGAAGCGGCCTACGCCGGCAGGCGAGAGAGTCCTCCGACCCCCAGACACGAGGCCCACCAACAGTGCCAGGGGTGATATCGTCGGTTCGGTTCTCGTCGATCGTTTTACCCACCCTGGTTACCGTGGAGTCTCCTTCACACTACGTCAGCGAGGCCAGCTCTCGCCCTGCGGGACGATGGCCGCTGCGGCGGCCAAGCGAGGCCAGCGAAGCGAGAGCCATCGCCCCTACCATGACGGGCCGCAACGGTGGGCCGGACGACCACAAGGATCGCCCCTACGACGTGACGCCGCGACGACCGGGCGAGGCAAGCCGTCGTCCTTGCGAAACGGAAGGGACGCCTTCCGCGCTGCAGAACCACCGGCCCTGAAACATCGTTCGACGCGTCCAATGCACTGGGCGCCGCACCATCCTCTCGCCAGTTCTCGAACTGCCGAGCGGCTTTACGGTGCGGCTTATACGGAGTCCGGGTAAAGACCACCCCGTTCTCGTTTGTCATGGAGGTGCCTGCCCCCCTCTCCGCCGCAGAGGGGAGGGGCTGGGGGAGGGGTCGTCTACTCTCCAGCCCGGTGACCGTGAAGCATTCACCCGGATTCCGTCTCAGGGAGAGGAAGCAGCTTCTCACCAATAGGTGGTTCGACGACGAAGAAACCTACTCCTCCGCTCAGTCCCAGTGGCGGTCCTGAAGCCAGCGCTGGATGTCGAACTGGTCGCCGCCGTCGCGGGAGCGAAGATGCCAGGAACCATCCGACCGCATCTCGTGGGTGTTGACTGTATCGCGGACGTAGGCCGGCAAGAGCTCACCCCACACGTAGCTGCGGATTGCGGGGTCCTCGACCGGAAACAGCACCTCGACACGGCGATCAAGGTTGCGCTCCATCAGGTCGGCGCTCCCGAGGTAGACCTGCGGGTCGCCCTCGCCTCCACCGTTGAAGGCGTAGACCCGGCTGTGTTCGAGGAAGCGACCGACGATGCTGAAGACCCGGATGTTCTCACTCCAGCCGGGAACCCCGGGTCGGAGTGAGCAGATCCCGCGGATGATGAGATCGACCCGGACGCCGGCCCGGCTGGCGGCATAGAGTGCCCGGATCGAGTCGCGGTCGACGAGCTGGTTCATCTTGAAGACAAGGTTTCCCATGCCCGTCCGCTCGTGGACGGCAATCTCGTTGGCGATCGCCTCCAGGATGTGACTCCGCAGGCTACGGGGTGCCGTCCAGATCTTGCGGTAGTCCTGCTGCTCGCTGAACCCGGTCAGGGCGTTGAACAGTTCGGCGACATCGGCGCCGAGCCCCTCGTCGGCCGAGAACAGGCCGAGGTCCTCATAGGTGCGGGCTGTCGAGGCGTTGTAATTCCCGGTCCCGAGGTGAACGTATCGGCGCATCCCGTCCCGCTCCCGCCGGACGACCATCGTCGCCTTGCAGTGGGTCTTGAGTCCGGCCAGTCCGTAGGCAACGTGAACACCGCGCCGCTCCAGCGCTTCCGCCCACTGAATGTTGCTCTCCTCATCGAACCGTGCCCGGAGCTCGACCAGCACAGCGATCTGGGTATCGTCGTCGCGGGCGTCGATCAGCGCCGGGATCAGCGGCGAGTTCCGGCCGAGCCGGTAGAGCGTCTGCTTGATCGCGACGACATCCGGATCGGTCGATGCGGCGCGAATGAAGTCGACGAAGGCGTCGAAGCTCTGATAGGGGTGGTGGACGATCAAGTCCCGCTCCCGGATGGCGGCGAAGATGGCGGCGGCATCCTCGCGATCGCGGTGGTCGGTGGTGAAGTGAAACCGCTTCGGCGTGAAGGGTGGGTCCTTCAGGTCGGGCCGGTCCAGCCGCAGCAACTCGAAGAAGCTGTCCGGCGTCAGCGGGCCATCGACGACGTAGACATCTTCCGGCAGCGCGCTGAGCTGATCGCGCAGCCAGGCCTGGACCGGGCTCGGCATCGTCGGGCTGACCAGCATCCGGACGACAGGCCCGAACGGCCGCTGGTTCAGCGTCTCTCGCATGACGGCCATCAGGTTGTGGCGGTCGTCCTCGTCCTCCTCGGGCTCGATGTCGGCGTCGCGCAGGACGTGAAACGGATAGGCGGCGTGGACATCCACGCCGGGGAACAACCGCTGGATGTTGGCGATGATGACATCCTGCAGCCAGACCAGATGAATCTCGCCCGTGGTGGCCGCCCCATCCTCCGGGCCGGTCACCGCATCGCGTCGGACGGGCAGCAGGCTCGGCAGCGTCGCCGGGATCTTGATCCGGGCGTAGCGCTCGGCGCCTTCGGCCCGCAGGACGACGATCAGGTTCAGGCTACCACCCGACACATGTGGGAATGGCCGACCGGCGTCGATGCCCTGCGGCGTCAGGACCGGGAAGATATCACGGTCGAACAACTGGCCGGCCGTGGCCTGCTCCGCCTCGGACAGGCGGTCGGGATGCGTAATCCTGATCCCGTGGGCCGTCAGCTCCGGGAGGATCTGCTCGACAATGACCGCTGCCTGCTGGTCCAGCGATTCCTGGACACGCTGCCGAATCACGGCGAACTGCGCCGGCGGCGTCCGGCCATCGGGGCCGACCGTCATGATGCCCGCGACGACCTTGCGCTTGACCCCGGCCATCCGGATCATGAACCAGCCGTCGAGGTTGTCACTGACGATCGCCACGAACTTGCCCCGCTCGAGGATCGGCGTCGCGGCCTCGGTCGCCTCCTCGAGGACGCGACGGTTGAACTCCAGCCAGCTGAGTTCGCGGTTGATGAACATGTCGGGCGGGAGCGACGGGAGCGGCAATGGCGGCTCGACGAACGGAACCTCCCGCCGGAAGACCCCCGCAGCCGACGTGGCCGCCGAGGAGACGCTCGCCAGCGTGGTGTAACCGGCGCCCTCCTCGGCGTCATCAGCGTCGATGATTGGCCCGTCGGAGTCCGTCAGGTCCCAGCGCCGCGATGTCGCGGAGCCGCCGGGGGGCACGGAGGGATCGTCATCCCGATTCACGCCCGACCGTTCCTCACCCTCGTCCCGCGGCTCATCCAGCCTGCTGGTTCCGTTGACGGCCGCTGACCGGGACTGGAGGAGATCGGCATCCTGGTGGCTGTCTGTCACACAAATCCCCTAAACACCGCTGGCCGACCGCCATCTTCCAAACACATCCTCAATCATACGCAATGGACCGGCCGGAGGATGCGTCCGAGGACCAATCGGGCGCGAGCGACCACTGGCGACATAAGGTGCTATCAACGTGTGGGGTTGGCGGCGCAGTCCACAGCGGTTTTCATGTGACGTGCCCGATCCCGATTGGACGGTCTGCTCCCCTCTCCGGGCACCTGCGAGCCGAAGCCGCTTCAGCGGATGAGCGAGCCGGTGAGCCGGAGAGGGGCCGGGGGAGAGGTCTGCTTCGCCGCCCGAACGGTTCCACTGCAACCCGCTTCAGCCGTAGAGCATCGCCGACTCCGCCATCCGGCGAGTCCGTTCCTCCGGTGGCTGATTGGGACAGGCCGGGCAGGTTCCCCGCTCCGGTATCCGGAACCGCAGACAGCAGGTCGTCAGCTCGACGCTCGCCGCCTGCCCGCCGCTCCCGGTTGGGTATCCGGCGACGACTGGCAGGGGCCGGAGCAGGAGGGGGTTGTCCACCCCACCGGTCCGGAAGATCGCCGCGATATCGCCCGGCATCTCTGGCAGCCGGCCCAGCTTCGCCTCGGCCGAGCAGAGCGCTGAGAGGCAGGCCTCGCGAGCCGTCCGGCGGATTGTGCCCATCCCAACCCGCGCACGTCTGGCTCGCATCACCTGGAGCGGCCCCTCGATGTGGGCGCCGAGTTCGCACTGGAGAACGGCGAGTAGATCTGCCTCCTCTGCGACGACGGTGACGTCGGGGTACCCAGCGGCGGGGTCGTCCGGGAGGGCGGTGAAACGTGGGCTGCGGAACGTAATGTCGAGCGGGTAGCCGTAGTCAGCGAAGGTGTAGCTGGTCGCGGCCGGGGAGAGATCGGGAACCCGGCGGGCGGAAAGGTACGCAGCGAACGCGACGCTGGCGACGAGCCAGGGGAACGACATCGCCCCGAGGGCGACCGGGATGTCGTCGTCATCGGTCCCGAGGTAGGCCTTGAGGATGTCGAGTTGCTCGTTCAGCCCGGCTCCCGGACCGGCACAGAGGTCCACCAGCGTCGGCAGATCGCTCGTCGGGTCAACCGCGACCCCGTTGTAGGGCGTGATCGTGGCGATCTCCCGCAGCGTCGCGGCGAGCGAAAGCGAAGCCACCTGCTGGTCCGGTATCACGCCCTGTCCCGTTCCCATCCTCGACCTTACGCGGCATCGATCCATGCCGGGGCCATCATACCCGACGATTGTTATCGGCTTTCAACTGTAGGAGGCAGCCCAGAGTCCTGTCAACGGTCATGCCAGCCAAAGCGGACAGCGTACACCACGGCTCTGGCGTGACGACGACGACGACTCCAGACGATCGGTCGGCCTTGAGAGACGTTCGGTTGGAACGACCTGGCCGCCGTTGCGAACGGTCAGGGTATGAGATCGCCGAGCCGGTCGAGCCATTCCAGAAGGAGCCCGTGTTCTCCTGGGGTCAGGTCTCGCGGCCCGGGTTAGCCAGGCCGAACGAGATGTGCAGGTCCCAGCCGGCCCGCAGATCATCCACCGGGTCGCTCTGGGGCTCGCGCCAGATCACCGTCAACACCATCGCACCCGGCGTGATCGAGACTGACTTCACGGGCGGTTTCGTGGGTGACAGCCCCGATGTCAACGCGCACCTCGCCGGCATGATCTTCCTTGGTCGCGTCGGCCTTCCCGACGACGTCGGTGCCGCCGCGGCCGAGCTCGTCTCGGACACGAACGGCTGGATCAACGGCGAGCGCGTCGAGGTCTCCGGCGGTCAGAATCTGTAGAAGCTGGGGGAGACGCAACTGATCGTCTTCCAGTGGAGGACGTCTGCCCCCGACATCCTGGTCTCTGGAGCAGTCGAGATCGAAAGCCGGACACCGGTTGTGACCGGGGGCTCAAGCCACACGGCTATGTCGAGCGGAATGGCGCCTTCGCTGGCAACGATCTCCGGCAGGCCAGGCACCGGACCGCGAATGGGGGAAACCATGAGACACGAGGGGCTTTGGCCCCTCGTGTCTCGCGTGCCGTGGTATTCAGTCCCGAAGCGGTGAGGTCGACTAGCGGTCGACCGGCTCGCTGCGGTTCCAGTTGGCGACGTTCCAGAGGTTGAGTTCGAACGCGCTGACGGCGACGTTGTCCTCGGCGGTCTCCGGGTCGTCGCCGTGCAGCAGCGACTTGTGCATGCAGTACTTGTCCGCGGCGCGTCGGACGAGCGGCACCACCACATAATTGTTGATGACGATATCGTTGAGCTGGATCAGCAGATTCTGGACTTCGGCGATGTCGCTGATCTCACCGGAGCGGAGCCGCTCGAAGATGGCGTCATACTCGTCGTTGATGAAGCGCCCGCTGTTCTGGCCGTTCCAGCCGTTGGACGCCTGCGCGATGTTGGACCGGTCGGCACCCGCGTAGTAGCCGATCATGTAGTCGATCGGAGTCGGGTTGGACGGGTTGTTGGTGTACATGTGGAAGTCGGTGTAGAAGTGGTTGAGGTTCTGCTCGTTGCCGGCGGCCCCGTCGAAGAAGATGCCGGAGTCGGTCTGAGTGAGGTTGATCGAGAAACCGATCGCCTCGAGGTTCTGCTTGACGACCTGCTGCGTCTTCTGCCGAACTGAGTTGATCGTCGTCTGGTACTGAAGCTCCAGCTTGACGCCATCCTTCTCCCGCGTGTCGCCATTGAGCACCCATCCGGCGTCCTCAAGCACCTGGGCGGCGGCATCGGCGTCGAAGGTCACCGTGGTGTTCTCGGACTCGACAGCGGGTATACCAGTCAGGATGTTGACGCCCGGCGCCTCGACCCCGCTCGGGTCGTAGAACCGCGTCGCGATCAACTCCCGGTCGACCGTCATGGCGATCGCCTGGCGAACGGCAATGTCACTGAGGATCGGGTGCGGGTTCTCGTACCAGGAGCGCTGGCCGTCCGGGCCGGCGAGATCAGGGTCGGAGAAGTTGAAGGCGAGGCGCTCGACCGAGGTGCCGGCAACGATCCGGAACACCCCCTGGCCACCCTCGAGGGCCGCCGCGATGATCTCCGGCTCGACCTGGATATTCCAGGCATGATCCCAGTCGCCGGTCTGGAGGACGGACTGGGCCGCTGTTGCCGCCTCGCCGCCACCCTTGAGATTGAGGGACGCAAAGTACGGCTTGGCCGCGTCGCGATAGTTGGGGTTGGCGGTGTAGGTGACCTGATCGTTCGGGGCGAAGCTGTCCACGACGAACGGGCCGGTCCCGATCGGGGCGTTGTTGAGGTCGCCGCCAGCCTCACCGTAGTGCCTCGCCAGGATCGCACCGTTGGTGCCGTTGGTGAACGGGACGTACCAGGTCAGGTTCGGCGCGCTGTAGGTCACCTTGACGGTCGTGTCGTCGACGGCCTCGCAGGCCGAGATGACGCCCCACGTCTCGAGATGAACGGAATTATTCTCCTGGTTGGTGATCCATTCCCAGGTGTAGACAACGTCGTCGGCCGTGAACGGCTCGCCGTCCGACCAGAGGACGCCCTCCTTGAGGGAAATGGTCACGCTCGTCAGGTCGGCGGCCAGTTGGCCGTTATCCACCGTCGGAACCTCGGCGGCGAGGTTTGGGATGAGGGACCCATCCGGCAGGAACCGCATCAGCGGCTCGTTGACGACGTCGGCCGCGATGAAGTCCTTGGTGCCGCTGGAGACGTGAGAATTGAGCTGCGTCACCGCCTGCCAGAGCAGGACCTTGAGCTCGCCGTCCTGGCCGCGGGTCTTGCCCTCGGTTCCAGCCGAGGGCGGTCCGCTGGTCGCGGCGTCCTGTGGGTGCGGAGCGTAGGCGCTGGTCGTCTGGGCATGCCGGACGAACCAGCCGAGCATCGTCATGCCGATTCCGAGGGCAGCGCCCTGGGCGAGGAATTGACGGCGGCTGATCTCACCCCGGTTGAGCTGATCGACCAGCACGGCAAACCGGTTTTGATCCTGGGACTGCGTCATTGGAAACCCTTTCATCGAAGCAAATGCGTCTCGCTCACGGGAGCGGGACGTCGGCACCGGACAGCCGGACCAGTTCTGGGTCCATCTGAGCCGGTGACAATCTGACCAGTGTAACAACGAAGCCAGCTGAGACGGGTACGACGTTGGTCAGCGCATCCACAGGTCGCGACCAGAACCGGACGATCATTGCATCGTGTCGGCACGTCAGGCAGCCGCTCATCGAAGCTGGCCGACGTCCGGGCATTCCTGGCTAACCGGTCCACCTCATCGTCTGGCCCGGACCAGCCCTCTCTACCGGCGATCTCCCCTTACGCTCTCAGGACTGCCCAGCCGACCCATCGCCGCTGGTGTGGCGCTGCCAGCGACGCGAGCCGTCCGGGAATCGCTACGCCAATCCCTAGCCACTGGGCCCGACGCGACATCGGCGGCTGACCCGGTTACCGGACCATCAGGGTCCGGGACAGGGCCACCCCGCGCAGATGTGGTTCGCGCCGAGTCGCGGTGTGTTGGGGAGTTTCCAACGCGTCGCCGCATTTATCAATATGCATGGTCCAGATTCGCACACCGTTTGGCACACAATTCGACCCAATCAACCGTTTTGCACAGAAATGCACCAACAAGACGACCACCGACTAGGCGTTCTGCCCAATCAACTCCTTCAGAAAACCTCGCCTCCTGGGTGGAGCGATCCTGTTGCACGTCGGTCCCGGCTGCGGCGGAGGAGGAAGTCGGACACCCCCGTCAAGCACATGGACAGCGGGTTTACTCCCCGAGTTCTGTATGTCCAGGAGGTGCGTCGTGCTTTGTACGGAATCCGGGGAAAGACCACGCCGGTCTCGTGCGCGACGGGTTGCTTGACTCCCCTCTCCGCCGCAGCGGGGAGGTGCTTGGGGGAGGGGTCGTCTATCAGCCAGCCCCGTGACCATGGATCATTCACCCGGCTTCCGTACTGACACCAGGCTGGAGCGCCTTGCCAGGAATAGGGAGACCCCCGTTGGGCGAAAAAGCAGTACCGCCCCGCCTGGCGAACCAAACGGGGCGGTACTCGGTTGACTGAACGCCGGACACACATAATGTCCGGATTCAGACCGGGGACTAGATCTCGACCTCGACGGCTTCGGTCACCGAGAAGTTGGCGATCGAACCATCGGTGGTGTCGACGAGGATGTAGTTACCGAGCGCCGGGTTGACCAGCGCGATGTCGCCGAGCTCAGCGGGCGCGAGGCTGACCGCGCCGACCAGGGTCGCGTCGGCCGGAACTTCGGTCGAAGCGACCGAGCCGTCTTCCGCGGCGACTGGCGTGGCGGAATCGATACCGCCGAGGTAGTACATCTCGACGACGTGCTGGCTGGTCGAACCGTTGGTGCCCTGGAGGTTGACGACCTCGAAGAAGCCAGTCGTGCCGCCCTGCGGGAAGGAGATCGGCGCATCGTCAGCCAGGGCGAAACCCTTGATGACGGAGTCGCCGTCCGGCTGGGACTGCTCGAGGACTTCCTCGTCGAGGACGTACTCGCCGTCCATTTCCACGTAGACCCAGGTCGCGGTGACGTACTGGTAGTCCCCGGCGAGGTACTGGATCTTGATGCCGACGCGACCGTCGCTGTAGCTGGTGACGTCACCGTAGCCGAGGACGGTATACGACAGCATATTGGCCGGCAGCTCGCCACCGAACTTGTCGGCGATCAGGTTGCCGGTGACGAGGGTGACGAGGCTGTCGACGTCAAGTGCGTTGTAGCAGTTGACGAAGTTGTCGGTGGCGGCGATGACGGCATCGGCAACGTCGGCCGCAACCGGCGTGGCGTCGGCGGCACTGGCCGGGACCGGGGTCCCGTCGGCAGTGGCCGTTGCGTCGCCAGCGCCGGCAACGCAGTCACCGGTCTGTGGCGACGCGACTGGGCTGGCCACAGGCTCGAGCTGAGCGCTGATCTGACTGGCAAAGACGCTGAACGCAAGGACGAGCGCAAGCAGCCCGAACAGTGCCGGAACCGCAATCCGATGAACTTCCCGATGAACCATTGTTCCCATTCCTCCCGACAACCAGTGCCGCGGCCGCAAGCCTGCGCCAGCGACCACGACCGTGAGCGGCCCCCCGTTGGCGCCTCTGCCATACCCACGCGTTCCGGCGTCAATCGATCCGCAGTGTGGAACGCTTTCCCGGCACGGTCAAGACCCGCAGCCAGGGCAATCTGTCTCCAAACCCACGAAACGCCCAGACAGCCGGGTGATCGCCCGACTGATTGGCGCATCGTGACGCCTGATTCCGGCGCTCGACGCCCTCGACTACCGATCGACGGGCTCGCTGCGGCTCCAGTTCGCGATGTTCCAGAACACGCCGTCGAGCCCGCCGCTGCCGGTGTTGTCCTCGCCGCTCTCGAGGTCGCCGTGGATCAGCGACCGGTGCATGCAGTACTTGTTGCCGACATTGACCAACGGGATGATCGCGTTGTCGCCGATGACGATGTCGTTGAGCTGGATCAGGACCTCGTTCAGTTCCGGCAGGCTGGTTATCTCCCCGGCGAGGACCGTTTCGAAGAGCGTGTCATACTCGGCATTCTGGTAACGGTAGACGTTCTGGCCGCTCCAGCCATTCGACGCCTGGGCCATGTTCTCCCCACCGGGTCCGGTGTAGAACAGGTTCATATAGTCGATCGGCGCCGGGCTGCCTGCGCTGTTGGTGTAGACGTTGATGTCACTGTAGAAGTGCCGCAGGTTCTGGGTATTCCCCTCCGCACTATCGAAGAAGATCGCCGCGTCGACCTGCTCCAGGTTGACGTTGAAGCCAATCGCCTCCAGGTTGGCCTTGACCACTTGCTGCGTCTTCTGCCGGACGGAGTTGATCGAGGTCGAGTAGCTCAGATCCAGCCGGACACCGTCCTTCTCCCGGACGTCGCCGTTCATCAGCCAGCCAGCGTCCTCCAGCGTCTGCGCGGCCAGTTCCGGATCATAGCTCCAGCTCGTGTTGGGCGACACCAGTGCCGGTATGCCGTTGAGGAGATTGGAACTCACCGCCTCACCCGGCGGCGCGTAGAACCGGTCGACGATCAGTTGCCGATCGACCCCCAGCGCCATCGCCTGGCGGACGGCCGGGTCGCCCAGGAACGGGTGCGGAATCTCCCAGTAGGAGAACTGGCCGTCTGGTCCGGCGGTCCTTGGGTCGGAGAAGTTGATGTTGATCCGCTCCAGCCCTGGGCCCGGGACGACCCGGTAGGCGCCATTGCCGGCCTCGACCATCGGGGCGATGACCTCAGGCTCGATGATCACGTTCCAGGCATAGTCCCAGTCGCCCGTCTGGAGGACGGACTGGGCGACGGTCGCGGGCTCACCGCCGCCCTTCATGTTGACCCGGCCAAAGACCGGCTTGTTCGGTTCGCGGTACATCGGGTTGGCGGTGTAGATGATCTGGTCGTTGGCGGCGAAGCTCTCGACGATGTAGGGGCCGGTCCCGATCGGGGCGCTCCGCATGATCTCGCCGCCGTTGGCCTCGATGTAGTGCTTCGGGTAGATCGGCCCGGTCAGGTAGCCAGCAAAGGGCTCGAACCAGCCCAGCGCGGTCTGGGGGTAGGTAATCTGGACCGTCAGGTCATCGACGGCGACGATCGAGCTCATCGTGCCCCAGACGCTGAGGTTGGTGGCATTGTTAGCCGGATCCGTAACCCAGTCGTGCGTGAAGACGACATCGGCGGCCGTGAATGGCGTCCCGTCCGACCAGACGACGTCCGGCACCAGGTTGAACGTGACCGACGTCAGGTCCTCGGACAAGCCGCCGTTGGCCATCGTCGGGACCTCGGTGATCAGATTGGGCCAGAGACTGCTGTCCGCGAGGTAGCGCATCAGCGGCTCGACGACGAGGGAGCCGGCCAGATAGTCCTTGGTACCGCTCGAGACCTGCGGGCTCATGTGGGTCGGCGCCTGCCAAAGGAGCAGCTTGAGCTCGCCGTCCTGACCACGGGTCTTGCCTTCGAGCCCAACCGCCGGTGGGGCCGGGCTAGCATCCTGCGGGTGCGGCGCCGCGCCGACCGACTGGACGTTGCGGACGAAGATGCCAAGCAGACTCGCCGCTATGCCAAGCGCGGTGCCCCGGGCGATGAAGTCGCGCCGGGTGATCTCACCAGCACTGAGCTGCGCGACGAGGCCGCTGATCGTATCCTGTTCCTGGATCATCATGTCTCTCCTTCTGGTGACCGACCAATCGTCCGGCCCGGGTGAACGACCATGCGCCCTGCCGTAGCCAGCAGCATAGGTGTCCGGTCTGCTCTTCGCAGACGTGTTCATTGCGCACAGCAATCAAGCCAGCACGAACCGATCGGAGATGTCTGGCGAGATGAACATACCTATCATGACAAGAGCGACGGGCAGCCGCAAGCTGGTTCATTCAGATGCGTTATGCACCATGTCCAAATTATCAGGCGTTCGGCGAGTGAGCATGTGTGCGGCTCCCCACTGGGCAGGGTCGACTTGGCATATACGCCCAACACGTCGGGTCCCGTGGTCTGAGGACGGACGGATCGTCCCATGAAGCTGTCTGACGCTCTCGGAGCGGAACGCGAAGCAACCCACCGGACGGGAGACGGCTCGCTCGCCGAACCTCAGGAGAGCGCGGCGCGGCACGTTACATGTACGTCGGCTACCGCGTGGCTCGCAGGAGTTGGAAGTGGCGGCTCCCCCGCTCCATCCGGTCCGAGCAGAGTCGCCCGCAGGCGACGGAGCCGGAGCGAGATGGGGAGCGAGATGGGGAGAGGGGTCGGGGGGTGGGGCTGACCGCTCGCCAACGACAAGACGCCTGAGAACCGCTCTAGCCATCGCCGGCGGACTATAGCTGGTCAGGCGGCCGGAATGACACGACGAAAACGATCCATTCGAGACAATGACCGGCCAATCGATTCGATCTCCGACCAGATAGTTCCCACGGGCCGGGCCACTCGTGACACCCCAGAACCCCGTCCAAAAGCGGCCCCACTCCGGGCGTCGCGGACCCGAACGCCTGCCGTCCAGCGTCCGCTCAAACCAACAGGCGGGGCTCCCACGACGGGTCCAGAGATTGAAACGCCAGACACCTTCACCCACCACTACGTCGTCCGTCTCGCCACGACGCAGCTCAACCATGACCGGGAGATCGCCGCAATCGTCCGGGCGATGGGCCGGAAGAAATGGGCGGTCGAATCCCGGGAGTCGATCCCAGGTGCCAGCGCCGGAGAGACGGTGACCGTATTGATGTTCGTCCAGACGACCCTCACCGAGCGGTCGCCGAACGCGCCGGTCAACGCCAGCATCGTCAAGAGCGGCGCATCGGTCTCCCGCCGCCACAGGTGACAGGGCCGTGATTCGGCCGGCATGAGCAAACCCGGCGAGCCCCCCACCTGGACAGCCAACGCCCCGGCCACCCCTGCGTACTGGGGCGACCGGGGCGTCTCATCGGGTGATGACTGGCGCTTGCGAAGCGACTACAGCTAACGGTCGACCGGACCACTCCGGTTCCAGGCGGCGATGTTATTGAAATCGGCGATCGCGCCGGTCGAGAAAATATTGTCCTCCCCCGTCTCCCGGTCGCCATGGACCAGGGTGGCGTGGACGGCGTATTTGGAGCCGGTGTTGACCAGTGGGATGACCGCGTTGTCACGGACCACGATGTCGTTGAGCTGAATCAGCAGCTGGTTGAGCTCGTCAATCGACGCAACATCGCCGGCGATGAGCCGATCCATGATCGCGTCGTACTCCGGGTTGACATAGCGAATGAAGTTCTCGCCAGTCCAGCCGTTGGCCGCCTGAGCGATATTGCTGGCGTCGGCTCCGGTGTAGAACCGCAGCATGTAGTTGATCGGCGTCGGGGACTCCGGTCCACTGGTGAACATGTTCATGTCGCAGTACATGTGTCGGTTGCCCTGGTTGTTGCCGGGTGCGCCGTCGAAGAAGATACCGCCATCGACCTGGACGAGGTCGATCACGAAGCCGATGTCCTGGAGATTCGCCTTGACGACCTGCTGCGTCTTCTGGCGGACCGAGTTGACGGTCGTGACGAGGTTGAGCTGAAGCCGAACGCCGTTCTTCTCCCGGGAGTCGCCGTTCAGCGCCCAGCCGGCAGCGTCGAGGATCTGGCCGGCCTGCTCCGGGTCATAGGTCCACGACGTGTTTGGCGACTCGACAGCCGGAATCCCGGTCAGGAAGTTGGCGGTCGTGCGCTCGCCCCGCGGGTCGTAGAAGCGGTCGACGATCAGTTGGCGGTCGATCCCCAGCGCTATCGCCTGGCGGACGGCCGGGTCGCTCAGGATGGGGTGCGGGTTCTCGTACCACGACAACTGCCCGTCAGGGCCGGCGACATTCGGGTCGGAGAAGTTGATATTGATCCGCTCGATGCTGGTTCCACCCAGCATCCGGAAGATGCCGGGGGAGTCATCGGACTCGAGGCCAGCGATGACGTCTGGCTCGACCGCGACGTTCCAGGCGTAATCCCAGTCGCCGGTCTGGATGACCGCCTGAGCCGCCGTCGCCGGGTCGCCGCCGCCCTTGAGGTTGACCGTCTGAAAGTAGGGCTGCGACGGGACCCGGAAGTTCGGGTTGGCCTCGTAGATGATCTGGTCGTTGGGAGCGAAACTGCTCACGACGAACGGACCGGTCCCCAGAGGGGCGCTCGACATGTCGCCACCGGCGGTGATGTAGTGCTCCGGAAGGATGCCGGCCGAGACACCGCTAAACGGGACGTACCAGTCCAGGGTCGGCGCATTGAACGCGACCAAGATGGTCACATCGTCGACGGCCTCGGTCGTCGCGATCGTGCTCCAGCCGCCCGTCGTGACGGCATTGTTGGCCGGGTCCATCACCCAGCTGTGCGTAAAGACGACATCACGGGCCGTCATCGGCGTGCCATCCGACCAGAGCAGGCCGGGTTGCAGTCGCAACGTGACCGCCGTGAAATCGGCCGCGAGGTCCCCGTTCTCCAGGGTTGGAACGACGGTCGCAAGCTTGGGATACAGGGATTCGTCCGGCGCATAGGCCAGCAAGGCCTCTGAGACGATGCTCCCGGCCGCGGTGTCCTTGTCGCCGGTGGCGGTGTGGACGTTGATCAGGGTCGGAGCCTGCCAGATCAGGAGCCGGACCTCGCCATCCTGACTACGGGTCTTGCCTTCGCCACCAACGGCGGGGCTCATTGCGACGGGCGCGGTAGCGGGAGTGGTGTCCTGCGGGTGCGGGGCAGCCCCGACGGACTGGGCGTGCCGGATGACGGTGCCGAGCATCCCGGTGCTGACGCCCAGCGCGGCACCAGCGGCGAGGAAGCCCCGGCGGCTGAGCTGGCCGGCGTGGAGCTGCTCGACCAGGTGAGCGAACGGCCCCCTGGAATCATGGTTCGGCAATGGTGTCTCCTCCTCGGAGTGGCTGGCGAATGACCGTCTCGCAAGCCAAAGAGTGTGGCGGCAGCGGCCATCAGCAATCACTCATTGTCGCCACCAGTGATCGTCACACCGGCCAGTGTGCCAACTCTGGCCAGTGCGGCCGAGGCGGATCCGGGCAGATCTGAGCAGACCTCGGAGATAGACGAGCGTCGTATGACGCCCTGATCCGACGGTGGAAGTCCCGCGCAGGAAGGCTCGCCGAACCGTTCTGTAGAGGCGATGCCGCCCAGGCTCCGTCGCAGGGAGGCGAAGCCGACCAGCGTGAGCCCCTCTTCATCCGCGGATGGGGAGGGGTTGGAGAGGGGCTCACCGGGATCGGCTAGTCTCCAACCTCCAGATCCGCCTCCATGCCCAGCGAGAGGTTGGGTACGCCGCTCTCGTCGTCCGGGAACAGATCGACCAGCGCGTACGACCCGGACTCGAGCCCTTCGAGGACCATCGTGCCCTCGTCACCGGACGGCACGGTCAGTTGCCCGGCAATGCTGATGCCGTCCGGCAGGTCCGGTCCGGGGATGTAGAGCAGCTCGTTGGCGGTCGCGCCGTCCTCGAGGCGAAGAACGATGACTTCGTGGTCCTGCTCCCCGTCATTGGCGATCCGAAGCGCAACGCTGCCGGCATCGATCTGATCCGGATCGACCTCGATCGAATACTCGTTCAGCGTCACGTCGACCTGCTCCGCGTCCTCGGGGACATCCGGCTCCTGGATCTCCTCCGAGTCCACGACCCAGCGGGCCGAGGAGCGGACGATACCGTTGGCGTCTTCACCGCCGAGGAAGCTGGCGCTGGAGTTGAACAGCGAGAACGTCCAGAGCCCCTGGCGAAGCTGATTCCCAGCCACGTACCGGACGACCGCCGTCGCATCGCCACCGTCGGTGATCGTGACGTCGGTGACCTCGGAGACGGTGAAAGCCGCCGGTGGGAGTTCCTCGGCGAAGACACCGAAGTCATCGGCCGCGACGGGCTCGCCGACGCCAAGGAGCTGGCCCCGGAAATCGTCCTGAATGAGGTCGTTCAGCGTCTCGTAGTCCGCGTCCGACAGGCAGACAGCGACGGCCAGCACGACGCGCTCGACATCCTGCGAGACGGCTTCGGACGCTGGTCCGGCCGGGTAGCCAGCCCGGGTCAGGTCCGCGGCAGGCGTCTCCGCGGCAACCGGTGTCCCACCGTTCGCGACCGGTGTGCCGTCGCGAACAGCCGGTGTGCCATCGCTGACGGCCGGAGTATCCGCGAGGGCGTCACGGTTCGGGAGGTAGCATGTGCCACTGAGGTCAGGCGTCGCGGAAGCAGACGGCGACGCGGAGCCGGGAACCGGCGTGGCATCGTCGGATGCCGCCGGGGTAAGCCCGACGGCGGCCGACGTGCCGTCATCGTCCTGGCTGACGAGCGGGAGCGGCTGACTGCCCGTGGCGGGACCGTTCATCCAGAGCCAGTCCGCGCGATTGTCAGCCGCGGCGACAGAGTCCGGTGCGCGGCCGTCGAGCGGGGCCGTGCCAACCAGGCCAAGGCTCGTCACGAGCAGAACGGCGACCGTGAGAACCGTCGCAGTCGCACGGAGTCGACCGGACCAGAGCGGGGCACTAGGTGTGGCGCACGGAGCACCAGATCGCACGTCTCGCATGGTGACAAACTTCTCCCTGATCGAGATTCGACGAGCGGTTCGCGGCATCTCGCGATTCCTGCACCGTCCCTGGCAACGGCCGTTCCTGACCGGAAAGGCGGAATCTCTCCCACCGTTCCTCATGGCAGCCCGGCGTCAGATAAGGCTGACTCGGGCTGGGTCGAGGGAGATGCCATTGTACCCCCACATATGTCAGAGGTGAACGTACACATCCGTCCAGCAGCAGACTGATGCACCACTACCCTATACTCGCGGGCGTTGACTTAAGAGGCCGGCGATCCCCATACACCAGGCGTGACCAGCGAACCCCAGACTCGATTCACCAGTCTATTCCCGAGCGTCACGATTGACCGCAGGGAGAACCTCGACTTCAACCAGGAGCAGGCAGGTGGACTCCGATCGGAACCCGGCCACTGACGATGGGCAGCCTCCAGGCGAGGCGCATGAGCACCTGCCGGACTGGGGGGAAGTCCTCGTCCGGTCAGTCGCTCACCTGGCCGCCCAACTGACGGCCTTGCAGATCCAGCTCCGTGCCCTCGGCGAGGAAGTCGAGGCGGCGGGCGGAGTCGACCCGGCGGCGGTCCGGCTCCGCCAGCGCCGACTGGCCGTCCTTCAGACAGGCCCGGCCCTGCGCGAGAACCTGGGGGCGGCGCTGGCCGACCTGATCGACACCGACGCCCTGGAGCGCGACCTGGTCGAGTACCTCTCGTCCCCGCCGGGCGATCTCCGTGGCTGACCGAAGCGTGGCAGCGACCACGACGGAACCGTCCGGGAACTCGTGGCCGCCAGAACGAATTCCGTTCTGGAAGATGAACGGCAGCGGCAACGACTTCGTCATGATCGACAACCGGCGGGCGATTATTCCGGCCGCCGAGGAGGTGCTCTTCACCCGGGCCGTCTGCGACCGGCGTCGATCGATCGGCGCCGACGGGGTCGTCTTCATCGAGCATCCTGGGCAGAGCGACGACGCGATCCCGCTCGACTTCGCCTGGCGCTACCGCAATGCTGACGGCAGCGAGGGCGAGTTCTGCGGGAACGGCGCCATGTGCGCCGCCCGAATGGCCACCCTGACCGGCATCTCCGGTCCACGCAGCATGTTCATGACACCGGCCGGGATCGTCCTCGCGACAACCGCCGACGCGCCGGACGACCCGCGCGTCGCGATCGCGATCAGTGACCCGACCCCAGTCGGTGCCGGGATCCGGATCACCGTCGGTGACCATTCGATCACCGTCCACGCCGTGACCGTCGGCGTCCCGCACACGGTTACGGTCGTCGCGGACATCGACGAGCCGTTCCCCGAACACGGCCCGGGCGCCGGGACGCTCCTGCCGGTCGGTCGGGAGGTGCGGCATCATCACCTCTTCGCTCCGGCTGGCACCAACCTGAACGCCATCCAGATCCGGCCAGACGGAACGATTGTGATGCGGACCTACGAGCGCGGCGTCGAGGACGAGACGCTGGCCTGCGGGAGCGGGTCGGTCGCGTCGGCACTCGTCGCTACTGCACTCAGCCGGGCAACCTCGCCCGTAACGATCATCACCCGGAACGGTTCCCCGCTCGTCGTGTCCTTCGCTTGGGATGCGAACCAGCGACGGGCCACAAACGTGACGCTCTCCGGCCAGGCCGCCGTGATCGCGGTCGGTGAGTTGACGCCCGAGGCGCTGGGATAGATGTTCGGTGCCTCCAACAGGAAAATGCCTTATCCGCCGGTCAACCGTGCCAACGATATTGACCACCGATTATTGGTACGATCAGTCTGTTCACGCGATTCACGAGCCGGTCGTGCTTTAGACAACATAGTGACAGAGGTGTCCTTTGACGCGATTCATCATGGCAGCAACGCTGCTGCTTGCATCGGTGAGCGGATTGGTTTTCACGGTATCCTCATCTGCCCCGGTCCATTCGTTGGTGGCGGCTCAGGACACCGAAGTTCCTATCGAGCCGCCAGCGGTTGAACCGCCACCGACCGACACGCCGGTTGAGTTACCACCGACCGATACGCCGACCATCGTAATCCCACCGACGGATACACCTACGATCGAACCTACCAATACATCGACCGTCGAGCCGCCTACCGAGACCCCGACCGTCGAGCCGCCTACCAAGACGCCATCGCCATCGATATCGCCATCGCCACTGGCATCGCCAACGATCCGTAGCGCCGACGGGCCCCCCACGACCAATAGCCCTAGCACTCGTACCGCGACCAGTACCCCTCGGTCCAATGACCCGACCGACCCCAACGACCCTGACTACTACCTGGGACGAGTGGATGCCTGGCTGACCTCTGAGATCAGGGCAGGGGACACCCTGCGGACGGATATGGCCAATCCTCAGTTCGAGGACGCGGCGTGGTACATCGATCAGACTTCCGCTGTCGGGCTCATCCTCACCATTGACGAAGAACTTCAGGAACTGAACCAGACGAACCCCGATCTCGACGACGTTCATCAGCAGGTGCTTACTGCTTCCTCTGACCAAGCGACCGCGGCTGGTGACTGCGACGTGGCACTCGTGTCGAGCGATATCGATGACGCCGCGGATTGCCAGGCCGCAATCGAAACGTCAACAGGCACCCTTCAGGATCTGCGGGATGCTCTGGCCGACTGGGACGGAAGCGACGGCGATCTGGTGGAGTCCAGCGACAGACGTCCGCAGCGATCGACCGTCGAGCCCACCGTTGAGCCGACTCCGACCTCGGAGAGGGTGCCCCGGGGAGGGGCAAGCACGTCAGCCGCAGAGCGACCGACCGCGACGGCGGCAACCGATACCGAGTCCACCGAAGAACCGAATGTTGTTCTCGAGACGGGTAGCGGCGAGACTCGCGATGCCCCTCTAGGCGTCGGGGAAACCGGCGTCGTGGGTGATTATGAGATCACCGTTCTTTCGGTGATTCCGAATGCCGACGACGTTGTGGCCGCCGAAAACCAGTTCAACGACCTACCTGGCGCTGGAGAGCAGTTCTTCATCGCCCGGGTCTCAGTCACCTACACGGGCTCCGAGACGGGCAACCCTGCCTTCGACCTTGATTTCCAAAGCGTTGGTGACAGCAGCACCAGCTACACCACGTATACCAACAGCTGTGGTGTCATCCCGGACGATCCTCTCCTCACGGTTGCGGAACTGTTCGAGGGTGGCGCTGCGGAATTCAACGTCTGCTGGGCGATCGACAGTGGTGACGCGGATTCGCTTGAGATGTACGTTGAGCCACTGTTTGACTTCGATAGCGACAGGGTCTGGTTCTCTCTGGACGATTCCAACTAACGCCACATCGCTCCAGACCCGAAGAACCAGCATCGAGATGGAGCCGATGCGGCCGCATCGGGTCCATCTCGTTTCGAGGGAATGCCTTGCCTGAACCGCTGCCAGATCTCATGAGGCTGAGCCGCTACGACGACAACCTGCACCAGGTCGCGAAGGACGTCTCGGCCCTGGAAGCGGCGATCATTGCAGCCCAACGACAACTGTCCGACCTGACTTCCGACGTCATGGACGCCTCGGATGCCGCCCGATTGGAGAGTTACATCGGTGAGGCACTCCGTATCCTGGGGCGGCACGATGAGGCAATCGCAGCACAGCGGTCTGCCATCGCCCGGCTTGACCGAGGCGGCTTTCAACGACCACTGCTCGCGTATTCGTTGCGTCTGGCGGAAGCTCAGCGGGTCTCCGGAAACCTGGAGCCGGCCGAGCGGGGATTCCGGGACAGTCTCTCCATGGCCCGGAGTGACTCGGAGTTGGCAAACTATGAGGACTTCGCGCTCCAGCACCTGGGGAAGTGCTTGCTCGATCAGGGGCGACTCGGCGAGGCGGCGGTTTCTTTGCGGGACGCCCTCGTGATCCGGCGGCGCAACGGTGACGCAGAACCGGTCGCCAGTACTGAGGCGGCGCTGCATCTGGTTGAGCGACGACAATCGTCGTCGCTCTAGAGCGGTTCTCACGGTACATGTCCGGGGACGGCGTAGCCACAGTGGCGATTGGGGCGGCACTCGGCCGACGTCACGCGGTCGAGTGCCGCCCCAATCGC
>JAABUN010001103.1_pt1 | contig 63838 bp, 55 predicted proteins | sample 5559311 | NCBI WGS metagenome assembly JAABUN01 (sample SAMN10711877, study PRJNA513370) | rock metagenome | isolation source: Antarctica rocks | place: Antarctica: Victoria Land, Siegfried Peak sud
ACATCGACACTTCGGATCAGCCACTTCCCGGACCCGCAAACCAGACGCTACGCCCAAAGCCGACCCCGGGGAAGACCAACCCTCGCAAGTCCCTCGCAAACGCCGGTTGACAACAGAAGGGTGCCGAAGTGACGCTATGGCGCTGCCCGGTGCCGTAGCGGACGATGCGGCCTGCTGGGGTGTGCCCGGGACGCCACTGGCCAACGTCGCAGCGAGCGGTGGCCACTACCGATGCCCCAGTCTTGCGGCTCGCAATTTGTGTACGAGTATGTCGTTAGAGAAGTCTTTCTAGTTTTGCTGTGATTGCGGCGCTGAAGGCTGTGTTGTCTTGGAGGTCGGTGCCGAAGATCTTGGGGAGGCTTAGCAGCGCATCGGTGATGGAGCGGGCATCGTCGCGGGTGTCGGCGACGGCCTGGCGGAGGCGGTCGGCGAGGGGGTCGTCGAGGGGGAAAGAGTCGTCGGTGGCGTTGGTGTGGGCGACGACGTAGGCCATCCAGGCGGCTACCGCTAGGGCGACAGACTGAGGGACAGCGCCAGCTGCTAGCCGGTCGCGGGCGGTGCCGAGAAGGCGGATCGGTATCTTCTGCGAACCGTCCATGGCCACCTGTGTGGTGCGGTGGCCGAGGGCGGTGTTGGCGAAGCGGGTCAGGACTTCCTTGGCATACTCCTCGGCGTTGACGCCGATGGGCACATCGAGGGTGGGGGTGACGTCGTCGTGCACGAGTCGTCGCGCCGCCTCGGCCAACTCCGGGTCAGCGACGGCCTCGGCGATGGTCTCGTAACCCTTGAGCGCACCGAGGTAGGCCAGCATGGAGTGGGTGCCGTTGAGCACTCGAAGTTTGAGTTGCTCGTAGGGGGCGACGTCATCGACCAAGGTGGCTCCGGCGTGCTCCCATGCTGGGCGTCCGGCCGCGAAGTTGTCCTCGATGATCCACTGGTGAAACGGCTCGGCCACGACCACGGCCTCATCCCGCAGGCCGAGCATCGACTGCGCTTCGGCACGGTCACTGTTAGTGGTGGCCGGCACCATCCGGTCGACCATCGAAGACGGGAACGTCACGGATGAGTCGATGAACGCGGCAGTCTCGTCGGCCTCACGCCCTGGCAACTCGCGGACGAAATCGTGGACGAGTCCGCGCAGCATCTTGCCGTTGTTGGTCAGGTTGTCGCAGGACAAGACAGTGATCGGCCCGGCGTCGCTGGCTATCCGCGCCTGGATACCCCGGACGAGTTGGCCGACGATGCTCCTGCTCCCGGGTTGGCCACGACCGATGATGCTCAGGTCGTGGGACACCGCTTCGTCGTCCAAATCAAGACCGCCACCCGATCTGCGGCGGTAGCCCTTCTCGGTGACGGTCAGGGTGACGATGCGCACTCCCGGATCGGCCAGTTGCTGTAACAACCGCTCGCCCTCGTCGGCAGCAAACATCACGTCCTGCACCTGGGCCACGACGCGAGCGTTGATGTCGGACCCATTGCGCTCAAGCAGGGTGTAGAGACCGTCTTGAGGCTTCAACTGCTCGACCACAGTGGGCGAGCGTTGGGTCACCGCGCAGATGCCCCACCCGCTGTCGTTCGTCGCGATGCAGGCGTCCTCGGTCATCACCGCCTGGTGGGCACGGTGAAAGGCGCCGATGCCCAGGTGCACGATGCCGACGGACGAAGCGAGCCCCCGAGATGGAGGCAGCCGCACACCGGAAGGTGCCGACGAGGGCAGCGTCGACCACGACAAGCGCTGCTCGGGTTGGTCGCTCATGCGGTGGGCGTTTTCTCCTTGGCAAGGGAGGCGTCGGCGCGATTGAGCACGCGCGCGTCGGCATACAACGTGCGGATCGCGTCGTTGCTGTTGTCCTTGGTCAACAACGCGTTCCACGCCATGAACCACGCCCACCGGGGCTGGTCGGTCAAGATCTGCGGGGTCGGCAGGTGACCCACCTCGCCGAGCGCGATCGGGCGGCCCTCGCCGAGCTCGACCAACTCGTCGTGATGGGACTGGGCATAATCGTTGTGATAAACGTCGGCGGCCAGAATGTCGACGACATCGTGACCGGGGTAGAAGCCGGCGTAGGTACCGGCGAAGTCGTCCTTGATGTTGCGCGGTGCGTTCGCGTTCCACACCCAGATGAGGTTGTCGAGCTGATGGTGATCGACGAGCCGCGCATACAACTGGCGGTAGAGCGCTTCGTAACCACCGGCACCCGGGTGCCCTCCCCACCAAAACCAGTCGCCGTTCATCTCGTGATACGGACGCCACAGCACCGGGACCTGCGCGTCCCGCAGCTGCGTCAACAGCGCAGCGATGACGTCGACCTGCCTGGTCCACCGCGTGTGTATGTCGGTGCCCGGGGTCAGCAGATCCTGCCAGTCAGCCTGAGCAAGCGGGCCGTTGCAGATGTTGTCGTCAAAGGTCACCGGTTCCTCGCCCGTGGGCCGGGCGGCGTGCCACATCAACGTGATGATCGAGCCTTGCGCGTGCTGACGTTTCGCCTCGGCAATGACGTCGGGCCGGAAGTTGATGCCGTCTAGGTCACCGTCCGCGGAGAAGCCGAAGTCTTGACCCCAGACCGCGGGGTTGTGGCCGGTGATCTCGTGCGCGAGGTCGCTGTAGTGGGAGATGTGGGCCGGGGCGTTGTGTTGCCCCGACAGGGTGTTGCTGCCCGACACCCCTTGGATGAGCTCGAGCAGCGCTCGAGCCTGCGGTGTGGCCTTGGGGTTGACGGGCGGAAAAGCAGAGTCAGACATTGGGGGTCCTTACGCAGAGGGATGGGCGGGGTCGCCGCGGAAGTTGGTGACGCGCAGATCGTCGACCTCGACGGTGTCCAACGCCTGCGCAAAGTCGTCGGCGCGCTCGCCGGGGGCCTGGGCCCACACGACCTCACAGTTGTCGAGGCGCACGTCACTGACCCGCTCGAGGTGGATGCCGTTGGTGGGGTGCGGCTCCAGCGCCATCGACGGGTTGGGGCGCAGGTCCCAGTCGCCGCCGGGGTTGCCGGTCCACCGGTCGAGCTCGATGCGTACGTCCGACAACACGATCCCGTGCAGGCAATCGGGCTCCTCGGAGCGGATCAGGATGCCGTTCTCGCCGCGGGCCAGGATGTTGTGGAAGCGAATGTTGCGGGCGGTGCCGCTGCCGCCGCGCCACGGGTAGCTCGAGATGTGGATGGGCTCGCCGTGGCCCCAGAAGCGTTCGTCGCATAAGCGGGTCTCGACCACGATGTCGGAGAAGAGCACATTGCTGACCCCGCCCGGCTCCGAAAGCTTGAGCGCGAGACCGCGGTTGCTGTCCGAGATCACGCAGCTGCTGACCACGACGTTGCGGATCGGGGTCGCGATCTCCGACCCCAGGCAGATGCCGGCCGAGCGGCTGACGATGGTGCACCCGGTCACCGTGATGTCCGAGCACTCGCCGAACTGCTCCGACTCCTGACAGGTCTTGATGCATATCCCGTCGTCGGCAGTGACGATGTCGCAGTTGGCGATCCGCACTCGCTGGCAGGTGTCGATGTCGATGCCGTCGTTGTTGGGCACCAGCAGGTCGTTGGCGATGGTGATGGCATCGATGAGCACGCCCCGACAGCCCGAGAGCCGCACCGTCCAGTACGCCCCGTCGCGGATGGAGACGTCGCGGATGGTGACGTTTTCGCAGTCGATCACAAACACCGTGTAGGGCCGCACGTGCCGCATCGCGTAGATCCCGTCGAGGTCGCCCTCGATGAAGAAGCGCCCGCCGCCGTCGATGGTGCCGCGGCCGGTGATCGACACATCCCGACACCCGTCGGCGGTGATAAACATCGTGCTGAGCTCGGACTCCTGCTTCGGGTCGCCGTCCGAGAGCCCCCCAGTCAACCGGCGCACGGTGTATGCCGCGTCCTCACCCGAGGCCAGCAACGTCGCCCCCGTCTCGAGGTGCAACTCGATCCCGTCGCGCAGCTGAATGGTGCCGCACAGGAATGTGCCTCCGCTCGGAACCACCACGCGCCCGCCGATGCTGACGTCGATGGCGGCTTGCACGGCGGCGGTGTCGTCGGTCACGCCGTCACCGGTCGCGCCGAATTCGGTCACTGTCCGCATACGTGTTCTCCCTGTTGGCCCTGAGGGGCGCGGTTGGTGGGTCAGGCGGTCGTCCACGAGAGGTCGTCGCCCCGGTAGTCGATAGCGTCGGCAGCCGGCGTGACGGGTATGCCGACCCCTTGACCGCCGGAGACCACGACGGGGTTGAACGTTCGGGTTTGCGGCATCGTGGGGTAGCTGCCGACGCGGGCGCCGACGGTCAGCGTCTGGCTCGCGTCGTCCCATGTCAGCGGGGTGGTGGCGTGCTCACCGCGCTCGTAGTCGTACCCGTCGCCGCTGTCGTCGTAGAGGTCGAAAGAACCTTCGGCGCCGGGATAGATGCGCACCTCCAGTGGGCCGTCGGTGGCCTCGCCGGTGCGTTGCACCACGTCACCCAAGGGCAGGATCGACCCGGCGCGCACGAAGACCGGGATCTGCTCCAACGGGGCTACAGCGGTGATGGTCCGCCCACCGATGAAGCGCTCACCAGTCCAGAAGTCGTACCAATCACAGCCCGCAGGCAGGTAGACCGGGCGAGACTGCGCCACGCCAGTCAGCGGGGTCGAGTCCGGACCGTACGCCATGGCCTCGGTGACCGGGCACACCAGCAGCGACGGGCCGAGCATGAACTGGTCCACGATGTCGAAAACGGCCGGGTCGCGCCGGAAGTCGAACACGAGCGCGCGCATCGGCGTATACCCACGGTGCGTGGTCCAACCGCCCAACGAGTAGAGGTAGGGCAGCAGCCGGTAGCGCAACCCCAAGAACGCCTTGATGGTGTCGTATGCCGCGTCGCCGGGTTCGCCGAAGTTCCACGGCTCACGTGGGGTGCAGCGGCCGTGGGAGCGGAAGACCGGGATGAACGTCGCGTACTGCAGCCACCGCACGTAGAGCTCGCGATAACCCAGGTCCTCGGCGCCCTGGGTGTAATCGCCCTTCCAGAACCACAAGTCACCCGGCGTCACGAAGTAAGCGCCGATGTCAACCGTCCAGAACGGCATACCGGTGATGCACAGGTTCAGCCCCGCAGGGATGGTCAGGCGTAGGTCGTCCCAGGTGGCGCTGGAATCCCCAGACCAGGTCACGGCGCCGTAGCGCTGCTGGCCGACGAAGCCCGACCGGGTCAAGGTGAAGGCGCGCTTGCCGTTGTCGAGACCGCGGAGCCCTTCGTAAAGCCCGCGCGAATGCGCCAGGGAGTAACCGTTCATCTGCTCAGGGTCGAGGTACTTCTTCAGCTCACCGCTATTGATGGTCACCCGCTGCGCCGGTTGGGGTTTGACGACGCCCTTCCAGTCAGCCTCGAACGGCTCGGTGCAGTCGGACCACAACGCGTCGACGCCGTGGACGAAGTAACCGTCGGTCAACTGCTGGAAGTACAGCGCGCGGGCATCGGCATCGCAGGCGTCGTAAGTCGAGTTGTCACCGAGCAGGCCGCCGTGGGCCTTGAACTCCACCAGGTTGGCCCCGTCACCGTGCATATTCGGCCACACCGACACCATCAGCGTGCACCCGAGGCCGTGCAGATCCTCAACTAGGGCAGACGGGTCGGGGTAACGCTCGGGGTCGAACGACTTCTGCCCCCACAGACCCTCGGGCCAGCTCTGCCAGTCTTGGACGATGCAGTCCAGCGGCAACTCGCGCCGCCGGAACTCACTCACCACATCGAGCAACTCGGCACTCGATCGGTAGCGGTCCTTGGACTGGATGTAGCCGTAGGCCCAGCGCGGCATCATCGGCGCATCTCCGGTGATGCCGCGCGCCTGCTCGACGATGTCGTCGAACTCGGGCCCCACGATGAACAGGAAGTCCATCTCGTCGTCGATCTCGGTCCAGAAGTAGGTGCCGCTTTGATCGTCGTGAAAGGCGGCGAGCGACTGGCTGTCCCACAGCACGGCATAACCACGGGTCGAGACGATCATCGGGGCCACGATCTTGGTGTTCTGCTGGTAGAGATCTTCGTGCTTGCCTCGGTAGTTGAGGATGCCCTCGTCGTGCTGACCCAACCCGTAGATGGCCTCCCCAGGTTGGAACTCGAGGCGCAGCGTCGTGGAGTAGGCCTTGCCGTCCACCACCGTTCCGGTCTGGCCGACGACCGCGCGCTCGCCGTCCGCGCCGGTGGTCGTGGCGATGTCGACGTCGCTACTAAAGACCGAACGCATGACGTCGACCTCCTCCAAGACCTTGGTCTCGGCGCGGTCGTGGGGCTCGCGCATCAGCAGTTCACCTCGCTCGTCGGTCCAGGTGAAGGCGCCGCTGGCTCGGTCGATCGCCAGGCGCAGCCGGGGGGTATGCAGGACCAGCGCCTCCTCTTCGTTCTCCACCGAGGGCGCGGTGCGCTCGAGACCCTCGATCAGCATGGCGCTGGGTTGGGTGCCGAATTCGTCTCGCCCGGTGAAGACCACCCGCATCACGCACTCGCCGATGGCCTGAATCTTCAACTGGCCCGTCGAGGTGGCGACGACGACGCCGTCGGGCTGCTCGTCATACGCAAGCACCTTCATGCTGATTCCTCACTGACGCTTGTATTTGCGTGGGCGTGGACCAAGTGGTTGGCGCTATTGACTACCGGGTATGCCGTCAGTGCGTCGGGGTCCAACTCGGCCGGGCACGTGACGGTGAAGGTATGCCGTTCGCCCGGCAGCAGCGTCACCAACTGGTCCGAGATGGTGGCCCGGGGGTCGAGCCGGTCCACGTTGAAGACGAGGTCTTTGACGAACGCGTCGGCGGTGACCTCGACGTCATACCCCGTGTCGGTGCGGGTGACATCCGTGTCGAGCCACGCCTGCGGCAGGCCGAGATCGACGTCCTCGACGGAGTAGAACCACCCGCTGCGCTGCCCACTCGCCGACGGGCACGTCGCGATCAAGACCTCATGGCGCGCGTCCTCGGGTGCGGTCAGCGGGCTGCCTAAAGCAATGGTGGTGCTCGACCGAGGCGCCACGTGGACGTGCGCCTCTCGGGTGGACAAGACCCGACCGTTGAGATGGCGGCGCGTGACGGTGACGGTGTCGGACCAGGTGTCGGCGCTGTCGTTGCTGACGATCAGCGACACGCCATCGCCTCGGGGCTGCAGCAACAACACCCGCGGTGCGTTCAAGGCTCGGAGCGTGAACCACAACAACTTGCGTTTCCGGTCGCCGTCCACCACGGCCCAACTGATCGCCGGCCAACAGTCGTTGAGTTGCCACACGACATACCCGGCGTTGCGGGGGGCGTGTGAGCGGTAGTGGGAAACAGCGCAACCGATGGCGCGGGCCTGGTTGAGTTGGGTGGTGAAGTGCCAGTCGTCGAAGGACGTGGGGTCGGGCAGGTGCCCCGCCCAGCCGCGTTCGAGTTTGCCGTTGCCGTCGCCCGCCTTCTGGTGCGTGAGCATCGCTGGGGAGTAGGGCGTGACCGGGTCGTCGTCGTTCACCGCGTCCATCAGGGTGGAGTAGTTGGCCGCGCCCTGGAAGCCGAACTCGGCCACAAAGCGGGGGACCGCGTCGCGATAGGCGAGGTAATCGAGGGTGAACCAGACCCGCCAACTGTGTGCGACGCCGTGGTCGGGGTGCTGCGGGTCGGTCTTGTCGTGCGGTGAGAAGGGGCTCGACGGGATGTATGCGCGGGTCGGGTCGATCTCGGCCAGCAACCGGGGGAACAGGTCGTAGTAGTAACCGGCGCCCCACGCTTCACCCTCGGCCAATCGGTCTTTGAAACCCCAGCGGTAGTAGCCCTCGATGTTTTCGTTGCCGCCGCTCCAGAGCACGATCGACGGGTGCGGGGCGAGGCGACTGATCTGCTCGCGGGCCTCAGCCTCGACCTCGTCCCACATTTCCGGCACCTCGGAGTAGCCCGCGCAGGCAAACATGAAGTCCTGCCAGACCAGGATGCCTGTGCGGTTGCAGATGTCGTAGAAGTCGTCGGCCTCGTAGATGCCGCCGCCCCAGACGCGCAGCATGTTCATGTCGGCCTCGACGGCGTGGTCGATGGCGCATTCGTAGTCTTCGCGGGTCAACCGGGCGGGGAAGCAGTCGTTGGTGATCCAGTTGGCACCCTTGGCCCAGACGAACTGGCCGTTGATGTGGAACTCGAAGCAGGTGCCGTGGTCGTCGGGCTGGACGCGGACCTCGACGTCGCGGAAGCCGACGTCGCGGGACCAGGAGTCCAGTTCTTTTGCGCCTGCTGAGCCGTGGGCCGTCGAGGCACGGACCGACAACGCGTAGAGCGGTTGGTCCCCGTACCCGCGGGGCCACCAGATCTGCGGCTTCTCCACGGTCAGCGACAGCGTGACCGAGGACGCCGAGGTGGTTTGACGCGCCTGCGCGACGACCTGACTGTCAGGGGATAGAAGCTCAATCTCAAGGTCGACATCGACGGCGTTGGCTGACTGGCGGCCGGCGCGCTCGAGGTCGATGGTCAGGTCCACCACCCCGCGACCCTGATCGTCGATGGTGGCGTTGGGCACGACCCGATCCAGGCGCGCGATCGACCACTGGTGCACAGAGATCGGTTTCCAGATTCCCGCCGTGGTCAGCGTGGGGCCCCAATCCCACCCGAAGTTGCTGGCCATCTTGCGCTGAGCGTTATAGGGAAGCGCGTCGCCCACCAGGGGTTTGCGGCCAATACGGTGCTCAGTCTCGCGGGCCGCCCGCAGTGGCGCGTCGAACTCCGCGACCAGCTCGTTGCTGCCCGACAGGACCTGCTCCCGAATGTCTAACCGGTAGGAGCGGTGCTGATTCTCTACGCTTCCGAGGGTGGAACCGTTGAGCGCGAGACTGCATACGGTGTCCAGTCCCTCGGCGACGAGGTCCACGCGTTCGTGATGCTGATCGTCGAAGTCGAACGTCGTGCGGTAGGTCGCATCCCGTTCGCCGATCCACTGCACAGCCTCCTCGTTGACGCCGACGTACGGGTCGGGAATCAAGGCGTTGGCGAGCAGATCGGTGTGGACGCAGCCCGGCACGGTCGCCGGAATGTCGTCAGGCAGGTCATCGGGACCCGGGCCGGAGCCGAGGGTCAGTGTCCAGCCATCGGTCAGGATCGTGCTGGGCATATGTGAGGTGTCCTTAGATCAGAGGGGGGCGGGGGATAACCGAATCGCTACGAGGTCATTGGCCGTACGTAGCACCGGCGCCTGGGTCAGCGCGTCTGCGAGCCCAGCGACGGAAGAGCGCACGCTGACGACGGTGGAGGTCCCTGCGGGCAGGGTGATCAGCGCTGAATCAACGGTCGCGGCCGGGTCGAGGCGGTCGACGAAGAGGATCAGGTCCTTGACCAACGAGCGGTGTGCGGTCACGGTGACTGCGTAGCCGTCTGCGGTGGCCTCGGCTTCGACCGTGGGCGGGTCGGCGTCGAGCAACAACTCGATGTCCTCGGCCCAAAAGTGCGTCGTGGCCGCCGCGCCCTGCGAACCGTCGGCTTCGACGATCAGCACCTCGCGGGTGGGGTCGCCGGTGACGGCTACATCCTTGGGCAGTTCCACGATGGCTACGCCGCGGGCTGGGGCCTCGAACGGGACCTCGGCTCGGGCCACCACGTCACCGTTGAGTTGCTCGCGGCGTAGGTCCAACTGACCACTCCACGCCGCGTCGGTGTCGTTGACGACGGCGACGACCAGGTGCTTATCGCCCGTCGCCGCGTCCGTGCGCTCTTGAACGGTCACCAACCGGTCGGCGAAACTCGCACGCAGCGCCCACCACAGCGGCTTGGCGATCTCGTCGCCGTCCACCGCCCCCCACGACGTCACCGGCCAGCAGTCGTTGAACTGCCACACGATGGCTCCGGCGGTGCGGGGCCACCACGACCGGTAGTGCGTCAGGGCGTGTGCGACCGCACGGGCTTGGTTCAGTTGGGTGGCGAAGTGCCAGTCGGCAAAGTCCTCGGGCACGCCGATGTGCGGGGCCAGTCCACCGTCCAACTTGGCGTTGCCGTCGTCCGCCTTCTGATGCAGCAGGAACACGTCGTCTTCCTTGGTCGCGACGGTGCCGTCGGGGTTGGACATGGCGCGGGTCGAGGCGTGCCACGACGGTGGTCCTTGGAAGCCGAATTCGGAGCAGAAGCGGGGTATGTCGTCGCGGTAGTGCGTGTAGTCGATGCGGTTCCACACCTCCCACTGGTGGTGCGTACCGTGGTTGGGGTCGTTCGGCCTAATCTCTTCGGGGGTGGCGCCGGGGGAGTAGGGGCTGCCTGCGGCATACGGGCGGGTGGGGTCGAGCTCGGCCACCACCTTCGGGAAGAGGTCGTAGTAGTAGCCGGCACCCCAGGTCGCCTCGCCGAGGTCGTCCTTCCAGTCCCAGTCCTCGTGGCCCCAGATGTTTTCGTTGCCACCGTTCCACAGCACCAGGCTGGGGTGGGCGGTCAGCCGCGCGACGTGCTCGCGGGCCTCGGCCTCCCACTCGGAGCGGTGCGGCTCTTCTTCGGGGTATGCCGCGCAGGCCAGTAAGAAGTCCTGCCAGACCATGACGCCGGCCTCGTCGCACAACTCGTAGAAGTCACGCGACTCGTAGATACCGCCGCCCCAGACGCGCAACAAGTTCAGGTTGGCGTCGACGGCTTGGCCAACCCGTTTCGCCAGGCGCTCGCGGGTGATGCGGGTCAGCAGGTGGTCGTCGGGGATCCAGTTGGCGCCCTTGACGAAGATTGGGCGGCCGTTGATCTGGATGACAAAGGCGGTGCCGTCGTCGTCGGTGCTGGTGTCCAGATGGACGGAGCGCAGCCCGACGCGACGGTGCCACTCGTCTAGTTTCGTCGCGTCTACTTCGTCGGCGTCTCCCTCTTCGCTACCTGCAGCCAGATTGACGTGCAGGTCGTAGAGCGGCTGATCCCCGTGGCCGACCGGCCACCACAACTCGGGGTTGGGGACGTCGATAAGCACGACGCCCGACGACTCACCGGGAGCGATCGTGGCGGTTGCTTCGATGACGTGCCTCTCTGCTCCTGCTGCAGCAGTGTCAGTCAAGGAGAGGCGAGCGGAGACGGTGACGGGCGAAACGTCAGTGCCTTCGAGGCCGCTGCGCTCGATGTCGACATGGACCGCCACCTGGGCTTGATCGTGGGAATCGCCCACGGTGACGAGCGGTCGCGCGCTGGAGAGCCGAGCTATGCTCCAGCGCTCGAGGCTGACCGGGCGCCAGAGGCCAGCGGTCTGCAGGTTGGGGCCCCAGTCCCAGCCGAAACTGCACGCCATCTTGCGGATCATGTTCATCGGCGTCGGGTAGACCCTGGACCGTTTGCCGATCCGAGCCTCTTCGGCTTCGGCGGCAACGAGCGCCGAGGAGAACACGACGCTCAAGGGCACCGGCCCCTGACCTGCGTCGTCGCGCACGTCGAACCGGTAGGTGCGGTGCTGGTTGCGGGTCTGGCCGATCTCGCGGTCGCCGAAGGCAATGGAGGCGACCGTGTCCAGCCCCTCGAAGACCAGATCCACGCGCTCGCTCCTCGCAGCGCGAGGAATGTCGATAGAGCGTTGGTAGGTGAAGTCCGCGCGGTGGACCCATTCCACCGCTAGTTCGTTCAGCCCCAGATAGGGATCGACCATCAGGCCTTCACGCATGAGGTCGGTGTGCGCCGAGCCGGGCACTTGCGCCGTGACGGTCCGACCAAGGAGGTCTGGGGGCACCGAGTCGCCCTCAGCCTGCATAGTCCAGTGTTGGGAGAGGTCAGTTCGCTGCACGTCGACGTCCTTCGAGCTTGAAGAGGGGCAAGAGTGATAGGTGAGGAAACTGTGTGGGTGGCGAAGGTATGTACAGGCAAAGCGAACCGACGGCTATAGGACCGCCGGTCCGCCCGCGGTCCTATTTGGTGGCGCCCGCCGAGATGCCGTTGTAGATCCACTTCTGCAGCAGCAAGAAGATCACCAGGCTCGGGACCATGACGATGATGGCCGCCGCCGACAGGAGTTCCCATTCCGTCCCAAAGGGCCCTTTGAAGCGGAAGAGGGCCGTGGAGACCACTCCCAACTCAGATGAGGGCATATAGAGGAACGGTATGTAGAACTCGTTGTAGATCGCGATCCCCTTGATGATGACGACCGTGGCGATGGCGGGCTTCAGCAGGGGAAGGATGATCCGGGTGTAGATCGTGAAGTGGCCGGCACCATCGAGCTTCGCGGCTTCGTCCAACGAGATCGGGATCGACCTCATGAACTGGATGAAAATGTAGATCGACACGATGTCTGTCCCGAGGAACAGGGCGATCGGGGCGAGCCTGCGGTTGTACAGCCCGAGGTTGTTGACGATCTGGAAGGTGGCGACCTGGGTGGTCACCGCCGGGACCAACGCGGCCAACAGGAAGGCTCCGACCACGATTCTCTTGAAGCGGAACTCGAAACGGCTGAGCGCGTAGGCGGCCATCGTTCCGATGATGATCGTGCCTATGACGGACACCACCAAGATGATCGTGGTGTTGACGAAGGCGGAGGCCATATCGGCCCGAGTGAACGCCTCGGTGAAGTTGCCAAAGACCCACTTCTTCGGCAGGTCGAGCGCACCACTGGTGGCGTAGTCCTCCTTGGTCTTAAACGCGGTGAGGACCATCACGTACAGGGGGACGAGGGTGACCAACGACACGACGATCAGCGAGATGTACTTACCGCTGGCGCCTACGGCGCTCGATCGCTGCTTAGTGCTCATGACAGGCTCACATCTTCGTCGGGGACCAGGATTCTTTGTATCCAGGTGACGAGGAGAACGATCAGGAGAAGCACGACGGCCATAGCGGAGGCGAGGCCTACCTTGTTGTCCTCAAAGGCGAGCTTCACCGTTTGTATGACGAAGGTCGTGGAACCGTTGGACCCGTCGGTCATGATGAACGGAATCTCGAAGACGGCCAGGCTGCCCGAGACGGCCAAAATGAACGACAAACTGATGATGGGCTTAATGCTCGGCGCAATGAGGTAGCGGAATTGGTGCCACCGGTTTGCGCCATCGATCTCGGCGGCCTCGTAGATATCGCTGGAAATGGACTGGATAGCCCCTAAAAAGAGAATGAAGTTCAGCCCCATATAACGCCATACCGAGGTGCTGGCCAAGGAAACGTTGACGACGTCGGGGTTGCCGAGCCACTGCGTGGTCTCGGTGACTCCGAAGAGCGCCAGAATCGAGTCGAGTGTGCCATCGGGGCGGAAGAGATAGAGAAAGACGAAGCCGACGGCAACGCCGTTCAAGAGGTGGGGGAAGAACAAAATGCCCTTGAATAATCCGCGGAACCAGGTACTGAAACTCAAGATGGTCGCGAAGTACAGCGCGATCCCCATCTGAAACACCGAGGCCACCATGTAGTAAAGGCTGACCAGGAACACCCGAGAAAGCTCCGGGCGGGTGAAGAACTCAACGTAGTTGTCCGTGCCGACGAAGTCTTTGGTCTTACTCAGGCCGTTCCAGTCGGTGAGCGAGTAGTAGAACATGTTGGCCACCGGGAGGGCCGTGAACGTAATCAGGAATATCAAAGCCACAGAAAGGAAGAGCCACGGCACGTACCACGCATCTTTGGCTTTGCCCAGCCGAGCTTTGGCCTTGCCTTTCCCCTTTGCCTCTGGCGCGTTCGGTGGAAGGGTTTGATCGCTGTGCACCTGCGACTTCTTGGTGCCGGAAAACATGGTCACCGCTTACTCCATTCTCGTGAGCGGAATCTCGCCAAGAAATCGAGGTGAGATCCAAGGGCCGGGGTGGGTTGTGGCCCACCCCGGCCAGGTGGATGCTGCTAGACGGTGTTGGTCACTCGCTCACCGATGCGCGAGCGGCACTCCACTTATCGTTCCAACCAGCGAAGATGTCTTCCTTCGACTCGTCCTTCGCGCCACGCGCTGAGTCGACCAGCGCACGGTAGGGGTCCGGGTCGTTAATGCCGATCTCAGACTCGTTGTTGATCTCGTCGCGCTTCGGTGACGGGGCCATGTCGACGAAGTTCACGCCAGCGTCGGTGAGTTCCGAAAGGTTCGTCGGCATGGGAAGGTCCTGCTGAGTCGGGACTCCACCGGCGAATTCGTAGTATCCCGACTCGTCAACGAAGAAGTCGAGCCAGGCACGCGCGGCCTTCTTGTTTTCCGAGTTGGAGTTGATGCCCATCATGTAGTCCGGGCCGATCGGTGAGTTGAAGGCACCGTCGACCTGGAACGGGGCCGGCATAAAGCCGATGTCGTCAGCGGAGCCGCCTGCCTTCTCGGCCGCCTCAGCCATCTGAGGGAGGGCCCACGAGCCAAGGGGCATCATCGCGATTTCGCCCTTGCCGAGCAGGGACTTCGACTCTTCCCAGTTGGTGGTCGTCGGGTCGTCTTCGGAGAGACCCTCTTCGACCATCGAGTACAGGAGTGAGTCGATTTGCTCCATTTCTTCGCCATCGGCCCAGGGGGTGTCGGACTCGGCCATGCTCACGGCCGCTTCCGGGTCGCCGCTGACGGCACCAATGAGCGAGTTTGGCCAAGCCAAAGGCCACCCGTCCTTGTAGTTCGTGTAGTACGGAATGGCGTCAGTGTTCGCCTTGATGGCTTCGAGGTTCGTCAGCATTTCTTCGGGGGTGGTGGCCCACTCGGTGATGCCAGCCTCTTCAAAGACCTTCTTGTTGTAGACGAAGCCGTTGGCGTTGCCGAAGGTGGCGATCCCGTAGGCCTGGCCGTCGACGGCCTTCTGCTCGATGAAGCGGTACTTCTCGCCCAACTCGTCCGTCGCGCCAAGTGGCTCGAAGAAGTCGGGTAGGTCCGTGCCGCTGATGTCGGCAGGCACAAGCAACACGTCGCCGTAATCGCTGGTGCTCATACGGGTCTTTACCTCGCCCGCGTAGTCCGTGAGCGCCTGGAACTTGACGGTCACATCGGGGTATTCCTTGTTGAACTCCGCTGCGTAGTCCTTGAAGACCGTGTCGACGACGTCGGTGCGGTTGGTCAACACGAGTATTTCGCCGGAAGGCGGGCCAGACGATTCCGCCTCGCTCTCGCTGCCGCCGCAGGCGGTCAGGCCGATACCGGCCATTGCGACGATGGCGATGAGGCGTGGACGGGTGAAGTTGGGCATTGATGAGTCCTCTCAACGGGCGGATCTGAGCACGGAGTGACGGTGCTACCGCTGATCCGGGCATTGGCCTAAGCCGCCAGAGTCCTCGTCACATCGTCGTGGTGGGACTATGTTCGTTCAGATAACTTACTAAGTCAAGGGTGATGGTCAGGCGTGACCAAATCGTGTCTCTCCGCTCCGGCTGCCCCCGCAGAACCCCTGACTGTGACCTCCGAGCGTGCGGCTTGAGACCAATCAACGACTCGGGCGACACCACCGCCTAGACCCAAGAAGCACCCAGGGAGGCACCCTTCGTGCCCTCGGTCGAGCTGCAGGGGCTGCGTCGGACGGGCCGTATAGTTAGTTACGCCGCAGCCGACACCTGGTATCCGTCACCGGGCAGGTACCCGAGTGCGTGGTCCCCCTTGGCCGACGTCATGGGCGTCGCGCGGTGGTGATGAGGTATGTCGGTGACAGGTCGAAGGCGAGGTTGCCACCCGCTATCTGGGTCATCCACGTCGTTATCGCCGCGATCAAGGCAGGTCCTCGCTCCCCTGCTGCCATCAGGGCGGAGCGATGTCCAGGGGAACGGTCGAAGAACCACTGGGTAGCGTCGTCCGGGGCGTCCAACAGCCAAGGCAGAACGTGGGTGTGGTGTTGGATCTCGGTGAATTGAGGCTGCAACCAGGTGTCGGAGAACGCCGGGTCACCCCAGCGGAAGGGCGCCATGGCGCTCTGATGGCGGTTCAGGAACTCCCCGATCAGACTGGTCATCTGACCCATCGTGCCCGTCGGGGTCCAGGCCGAGAGGACCAGCAGTCCTCCTGGGCGCAGGACCCGGCTGATCTCGGTCAGGGCTTCCCGAGGGTCCGGAGCGAAGATCAAACCAAAACCCGAAGTCACCACGTCTACCGATGCGTCCGCCGACGGGATCTGCGTCATGGAGGCCTCTTTGAACTCGACCGTCAGGCCAGTTGTGGCTGCGTGGCGTCGACCGATCGACATTAGGCGGGGGGCGAGGTCGATGGCGGTGACCTGCCAGTCGGCTTCGGCGAGTTCGAGGGCCACGGACCCGGTGCCCGTGGCCAGATCGAGCGCTTGACGACCTGCCCCACGACCCGCAGAAATGGCAACTTCCCGCGCAGCAGGCCAGAGGCATTCGGCGACGGCCGGATAGTCCGCGCCCTCCCACATCTTGCGGACATCGGTGCTCCACGACGCATCGTCGGCAGCGGCCGCTTGCGGGTTTTCGGTTCGTGGCTCCGGTAGGGAGGTGCCGCTCATCGGGGCCTTTGGGCGTCGAGGTAGGGCTCGATATCGATCAGACCTCGCCGCACGGCGCGAACGAGCCGACGTGGGATGAGCACCGTGCCTTGCGGTGTGTGGACGCTGACTAATTCTGGTGGGGTGGCCTTCCACTGGGATCGGCGGTGACGGGTGTTGCTTCGTGACATCTTGCGTTTGGGAACAGCCATGGTGTTTCTACCTTTCGTATGCAGATGGCGGGCTATCGCCTGCCGAGGACTGGGGGGTTAGTCGCGCTTGATGCGTTGTGGAGCGGCTAGTCGTGGTCCTTGGGCGATCACGGCCTCGCTCAGCGCCGCAGGCACGGTTGCCGCGGGATCTCCTGTTGCCGCTGGTCCCCCCGCAGCGACCCAGCACCGCAGTGCTTCGCCGCGTGGGGCTTGCTCAACGCCGGATAGCCAGAGGCTTGGGCCGCTGTTTCCAGTGCTCCCATGGCGGCGGGCGATGACGGCGACCGCGCCGAGGTGGCACGGTCCGAGGCAGTCTGCTGCGATGAGGAGGCCGCCCGTGGTGCTGGCCACGGTGGCCTTGAACAATCCCTCAGTGCCCGCCAGGCACCACAACGCGCGGCACCGGGTGCCCTGGCACACGGCCAGGAGAGGACCGTCCGATCCCTCTCGGCGGTGTCTGGGTCTCGGGGCGTCGGGTTGCTGCTTCACCAGCTGGACTTCGTGATGCCGGGCAGCTCGCCACGGTGGGCCAGTTCCCGGAAGCGGATCCGAGACAGCCCGACTTTGCCTACGTAGCCGCGGGGGCGACCGTCCACCTGGTCCCGGTGGCGCAGCCGGACCGGGCTGGCATCGCGGGGGAGCCGGCTCAACGCAGTGACCGCGACTAGTCGCTGCTCCGGGGTGCTGGCGGTGCGGACGGCTTCTTTGAGGACCCCCCTGCGGTCGGCATACCGGGCCACGGTTGCCTCGCGCCGGTGTTGTGCAGCGATTTTGCTCTTCTTGGCCATCAGCGGGACTCCTTAAACTCGACGTGTGCGCGAATGAACCGGTCGTATTTGCGCAGCACCAACCGGTCTGGGGTGTTGCGACGGTTCTTGCGGGTGACGTAGGAGACGCCGGTCCCGGCAGTGGAGCGCAGCACGATCTTGGGTCGCACCTCGCCTGAGCGTGACGCCATCAGATCTTCTCCCCACGGGCGATCAGGTCGGTCACGACGGCATCGATGCCGCGCCGGTCGATCGTGCGAATCCCGCGAGGGCTCACTCGGATCCTCACTCGCCGTCCGAGGCTGGGAACCCAGTAGCGCTTGTCCCGAACGTTGACGTTGAAGCGGCGCTTGGTGCGGCGGTGCGAGTAAGAAATCCGGTGGCCGAAACCGGGGCGAGCGCCGGTGACCTGACAGGTTCGAGACATGGGCAACCTTCCGTGTACGATACGAGAACGATTCTCATACTCTACATGGAAGAGGCTCAGCGTGAAGAAGGATCTGCATCCGCCCTACGGGCCGGTCGTGTTTCGCGATCGATCTGGTGGGGTGAGTTTTTTGACTCGGTCGACGATGACCGCCGCGGAGAAGATCGAGTGGGAAGGGTCGACCTACCCGGTTGTTGACGTGGATGTCTCCAGTGCGAGTCACCCGTTCTGGACCGGGCGGGGCCGGGTGCTTGACACCGCTGGGCGGGTCGAGCGGTTCCAGCGACGTTACGGTCGCTCGTGATGACGGGCGCTCCGGTCGTGGTGGTGACGGGCATCGCTGACGCGCCGATGGCAGCAGCCACGATCGCCTTGCAGTGGGACCTCCCGAACGCCGTGGTCGTGCAACACCGCATCGACGTCGTCGCGCAGCGGTTGCACCGGGTCGTCAGCGATGTCAGCGGGACGTTGGATCACACCATCATCGAGTTGCAGCATGCCTGCGTGCCGTGCGCGATCCGCGAGGACGTCGTGCCCACCTTGCACCAACTCACTGAAGACGGCAGGTGGGACACGGTCATCGCACACCTACCGGTCGGCGCAGAGGCTACCCAGGTATGCCGGGTCAGCGCCCACGAGGGCCGAGCGGGGGTACGGATCGCCAATGTCGTCGCCGCGCTTGAAGGCGAAACGCTGATCGAGGACCTGCTCGGAGACGATTTGCTGTGCGAGCGGGGACTGCACTCCTCGGATGAAGATGAGCGCGGGGTCGGCGAAGCCGGCACGGCGATCATCGAGTATGCCGATCACATCGCGCTCAGCGGCACGGCCATCGACAAGGGCGCGGCGTTGGTCAGCGCGCTGGCCCGTCCGGGGGTCCCCATAGTCGGGGACACCAGTGGTCTGGACGCTCGAGCGCTCTTGGCCCAGATGCGTCGCCATCAGGCGGCTGAGTCATGGATCGCCGAGGTCCGTCGCGCACCGGGTCGCCCGCCCGCCCACGACGACGTCTGGACTGTGGACCTACACTCGGCACTGCCCTTGCACCCCGACCGGTTGCTTGAGGCCATCGAAATGATCGGCGGGGGCCCGTGGCGCTCCCGCGGCTGTTTCTGGCTCCCGAGTCGCCCGGGCGAGATCTGCGGCTGGCAAGGAGCCGGAGGTCAACTCAGCGTGGGCTCGGTCGGATCCTGGGGCCTGTCCAAGCCGGTCACCAGGATCACCGTCACCGGCCTCGACGACGACGCAGACGACATCCGCAAAGCCTTCCAACGATGCCTCCTCACCGAACGTGAAGCCGGTTCTCGTGGCACCCGCTGGACGGTGACCCAAGACGGATTCGAACCCTGGCTCGGCCCGATCACCCACGTGGCATGACACCCCTCGCCGCCCGCTTCGATCCCACGAACGACGTCCCACCCGCCCTGCATACGAAAGGTTGCATCATGAAAGTCCGTAACTCGTTGAGATCCCTGAAGAACCAGCCCGGATCCCAGATCGTCCGCCGCCGCGGACGCACCTACGTCATCAACAAACAGAACCCTCGCGCCAAAGCCCGGCAAGGCTGAACGTCTCCACAGGTGACGTTTCTATCGTCATATGCGATGACTTCGAGTGTCATTCATGACGGTACAGACGACCTCGACGAAACGGCCGCGAGTCGGGCTGCGGCCAGCCTGTTTCGCGGGGATGAGCGACCCATCGCGGGTGGCAACCTTGCGGTGTTTGCTACTCGGTGAGCACAGTGTGGCCGAGTTGACTGCACATGTGGATCTGGCGCAGGCAACGGTTTCTAAGCACCTTGCTTGTCTGCGTGACCGCGGCTTGGTCGAGTCGCGTCCTGCCGGGCGGTCGTCGGTAGCCCCGACCTTGAGACCTCCCAGGTCGGGATCACTCCGGCGATCGCCTCGCTGAGGATCATCCCGTGCTGGTCCTAGGCGCAGCGGCGGACAGGCAGAGCCTGGGGTCGAAGGCCGTGGTTGCCGACTCAGACCAAACCCTGTTGTGCACCTACCGATCTGCCGTGTTGCCTACCGGTCTACTCCTGAACGTCACCCTGGGCTGGTCCTGGACCGACCCGATCACCGGCCTGGTCATCGCGGCCGTCGCCATCCGCGAAGCCCTTCAAGCCTTGGGCGGCCAAGGATGTTCCTGCGCCTTGACGGATATCGACTCACCGACCGATGATGCTGGCGACATCGTCTGGCGCGACCTTTTGCTGTGCACCTGCCAGGGCCGATGACCATGGCTACGTGCATGTAAACGAGATGCGTTTGTTCATCTAAACCAGACGCACATGCCGGATGTGTCACCAAGGAAGTTTCGGTTGTCGGCACGCGCTTTGGGTTTGACGACTTGGGCGGTGGCTCCGGCCGCCACCGTTCGTGTCACGGCGATAGAATGACCGAGGTAGTTACTCGTCTCAATCAGGGGTCCCTGTCCGGCCGCTACGCCGGTTGCGACCGGTCGACGTTGAGTGTCCGCCAAGATAGCTCCGACCGCAGCACCTGTGGCACGAGGGTACCGTTCGTGGCATCATGACCCTATGGATGCCACAGTAGTGCTTGGGCAGCAGGGGCGACTCGTCATTCCCGCAGAGGTACGCAGTGCGCTCGGTCTCTCCCCGGGCGACCAGTTGTATCTGCGACTCGTTGGTCACAGCCTCGTGCTAGAACGCCAGGTGGACGCCGCGGCCGAGCTGCGAGGGTTGGCCTCCGCAGTGCCAAGGACCCGATCGCTGGTCGAGGAGCTTCTCAAGGATCGTCGGCTCGCAGCAACTGCTGGCAAATGACCGTTCTTGACGCCTCGGCGGTGCTGGCGTTGGTCCACGACGAACCCGGCGCAGAAGTCGTCGCCGACGCGCTCTCATCTGCGTCCCTGGGGGCAGCGAATCTAGCTGAGGTTATCGGCAAGCTGGTCGATGCTGAGGTGGACGTGGGTCGAGTGCGTGGGCTGCTCACCGCGGCAGGTGTGATCATCGAACCCGTCACGGAAGCAGACGCGGAACTAGCGGGTGCAATGCGATCGCTCGACGGAGGCACCCTACTGTCGCTCGGTGATCGATGCTGCTTGGCGCTGGCTGTCCGCAGCACACCCGCTGAGGTACTGACCGCCGATCGCGCCTGGGCTGATGTCGATCTACCGATTCGAGTGCGGCTGCTCCGGTAAACGAAACTCTTCCGGTCGCGGATCGCTCTACGGGACATCGCCAACGCAATTCACGACAACCCTGGCCTGATTCAATGATCTCGTGAGGTAAGTCCGCTCTCCTCGAGGAGACACGGTGCGAGCAAGGTGACCGTGATGCGTAGACTATGTGTCCATTTCGTGCAAGACCCCCAGGGAAAGAAATCGCGACGCCGGCGGCCCTACTCGGGTCCATCGCGTTCATGGCCTGCACGTGGATGTGTGGCTCGGTGCTGTTGCCTGAGTTCCCGCACTGTCCTATTGGGGACCCGGCTTCGATCCGCTGTCCGGGCCTGACCAAGGTGCTACCCCGCCTGCCCAGGTCATGGCCGTCAACACCACTGCCAGCCTCGAGAACTGAGATTGACAATGATTACCATTTTGTCGCAGAGTGGGGGTATGCCTTCGCCGCGCCTTTCTGCCATTGCCGCCCTACCACTCGCTGCTCTCCTGCTCTCCAGTTGCGGGGATTCTGAGGATTCCGCTCCCTCCGCTGCGGGTGGGCAAGAGGGGCTGGATGTGATCGTGAGTTTCTACCCGTTGGAGTTCGCGACGAGCCGGATCGTGGGGGACCTGGCCACCGTAGAGACTCTGACCTCGCCGGGTGTCGACCCACACGACGCCGAGCTGAGCCCGCAAAGCGTGGCCGGGGTCAAGCAGGCCGACCTGGTGATCTACTCCTCCGGCCTTCAGCCTGCTGTCGACGAGGCCGTTGACGGTCAGGCAATGGATCACGCCTTCGATGTCAACGACGCCGCGGACCTGATGGAGTCCACGGGCGAGGGCGAGCCGGAAGACGAAGACGCGCACACCGAGGAGGAGGGTGGCCACTCCGAAGAGGAGCATGGGGGCACAGATCCGCACTTCTGGTTGGACCCGGCGCGGATGGCCGATGTCTCGTTGGCGATCGCCGACCAGCTCGGGCAGGCCGATCCCGATAATGCGGAGACGTACCAGGCCAACGCCGAGGAATTGGTCGCTGAGTTGACTGCTCTGAAGGAGGAGTACGACACCGGGTTGGCCTCTTGCACCCAGAAGGACATGGTCACCAGCCATTCGGCTTTCGCTTACATCGCTGAGCCCTACGGCTTCAACCAGGTCGGGATCACCGGTCTGGAGCCGGACGCCGAGCCCTCGGCGGCGCGTCTAGCCGAAGTCAGCAAGATCGTTGAGGAGTCGGGTGCCACCACGGTTTACTCCGAGGTCCTGCTCGGCGCGGACATCGCCGAGACTGTCGCCAAAGAGACCGGGGCACAGGTCCAGGTCTTGGACCCCATCGAAGGCGTCACCGACGCCTCCCCCGGTGAGAACTACGTCGAGATCATGCGGGCCAACCTGGAGGCGCTGCGCGAGGGCCAAGGCTGCTCGTGACCGCCGATGCCACACCGGTAGTTATGGCGCGCTTGGCTGCCTTCGGGTATGCCGGGCGTGCCGTCGTCTCCGACCTCACTTTCGAGGTTGACCCGGGTGAGGTCTTGGCGGTGCTCGGCCCGAACGGGTCGGGCAAGTCGACCCTGGTCCGCGGGCTGCTCGGGCTCAACGAGCACCTTGCCGGCGAGGTCCAGGTGCTCGGAGCGCCGCTGACCCGCCGCAGCGACCGCAGCCGGCTGGGCTACGTGCCGCAACGGCATACCCTGTCCGGTTCGGTGCGCTCCACTGTGCGCGAGGTGGTGTCCACTGGTCGGCTACCGCACCGCCCCTGGTGGCGGCCCGCCACCCGCCGCGACACCCTCTTGGTAGATGAGGCCCTAACCACCGTGGACCTGGCTGACCGGGCCCGGACCGACGTCGCCACCCTCTCCGGTGGCCAACAGCGACGCGTCCTCATCGCCCGAGCCCTGGTCAGCGAGCCCGCGCTGTTAATCATGGATGAGCCGACAGCGGGGGTGGATCACGCCTCCCAATCCGGACTCGTCCAGGTGCTGCGCCGATTGGTGGACACCGGGGTCACGATGCTGGTGGTCACCCACGAGTTGACTGCCCTGCAGGGCGTGGTCGACCACATCATCGAGATGGACGCGGGCCAGGTGAGCTTTGACGGCTCCCGAGACGGCTACGCCTCCCATCTGCAGGCGGTCACCCGCCACGCCCATCGCGGTGGGGATCATCACGACGAGGTGGACAGCCGCCTGCACCACCTGATGCGCGGCCCCTACGACACCACCTCAACGTCGAAGGCCGAGGCGCGCTGATGGGCGACATGCTGGCGCTGGACTTCATGCGCTACGCGTTGCTCGCTGCCTTCTTCGTTGGACTGTCCGCGCCGCTAGTCGGCATCTTCCTGGTTCAGCGACGGCTGTCGTTGATCGGCGACGGGATGGGCCACGTCGCGTTGGCGGGCGTTGCGGTGGGTGTCCTGCTCGACCAACAGCCCCTCATCACTGCCCTCATAGCCGCGTTGGCGGCGGGCATCGGGATCGAGCTGATCCGGCTGAGGGGGCGCACCAGCGGTGACGTCGCGCTAGCGATCATGTTCTACGGCGGGATCGCGGCTGGTGTGGTCATCATCAACAAGGTCGACGGCAGCCAAACCTCAAACCTGACCGGGTACTTGTTCGGCGCCATCACCACCACCAGCCCCGGCGACCTCGTAGTCTTCGGAGCGCTGTCGGCGGGAATCGTCGTGCTCACGACCGTGCTACGGCAGCGTTTCTTTGCGGTGGCCGGTGACGAGGAGTACTCGCGGGCCAGCGGCCTGCCGGTAACGGCGCTGAACCTGCTGCTGGCCGCGCTGACGGCGATCACCGTCGTCGTCGCTATGCGGGTCGTCGGGCTGCTGTTGATCAGCGCGTTAATGATCGTGCCCAACGCGGCTGCCCAGCAGGTGGCCGGGAGTTTCCGCACGGCGATCTGGTGGGCATCAGGCTTCGGTGTCCTCGCCGCGGTAGGCGGGGTCGTGACCTCCTTCTACGCCGACACCGCCACCGGGGGGACGATAGTGTTGTTGGCCATTGCCATCTTCGCGGTAGTGGTCGTGGGCAGGGTTGTCGTGAGTTCTCTGTTAGCCCGCAGGCACCGGATGGCCGAACGGCACGACCACGAGCACGGGGTCGATTGTGGTCACCCGGCCGTTCCGCACAAGGACCATGTGGATTACTTGCACGACGGTCACCGGCATGCTGCGCACGGGGCACATTACGATGAGCATCCCGACGAGGAACGGATTGACCCAGTGAAGCGGAACAACCGATGACCTCGACGACCCGACGTCCCACCCGCCAGCAGGCCGCGGTCACGGCGCGCCTCGGCGAGATCGAGGACTTCACCTCGGCCCAAGAGCTGCACGCCAAGATGCGCACCGCAGGGGAGAGCGTCGGGTTGGCCACCGTCTACCGCACCCTCACGGCTCTGGCGGCGGCGGGCGAAGTCGACGTGCTGCGCACCCAAGACGGGGAAGCCGCCTACCGGATCTGCAGCACCGGGCATCACCACCATCTCGTATGCCGTGATTGCGGTCGCACGGTCGAGGTAGAAGGCCCGACGGTTGAGCAATGGACCGAGCGAGTCGCGGCCGAACACGGCTTCCGAGACGTGTCGCACACCTTGGAGATTTTCGGCACCTGCTCCGACCACTGACCGGCACACCAGAGCGGTCTGAGGTCGACAACCCGCACTCTTCCCATCCCAAACGTTCGGCTTGGCACGATCGCCAGGGCATGACTCGTGCCGTTCGCATGCAAACATGCGCATATGTTAGCGTAAGGCTGTGTTGATTGATCACAGCATTGGCAGCGCCGCAGCTTTGTTCAAGTCGTTGTCCAGTGAAGTCAGGTTAATGATGGTCAATCGGCTGATTCAAGGGCCGGCATGCGTGCACGAGCTTGCTGAAGACCTAGGGCTGTCCCAGCCATTGGTGTCCCAACATCTACGTGTACTGCGCAGCCTTGACCTCGTCCGCGGCACGCGTCGCGGCAAGGAAATTGACTACGCGCTGGCCGATGAGCACGTTGGCCACATGGTGCGGGATGCCTTGGCGCACAGCATCGAGCAAAGCCCCGACCAAAGCAAAACCCCAAACGAACCCAACCAGGATATGGAGCACACCCCAATGAGCACCCAGACCCACGACACCCACGCCGATCACACCCATACTCACGGGCAAGAGTGCGGCCACGCTGCAGTGGACCACGACGGGCACACCGACTACCTGCACGACGGCCACGCCCACCATGTCCACGACGGCCACATCGATGAACACCCCGTCCCCGAGCATGCTCAAGCCGAGGAACACGACCACGCCCACGGAGACGACTGTGGCCACCCCACAGTGGAGCACAACGATCACGTCGACTACGTGCACGGTGAGCACCGCCACGCCCCGCACGGCGACCACTACGACGAGCACTGAACCGTCACCGACACGGAGGATCCGTCGCGGCTCGCGTGATCGTGCTCTACTCAGCAGATCTCTGGCTAGTCGAGGAGAAACGCCCCCGATGACGGTGCCCCGGCGTTGTCCCATCAGTGGGGGGCCAGATCAAATCGGCGTCGCGCTGACTCGCGCGCGTCCGTTAGGCGCGATGGCCAGCGACACCTCTGATCCCTTCGTCGCAACCGGTTCGGGGGCGCGTCCGTTGGACGGGCTGAGACCACTTGGTAGTTGAGCCCTGAAGGTGACGTTGTATGGCGTCAGGTTCGTCATCACGACCTCGAACGCAGTCATATCGGCACCTTGTCGGACCTGTATGTCGGCGTCCTGATGTGCAGTGGTCAGGCCCAACAGTCCTTCGCGGTAGTCGCTGGGGGTCGACCCACCGAAGGTGTCGAGTGGCAGGATCTCGGCGACTTGAGCATCCAACCGGGCGGTGCGCCCGAAGCGAGAACCTCGGGAGGGTGAAGGTGGCGTTCCACCGTTCGGCGAAGCCTGTGTCACCGTCGGCCAGGTCTTCGTTGTCGGCGAAGTGGGCCAGCACTTCCTGGCCGTTCGGGCCCTGCCAACGCACCGGGGAGAGCAGGTGCAATTCGTCGCTTGCGTCGGTGGCGGCCCGCGCGTGATTGGTTATCCCGACAAAGGCATCGACGCCCAGATCGGCTAAAACAGATGCGATAGACCGGGCGTATGTCGGCACGTCAGTGAGGTTGGCGTAGCGCAGCCCTGTGGTGCCTGAGATGGGCAGGGTGAGAGCCAGCTCAGTGAGCGATACATCTCTTCGAGGCTGACTACGCCGGACAGGAAGTTGCCATGGAAGGTGTTGACGCCGAGGTGACCCGACTCGATCGCATCGCGCATCTCTTGCACGCGGGGCCGGAGCACGCGTGTTCGTGTATTCGGCGACGACAACGCTGCCGTCCACGCAGAATCTGAAGGCCGGGTCGACAGCGAAGCGATCAAGGGCTCGGTCGATGTTGCGGCAGTGCAACTCGATCACTTTGCGTTTAGAGTCCGAGAAGCCAAGGTCGAAGTGGACATGCGGGATGAGGTGCAGCGTCCACCGCCGACAGGGGGTGATCCGCTGTCGGTGACTCTCGTCGCCAACCTGAACCGTCACTTGAGTGGGTTCGGTGAACGCGGGCACAGCGACCGGGGAGCGGAACATCCCGAAGTCGCGTCCGGACGGAGCGGGGTCGATCTGCGTCTGGGTTTGCGTGTGCGTCCACTCGGCGACGATCGATTTGGGCGGTGTGGTCCCTGCGGCCCAGGTGACGTCGATATCGACGAGCTCGGCGGCCGACCACCGGATGTAGGAGCCGAACCACTGCCCGCAGTGATCGCGAGCTGCGGGAAGGATCTCGCCCGCCTCGTAGACGATGTCGTGGTTAGCGCCCCAGGTGCCGTCGCCGACCGCGGCCGCCCGATCAAGAGCGGTGGTGATGGTCAGCGTGTGGCGCCCCGGCGCGAGCCACTCGGCTGGGAACCGGATTTCGAGATCCACCTGACCGGCGATCGGGCCTGGCTCTCCGGTCTGCGAACGGTCGTTCCGCGCCACCTCGGGGTGGAAAAGGCCACGGTGTATGCCGTCGAGGACGACCTCTAAATCGGGGCACGGACCGCGCTCGGCGCAAAACTGCAAGGACAGCACGGCGGCGCTGAAGTCGCTGACCTCAATCGTCACGGAGACCCGATGGCCCCGGTATCCGCCACTGGCATCAAAGATGCTCGGCTGGGTAGCGGGCCAGCCCTGGTCTTGTGCATCTAGGCCCACAGAAACGGTAGGAATGCTGTCGACGATGGTCCACGAAAAGCAGTGGAACCAACGACGCGATATGACCAAAGGGCGATTGGGGTCACGGTGCCACCTTTCGTTTCGGGTCGCGCGAGTGGATTGACCTAAGTATCTTAAACGAATAAAGTAAGTATTTCGCCCCTCTCCACGCTCATCTTCAGGAGAGTTGGGGCTTCGCCTGCAGGACCTGAGTTCAAGGGAGAACATCATGGGACTACCGCAATTGCGTGCCTTAACAGCGAGCGCAACAGCGATAGCGGTCGCAGCGCTTGCGATGGGCGGTGCTGGGGCAGCCACTGCAGCACCGCGTGCCGACATGAGCGCCGCGCCGTACGCAACGGTTGCCGCAGATGAGGTGAATATCGTCGACAAGGGCGCGACGGACGCAACCAAGTCGCTCTACTCGTACTTGGACGGCACAAGGGGGGAGCAAACACTTTTCGGTATGCAGCACGTCAACGACGTGGGGATCACCTTCACCAGCAGCGGGCCGGACAGCACCGAGTCCGACGTTTTAGGTGCGGTCGGTGACTATCCGGCCGTTTTCGGCTTTGACACGCTGATCTTGGAGGGAAGCGAACTTCCCGGTCAGCCTGATCAGTCGTTGATGGAGAACGTCCCACCCTTCGTCGAAGGTATTCAAACGGCGCACAGCCTGGGGGGCATCCCCTCGATCAGCGGCCACATGAAGAACTTTGCCACCGGCAACGACTTCCACGACACCTCTGGGCGTCCGGTCAGCCACATCCTGCCCGGCGGCGATAAGAACGATGAGTTCAACGAATACCTCGACGCCATAGCTGCGGTCGCCAACGGCGCGGTCGACGAAGCGGGCGATCCGATCCCGATGATCTTCCGGCCGTTCCACGAAAACACCGGCAACTTCTTCTGGTGGGGCGCCGGCCACGCCACGACCGGTGAATACAAGGAGATCTTCCGGTACACCGTGGAGTACCTACGCGACACCAAAGACGTCAACAACTTCCTGTATGCGTTCTCCCCGAACGCCTTCTTTGCTGGCGATGAGGATCGATACCTGGACACCTACCCGGGCGACGAGTGGGTCGATATCTTCGGCTTCGACGCCTACGAGTTCAACAACGACCCCGACAACTCGGACGACTACATCAACAAGGTGGTCACCGACCTAGCGATGGTCTCGCGGCTCGCCGACGAGCACAACAAGATCGCGGCCTTCACGGAGTTCGGTCGTAACGGGGAACGGACCATCGCGCCTTCAGGCAACAAGAGCCTGAACTTCTTCACCGACCTCCTCGATGGCATCAAAGCCGACCCGGACGCATCACGGATCTCCTACATGTTGACCTGGGCCAACTGGGGCAACGGACAGATCTACGTGCCCTACGGCGAGTACACCGACGCTGACGGCGTCGATCAACCAGCGCACGAGATGCTGCCCGACTTCCAAGCCTTCTACGAGGACGACTACAGCGGATTCGCTGGCGACATCCCGCAGGATGCGTTGACCCAGACCGGCTTGAACGCCACCGCTGCAGCGACCACGGTGCGCGTCGTGAGCCCGGCTGATGGCGTGCGAATCACCGAGCCCAGCACCACGGTGAGGGTCAAGGCCACCACCACGACGCCGACCTCGGTCGCCTTCACCGTCACCGGCGACGATCAAGAGCAGTCGCTGACTCCGGATGCCGACGGATACTGGTCCGGCACGTGGGACATCGGCGCCGAGAACCTCACCAACAAGAGCAGCACCCTCGAGGTCGTCGCGACCTACGAAAACGGCGAAACGATGACCACCAGCGCAGACGTCATTCTCGGCGAGGCGGAGGCTCTGCCGGTCGGGGTGGTGGATGATTTCGAAGGCTACGGCGACGATGCCGCCCTGCGAGGTGCCTACACCTTCAACAACACCACCTCCGATGACCTGAGCGTGGACACCGAGGCAGCCTCCGAGGGCACGAACGGTGCTCGGTTCAACTACGACTTCAGCGCCAAGGACTACCAAGGATTCGGTCGGGGATTCACTCCGACCCAGGACTGGTCGGACTTCGACCACCTCGAGGCGCACCTGATCCCCGACGGCTCGGACCAGAAGATCGTGATGCAGTTCTCTGCGGGCGGCGCGACGTTTGAGGCCTACCCCTCCTTGGCCGGCACCGATCCGCTGGATCTGAAGATTTCGTTCGCCGACTTCAAAGATAAGGCCGGCGATCGGCCCGCTCCCACCACGGAACAGCTCAAGCGCGTCACGCAGTTCTACGTCTATCTGAACAAGACCGAGAGCTACACCCAGCCCGGCAGCATCGGTCTGGACAACATTCGCGCCACCAGAGAATCGACCCCCGACGGTCCCACGGTGATCGATATCCCGGCAGCTCCGGTGTGGACGGACCCTTGCGGCCCGGACAACAACGGTGCGTTCTCGGGGTACTCGAACACCGATGAGTACAAGTGGAAGGTGAAGGACCGGTCCGATAAGAACGGCAAGGTCATCATCACCGTCCGCGCTCGCAAGGGCTACACGTTCCCCGGTGGCGTGCGCCCCCGGTGGGTCGAGAAGCAGGACAACACGCCTTGTGCGCCCAGCGAACCGGTGAACGTTGTCGACAAGGACGCCACGGAGACGACCAAGTCGTTGTTCGCCTACCTCGACGAGACTCAGGGCGAGAAGGTGCTCTTCGGAGCCCAGCACACCAACGACGTCGGTATCACGTTTAACAGCACCGGACCGGACAGCACGCAGTCCGACGTGGAAGGTGCTGTCGGCGACTACCCCGCGGTCTTCGGCTTCGACACGTTTGCCCTCGAGGGCAAGGTCAAGCCAGGCGTGGCGGGCAAGACCCTGATGGAGAACGTGCCGCCGTTTATCGAGGGCATCCAAACCGCGCATTCCTTGGGCGGTATCCCGCACCTAACCGGCCACATCAAGAACTTCGCCACGGGCAGCAACACGGCGAGCGATCCCACGGGCCGCACGGTCAGTCGCATCCTGCCGGGTGGTGACCTCAACGGTGAGTGGAACGAATATTTGGACGCGATTGCCGCAGTTGCCCAGGGCTCGACCGACGAGGCTGGCGACCCGATCCCGATCATTTTCCGACCGTTCCACGAAAACAACGGAACCTGGTTCTGGTGGGGCGCTTCAAACGCGACCACCGGCGAGTTCAAGGAGATCTACCGCTACACCGTGGAGTACCTGCGCGACACCAAGGACGTGCACAACCTGCTGTATTCGTTCGCTCCGAACGCCTTCTTCTCCGGCGATCAGGGTCGGTATCTCGACACCTACCCCGGTGACGAGTGGGTTGACATCTTCGGCTACGACGCCTACGAGAACAGCAACGATCCTGACAACTCCGACGACTTCATCGGCAAGGTTGTGACTGATCTGGCGATGGTCTCCAAGGTCGCGGAGGAGCACGACAAGATCGCTGCGTTCACCGAGTTCGGTCGTAACGGAGACCGCACGATCAAGCCCACCGGCAACAAGAGCTTGAACTTCTACACCGACCTCCTCGCGGGCATCAACGCTGACCCGGACGCTCGCAACATTGCGTTCATGGCGACCTGGGCCAACTGGAGCAAGGACCAGTTCTACGTTCCGTATGCCGCATACACCGATGCCGACGGCAACGAGGTGCCGGATCACGAAATGCTGGACGACTTCCAGGCGTACTACGACGATGACTACACCGCCTTCGCCGGGGATATCCCCGACGACGCGCTGGACCAGACAGGGTTGGACGTGACCACTGCTGCTTCGACGGTGCGCTTCGTCAGCCCGGCCGACGGACAGCGGGTCATCGATCCCGTCACTACGGTGAGGGTCAAGACCACCGCGAAGGTGCCCACGTCGGCGTCGTTCGTGCTGGTCGGCGATCCCGAAGAACACCCGCTGACCTTAGGCGCGGACGGGTACTGGAAGACCGACTGGGAGATTGGTGCCGACAACCTCAGCAACAAGAGCGTCGAGTTGGTGGTCACCGCGACCTACGAGGACGACGAAACGCTGACGGCGTCGTCGAACATCCTCTTGGGCGAGGCTCCGCTGCTGCCCAATGGGGTCGTCGATGACTTCGAAGGCTACGGCGACGACAACGCGCTGCAAGGTGCGTATTCGTTTAACAACACCACCGCCAGTGACCTGACCGTGGACACCGGGGTGGCCTCCGAAGGCACCAACGGAGCCCGCTTCTCGTACGACTTCAGCGACAAGGGCTACCAGGGCTTCGGGCGTCCGTTCGAGCCGGCGCAAGACTGGTCGGAATTCACGCATATGGAAGCACACCTGGTGCCGGACGGTTCGGATCAGCTCATGGTGATGCAGTTCTCCGCCGGTGGATCGACCTTCGAGGCCTACCCCTCGCTGGCCGGCACCGACCCGGTTGACCTGAAGATCCCGCTGAGCGACTTCAAGGACAAGAGCGGTGACCGTTTGTCGCCGACGCCTCAGCAGCTGAAGACGGTGACGCAGTTCTACGTGTACCTCAACAAGAGGGACTCGTACACCGAGCCCGGCAGCATCGGGCTCGACAACATCCGCGCCACCAAAGAGACCGTTCCGGACGGCCCGACCATGATCGACGTTCCCACGGCTCCCGTGTGGACCGACAAATGCGGCCCGAACGACAACGGCGCGTTCTCTGGGTATGCCGACACGGATGAGTACACGTGGAAGATCACGGACCACTCAACGTTGAACGGCAAGGTCGGTATCAGGGTCACTGCTGCCGAGGGCTACGCCTTCCCTGAAGGGGAGCGCACTCGCTGGACTCGCACTCAGGACAACGAGCGGTGCGCGGCGAGCATCACGGCCACGGTCACCCCGCAGACCGTCGATGGCGACACCGACGAACTGATCCCAGGGGCGCTGGTGCTGGTCAAGACGGGCATCAAATCGGCATACGTCTATGTCGGTGAGAAGACTGGCACCAAGGCGGGCGACTTGTCCGCGTTGGCACCGGGCAAGTATCTGATCATTGCAGCGACTGAGCCGGGTCACGCGTTCAACACGGTGCCCGAAGGGTGGAAGCCCAGCCCTTCGCGTGATGCGGACGGGCACGTCATCAAGGTGAGCCGGATCATCACCGTGGACGCAGTGGACCCTCCCAGTTAGTCCGCACACAGAAAGCGCCGCCCCTTTCTATGAACGGGCGGCGCTTTCTGTGCGCGGCGATGCTTAGTGAATGGAGTCGCTCACCAGTCGTGGACCGTCCCGTCGAGGAGGCGGTTGTAGGGCAGGTAGGCCCGCTCGTAGGGGAACTTCGCGGCGACGTCCTCGTGCAGTTCGACGCCAAGGCCCGGCTCGTCCCCGGGGTGCAGGTAGCCGTCTTCGAAGGTGAAGGTCTGCCAGAACACCTCGTTGGTGAATTCGCCGTGGCTCATGTACTCCTGGATCCCGAAGTTGTGGATTGCCAGATCGAGGTGCATGGCTGCAGCCATTCCTACGGGGGAGATGTCGGTGGGGCCGTGGATGCCGGACTTGATCTGATACATCGCGGCAAAGTCCATCAACTTCTTCATCGGTGTAATGCCCCCGGTGTGCGTCACCGCCGAGCGGACGTAGTCAATCAACTGCTCGGTGATCAGGGTTTGGTAGTCGTATGCGCTGTTAAAGACCTCCCCGATCGCCAGCGGCGTCGTCGTCTGAGAGCGCACTCGACGCAGCGCTTCCTGATTCTCGGCCGGGGTGCAGTCCTCCAGCCAGAAGAGGTCGTAGGGCTCTAGCGACGTGCCGAGCCGTGCCGCCTGATTCGGTGTCATCCGGTGGTGGCCGTCGTGCAGCAGTGTCAGCTCGGGCCCGAATTCATTGCGGACGGCCTCGAACACGGTGGGCAGATGCCGCAGGTATGCCGACGTGTCCCAGTCCTCTTCTTGCGGCTGGGCTTGGCGGCGGGCGGGCTCGTAGTCGTAGCGCTGGCCGTCGCCCGCCGAGGCGGCGACCCCGTAGACGGCTTTAAGGCCGGGGATGGCGGTCTGCACGCGGATGGCGGTGTAGCCGAGGTCTTGGTGCTCACGGATCGAGTCGAACAGCGACTCCAGATCGGTGCCGCTGGCGTGGCCATACGTCTTCAAACCCGTGCGTGAGGCACCGCCGAGGAGTTGATACACCGGCAGCCCGGTGACCTTGCCCTTGATGTCCCACAGCGCCATGTCGACGGCAGCGATGGCGGCCATCGTGACGGGCCCGCGACGCCAGTAGGCGCTGCGGTAGAGGAACTGCCAGGTGTCTTCGATCCGGTGCGGGTCGCGGCCCACGATCAGCGGGACGACGTGCTCGGTGAGGTAGGCAACGACCGCCAATTCGCGGCCGTTCAGGGTGGCGTCACCGAGACCGGTGACGCCGTCGTCGGTAGTGATCCTGAGGGTCACAAAGTTTCGGTCGGGGCTGGTGACGATGACGTCGGCGGAGTGAATCTTCACAGCGGGGCCTTTCGGGGGGCTACACGTTCGCTCAGGGAGGCGAGACGAAAAAAGGGGTTCTACAACTTGAAGACCTGTCGTGGGATCGCGTCGACGAGGTCGCCCATCACCGCCGTTGCGGTGTCGAGACTGATCCGGCCCTCGGCTACTAACCGAGCAAGGAAGCCTGCGTCGACCCGACGGGAGGTGTCGTGTCGAGCGGGGATGGATAGGAACGCGCGGGTGTCGTCGATGAAACCGCTGGTGCGGTAGAAGCCGGCGGTCTCGGTCACCGCCGACCTAAACCGGTTCATCGCATCGGGTGCGTCGAGGAACCACCAGGGCGCGCCGGCGTACACGCTGGGGTAGAAGCCCGCGAGCGGCGCGATCTCCCGCGAAAACGTGGTCTCGTCCACGGTGAACAGCACGAGGTGGAAACCGGGCTCGAGGCCATAAAGCTCGAGCAGCGGGCGCAGGTTGTCGGTGTATCCGGTGCCCAGCGGGATGTCGTGGCCCTTGTCAGCCCCGAACGCCCTGAAGGTGCCGGTGTGGTGGTTGCGCCGCACCCCGGGATGGACCGTCATCACCAGACCGTCGGCGACGCTCATCCGCGCCATCTGCATCAGCATGTGCCCGCAGAAGGCGTGGGTGCCAGCGGTGTCGAGGTCGCCCGCTAGCGCAGCGTCGAAAAGATCCTGTGCGGCGTGGGCATCGAGGTCGACGGTGTAGGGACTGACCACTCCATGGTCAGCCGACGTCGCTCCGTGGTCGATGAAGTGGGCGCGCCGTGCCTCTAGTGCACGCAGGTAGCCGGCAAACGTGGTCGGTTCACCCGTGTGCGCCAGCAGCGCGCCGACCCGATCTGCAAAGGCAGGGCCTTCGGTGTCGAGGTAGTTATCGGGTCGAAACGTCGGCAACACCCGAGGTGCGAACGTGGGGTCATCGGCCAGTGCCCGATGCGCGCTGAGGTCGTCCAGCACGTCGTCCGTGGTGGCGAGTATGGCGATACCGAAGTCGTCGAAGATCGTGCGTGGACGCATACGGGGCTGGCTCAAGACCGTTTCGATCTGGTCGAAGGTGGCGTCAGCGGTGCCCGACGTCAGCTCGTCGTGCAGCCCGAAGACGGTGGACAGCGTCTCAGAGAGCCAATAACCGCTGGCGGTGCCGGCGAAGATGCGCCAGTGGTCGCACAGCGAACGCCAGATGGCACGAGGATCGCCGGGGTGGTCGGGGTTTTGCCCGAGATCCTCGAAGCGGACACCGGCGGCATGAAGGAGCCGGGTGACGTAATGGTCTTTGATGACCAGCAGGGCAGCGGGGTCCTGGAACGGTTGATTGGCTTCGATCATCTCGACCGGCACGTGACCGTGCGGGGAAACGATGGGTGCCTGCGCAACGCCAGCGTGCAACTCGCGGGCGATCGATCGGGTGGAGGGGTCGACCGGAAATAACCGGTCGGGGTCACGCGCAACGCTCGATGTCACGGGACCACCCCACCGTGATTCGCCGGTCTTGTCAACCGGTTGCCAAATGGGATCTGGCGCTATCTCGAGATCAACGCTGATGGCGTCCCGGTCGACCCGCGAATGATCAGCTCAGCCGAGAGCGGGTCGTGGGTGGGTGGAGGGGTCGTGCCGATGTCCATGTGGGCCAGGAGGGTTTGCACGGCTAACTCTCCGGCCAACTCCAACGGGACTCGAACGGTGGTGAGCGCCGGAGTGATGAGTTCGCTGCCAAAAATGTCGTCGAAGCCGGCGACGCTGAAGGTGCCCGGGACGGTTGCCCCGGCGTCAACGGCTGCCTGCATAAAACCCATGGCCATGAGGTCGTTGTAGGCCACCACCGCAGTTGCCTCCGACGCTGCAGCTTGTTCGTATGCCGACCTGCCACCGTCGATGGTCGGTGCTGCGGGGTTGATCTCGACAACTGACATCTCATGCCGCTCGGCGGCTTCGGTCAGAGCGTCCCATCGGCGCGCGCTCATCCAGGATGTCGCGGGGCCGGAAAGGTAGCAGATCGAGCGGTGCCCCACGTCGTGCAGATGGGTCACGAGTTGGTCCACGCCGCCCGACACGTCGGGAAGGACGCGGGGCAAGGGCGGAACGTCGCGGTTGATCAAGACCACTGCCGTGCGCTGCGCCAGGGCTGCGATGCTCTCTGCGTCCATCCGGGTGGTCGCGAGGACGAGCCCGTCCACCGAAGGGATCAGCCGCTCGATGGCTCCGGCCTCAACGGTGCTCGACTCTTGGGACTCGGCGATGATCAAGGTGTAGTCCGCAGCCGCAGCAGCCTTCTCGGCACCTCGGACGATCCCGAAGATCATCGGGTTGGTGATGTCGGCGACGATCAGGGCGATGGTGCGGGTGCGTCCGGTGGGCAACGCGCGGGCCATCGGGTTGGTTCGAAAGCCCAGTTCGGCGGCGGCAGTGCGGACACGTGATTCCGTCTTGGCGTTGATGCGCCCTGGGACATTAAGGGCCCTCGACACGGTCGACGGGCTGACGCCGGCCAACCGGGCTACGTCGTAGATCGTGGGGGCCGTGTGCGGCCACCGCTTCCGTGAAGATTCTTGATCGTCACCGGAAGCCTCGTTGTCGTCGGGCACTATCTTTGCTCCTGTCGTGGCTCACAACCTGCCTGAGATCACCGCTCGCAGCCAATATCGAAAGAGATATCGACTCCGCGCGGGGCTTTTGTTAGCCTCTCGTATAAAGTACTTCTACCTCGTGAAACGTGCTGATCCTTCAGTGCCGACGCTGGGCAGACCCCGAAGTCCCACGACGACGTAGGAGCCAAGGAACACGATGAGCCAGTTGATCCCGGCGGTGCCCGTAGGTCGCGGTCAGGTGATCGATGCTATCCGAGGCGGCAACCAAACCAGCCGCGTTGACTTGGTCAAACTCCTTGCCTCCAATCCGGCCACCATCTCCACTATCGTGCGTGAGCTCATCGTGGACGGCCTCGTCGCAGAGACTGGCCGAGCGCCCTCGACCGGTGGCAAACCGAGAGTCTTGCTATCGCTGGTGCCCGAATCGCGGTATGCGGTCGGGGTGAGCCTGGATCAATCCGGCATCAGTTACGTGGTCGCGAATCTCGACGGTGCCATCATCGGCCGACTGCGGCGACCCGGGGCAGGGGACGCCAGACCGGCGGACGTGGTGGAGCGCATCGGCATGGAGCTGATGAGTCTGGTGCATCGCGTCGGCGTCGATCCCGGCAAGTTATTGGGGGTCGGTGTGGTCTCTCCGGGGCCGATCACGGGGGCGCAAGGAATGGCGCTGACCCCTCCGGCGATGCAGGCGTGGCGGGATTACCCGCTGGCGGACGCGCTGCAAGATGCCACCGGTCTGCGGGTCCTAGTGGAAAACGACGCCTCGGCGGCTGCGGTCGGGGAGTACTGGGCAGGGCCGGCCGCGGCTAGTCGGTGTTTCGCGGCGTTGTATATGGGGACAGGCATCGGGTCCGGTCTCGTCATCGACGGCCGCCTGCACCGAGGCGTCAGTGGCAACACAGGGGAGATCGGGCACAACTGCGTCGACCTGTCAGGGCCGCCCTGTTGGTGCGGCGCCCAAGGCTGTTTGGAAGTCGTGGCTGGTCCACGGGCGGTCGTCGCCGCTGCGGTGGCGAGGGGCCTGACGGTGCCAGGAGTCAGCGTCTTCGACGACTTTGCCGCGGTTGCGCGACTGGCTATGAAAGGTGATCCGGTGGCGAGTGAACTCTTAGCCCAGTCGGCGAGCAGCGTCGCAGTGGCTATCCAATCCTTGTGCAACATTATGGACCCTGACCTCATCGTGCTGACCGGTCCGGCGTTCACCACGGCCGGTTCGATCTATCTGCCCATCATCCAAGAACGACTCGACACCACATGTATGGCGCGGGACTGCCACCACATCGAGGTCTCGCTATCCCTCAACGCCGCCGAGGCTGCCTCGATCGGCGGTGCCGCGCTCGTCCTCCAGAGCGAACTTGTGTTTCGCCCCGCCTCGACACCCGAAGTGGTGCCGTCCAATGGGGCGCTGAATCGCGTCTGAGCCGCCCTCCGATGCGTTCAGCCCCCTACCGATGCGAATGAGGAGTTGCTCGAATGAGTAGTCCCAAGCCCAGCGCCGAGTCATCGACCTGGCGACATAGTGGTGACCACCTCCAATGGTTGCGAGAGCAGTCGGCTTTGCAGTTGCGCTTTGGACGCACCTTTCCCCACCCGACGGGCGGCGCGGCATACCTCGATGACCGGGGCGAGCCGGACCTGTCGCAACCGGTGCACACCTGGGTGACGGCGCGGATGCTGCACGTCTACAGCCTGGGCACGTTGGCGGGAATCCCCGGATGCGCCCCCCTAGCCCAACAAGCGCTGGACGGTTTGACCGGGCCGCAGGCGGATCCTGAAAACGGCGGCTGGGTCAACTCTCGCGGCCCGGGCGATGAGCTCGATGACTCCAAGACGGCATACACCCACGCCTTCGTGGTGTTCGCCTCGGCGAGCGCCGCTGAGGCTGGACTGCCCGGCGCGCAGGCGCTTCTTGCCGACGCGCTCGCCACGTTGGATCAGCACTTCTGGGAGCCCGATCATGCGATGCACCGTGACTCCTCCACTGCAGACTGGTCGACGTTCAGCGACTATCGCGGCGTCAACGCCAACATGCACTCGGTGGAGGCTTTGCTGAGCGCCGCCGACGCCACCAGGGACCCTCGGTGGCGCGACCGGGCCGGTGAGATCACGACGAACGTCTTGGGGTGGGCACGCGCACGGGACTGGCGTATCCCCGAGCACTTCGACCCGTCGTGGTCGCCGCTGCCCGAGCATCACCGGGATCAGCCCGACCATCCGTTCGAACCGTTCGGGGCGACCGTGGGCCACGGCTTGGAGTGGGCGCGGCTCGCCGTACAGGTCGCGGCCTCGACCGAAGCCGACCCCGCCGGCCAGCTCATCGAGGGTGCCGTTGCGTTGTTCGACCGGGCCAGGATCGACGGCTGGGCCGTGGACGGCAAGGACGGCTTCGTCTACACCACCGACTGGGCTGGGGAGCCGGTCGTGCGCCGTCGCATGCATTGGGTGCTCTGCGAGGCCATCGCGGCTGCGGCGGCCTTGGGCCAAACCACCGGCCAAGCGCAGTACGAGCACTGGTATCAGGCCTGGTGGGACCACGCCGCGACGCTCTATATCGCTGATAACGGGTCGTGGCAGCACGAGTTTGACGAAGGCAACAAACCTTCTAGCGCCGTGTGGCCCGGTCGGCCCGACCTCTACCACTCGTTCCACACCACCGTCCTGCCCCGCCTTCCGCTGGCCCCGATGGCGGCCACGGCTATCAAGCACGGCTTGTTGCGCTAGCCGAACCCACGCACCTTGAAACTCGACTGCTAGGAGTTCACATGAGCGATCAGCAAACGACCGCAACTCAGGGCTGGGATGAGCCTGTATGCGGGATGACCTGGGGATTCACCGGAGTTCGCGGCACCTGGACGACACCCGCAGCCGTTGCCTCCATGGAGGCGATGGGCGAGCTCAACGTCAACTGGGTGACCTTGGCCTACGCCGCCGTGCAACCCACCGCCCAGTCCATCGAGGTCCCGTTCCGCGAAGCGCCTTCGCTGACCGACGACGAGGTGCGCTTCGCGGTCCGGAAGGCGCAAGCCCAAGGGTTCAAGGTTTGTCTGAAGCCCATGGTCAACGTCGGGGACGGCACCTGGCGGGCCTACATCGGGTTCTTCGACTGGGACGTGCCAGGCGAACCAACCTGGACCCAGTGGTTTGCGTCCTACCGCGAATACATCGTCCATCAGGCGCGCCTCGCTCACTTTCTGGATGTCGACCTGTTTTGCATCGGGTGCGAGATGGTGCGGGCCGACCCGCAGGAGGCGTTGTGGAGGGAGCTCATTGCGCAGGTGCGCGCCGTCTTCGACGGCCTCATCACCTACAACTGCGACAAATATCAGGAAGACCACATCACCTGGTGGGACGCCGTGGACGTCATCTCGGCCAGCGGCTACTACCCGTCGGGTCAGTGGGAAACCCAGCTGGACCGCATCGAGGCCGTGATGGCCGAGCATCAAAAGCCGTTTTGCTTCTTGGAGGCCGGGTGTCCGAGTCGCGTTGGGGCCCAGCGGTCCCCGAACGACTGGGCGCTCGTCGGCGCGCCGAACGAGCAGGTCCAGGCCGACTACCTCGACGAGATGCTCACGGCTGCGGCAGGTCGGTCATGGGTGGGCGGTTTCATGCTCTGGGACTGGCCCTCTGAGCTCTACGACGCCGCAACCGCGCCCACCAACGACGACTACTGCATCTACGGCAAACAGGCCAGCGCCGTCGTGGCGCGGCACTATGCACACACCCTCGCCTAGGAACCTGAACCCCACCGTTTAAGCACCCAACCCTTACCAAGGAGACGTTGTGACCCGTCAACCCACGCCAGAAGATCAGTTTTCGTTCGGTTTGTGGACCGTGGGTTGGCTCGGCGCCGACCCCTTCGGCTCGGCCACCCGGCCGGCGCTGGAGCCGTGGGAGTACACCGACAAACTCGCCGAGCTCGGAGCGTGGGGAGTGACGTTCCACGACAACGATCTGTTCGAGTTCGACGCCAGCGAGGCGACCAAGGATCAGCGAGCGGCCCAACTCAAAGACGCCACGGACCGAGCGGGCCTGGTGATCGAGATGGTCACGACCAATACCTTCACGCACCCGGTGTTCAAAGACGGTGGTTTGACCTCCAACGATCGGGGTGTGCGCCGGTTCGGGTTGCGCAAGGTGCTTCGTGCGGTCGATCTGGCCGCGTCGATGGGGGCGACGACCTTCGTGATGTGGGGCGGTCGGGAGGGCAGCGAATACGACGGCTCCAAGGACATCTTCGCCGCGATGGAGCGCTACAAAGAGGGCCTCGACACCGTTGCCGGGTACATCAAGTCCCAGGGCTACGACCTCAAGATCGCGCTGGAGCCCAAGCCCAACGAGCCTCGTGGCGACATCTTTTTGCCCACCGCAGGTCACGCGCTGGCGCTGATCGCCGAGCTCGATCACGGAGACATCGTCGGCCTCAATCCCGAGACCGGCCACGAGCAAATGGCCAACCTGAACTATCCGCACGCGCTCGGCCAAGCCTTGTGGAGCAACAAGCTGTTTCACATCGATCTCAACGGCCAACGCGGCCTGAAGTACGACCAAGACCTCGTCTTCGGCCACGGCGACCTGACGTCGGCGTTCTTCACCGTTGACCTGCTGGAGAACGGATTCCCCGGCTACCCCGACGGGCCGCGCTACACCGGGCCGCGACACTTCGACTACAAGCCGTCCCGCACCGAGCACATGGACGGAGTCTGGGCCTCTGCGGCGGCCTGCATGTCGACATACCTGCTCCTCGCCGAAAAGGCGGCCGCGTTCCGGGCCGATCCAAAGGTGGCGGAGGCAATGGCCTACTCCGGGGTCTTCGATCTAGCGCAGCCCACCTTGGCTGAGGGCGAAAGCGTGGCCGACCTGCTGGCCGGCGATGAGGCATTTGACCTCGACCAGGCCGCGGAGCGCGACTACGGATTCGTCCGGCTGAATCAGCTGGCGCTGGAGCATCTTGTTGGCTGAGGTGTGCCATTTCCTTGTCGCGCAGTCGCTGTCATCGCAGTGTCGGTGATTAATGCGACTCTCTGTAGATGACGGTCCCGACGATCACTGACGCCGCTCGGCGCCGGGCACTCGGTGCGCGGCACCTTTTGGCACCGAGCGGTCGCACCGATGACGTGGTGGCGATCGCCCGGTCGTTGGTGGCTCTGCATTCCAGCGACCCGGTGACGGTCTATTTGAGCGTGCTGGCTCGGATGCGCAATCCCGACCTTGAGGCAGTGACGACCGCCTTGTATGCCGACCGCTCGCTGATACGCCATCACGCCATGCGCACCACGCTGTGGGTCGCCCCGCCGGAGACCACAGCGCTGATGCACCGCGCCTGCACCCTCAAAATTGCCGAGGTGCAGCGACGCCGGACCGAGAAGTTCTTGGCCGACTCGGGACTGCCCGCGCGATCGGCACCCTCATCCCGGAGTTGACTCGCCCCCTCGCGATGGCCGAGAACAAGGTCTACGGAGGCGTGCAAAGTGCCCACTCACGTGTGCTCACCGGCCTGGGATACGACGGCGTCGCGGTGCGCACCCGCCCCGGCGGCACGTGGATCAACGCCCAGTACGCCTGGGCGAAGATGGCTGATTGGGCACCCGATCTGCATACCTCGATGCATAAAGGCACAGTCGAGCAGGCTCAGGCCGAGTTGGCGGACCTGTGGTTGACCCAGTTTGGCCCGGGAACCGAGCGCGACCTGTCGTGGTGGATGGGCTGGACGCTCGGCGACACCCGCGCCGCGTTGGCCGCCTGCCGTACGCAACCGGTGCTCACGAGCGTGGGTCCTGCGTGGATTTCGCGAGACGACGAGGTGTCGATGATCGACGAGATGGACGTCACCGAAGAGCGCTGGGCGCGTTGCTGCCGGGCTTGGACCCGACAATGATGGGGTGGAAGGACCGCGACTTCTGTACCCCTCCGGGCCGAGAGGCGGCCTGGGACAAGAACGGCAACGCCGGGCCCACCGTCTGGGTCGACGGGGAGGTTGTCGGCGCATGTGGCCAAACCAAGGACGCTAGGTTCGAGGGTGGTCGCTACGTCAGGCATCGGTGATTGTCGATATCGGCGTGTCCTTACGGCGTACACAGCGCGTAAGGTCTATGTGCATGACCGCCACCGACACCCAGGATGGGTTGGACGCGAGATCCCCCGCGATCTCGGTGGCGTTGATGAACGACTACGAAGTGGTCGTGCGCGGTCTGGCGCAGATGTTGGACCCTTATGACGACCGAGTCCGGGTCGTCGAGTTGGACGTCAACCTCACCCCCGCTAGCCAGGTCGACATCACGATGTACGACACTTTTGCGGTCCCGCAGGCCGGCCACGGGGCGATCCCCGAGTTGGTCACCAACTCGCTGGCCGGCCGGGTTGTGGTTTATGCCTGGGAGATCGATGCCGACCTCGTCCGCGCGGGGCTTGCGGCCGGAGTGGCCGGGTACCTACCGAAAACACTGAGCGCAGATGAGTTGGTGAACGCCTTGGAGCGAGTGCACGCAGGGGAGCGGGTCATTCACGAGACGATCTCGGCCGAGCCCCCGCCCGAAAACGCGGTGGACCACGAGAGTGCGGGGCATGCTTGGCCAGGTCGAGATTTTGGTCTCACCCACCGGGAGTCCGAGATGTTGGCCTTGATTACTCAGGGATTGAGCAACCAGGACATCGCAACTCGCTGCTACCTGAGCATGAACACTGTCAAGAGTTACATTCGAGGGACGTATCGCAAGATCGACGTCGACACCCGAGCGAGGGCCGTCATCTGGGGCATGAATCACGGCATGGCGTTGGACCAAATCCGCGTCACCCGTCCCCAAACCCAGCACGCGCGGGGCCCGGCTGCCGGCTCGTAGCGGTTGCGTCCTACCCCGATGGCCCTTTAAATAAATTCTAGGGATCTGCAGGACCCTGAGGTGTCCGGGTTGGGGACGGGTGATGTGTCACCAGAAGACGATCCGGGCACCCCGTCGGGGGATCGCCCCACCCGCAGGCTGGGAACACCACCGGCCCCCGTACCGTTGAGCACGTGCACCGCCTTCGCGATGTGTGTCTTCGAAAGGGCCTGCCTGTATGCGCCTCCGTGCCGCACAGATCGTCGGCGCGACTTCGCTCGGTGTGCTCTTGGCGGCGGGAACGGTGGTCGCCCCCTCCGCCAGCCTCCCGGCATACGCCCAGAGCAGTCCCGAAACGTCCTCGGTGCCGGTCGGCGCTGAGCCCGATGGCACTGCAGTGGAGTTGGATGTCGACATCTATCGCCCGGACGACGCCAGCCCGCAGCCAGCGGTGGTCCTGGGCCACGGGTTCGGCGGAAGCAAGGGCGACCTGGAGAGTCAGGCGCAAACGCTGGCCGAGGCGGGGTATGTCGTCGTGGCCTACTCCGCGCGAGGGTTCGGGGAGTCCGGTGGCAACGTCCACCTCAATGATCCTGAGTTTGAGATCGCCGACGCCGAGGCGCTGCTTGACCTCCTGGCCGACGACGACGGTGTGCAACAAGACGGCGACGGTGACCCGCGCGTCGCATTCGTCGGAGGAAGTTATGGCGGGGCGATGGCGTTGATGACCGCCGGTGCCGACGAGCGGGTCGACTCGGTGATCGCTCAGATCACCTGGAACGACTTGGCAGACGCGTTTTATCCGCAGTCGGCGATGAGTGTCGATCAACCGGGGCCGTTCAAGAAGTTGTGGGCTTCGACGTTCTTCACCTCCGTGGTCGGCTCGGGCTTAGCCCAGAGCTTTGATGACGGCGGTGAGGGCACGGCGTCGGGCGACGCTACCGCGCCACGCGACATTGCCGCTCCCGCCGATATCGCCGCGCTGAACGGGCCCGCGCTGTGTGGCCGGTTCGACCCCGAGTTGTGCACCCAGTTCGTCGGGGCGATGGAAAGTGGCGACACCGACGAAGCCCTGATCGAGCAGTTGCGCGCGCACAGTCCGAAGCCGGTCCTAGATCAGATCGAAGCACCGGTCTACCTCGTCCAGGGAATGTCCGACAGCCTGTTCGGGCTGGACCAAGCCGACGCCAACGCCTCGGCCTTGCTCGATGCCGGCACCCCGGTCGCGGTGAACTGGTTCAACGGTGGCCACGACGGCGCTAGTGCTGCCCCGCCCGCAGCCGCCGGGGCAGACGGCGGCCCACCCGGCAACGACGGCGCCACCCCTGGCGATGAGCCCGTCGATGTCGACAAAGAGCAGAACGACAACGCGCTGACCTGGCTGGACGGCACCTTGCGCGCCGACGAGCCGGTCACCCAGGACACCCTCCCGCTGCCCGCGTTCAGCTACGTTGCCCCGCCGCCCACCAGCGGTGCGAGCGCTCAGGCGTACTCCGATGCGGCATACCCCGGGTTGGTCGGTGCCCGTGGCGGCGCCGATGTCGCCACGTTGCCGCTGACAACGACCGGCCCCCCGGCGCTGATCAGCCCCCCCGGTGCGGTGCCCGAATCGCTGACGACCTTACCCGGTCTCGGCGGTCTGCTTGGCGCGCTGCCGACCTACGCCCTCGCTGCCCTGCCGGGGCAAAGCGTCGCTTTCGACACCGAGCCGCTGAGTGAGTCGATGCTGGTCGCGGGCACCCCGCAGGTCAGCCTTGACGTGACTTCCAGTGCCGACCTTTCCTCGTTGTTCGTGTCGCTGTGGGAGGTGCAACCCGGGGGCGCGGTGCTGCCGCGCCGTCTGGTCGCTCCGGTGCAGGTCAGCCTCACGCCGGGTCAGGCTCAACGGGTGGACGTTGCCCTGCCCGGTGGGACGTGGCAGCTGCCGAACGGTTCGACCTGGCGGGTGCTGGTGACCGCGACTGACGGGTCGTTCCGGGTAGCCCCTGACCTGCGGGTCGATCAGATTTCGCTGGCCTCGCCGAACTTGACCGTGCCGGTCGTGGAAGGCACCGCCGTGGCGCCGGGCAGTCGCTGGGACGCCGAGACCGTCGGGGTGGCGATCGCGCTGGCCGTGCTGTTGCTGCTGATCGGCATCGTGGCGGTGCGCGCTCGCACTCGGCCGCACCCGCAGGTGGACGAGTTCCTCGACGTGCCGCTGGTGGTGACCTCTTTGAAGAAGGCGTATGCCGACGGGCACCTCGCGGTCGACGACGTCTCGTGGCGTGCCGAACGCGGCCAAGTCGTTGGGCTGCTCGGCCCCAACGGCGCGGGTAAAACGACCACGCTTCGCATGGTGATGGGGCTCATCAGGCAGGACTCGGGCACCGTGCACGTGCTCGGGCAGCCGGTCTATGCCGGGGCTCCCGTGCTCCAGCGCGTCGGTGCCTTGGTCGAGGGGCCGGGTTTCTTGCCGCACTTGTCGGGCCTGGACAACCTCAAGGCCTATTGGGCGGCCACAGGTCGGCCCGCCGAGGAAGCTCTCTTTGACGAAGCGCTCGACATCGCGGCCCTCGGGGATGCGGTGAAGCGTCCGGTGAAGTCCTACAGCCAAGGCATGCGCCAACGCCTAGGCATCGCCCAAGCCATGCTCGGCATGCCAGAAGTGCTGATTTTGGATGAGCCCACCAACGGTCTCGACCCGCCGCAGATCGCGGCCATGCGGCCAATGCTGACCAAGTACGCCCAAGGAGGCCGTACCGTGGTCGTGTCCAGCCACCTGCTCGCCGAGGTTGAGATGACCTGCTCGCACGTCGTGGTTATGCACGCTGGAAGGGTGCTGGCCGCCGGGTCGGTGTCGGAGATCGGCGTCGAAGAGGGCCGCAACCTGGAGTCGGTGTTCCTGTCGACGATTGCCGGCGCGAACGATGGGGCAGCGTTGAACGCAGTGAGGCCGCGATGAGCTCGACGTTGACGGTGGCCGTCGAGGCCCGGCGGCAGTTCACCCGGCTGCGGACCAAGTGGACCTTCGGGATTCTGTTTGCGCTGCCGCTGATCGTGGTCGGTGCCTACTCCTTGGGTGATGGCGGCGACGGGGGGCAGCGCTTCTCGGACTTGGCGACCGTCGGGTCGGCCAACTTCACGGTGTTCATGCTCTTCGTGACCGCGCCGTTGTTGCTGCTGATCGTGGCCACGCTGTTTGTGGGCGACTCGGTGGCCTCGGAGGCCTCGTGGTCGTCGCTGCGCTATCTGCTGACGGCACCGGTGCCGCGGGTGCGTTTGCTCACCAGCAAGTTGCTGGTTGGGCTGGGTTCCACGCTGTTGGCCACGGTGGCGCTGCTGGGTTGGGTCCTGCTGGTCGGCGGAGTTTTCTACGGGTGGCAGTCCCTGACACTGCCGGTCGGTGGCGGGCTCGACTGGCCCACGGTGCTGATCCGCCTCGCTGTGGCCTCGGCATACATCTTGATTGCCTTGTTGCCGTTTGCGGCCATCGCGTTTTGGGTGGGCGTGCGCAGTGACGCGCCGCTGGCCGCCGTGGGGTTTGCCGTGCTGGCCTCGATCGTGTCGTCGATCTTGGACGCCCTCGACGCGCTGGGCGACTATCGGCACGCGCTGCCCAACCACTATGCGTTCGAATGGGTGGCCCTGTTCGGCCCCGACGCTGACTACTGGGCTCTGCTGCCGGGGGTGTTGTGGGCTTCACTGTGGGCGACGGTGTTTTTTGGGCTTGCCTATCGGCATTTCGCTCGCAAAGACGTGCTCAGTTAGCGGGGCATTCAAACAGGCACGACGGGTGGCTCACCTGGCGTTTCGCCCCACAGTGGGCCCCTTTGCCTGTTTGAGTGCCCGGTGCTCGCTATTGCACTGCGGAGGTCAGGCGCATGACGTTGTCGAGATACGGCTGACTCCACGGCCGCCCTTGCCACTCTTGACGCGTCAACTCGGTGCTCATCTCGCGATAGACGTCCTCGATCGCTCGGATGCCGCTGATGGCTTCCTCGCCGTGCAAAATCAGCGAGATCTCGTAGTTCAGCCCGAAGGAGCGCATGTCCATGTTGCTCGAGCCGATCATCATCACGTCGTCATCGATGCTGAAATGCTTGGCATGCAGCACGAGCGGGGAGGGGTAGAGATAGATCTTCACCCCGGCCTCGAGCAGTTTGCGGTGATTGTGCAGGTCGGGTCGGCAGCCGAATCCCCTGATGGGTTGCAACGGCAACATCGGACGCCACGGTATGCCGGCCGCGTCGAGTTGTTCCTTGAGTTCGCCGTAGATCGGGAGCCCCCGCGTGCCCAAGTGGTCAAAGAGCACCTTGACCGACACCCTGCGTTGGACGGCCCGGGCCAGGGCCTCGAAGAGCGGAGCGGTCTGGGCGTCCCAGGCCATGATGTAGAACTCGACGTGCACCCACCGCTGCGCCCGATCGACCTCGTTGGCCATGGCCTTGACGGCACCCGGCAGCGTGGGATGGGACGTGATGCCGTCGGCACCGACCGCAGGGAAGCCACTGAGTTCTTGGCTCAGGTGCACCGCGGAGGCGAGGTATGCCGGACTGTCCGCAGGCAGTTGCAGCTCAGGTTGTTGCGCGGCGACTTTGCGGATTTCTTCCGCGGCTCGAGCCTGTCGTTCGTCGCGGAGCCTTCCGAGGGTGGTCCGGCCCAAGAAGAGCCAAACGATGAAGCCGATCGTCGGGTTCAACAGGATGACCAGCGCCCAGGCCATTCCTGAGGATGGGCGCCGGTTCTCGGGGAAGACCCCGAGGGCGGCGAAGCGCAGGGCAGCGTGAGCGACGAAGATGAGCAGCCCGATGATGAAGGGCCACGTCAACCACGACCAATCGACGCCATCGTTCGAGGCGATCGTGGTTGTCGCTGCGTCAAGCAAGCGCAAAGGGGCGTCCATGCAGGCAGTCTGCCGCACGGCCTAGACCTGCAGAGGCAGCCTCGTCGCGATGGATCTCCCTCGTCGCGGTGGAGCTGCTTACGCACCGTCGGGCTGGCGAGCCTCCGGCGAGGTGTCGTTCGTGTCGTCGAGGGGAGGCACCAGAGAAAGGTGCGTGCGCAACTGCGGCACCAACTCTTCGAGCAACTCGTCGAGGTCTCGAGGCGTGGGCACCGGATAGAAACCGGCGGCGTCGGGCGCTCGAAAGTATAGCCCCGCCGACCGTTCGACACCGTCCACCTCGTGGCGCCACGGGAGGTAGATGATCTGGACCTGTTGCCCGTCGACGTCGATGTCTGCGGTCTCCGGCGACTCGTGCCGAGGGGGGAATGACAAAATCTTCGCCCCTGGTGGCTCGCTGGCATCGGTGACGTCCCCGGCGTGCTGATCGTTGTTCATGCGGCCTCCGCCCGTATCGTCTCTCTACTTTTTCATACTCCCAGGTCACCCGCGCAGTGGGTATGCCGAGGCGGGCTTGGGGGGCGACCCTCCGTCCCGCCGCCACTCCCGTGCCTGTGACGTGTCCATCGCCTCGACCTCCGTCCCGCCGCCACGCCCACTGAAATCGGCTGTGGGGTTCACGTGAACCCGGTGGCCGCTTGGGACGGGCGTGTCGTCGGCACATCCGGTGACCCTGTGGACAACTTCAGCGCGCATCACCCGACATTGGCACAGTCACCACATGCAATCGGACGTATGCGGATCGGTGCCGTTCCTGCGCCAACAAGGCCTCGCGGCCGGGATGACGAAACACCACCTCGACGGGTCGGCATACCACCGGCTGTTTGGGTGCGTCCGCGTGCCGGTTGAGATGCCGCTGACGCCGGAGCTTCTGGCGACTGCGGCCATGCTGGTGGTGTCGGATGGAGTGATCAGCCACCAATCCGCCGCCCGATTGCATGGCGCCGTGGTCCCCGACGAACCGCGGACTCACGTCACCGTCGGACACGCGCGCGATCGCCGCCGCCGTGAGGGTCTGCGGGTCCATGTGAGCGGCGATCTGCACACCGTCACCCGAGGGTTCTTGCCGGTGACGAGCCCTGCCCAAACTTTCTGCGACCTCGCCGACGAACTGAATCTCGTCGACCTCGTCGTGTGTGGCGACTCACTCATCCAGCGCGGGTGCCTCAGCATCGATGCCGCTCTCGAAGTTTCCCGCACGAAGTCGACCGGCGCGGTGACCCTGGCCCAGCGAGCGGCTGACCTGCTGCGGCCCGGTGTTGAATCGCCGATGGAATCGCGAACACGACTGATGATGGTGCTCGCAGGGCTGCCGGAGCCGGTGGTGAATATGACGGTCCACGGCGACAACCGGGCTGTTGTCTATCGGCTGGACCTCAGCTATCCGGAGCTGCGTCTGGGCGTCGAATATGACGGACGCCAGCACGCCGAAGACGCGCGGCAGTGGGGCCACGACCTGACTCGGCGTGAGTGGTTTGACGGCCGGGGGTGGCGACTGCTGGTGCTGCGAGCGACCGACGTCTACGACACCCCTTGGGAGACTGCGCGTCGGATCGCTGCCGTCATGGCCACTCGAGGCTACGAGAAGCCGCTGCCTTTGCGGCCACCTGCTGGGTTTGCGCTGCACTTCCCGGGGAGTCCCTGGAAGGTTGCGCGCGCATCGTGAATTCGTCCTGACGACTCACCCGTCGGAATCGGCCCACGGGTTCACGTGAACCCGTGGGCCGCTTTTGGCGGGCGTGTCGCCGGCACAAAGCCCCCTGGGTGACGCTCGGGATTGCCGAGCTGGGTGACGCTCGGGATTGCCGCCGTGCGAAGAGATCGGGCACGCTGAGGGAGTGGGCAGACTTCAAGACACGCTTGACCGGCACGTCAACGACGGCTCGGCACCGGGGGTGGACGCCGCCCTGGGGCATGCCGACGGCCGGCTCGAGGTGGCCGCCGCCGGTGACCTAGCGCTGGACTCGATCGTGCGTATCCAATCGATGACCAAAGCCGTGACCTCCGTGGCTACGTTGCGACTCGTCGAGCAGGGGCGGCTCAACCTCAACGACCCTGTGTGCCGGTGGCTGCCCGAGCTCGCCGATCGGCAGGTCCTACGCACCCCGACGGCCGACCTCGACGACACCGTCGCCGCCAAGACCCCCATCACCGTCGAGCATCTGCTGACCAACACGTCCGGATACGGCATGGCCCTCGAGCCCTCGCCGCTGCAAGACGCCATGCGCGACAACAAGACTGAAGCCGGAGCTGCGCCGGTCGCACTCGGGGCCGACGAATGGGTGGCCGCACTCGCCGACCTGCCGTTGGCCTTCGAGCCGGGCACCGGGTGGCGCTATCACCACAGCTTCGGGCTCCTCGGTGTGCTGCTGTCCCGCCTGGTCGGTCGGCCGCTGGGGGAGCACCTACGGGCCGATGTCTTCGGTCCCCTACACATGCCCGACACCGGGTATGTGGTCCGGCGGGCCAATGCGCGCAGGCTCGTGGCGGCATACCGGCGTCGTGAAGATGGCACCTTCGAGCAGGTCGATCCCGCCGGAAAGGGGTTCTACCTCGAGCCCAGTCACCTCGAAACGTCGCATGCCGAGTTGGTGTCGACCCTCGGTGACTACTGCGTCTTCGCAAGCATGCTGGCCAGCGGCGGCATCCACAAGGGAGGGCAGTTCGTCGACCCGAGGTTGCTCGCACGGATGACCAGCGACCAGGTGCCCGAGGCCGCTAAAACCCCCGAAAGTTTCTTTCCCGGATTCTGGGAAGGCAACGGCTGGGGGTATGGCGTCGCAATCGAGACCGCAGGGGCGCACACCGGTCGTTATGGCTGGTCAGGCGGCTTGGGCACCGACTTCTTCGTCGGTCCTGGCGGGTCATTCGGAGTGGTGCTGACTCAGGTCGAGATGGACGGCCCGCTCTTCACACTGTTCGGCGACGTGGTGGCTCTTCAGCAGTAGATCGGCGTCGTGCCCGCAGGCTTCTGCTGACCAGCGTGGCGGCATACACGATGGCGATGGCCACGAAGGCGGTCAAGGCCAAACCCGAGCCAGCGGCAGCGGCGAGCCCGGCCTGCCACACGGCAAAGCCGATCGTCGAATAGATCAATGCCCACGCCGCCGCGCCGGGAAGTTGGGCCAGGCTGAACCACGCCCACCTAATCCGCATCACCCCGGCTGCGGCCAACACCAACGTCTGAAATCCGACGGTCAGGTAGCAGAGCGGGACGACCACGAGCCCCCACCGCTGCAGCGATCGGCGACCGCGAGCGAGCCCGTCGCCCTGCAGCCACGTGTGGACCGAAGCTTGCCACCCGTCTGTCGGAGCAATGTGGCTCAACGCGCGCTCGGTGACCGCGCGGGCGATCCAGTAGGTGAGTTGGCCCCGCCCCAAAGCGACCATCAACAACACCACAAAGGTGATGACGAAGCCTTGGTCGTCCCACCACTGCGGCATGGCCGAATCATGCCACGACGCGGCGTAGCAGTAGGCCATCAGGCGGGGAGCGCGAACGCACCGGTGAGTGCGGCAGACTGACGCGTATGACTGACTCGCCCGTCACTACGCTGCTCATCTTGGGCGCATCCGGTGACCTCACCAGCCGACTACTTCTCCCCGGACTCGGATCGCTGCTGGCGGTGGAGCCCGAGCGCCGGGTGCGTGTGGTTGGCGCTGACCGCTCGGAGTTATCGGAGGAAGACTGGCACGCCAAGATTCGCGCGGCGCTCGAGGCTGGCGAGGTGCCAAACGATCGCATCGACACGCTGCTGACCACCGCCGAATACATGAAGGCGGACCTCCTCGAACCTGATCAGTTGGCGTCTTTGGTGGCTGGGCAATCAGGCCCGCTGGTGCTCTACTTCGCGCTCCCGCCCCAGGTCAGCGTCAAGTTGTGCGCGTTGCTGGAGACCATCGACGTGCCGCCGGGGACGCGGCTGGCACTGGAAAAGCCGTTCGGTCACGACCTCGACGCTGCGCGTGCGCTTAACGCCCAGTTGCTGCGCGTGGTGCCCGAGGAGCAGATCCACCGGGTCGACCACTTCCTCGGTGTGAACACGGTGCTGAACCTGATCGGCATACGTTTTGCCAACCGTCTTTTGCAGCAGATCTGGTCCGCCGAGCACATTGACTCTGTCGAGATCACGTATGACGAGACGTTGGCCCTGGAGGGTCGCGCCGGGTATTACGACAAGGCCGGTGCGTTGGTCGACATGCTGCAGTCGCACCTGCTGCAGATCCTGGCTCTCTTTGCGATGGAGGCGCCGTCGGCCTTGACCAGCGTCGAGGTGCAGGCGTTGAAGGCGCAGGTGCTGCGCGCGACGAAGGTTTGGCAAGGCGACCCCACGACGGGATCACGACGTGCGAGGTATGCCGCGGGCCAGGTCGACGGCCGTGAGGTGCCGGATTACGCGTCGGAGGACGGGGTCGACGCGGCCCTAGAGACCGAAACGTTGGCCGAGGTAAAGCTCGCAGTTGAGAACGCCCGCTGGGCCGGAGTGCCGTTCACGCTGCGCAGTGGCAAGGCCCTCGGTGATCTGTCGAAGCGGATCGTCGTGAACTTCAAGGCACCGGCCCACGTGCCCACGGGGCTGCGCGACGTGCCGGAGCCCGACCGGTTGACGCTCGACCTCAAGCCAGGAGCGGTGAAGGTGGAGTTGTCGATGAACGCCGAGGGCGACCCCTTCCACTTGGAGCAGAAGGAGCTCAGGGCCGAGCTCGGCAAGGCGCGCATGCTGCCGTACGGCGAAGTCTTGGCCGGCATTTTTGACGGCGACCCGTTGCTATCGATCCGCGGCGATGTGGCCGAAGAATGCTGGCGCATCATGACCCCTGTGTTGGCATACTGGCGCAACGGAGAAGTCGCCCTCGACACCTACCCTGCGGGAAGCGCTGGCCCGTCCAGGTGGCACGACGACTGACCAGCTACCAGGCACTAGCGACTACCGTCAAGGCAAGGCCGCCGCATACGGCCAGTCCCGGCGACACGCCCGCCAAAAGCGGCCACAGCGTTCACGTGAACCCGAGCGCCGATTTAGACGGGCGAGGCGTCGGCACCGAAGGCGACCGCGGCACCTCATATGGCCTGGGAGTATGTCGACATGACCGAGATCTTCATCATTGCCGCCGCAATCTTCGGATTTGCCCTCGTCTCTAGGCCACTGGCGACGTCACCGATCACCGCACCGATGGTCTTCACCACCGTCGGGCTGATCGTGGGCAGCGCCGGGCTCGCCTGGTTTGACCTCAGCGTCGACGGCGAGGCACTGTCGGTCATCGTCGAGGCGACGCTGGTGTTGGTGCTCTTCACCGATGCGGTGCGGATCAACATTCCGAGGCTGCGCCAAGACATCGGCATCCCGGTCCGCCTGCTCGGAATCGGCCTACCGCTCACCCTCTTCGCGGGGACCGTCGCCGCCGCCATGAGCTTCCCTAGCCTGTCGTGGGCCGAGGCGCTGCTTCTCGCGGCGGTGCTCACCCCCACCGATGCCGCGCTGGGCCAAGCCGTGGTCAGTGACACCCGGCTGCCGGTGAGGGTCCGACAAAGCCTCAACGTGGAGAGCGGACTCAACGATGGCTTGATGGTCCCGATCGTCACGGTGGCGATCGCGCTCGCCGCTAGTGAGGGGGGCGGGTCCCGCAACTGGGGTGCCTTCGCGGCGGAGCAGATTGGCTTCGGGCTCGTATACGGAGTCCTAGCCGGAGCGCTCGGCGGCCTCCTGCTCGACCGTTTCGCCTCGGCCGGGAGGGTCGAAGGCGTCTACCGCCAACTCGCGACGGTGGCGATCGCGGCCATGGCCTACGCGGGAGCCGAGGCATTGGGGGGCAACGGGTTCGTGGCCGCGTTCACGGCCGGAATGACCTTCGGTGTGGTCGCAGCCCGGCAGTGCACCAACGTTCAAGACTTCACCCAGGACGAGAGCGATTTCCTGACGGCGATCACCTTCGTCTTGTTTGGCGCGGTCATCGCCGGGCCGCTGATGGGCCCGATGTCTTGGCCGGTCATCGGGTATGTCGTGGCGAGCCTGACCGTCGTCCGGATCGTGCCGGTCGTGCTGGCTTTGCTCGGCTCGGGCACGTTGCTGCAGACCAAACTCTTTATCGGGTGGTTTGGTCCTCGAGGGCTGGCGTCGATCCTCTTCGCCCTGTTAGTGATGCAGGAAGTGCAGGGCGACGGTGCCGAACTCATCGTCACTGCGGCCTTGTGGACGGTGCTGGTCAGTGTCTATGCGCACGGCCTGACTGCCGGTCCGTGGGCCAGCAGGCTGGGAGCTGCCTTGTCCGAGATGCCTGACGATCAGGCCGAAAATATGGATTCGCCCGTCCACCCGACGCGGCGCACCCTGGACCCCGGCGGCCAATGAACGGCGGCGCACCCTGGACCCCTGCCGCCAATGACCGATGTGCGCGCGCCTTGCGGTTTGCAGGCGGGGGAGTGCGCGCACAACGGTCATCAGTGAGGGGGTAATCAGGGGTGACCCCGATAGAAGTAGCGCAGGATTCGGCATACGGTGATGTGTATGGCAACCCCACTATCGCGTCCGCAACACAACAAGATCATCGCCGGTGTATGCGCTGGCCTAGCAGAACGCTTCGGCATCAGCCCCACGCTGGTGCGCATTCTCGCCGTGGCCTCGTGCATCCTGCCTGGCCCACAGGTCTTGGCCTACATCGCCGCCTGGATCATCCTGCCTAAGCGCGAGGGCTTCTAGACGTTCGGTCCTTTGAACATTGAGGTCCGCTAAACATCGTCGCCCCAGGGCATGTCGCGGATGATCTCGCGCGGACGAGCCATGGTGTAGAAGAAGGTCAACGAGGCAATCGAGCACGCCACCATGATCGAAGCCATCGGCACCGCGCTCGCGGCGTTGAAGGCACCCGAGATGGGGGAGACGATCGCGCCGAAGGTGAAGTTGCTGGCACCCAGCACGGCAGCGGCAGCACCGGCGCGCATGCCGTGGTCGCTCAGCGCGATGACGGGGGAGTTCGGCATCACGAACCCGACGACACCCATCACCAGGACCACGCCACCGACGATCGGCCAGACCCCGAAGTCCAGCAGGGAGACCGCTAGCAGCGACGAGGTCAGCACCACCATCACCGGCAACGCGATCATCATGATCCTAGCCGGGTGGACGCGCTTGACTAGCGAGCCGTTAATTTGGCTCGTGATCGTCAGCGAGCCAGCACCAGCGGCGAAAACCAGCGCATACTGCTGCACGCTCATGCCGTATAGGTCCTGAAAGATGAACGTGGCGCTCGAGATGTAGGCAAACAGCGAGCCCATCGCAGTGCAGGCGGTCAGGACGAGCCCGACATAACGGCGGTCACGCATGAGCACGCCGTATGACGCGAAGGCGGGCCGCGGACCGGCGGCGGTGCGGCGGTTGACCGGGAGCGTTTCTTTGACCCGGAATACCGACAGGATCACCAGGGCAAAACCGAAGACAGCCAGTCCCCAGAAGATGCTGCGCCATTCCCAGAAGTGCAAGAACTGAGCGCCCAGGGTGGGGGCCAAAATCGGAGCAACGCCAACAATCAGGAACAGCCGAGAGATGAAGGTCGCCATCTGCGATCCGCTGTAGAGGTCGCGAACCATTGCCTGGCTGAGCACCATTCCGGCGGCAGCCGTGAAACCTTGCAGGAACCGGAGCAACAGCAGGGTCTCGATGGTGCCGGTGAGGGCGATGGCGACCGAGGCCACGATATACACACTCAGAGCGGTGAGTAGGGGGATCCGGCGGCCGATGTTGTCCGACACCGCGCCGATGGTGAGCTGGCCCAAGCCGAGCCCGACCAGCGTGGCCGTCAACGTCAATTGAACGGTGGCCTCGGTGGTGCCCAAGTCGCTGACCACGGCCGGGAACGCCGCCAGATACATGTCGATCGTCAGCGGACCGATGGCTACGAGGGCGCCAAAGAGCAGAATCCGCGAAAGCATGGAGGGTCCGTCGCTGGCGGTCATGGGCGACGGCTGGGCACCCCCGGTGGTGGGAGGTGCCGCGCCGTGGACGGGTGCGGGCTGTGAAGCCAGCGGTTGAGTCAGGGGTTCACGCAAAGTCACTCTGGTGCCAAGGCGACACGCGGGGGTCCGTATTCCGTGAGGTCACTCACGTCGGTCGAATCCGCGACGTCGACCGAAGCAGCTGCGGGCTCCTCGTCCAGCTTCACTGCGATGACGCCGCTGAGGATGATCGCGCCCCCCAGGAGTTGGATGAGACCCGGCAGTTGACCGAGTAGCAGCCAGGCGAATAGGACCGCGAAGAGCACCTCGGTGAGCCCGAAGAAGGAGGCCATCTTCGATCCGATGGCGCGGGTGGCGATCACGCCGAGGCCGTACGCGATGGCAGCGGCAGCCACCCCCATACCAAGCAGGCTCACCCAGAACGGCGTCACGTCGCCGGCCAGCACGACGGGGGAGGCGTTCCAGCGCCAGTCGACCAGTCCGACGGCGCCAGCCCCGAAGAGCGCGACGGTGCCCATCATCAGGCCTCCAGTCGCGATGGCCAGCGGCGGGGTGTCGTGGCTGTCGTCAGCAGAAACGATGAAGTATGCCGCGAGCCCGGTCGCCGCGAAGAGGCCCCAGAGCACACCGATCACGCTGATCGAACCGGCACCGAAGACGTCGAGCACCAGCGCCAAGCCGACCACGGCGAGGAAGACCCCGACGATGGTGAGGGCGCGGGGCTTCTGCCCGTGACGCAGCCACAGGTAGAGGACGACCAGCAGGATCCCCAAGTACTCGAGCATCAAAGCGATGGCAACCGGGATGTGTTGCACCGCTTGATAAAACGCGACCTGGGCGACACCGACACCGAAGACTCCGAAGATCACGATGGAAGGAACGCCGCGACGCAGTGTGTGCCACTTGCCCTGCATGGCGATTGCGGCTGGGATGGCCAAGACCAAGGATCCGATAAGGACGCGGACCGCCACCGCTGCGACGGGGCTCCATCCTGCATCGAGCAGGGACTTGCCGAAGGCGCCGGCGGTGCCGAAAGCTGCCGCCGAGATGAGCGCAAGGCTGAAACCTTGTTTGATTGAAGGCGTGCTGGTTACGGTCATCATTCCTCCTCAGGAGGGTGGGGTCGGTTTCGACAGATCGTCAGGTGTCATTCGCGTTACACTCATGACGATACAACCGTGAAACGTCAGGAGTCAACATGGTCTTTGCTCATGACACGGAAGAGGCGCTGCAGAGCGCCGCAGCGTTGGTCAACACCGCTCAAACCCCCGATGCGCTCATGTCGGTCGAGGATCTATCGACGTTCTACGTCGAGCAAGGGTGGAAGGGGCGGCACGCCGAAGACCCCGAAGAGTTGGAGCAGGTTCGCGCGCTTCGGCCCACGTTGCGCCGCATGTGGTTAGACGACACGCAGGCCCAGGTGGACTGCATCAACGGGATGCTCCGCAAGGCTTCAGCCCTGCCCCAAGTGGTGCGCCACGACGAGTTCGACTGGCATCTACACGCCACCACGCCGCAGGAGCCGTTGGCCACGCGGATGGCCGTCGAGGCGGCGATGGCGATGGTCGACGTGATCCGGATGGGCGAGACCGAGCGGCTGAAAATGTGCGATGCCGAGGGCTGTGAGCACATCTTCGCTGACCTTTCGCGCAACCGCTCGCGGCGATACTGCAGCGTGTCGTGCAGCAACCGGATGGCCGCTGCGGCATACCGGACCCGGCAGAATGATGCCGAAGAAACCCCAGCAGTCGATGAATCCACCCCCACCCCCCACCAGGAGCCCTAAAAGATGGCGTCGAAGCAATGGTCGTTGGACACCCGGACCGTGACGTTGGGCCGACCGGCCCACACCGCGGGCGCTCCGGTCAACGAGCCGATCACGATGACCTCGACCTACCAAGCAGGCTCAGACCTGATCTATGCGCGCGTCGGCAACCCGACGTGGGACGCCTTCGAAGAGGCGGTCGGCGGGCTGGAAGGTGGCCGGGCGTTGGCGTTTGCTTCGGGTCTGGCGGCTATTTCGGCGGTCGTGGCCCAGGTGCCGCACGGTGGGGTCGTAGTGACGCCGCACCACGCCTACAGCGGGACCACTGGTTTGTTGGCCGACCTGGCCGCTATGGGGGCAGTGGTGGTGCGCGGCGTGGATATCTCGGACACCGATGAGGTCCGCGCAGCGCTCACGCAGGAGCCTGTAGCAAGTTTGCTGATCGCCGAGTCGCCGACCAATCCGATGCTCGAAGTGGCTGACCTGCCGGCGGTCATCGGCGCGGCTCACGAGGTGGGCGCGATGGTGATGGTCGACAACACGTTCGCCACTCCGCTGCTACAGCGCCCCCTTGAGGACGGCGCGGACGTGGTCATCCACTCGGCGACTAAAGCGATCTCGGGCCACTCCGACGTGATTCTCGGCGTCACGGTCACACCCGACACCGAGCCTGGCCGGGCGTTGGGGGAGCGTCTGCATACCCACCGGACGAGTCGCGGGGCCATCCCCGGGCCGATGGAGGTGTGGTTGGCGCTGCGCGGTATGCGGACGCTGGCGGTGCGGATCGAGCGCAGCGGTGCCAACGCAGCAGCGCTGGTGGAGCGGCTGCGCGAGCACGCCGGGGTTTCTAAGGTGCGCTACCCCGGGTGGGGGTCGATTGTCGCGATCGAGATCCCCGGCCGTGAAGGGCTCAGTGGGGCAGACGCCGCGGATGCCGTCTGCGAGCGGTGTGAGCTGTGGACCCACTCCACAAGCCTCGGCGGGGTGGAGTCGCAGATCGAACGGCGGCGGCACCATACGGCTGAGGTTGAGAGCGTGCCCGATAATCTGCTGCGCCTCTCGGTGGGCATCGAGAACCTCGAAGACCTCTGGGCCGACCTCGACGCAGCGCTCAACGGTTGAGCCAGCGTGCCGAGTTTCTCGTCCCGTGCCGACCTGCAACTGAGCACACAACGCGAAACTCGGCACACGAGTCGATACGCGGAGTGGCAGGATCACCTCATGACCATGTATGCCGTTTTGTACACCTACTCCGACGATGTGGCCGGGCGTGATGAGCACCGACCCGCGCACCGCGAATTTCTCGGGGACCTCGCCAGCGACGGGACGCTCCTGATGAGCGGACCCTTCCCCAGGACCGAGACCGCCGGGGCGCTGCTCGTGCTCGACGCCACCAGCAGCGACGAAGTTCGTGAGCTATTGCGCGAGGACCCGCTGCAACAACAGGGTCTCGTGGAGGCTGTCGACGTCCGCGAGTGGACGCCGGTGCGCGGTGCCTGGATGCCTCACGTCGAAGCCCTTAGTTGGAAGGGCACGTCCGTGGACTAGGCGCTCGGCTCGGCCGTGACGTACGTGCCCGCCTTGCCGGTGAGCAACTCGGCGGCCGCGCTCAAGGTGCCGATCGCCGCAGCTCTGCCCTTGGCGCTGCCCTCGACGAAACGGCATACGGCCTCGACTTTGGGGCCCATCGAACCGGCGGGGAAGTCCATGGCCCGCAACTCCTGCGGCGTCGTATGCCGAATCGGACGTTCATCGCCCGTTCCGAATCCGCGCGTCACGTGCTCCACGTCGGTCAGCACCAGCAGTCGGTCAGCCTGCAACCGGCCCGCAAGCAACGCCGCCGACAGGTCTTTGTCGATGACGGCCTCGACACCCGCCAGGTCACCCGACGACGTGCGCACCACCGGCACCCCGCCGCCTCCAGCGCACACCACGATGATGCTCTCGTCGAGCAGATGGTCGATGAGGTGGGTTTCGATGACTTCTCGCGGCCGAGGTGAGGGCACAACCCGGCGCCAGTGTGCGCCGTCGGCTTTGACCTGCCATCCGTTCTTGGCCGCCAACGCGCGGGCCTGCGCCTCGTCATACACCTCCCCAACGAACTTGGTGGGATCGGCGAAGGCCGGATCGTCAGCGTCCACGAGGGTTTGGTTGATGATCGAGGCGAACTGTCGATACGGCCGCTCGTTGCCCATCGACTGCAAAATCCAGTAGCCGATCAGGCCCTGAGTCATCGCGCCGAGAGCGTCGAACGGGTAGGACTTCGTCAGCCGGGGGTCGGCCGCACTCTCCATCGCCAAGACCCCGACCTGCGGGCCGTTGCCGTGTGTGATGACCACTTGGTGTTCGTCGGTCAAGGGAGCCAACGCATGCGCAGCGACCTTGATGTTGCGCAACTGCGCGTCTGCGTCGGGCACTTGGCCGCGTTGCAGCAGCGCGTTGCCGCCCAGGGCTACGACGATTCTCACCCGGCGACCTTCGCCGCCTCGGCCTCGATCGCCCCGGTGAAGACGTCGGCAGGCTGCGCACCCTGCACGATGGCCGTGTTGACGAGGAAGGTGGGAGTCGAGGTGATGCCGAGCTCGCGAGCCGCCGCGGTTTCGTCTTCGACGGCCTTGATGAGGTCGGCTGAGTCGAGGCTGGCCTCAAAGGCCGCGAGGTCCGGTATGCCGACCTGCGTGGCCATCTCGATCAGTTTGTCAGCGGGCATATCGGGGTGGTCGCCCGCCGCGGTGGCGGCGAACAACGCGTCGTGAAACTCCCAATACTTTCCTTGCTCGCCAGCGGCCCGAGCCCCGACTGCGGCGTTGAGCGACTCGGGCCCCAGCAGCGCGAGGTCGTGGTACTCGATGCGCAGCGTGCCGTCGTCGAGGTAGGACTGGAGCTCGGGTTTGACCTGGGTGGCCCACTGGGCGCAGTAGGGGCAGCGGAAGTCGGAGTACTCGATCAGCACCACTGGCGCATCGACGTCGCCCAAGGCCATGACGTCGCCCGCCTCGCGTCGCTGCAAGTCGAGCAGGAAAGCCTCTTGCTCGGGCGTTAACTGCGCAGCGGCGCTCTGTTCTGCCGCGTCCTCGGCCACCTCGGGCTCGGTCGGCGCTGTGTCGTCCGCCGCCCCGCCGTCTGTGGAACCGCCGTCCGGCGCAGCGGGCTCGGCGACCGAACTCGCCTCATTCGGCTCGGCCGCATCTGTCGCTGGTGTGGCATCCGGCTCGCCGGAAGCTGTCGTAATCCACATGTAGATCAAGAAGGTCGCGGAAACGACGGCTAGGCCGGCCACGATGGCCCATGCGGTCGAAGAGTTGACCTTTGGCTCATCGGTCGCAAGGGCCGTGACGTTCTCCCCGTTGTCCTCGTTCATCGGGCTACCTTCGCACGAATGGGTGGGCCTACGGCGTGAGGTCCGCGATCGGGGTGATGCTCAGCGGTTGGTCCGGGCCGCAGGTGCGATCCTGCGGCGGGTCCGGGTCAATGGTGGACCCGTTGATCAGCGACACATCGTCATACTGCGGTCGCCCCGAGACCAGGTTTCGATAGCTATACCGAGCCAGTGATTTCACCGAGCAGTCTTGCCCGAACGACAAGATGTCGAAAGCGTAGGGCTGTCCCTCGAGCTCGCCACTGGTCTCAGTGTCGTCGTCGGCAGCGTCGGGGAAGATGAAGTGGTTGAACAGCCCGCCACCGCTAAACGTCCCGACCCCGATGTGTTGACCGTCGAGGTCGGCGCGGTGCATGTGCCCGTCGATCGTGACGGCCTCGCCCTCGAGCCGGCGCACGGCATACGGCTGATGGCTGAGCAGGATGTCGGACGGTGTGCGATCTGCCGTCGCCTCTTTGAACCGGTCGGCAATCTCAACCTGCGGCGTGCCGAAGTCGTCGAGGCGCTGGTTGAAGAAGCGCACGTCGTTGAAGCCGGACAAGGTGACCCCGTTGATGGCCGCTTCAAGGTATTCGCCTTCGTTGGGCTCCAGTGCAATCACGTTCGGCAACTGGTCCATGCGGTCCAAGAACGCCTCATCCCCCGCCGAGGCGGCGTCGTGATTGCCGCGGATATATATGTACGGCACCCCCAGATTCTCGATGGAGTCGTAGAGGTCGGCCAACGTGCCTTCATCAACGAGACCGAAGTTGATCAGGTCGCCGGTGTCGATCACGGCGGTGATGCCTTCGGTGTCGATGATCTGTTGCACGAGCGAGTAGTAGTTCATCCCGTGCATGTCCGAGATGAGCAGGAACTTCGCTGCCGTCTCGGTGTCGTCTGTGGCCGGTGAGAACTCGCCCTGCAGCGCGTTGGACAGGGCAAACAGGTTCTGTAGGTACGGTCCCGCGGCCTGGGCCTGGCCCGTGATGGCGCTGAAGAGCCCTCCGTTTTGCTGGACCGTGGCCAACAAACTGGTAGCCCGGTATGTCGTCTGGGAGCTCGGTCGATACGTCAGGTATGCCGCCAGCGCGGGTGTGCCAATGGCTATGCTCGCCGCCACGCCCCAGGCGATGCCGAGTTTGACCCAGGACCATCGCCGCCGACCCAGACCGTACAAGAAGGCACAGACCGCAGCGGTGATCAGCGCCCCGCCGACGAAGCGCCAGGCTATCCCGGTGATGGCCCCCGTGATGGCCGCCCTGATCTCGGCGTCGTCGGGCTCGAGGTCTTCTACCGCAATCCGGCTCTGACCGAGCAGGTTAATGATGTCAGGCCGCACCTGGACCTGTGCCTCGATCCCGGGTGCGGGCAGCGGCCCGTCGAAGTCGATGTCGATGTCACCGAAGACGGTGGGCGTGTGCACGGTGGAGGTCGCGCCGAAGCCGGCCGCGAGGGACACCTGCGCCGTGAAGTACTCGGTTTGTGTGGTGACCGGCCAGATCCTGGTAGCCGCCAACCCGCCAACAGACGCCAGCACCGCCAGAACGACGATCGCCAAGACCAGCCTGGTGGCGTGCCAGAGGTATCGCCGGTCGTGGGGCACGCGCTCAATCATTGCAGCGACATCATAGGTCGGCACGCTCGGGAGCGCCCGGTACCTTGACGGGTGCACCTGCGGACGGCTGGTGCACAGCGCAGCACTCGATGAGGCGGAGATCTGGTGAAGGTCGATGTGGTGGTCGTGGGTGCCGGTTTGTCCGGGCTGGTCGCAACCCGTGAGCTCGTCAGGGCCGGGCGGACGGTGGCGCTGCTGGACCAAGAATCGACGACGCATCTGGGTGGGTAGGCGTGGTGGTCGTTTGGCGGGCTCTTCTTGGTGGACACCCCGGAGCAGCGCCGGATGGGCATCACCGATAGCGCCGAGTTGGCGTGGTCAGACTGGCAGGGATCAGCCGGTTTTGACCGGCTGGACGGCGCAGACGGCGTGAATGGCGAGGATCATTGGGGCGCTAAGTGGGCCAAGGCCTACGTCGATTGGGCCGCGGGCGAAAATCGGTCCTGGCTACGCAAGCAAGGGGTCTCCTTCTTCCCGGTGGTGGGTTGGGCCGAGCGGGGCGACGGCACGGCGGACGGTCACGGCAATTCGGTGCCCCGATTCCACCTGATCTGGGGCACCGGGCCAGGGCTGGTCGCGCCCTTTGAGAAGGCAGTGCGCGAGGCTGCCCGAACGTCCCGGGTCCAGATGCTGGGCCGCCACAAAGTCACCGAGCTCGTGGTCACGGACGGTGTCGTATGCGGAGTGCGCGGTCAGGTGCTAGCGACCGACAACGTCGAGCGAGGGGTTGCCAGCAGCCGCAGCGCCGTGGGGGCCTTCGAGATCGAAGCCCAAGCCGTCATCGTGACTGCAGGCGGCATCGGGGCCAACCTCGACCTAGTGCGCCAGTTCTGGCCCGACCGACTGGGCACCCCGCCGCAAACGATGCTGACGGGTGTGCCGGCATACGTCGACGGGTCGATGCTGTCGGTGATGAGCAACGCCGGCGGGCGCGTGGTCAACCGCGATCGCATGTGGCACTACAACGAGGGCCTGACGAACCACAGCCTGGTGTGGAGCGGTCACGGCGTCCGGGTCCGAGCGGGGCCCTCGGGGTTGTGGCTCGACGCCACCGGCGCGCGGCTGCCTGCCCCGAACTACCCCGGTTTCGACACCTTGGGCACGCTGACGCACCTGTGCGGCACCGGACATGACTACTCGTGGATGGTGCTGACCTCGACCATTTTGGGCAAGGAATGGACCCTGTCAGGGTCCGAGCAAAACCCCGACCTGACCGGGCGCTCGGTGCCCGCGGTGTTGGGTCGAGCCCGCGCGGATCTCGCCGCCCCGATCCGGGCATTTCTCGAAGCAGGCATTGACCTAGTTGTTCTGTCCACTGAGGTTGGGTACGCGGTCGGCTGGTGATTTACCTCCGAGCGCGGTGTGGCCGCGGTGATGATTGTAGGTATGTAGGAAGGCGGGGAAGGCAGCGACGCGCTGGGTCT
>JAABUN010001104.1_pt1 | contig 63822 bp, 64 predicted proteins | sample 5559311 | NCBI WGS metagenome assembly JAABUN01 (sample SAMN10711877, study PRJNA513370) | rock metagenome | isolation source: Antarctica rocks | place: Antarctica: Victoria Land, Siegfried Peak sud
TCTCGATCGGCAGCTGCTCCCAGGCGATGGCCTGGCCCTGCTTCATGCCCTCGGCGTCGTAGCCCAGCTCGACGCCACGCTCCACCCGGTCGAACAGCGCCGGGGCGACGGCCACGAACCCGGCGGCGGCGAGGCGGTCGGCCACCAAGCGGATGTGCTCGTTCACCCCGAAGATCTCCTGCACCACGACGACACCGCCCAGCGGTTCGCCCTCGGGGTCGGCCCGGTGGGCGGTGAAGGTGTGTCCGTCAGCAGCGATGAGCTCGATGTCAGCCATGGCTGCCGAAGCTATCCAGTCGCCGGGAACCACGTTGCGGCCAGGGAACCGGCGTGCGACCGGCGGGGGTCGGTCAGGACGACTGTCCGTGGTCAGAGGGCTCGAAGGACCTCGGGGGACGAGCGGCTCGGGCGAGCCAGCGCGAGCAGCACATCGAGGTCGCCGGCCCGGGCCCGACACAGGGCCACCAGCGCGTCGACCGCGATGGCGACGGCGCCGGCGTCGGGGCTCGGTCTCGGGACGCCGGTGCTCGCCGCCAGGTCGTCGACGTGGACCACGAACTCGACGCACCGGGTGGCCAGGTATTGGTCGAGCTCGATTGCTGCGCCTGGGACCACGGCCGACGGGACCAGTCGGTCGGACTCGGCCGATTCGAGCAGAGCGGGCAGCCTGTTGCGGTGGTCCCTGGCTTCGGCCGCCGTGGCGTCGGGACCTCGTACGGACCGATCGGCCGCCCATGACCTGATGGTCCGAGCGAGGTCGCCGTCCAAGCCCTCGTCGGAGTCGAGCCGGGCACGTCCGTAGACCTCGGTCGACGGGAGCACGGTCGACGTCGACCGGTCCGGCGGTGGTGCTTCGAGCCAGCCGACGAGCCCGCCGATCATCTGACCGAGGTGGGCTGCCAGTTCTCCGACGGTCAGGGCTTCGAGCACGGACGGGGCGCTCCACGCCGCGACGACGTCGGGGTGATCCAACATGGCGACGGCCGTGTCCGTGGCGGCCAGCACCGCGGCGATGAGCTCGCCTCGGTCACGGCCGACCAACATCGACCTTTCGAGCGGCGGGCCTTCAGGCCCCGGGGGCGGGATCATCGGCGGGGGGGTGGGGCTCGGGGGTGCGGGCGGCGGCCACGCTGGCCACGATGCCGGTGACGTGGGCCGGGGTGAGGCCCAGGCCCCGTCCGGCCAGGTCGACGACCCGTCGCTGGTCGTCGGTGACGGTGCCGCCGGCGAGTGCCACGCCGACCAGGTCGGCGAGCAACCGCTCCTTGCCGGCCACCTGGAGGCCGGCGGCCAAGGGCCCCACGTACTGCGCCGCCTGCCACGGTTCCATTGCGGCCACGTCGCTTGAGAGGGTGGTGTCGTCGTAGCCGTCGATAGCGCGACGGATGTCGGCGACGGCGGTGGTGCGCACCGCGCCGTCGTGCTGGTCGCCCGTCCGCACGATCATGGCGGTGAGCGCCCGGACGGCGTTGGCCAGCACCATCGAAAGGGCGACGGTGGTGAGCTGGTCAGCCACCGCAGGCTCGAAGCGGCTGCGACAGGTGGCGCACTCGACGACCTCGCCCGCCTCCTTGAGCGGGATCAGCGGAACCCAGAAGACGGTGAGCCACCGGCGGGCGGTGCGCAGGTCCCCAAGACGGTCGCCACCGCAGCGCGGGCAGAAGAACTCGAGGGTGGCCGTGGTCCGGAACCGGATCCGGAATCCCCAGATGAGCAACATGGCGACCCCGGCGTGAGGTGACGGACCCTCGAACCCTACGACAACGCCGGCATGGTCCGGCCCTGCCTCAGGGCGATCCTCGGGTCCGCAAGTGGACCGGTCGGTCGGCGGAGATGCTCCACGCAGCACGACACCTACCGCCGGCGTCCGTCGCTCGGACAACAAATTCGGCGGTCACGCAGCCGGAACAAGCCCGAACCGGTTCCGTCGGCCTTCTGGGTCGGGATCGCCAGTGCGGCGCGGCGCAAACGTGCCCGGAACCATCGTGGCGGGCGTTCTGGGGTCGGGATCGGCCGCCCGGCGCGGCGTAAACGTGCCCGGAACCATCGTGGTGGGCCGTTCTGGGCCGGAATCGGCCGCACAGGGCGGCGTACACGCGCCCGGAACCATCGTGGCGGGCGTTCTGGGTCGGATCGGCTGCACACGTGGCGCACACGCGCCGGGAACCGACGGGGCGGGCGTTGTGGATCGGCATCGACCGCCACGGCGGCAAACGCGCCCGGAACCGACGGGGCGGGCTTCTGGGTCGGGATCGGCTGCACAGGGCGGCGTAAACGCAGCCGGAACCGGTACTGCGCGTTCTGGACGAAATCGGCATGCTGCGCAAAGCACCATTGCGGACCGGGGTTCCAGCTCGGCCCGTGACCGCGACCTCGCCGCTGTCAGCTAGCCGCCCGTCCGCCACGCGGTGTGCGGGCACCACCCCGGTACCGTGGTCAGCGTCATGGACCAAGCCACCACCACCGAACCCACACCTCACAACGTCGCGCCGGATCCTGCCGATCCCACGGCGCAGCACGGCGAACGGAGCGAGGCCGAGCCCACCTCATCGGACTTCGCTGCGGCCGAGACCGACTCCGCCGACGTCGCACCGGTCCGGTCCCCGTTCGCTCCTGCCGATCCAGTCCCTGCGGCTCCTGCCGTCGAGGACGCCACAGGTGGCGGGTCGGCCAGGGCGGTACCGCTCACCGTGTCCGAGACGGCCCTGGCCCAGGTCATGGGCATTCTCGCCGCCGAGGATGACCCCGACTCGCTGGGCCTGCGCATCGAGGTCACCGGGGTCAACGGCGCCGAGTACGCCTACGACCTGTCGTTCGAGGAGCGGTCGCGGGCCGAGCCCGACGACCTGATCTACCAGCAGGGCCAGCTGGTGGTCATGGTCCCCGCCGACAGCGTCGACCCGCTGTGGGGCGCCACCCTCGACCTGCCATCCACCGCCGGCCAGGGCGGCCTGGTCATCCGCAACCCCAACCGCCCCGATCCCCTGACCGGCTACGACGTGGAGCTCAGTGGCACGGTCACCGAGCGCATCAACCAGCTCCTGGACCAGTCGATCAACCCGTCGCTCGCCTCCCACGGCGGCTTCGCCCGGCTGGAGCGCATCGTCGACGAGACCAAGGCGGTGGTCACCATGGGCGGTGGCTGCCAGGGTTGTGCGGTCAGCTCCATGACCTTGCGGGACGGCATCTCCAAGTCGATCCTCGAGCACGTCCCCGAGATCACCGAAGTCCTCGACGCCACCGACCACGCCGCCGGCGAGAACCCCTTCTACACCGACACCTGAGTCCCGGTCCGGCCGCAGTGGCGGCCAACCCTGCGCCACCGCAACGGCAGCCTCCATTCCTGTCGATGTTCGGTCCACTGGACCCAACACCGACAGGTATCGACGAGCGCCCGCGATTCCTGTCGATCTTGGGTCAGATGGACTCGCGATCGACAGGAATGGGCGGCACGGTCAGTCCCAACACGGGTACTCACCCGGCACGCCGGCTGCCGGTTGGCCCAAGGCGGCGGCGACGGTGGACGTCAGGATCCGGTCCTCCATGGATGCGGTGAACTGGTACACGTCCCAGCCGAGGAGGGTCAGCTCGTTGCGCCGGATGCGATCCGGCTCGAAGGCACTCCGCCTGCCGTGGTGGTCCCAGCCGTCAAGCTCGATGGCGACCATCTGGGCCGGGTAGGCGAGGTCGATCCGGGCCAGCCGACCGTTCGGTCGGCGTACCTGGTGCTGCTGTACCGGCGCTGGCAGGCCAGCCTCGTGCAGGGCCCGAAGTGCCCGGGCCTCCAACTCGGAGTCGCCCGGGTCGTAGCCAGGCAGACGTTGGGCGAGGGCGTGGGAGAGCGCACGGAGGTTCCGGCGCCCCGGACCCGACAGGCGAGCCACGCAGCTGCGCAGCTCGAGCAGGTCCAATCGTCCAGATCGCATGGCACCATCGATCCAGATCCCGACGGTGATGGGGTCTTGGCGGCTGGAGGCATCGGCCAGGGTTCGTGCCGCGGTCGTCAGCGGGATGGGACCGAAGCGGGTGCGGTCGAGGCCCGGCAGCAGTACCGACTGGTGGACGGTGGCCCTCGGGAGCCGTACGCGACGCGTACCGACGACGGTCACCTCGATCCGACCGTCCGCCTCGACGAAGCCCCACATGCGAGCGGCCGTCCGATGGCTCGCCACCACGTCGGAACCGCCCGCCATGCACGTGCCCAGGACCCGCTGCTCCCAACTCGGCGGAGCGCCGCCGATCACGTAGACCCCGGTGCGCAGTCGCGTCCAACGGCCGGCCTGGAGTCGCTTCCTGATCGCTGTGTCGCTGAGGCCTGCTGACGCGGCCTGGCCGCGACTGACGAGCCCGTGTTGCTGACGGGCAACGGCCACGAGATCTGCCTCGTCCACCTTCCGACCTCCGAGGTTCGGCGCGCCTAGCGACGCGCATCGATCTACGGGGGAAGGTTCGAACCGGGTGTTCCCTGTTGCCGACGTCTCGAAACACAGCGACGAGCGGGTCGAAACCGAGCCATCGGCGATTCCCGTCGGCTGAGCCTCTTGGACCAACTATCGACAGGAATCGCGAGGTACCAGCGAATAGTTGTCGATGTCGGGTCCGCTCGACCAACGAACGACAGGAATGCCCCGGCGCGGGGCCGGCCCGGCCCTTGCCGGGGTCAGGCGCTGAGGAGGGCGCGGGAGGTGGCGGCGATGCCGTCGGGGTCGAGGCCGAGGTCGGCGAGGATGGCGTCGGGCTTGCCGTGGTCGATGAACTCGGCGGGGGTGCCGCAGACGACCACCCTGGGGTTGCGGCCGGTGCCCTGGGTGCGAACGGCGACCTCGTCGGCGATGGCGGTGCCGATGCCGCCGACGCGGAGGCCGTCCTCGACGGTGACGACGTGGTCGAAGGTCACCGCGTCGTCGAGCATCAGCGGATCGAGCGGCTTGACCACCCGAGGGTCCCAGACGGTGGCCTCGATGCCGTCGGCGGCCAGCAGCTCGGCGGCAGCCAGGCAGGGGCCGAGCATCTTGCCCACACCGACCAGGCAGACGTCGGAGCCGGCGCGGGCCCGGCGGGCCGAGAGACCGTGGCCGACTTCGTGCTCCTCGACCATGGGAGCGGGGGTGTTGGCCCAACGCAGCGAGACGGGACCGTCGCAGAGGTCGAGCGCATCGTGGAGCTGCACCTGCAGCTCCTGGTACGACGACGGGGCGAACATGGTGATGCCCGGCACCTTCGACAACAGCACCATGTCGAGCACGCCGTGGTGGGACGCACCGTTGTCGCCGGTGATCCCGGCTCGGTCGAGCGCAAAGACCACCGGTAGGCCGTGGAGGCCGACGTCGAGGTTGGCCTGGTCGAACGCCCGGGTGAGGAACGTGGAGTAGATGGCCACGACCGGCCGGAGGCCGCCGAGCGCCATCCCGGCTGCGGCGGTGACGGCGTGCTGCTCGGCGATCCCCACGTCGACGAAGCGCTCGGGGAAGCGCTCCTGGAACGGGAGCAAGCCGGTGGAGCCGGGCATCGCCGCCGTGATGGCCACCAGCTCGGGGCGGGCCTCGCCCTCCTTGACCATGGCCTCGGTGAACGCAGCGGTGTACGACGGCTTGGCGGCGATGCCCGAGGGCTGCGGGCCGACCTCGGGGTTGAACATCTTGGCGTCGTGCAGGCACTGCTCCTCGTCCTGCTCGGCGGGGGGATAGCCCTTGCCCTTGGTGGTGAGCACGTGGACCACGACGGGCCCGTCGAAGGCCGCCGCGTTGCGCAGGGCCTCCTCCATGCGGGCGATGTCGTGGCCGTCGAACGGGCCGCTGTAGCGCACGCCCAGGGTCTCGAAGAAGATCGGCGGTTCGAGCATCTCGCGCAGCCCGGCCCTGGCGCCGGCCAACCCCCACGCCACGTGCTGGCCGATCATGGGGACCTGCCGCACGATCTCCTCGGCCCGGCGCCGCTGGCGCAGGTAGCGGGGGTCGAGGCGGATGCGCGAGATGCTGGAGGTAAGCCGGCCGACGGTTGGGGCGTAGGAGCGGCCGTTGTCGTTGAGGACGATGATCGCCTTGCGCCCGCTGTGGCCCAGGTTGTTGAGCGCCTCGTAGGCCATGCCGCCGGTGAGGGCACCGTCGCCGATGACCGCCACCACCTCACGGCGCTCGGCGGGCTCGCCGGACCGACGAGCGGTGTCGAGGCGAAGGTCCTCGGCCATAGCCAGGCCGTGGGCCCACGACAACGCGGTGGAGGCGTGGCTGTTCTCGATCCAGTCGTGAGGGGACTCGGCCCGGTTGGGGTAGCCCGAAAGGCCGCCGGCCTGGCGGAGCTCGCCGAAGCCGTCCTGGCGCCCGGTCACCAGCTTGTGGACGTAGGCGAGGTGGCCGGTGTCCCACAGGATGCGGTCCTGGGGTGAGTCGAACACCCGGTGCAGCGCCAAGGTGAGCTCGACCACGCCCAGGTTCGACCCGAGGTGGCCGCCGTTGCGGGCCACCGCACCAACGATGAACGTGCGGATCTCGGTGGCCAGGGTGGCCAGCTCCGCCACGTCGAGCGACCGCAGGTCCGCCGGCGACGTGATCTTCTCCAACAGCATCGGTGACGGGCCTCCGGGGGCAGCGGTGCCGTCCGGGCCGGCCACCGCAGGCTCCGGACCCGGACCCACGCTACCGCGACTGGCGCACCGACCCCGATCGCGCGCAGAGATTTGACCAGCGACACCTTTGCAGCGACCAACCCAGGCGATGGGCGGTCGAGCCGGCGGCTGGTTGCCCGAGAGCAGATCACTCCCGCGCGCTCGGATTCTGGGCGCCGACGGAAGGAGCGAAGCGGGTTGGGTTCTCAGGGTCCTGGCGCGGGATCCTCAACCCAGTACGTTGGGTCACGACCGGCGAGCAGGCCGGGAGCGGACACGACGCCGAAGCCGATCGAGCGGTCACCGGGGTCGCCCCTACCATGACCTCTCATGGCACCGGTGCAGCGAGCGAAGGCGGCGGGGGAGCAGGCGGTGGCGTCGCTGCGCCGTTCGGTCTCCGAGCGCCTGGCCGACCTGATCCGCAGCGACCCGGCGTGGGCCGCCCAGGCCGCTGATGTCGGCCTCATCGACAAGGCGTGGCTCGACGCCCCCTCGGATCACCCGTTTCGCACCGCCCCTCCCACCGAGCTCATCCAGCGATTCTTGGAGCGCACCGCCGAGCAGCGCCCGTCGGTCCTGGCGTCGATGGGCCTGAACGCCCTCCAGGGGTTGTCGATGGTGCGGGCCGATGCGTCCGACGCCGCGACCCCCACGGCTCTCACCGTCATGTTCACCGACCTGGAAGGGTTCACCCGCTTCACCTCGGATCACGGCGACGAGGTGGCGGCTGCGCTCATCGCCGACCACCAGCGCCTGGTGGGCCCGATCGTGCGCAGCCGGGGCGGGCGGATCGTCAAGCACCTGGGCGACGGGCTGATGCTGGCCTTCGTGGCCCCCGAGGCCGCAGTGCTCGCTGCGGTCGAACTGGTGGAGGCGATCGACGGACCGTTGCCGCTGCGGGCCGGCCTCCACCTGGGCGAAGCGGTGGTCACCCACGACGACCTGTTCGGCCACATCGTCAACGTGGCGGCTCGGATCACCGAGGAAGCGCGGGGCGGCATGGTGTTGGGCTCGGTCGCCGTGCGGGAGGCCGTGGTCCCGCTACCTGGCATCAGCTTCGGTCGGGCCCGTCGGACCCGCCTCAAAGGCGTGGAGCCGATGTCGCTGTGTCGGATCGAGCGCGCTGCGCCGTGACTCGGTCGCGAGGCCGAGCGAGCGGGATCCGTCCGCTCCTCGACGTGATCGAGGTGCAACGTTTCGGGTGCGAGATGGCCGGGTCACCCCTCTACGCGGCCGTACTCGACGCGGTGGCCAGCGACGTGGTCGACGGCGGCCCCTGCGGTGACCTGTTGGCACCGTTCACCGACGCGCCCTTCAGCGACGCCGTACTCCTGCGGCTGCTCGCCGGGATGCACCTCCTGGTGCTCGACGGGAGCGAGCCGGGTTTGGCGGCCCACTACCCCTCTGTGGGCGGCGTTCCCGGCGAGGGGGTGGGCTTGGTCTTCCTGGAAGCTGTGGCCCGCCACCGCGACCGCTTGGCCTCCTCCTTGCTGAAGGGCGTCCAGACCAACGAGGCGGGCCGCAGCGTGGCCCTGCTCGGCGGTTTCCTCGAGCTGGCGCAGGCCGGGTTGCCGTTGCGGATCCTCGAGGTCGGATCGAGCGCCGGGCTCAACCTCCGGTTCGACCGCTACCGCTGCGAGCAGGGCTCCGAGGCCTTCGGTCCGGCTGGGAGCCGGGTCCGGTTCGTCGACCCCTGGGTCGGTCCCTGCCCGGCACTCGACGCCACGATCGATGTGGCCAGCCGGCGCGGGTGCGATCTCGACCCCATCGACGCCACCACCGAGCACGGCCGCCTCCGTCTGCGATCGCTCATCTGGCCCGACCAGACCCACCGCCGAGCCCGCCTCGACGCCGCCATCGAAGTGGCCGACGAGCTGCCGGTGACGATCGACCGGGCCGATGCCGTCGACTGGTTGGGCGCCCGGCTCGCCGGGACCGTGCCGGGCCAGCTCACCGTGGTGGTCCACTCGATCGTGCTGCAGTACCTGCCGCCGTCCGCCCGGACCGCGTTCCTGGCCGTGCTCGACGAGGCCGGCCGACGCGCCGATCGCGACGCGCCCCTGGCCTGGCTGCGGATGGAACCTGGTGGCGACCGGGCCGAGACCCGCCTCACCGTGTGGCCCACCGGCACCACCGACCTGGTGGCCACCAGCGGATTCCACGGCCCGCCCGTGGCCTGGATGGATGACCGGCACCGGGCCGCCCCGTGACCGCGCCGACCCGGGGCGGGTACGCCGGCCGTCGCTGGGTGCATGCGCCGTGACCGCTCCCTCGCCAACCGTTGATCCCCTCCGCTCCCCGAAAGAGCCTTCGCGTCTCCGGCGAGGAGCCGTGTCGGGGGGCCCGCAGCTCCCGACGCGACTGCTGGCCGTCCTGGCGGCGCTGGCGTTCGTCGTCCGCCTTCCTGGGCTCATCACCGGAGGTCCCTTCAGCTCCGACGAGACATCGTTGGCCACCGGAGGTCGGGCGTTGGTCGAAGGAGGTGACCTCTACGTCGACGTGATCGACCGCAAGCCCCCGCTGCCGTTCGCGGCCTTTGGGTACCTCGGCGGATCCGATGTCGGCGCCGGTCTGGTCGCCATGCGGTTCTTGGTGGCCGTCCTCATCCTGGCCACGGCCGTGGTGGTGGCGCGCGAAGCCCAGCGGAGGTTCGGGGCCCGGGCGGCGTGGGTCGCTGGCATCGTGGTGGTGGCGGGGAGCGCCGCGCTGGGGCCGACCGACGCTCAGGCTGCCAACTTCGAGCTGTTCGCCATCCTCCCGATCGCGGTCGCCTTCGTGGCTGCCGCCCGGGGCCAGGCGGTCACCGCCGGCGCGGCCCTGGCCGTGGCCGTGCTCTGCAAGCAACCGGCTGCGGTCACGGTGGTGCCGGTGGCGGCCTGTCTCTGGCGCGCCGGCCGATGGCGGTCGCTCGTGGTTGCCGGAGCCGCGGGGCTGGTGGCTGTGGTGGCGTTGGCGGCGCCGTTCGGGATCGCGGACGTGGTCCGGTGGGCCCTGCTCGGCACCGGTGGCTACCTCTCGTTGGGCCCGGGCGACCTGGCGTTCACCGGCGTGCGAGCTGCGGCATCACTCGGGTTGCTGGCGGTGTTCTGGGGCGGTGTGTGGCTTCTGGCGCTGGCTCCCCGCCCGGTCGCAGCGACGGACGGGCCGCCGGTCGCCCACGACCGGCTGCGGTTGCGACCTGGTCTGAGCGGTCACCCGATCCCGACCCACCCAGACCAGGACAGCGATACCGAGACCGTCGACCCCGACGTCGTCGGCTGGACCCGCGCCGGCGCGGAGGGCCTCTCTGCCGACCGGCGCGGCGGAGTCGACCCTGCCGACCTTGCCGACCGGACCGAGGCCGCCACCGATAGCGCCCAGATCGCCGCCGCTGCTGCGAGCGGAACGCACCGCGATCTCTGGTGGTTCCTGGCCGCCTCCGCGGTCGGCGTGGTGGCCGGTTTCCGCTTCTTCCCCCACTACCTGATCCAGCTCCTCCCGGCCCTGGCCCTCCTAGCCGGGCGGGGCGCCGTCCGCCGTCCCGCCCGGGTGCGTCCGGCTCTGGCCTGGCTCGCCGTCTCGACCGCGCTCGCCGTCGTCATGGCCGTTGTCACCAGTGCACGGATTGAGCCCTCCTGGGAGCGCCCGGTGGTCCGGGCCATCGTCGACAACAGCTGTGGCGACGATCGGGTGCTCGTCTGGGGAAACGTCCCCGAGCTCTACTGGCGGGCCGAGCGTCTGCCGGCCGGCGGCTTCACCCACAGCGAGTTCGTCACCGGCTACTCCGGAGGTCGTCGGCATCAGGCGGCATCGGACCAGAACGTCCCCGACCGCCAGCTCTATGACGACTGGACCGAGCGGGTGCGGGAGCAGGAGCCGCCGGTGATCGTCGACACCGCAGCGGCCGATCTGCGGGGTGGCCGCTACTTCCCGATGCGCCGCTTCGAGGCGCTCCAACGACTCGTCGACGACAACTATGACCAGGTGGCCGAGATCGAGCGCATCCGAGTCTACGTCCGCCGGCCCTCCTCCGAGGGGGTTCCTGTTGGTTCCGGCGCCGGCAGAGCCACCGACCCGGCGACGGTCCCGCCGGCCGGCTGCGGGGCGCCGACATGACCATCACCCGGGCACAACTCGAACGGTTGGCCCGTCACGACCTCGATCGGCTGCGCAGCCCTGAGGGGTGGCTTCAGGCCGGGCTGCCCCGCTTCGCCCGACTCTTTGGGCGCGACGCCGCCATCTCGGCGCTCCAGCTCATCGACGACGACCCGACGATCGCGGCGGCCACCATCCGGGCCCTGGCCGCCCGCCAAGGGCAGGTCTACGACCGCCGTCGGGAGGAGGAGCCGGGCAAGATCGCCCACGAGGTGCCGGTGCGCGTCGAGGACCTCCTCCGCCTCGAGTTGCGCAAGCACTTCCGCTGGGGGTTCCCCTACTACGGCAGCATCGATGCGACTGCGTGGTGGGTCCGCCTAGTCGACCGCTACGTGGCCCGCACCGGGGAGTTGACCCTCCTCGAGGAGGTGTCGCCCCAGCTCGAGGCGGCCGGGCGGTGGATGGCCGGACCCGCCCGCATCGGGGTCGGCGACCTGGTCGCCTACCAACGGCACAACCCCGCCGGCCTCTTGCACCAGGGATGGCGCGACTCCGACCTCGGCGCGGTGCCGATCGTGGCCCCGGTGTCGCTGGTGGAGGCGCAGGGCTACTACGCCGAGGCCACCGCCGCGCTGGTGCGGCTGGGCATCGAGGTCCCTTCGGCCGCTGCGGGCGATGCCGTGGCCTTCCACGACGCGTTCTGGATGGCTGACGAGGGCACCTACGCCCTGGCCGTGGGGGGCGACGGCACCGTCGTCGGCATCGTCACGTCGAACGCCGGCCACCTGCTCGGAACGCCGATCGTCGACGACGCCCGCGCTCACTTGGTTGCGGACCGGCTCCTCGGCGAGGACCTGTGGACCTCAGCTGGCATCCGCACCCACTCCTCCGCCGACCGCCACTTCGATCCCTCCAGCTACCACCGAGGGTCGGTCTGGCCCCACGACAACTGGGTCATCCACGAAGGGCTGGTGGCCATGGGCCGCCTCGACGACGCTGCCCGCGTACGCACTGCGGTGCTGGACGCGCTGTGCCGCCTGGAACACATCCCCGAGCTCTATGCGGTGCGCGACGGCACGCCCCAACCCCTGGCGGTGGCCCAACGGGTGCAAGCGTGGAGCAGCGGCGCGGTGGTGTCGTTCCTCGCCGCCGAGCGCAACGGTTAGGCCGGGCTCGACGTCGATCCGGCTGGTGACGAAAGAGGACCCGGCACGGCGGACGAGCCGTCGTGCCCGGTTGGCGTCGATGGGCCGTCGCAGTGACGGTCACGCCAGCGGGTCGAGGCCTGATCGGCGAGCCGGGCCACGCCCCAGCCGGCGGCCAGGACGAGCGCACCGAAGAAGGCGTCGAGCCAGAAGTGGTTGGCGGTGACCAGGATGCAGAACAAGGTGGCCGCCGGGTACAGGAACGCCAGCCAGCGCAGCCGGCCTCGGCCGATGACCACCACCAGGGCTATGGCGCACCAGGTGGACCAGCCGAAGTGGAGGCTGGGCATGGCTGCGTACTGGTTCGACACCGACGCCATGCCGCCGCTGCCGAACTTCCAGAGGCCACCCCATCGCTCGATGGTGTCGACCATGCCGTAGCCGTTGCAGTCCTCGCCTCTCCCTGCGCAGGCGCCGTATCGACCGGACGTGTCGAGCAGGCGCGGCGGCATCAGCGTGTAGGTGGCGAACCCGATCAAGGCCAGCGCGGTGGTAGCGGCGAGCACGGTGCGCAGGAACCGGTAGCGGTGCGGCGCCCACACGAACACTGCGATGAGGAGCCCGATGGTGACGAAGAAGTGGGCGGTGCCGTAGAAGATGTTCCAGCCCCGGATGAAACCGTCGCCGGACAGCGACAAGTACCAGCGCTGGAGCTCCGGCTCGAACCACAGCCCGAGTGCCTCCTCCACCTTGATGATCCCTCGGGCGTGGCGGAAGGCGATGGTGCGGGAATCGGGACCGGCACCGAACTCGTTGCGGACCAGGGAGTAAAGGACGTAGAAGCCGACGGCCAGGGCCACCTCCCGCCACCACTGCAGGCGTGGCGCCGGGGGCGCCTCCGCAGCCTCCCCGGTGCGCTCGGCAGTGGCGGTCACGTCGACGCGACCACGGGCTTGGAGCGGTTGCCGACGGCGAACGCAGGAGCGCCGAGGAGGCTCACGACCAGGTTGAGCAGGTAGAGCAGCAGCCCGAGGGCCACCGCCTGGGACCGGGGCACGTCGAGCGGTTGGAGGAAGAGGACGAACAGGCCCTCGCGGATCCCGAGGCCCGAGATCGAGATGGGCATGACCTGGGCAGTGAGCACGGCGGGCACGAACGCCAACAGCGCCGTGGGTCCGGCGCCCGACGGCAGGTCGAGGGCTCGGGCGGCCATCAACGCCGAGGCGATCAAGATGAGCTGGTAGGCGAAGCCGGTGGCCAGGATCCGGGCGGTGGCGGCCGGCTGGCGCAGGAGGCGCCGAATCCCGAAGCGCACCGCGCCGGTGAAGCGGCGCCACCCCTCGTTGTGCTCGAGGCGGCCTTCGATGCCGTCGCCCTGGCGGCCGGTGAGCACCAGCACCACGGCCAGCAGGACGAGCGTGCCGGTGGCCACCGCGAACGCCAGCGCCGAGGCCCGGCCCAGCTCTCGCAGCCCGGGGTTGACGGCCAGGCCCAGAAGGGTCATGACCGGCAGCACCAACCAGCCGGTGAGGCGCTCGAGCACCACCGACGCGAACGTGGTGGGGCCCTCGCCGGTGTCCTTGGACAGGCGGGCCACGCGCAGGGCGTCGCCGCCGATGGTGCTGGGCAGCACGTTGCCCATGAACTGGCCGGCGAAGTAGAGCGACAACAGGCGGCGGAACGGCGGCCGCTGGCCCAGCGCCGCCAGCACCGTGCTCCAGCGGACCGCGGAGAGGACCACGCCGGCGAAGGTGAGCACCAACGCCCCGCTCAACCAGGCGACCGTGGTGACGGTGGGATCGGGGATGGCCTCGGACCAGTTCGTCCCGATCTTGGTGACCAGCACCCAGAGCAGCACGCTGCTGACGACGAGGCGCGCCACCAGGATCAGTTGCTGTCGGGAGGGGTGCACGGACCCAGCCTGGCTGGCGGACGAAGGTGGCCGAAACCCTACCGGGGGCTCCCGGTACCCCTCGGTCGCTGACCGGCGGTCCAGTCGGTCACGGAGGTGTCGCAGGTACCCTCCCCCGCAGCGAGATCACGTCGTCCCGGAGGCCAGCCATGTCACCAAGCAGCCAGCCTCACCTCGGCGGGCCGGCTTCGTGACCACCGAAGCGGTCGTAGCCCTCGATGGTGGTGACGTGGCGATCATCGAGGGCGGGCGCGGTGGGCGTCCGTTGTTGCTCGTGCACGGCTTCACCGGTGCCAAGGAGGACTTCGGCGACTGGATTGCCGCCCTGGCCGCCGAGGGCTGGTGGGTGGTGGCGCCGGACCTTCGTGGCCACGGCGCCAGCCACCAGCCGCCCGACGAGGCGAGCTACTCGCTGGCCACGTTCGCCGCCGACCTGTGGGATCTGGCCGACCACCTGCGCTGGGATCGGTTCGCCCTCCTCGGCCACTCCATGGGTGGGATGGTGGCCCAGGAGATGTTGATCGCCGACCCCGGCCGCGTCGAGCGCTTGATCCTCATGGACACCAACCACGGCCCGGCCCAGGGCCTCGACGAGCCCACCGTGGCCTTTGGCGTCGAGGTCCTTCGCACCGAGGGCCTGCCCGCGCTGCTCGATCTCATCGAGTCGCTCCCCTCCCCGCCGCGCAACCCGGCCGAGGAGCGGATCCGGGCCAGCCGACCCGGCTACGTGGCGTGGAGCGAAGCCAAGGTCAGGGCTGTCTCGCCGGCCATGTACGCCGCCCTGGCCATCGAGCTCACCTCGCGCCCCGACCGGCTGGCCGAGTTGGCGAAGCTCACCGTGCCCACCCGGGTCATCGTGGGCGCCGAGGACTGCAACTTCCTCGCCGCGTCGCGACGCCTGGCCGAGGCCATGCCCGGAGCGGACCTGGTCGTCATCGCCGACGCCGCCCACAGCCCCCAGTTCGAGAACCCCGATGCCTGGTGGCAGGCCGTGGCCCCCTGGCTGGCCGCGAAGGCCGCAACGGCCGAAGTCATGGCCGACTGAAGGACCGATGTCATGGCCGACTGAAGGGACGACCGCCCCGTCCCGATCGCCAGTTGGTCAGGCGGCGCCCGCAGCCAGCCAGGCGGGGAGCTCGCTGATCGTGGTGAGGGTGGGCACGGTGCCGTCGTGGTCGACGTGCTCGTGGGCCCAGGTGACGTGGTACGGGATGTGCACGGCGTGGCCGCCGACCTCGAGCACCGGCAACACGTCCGAGCGGACGGAGTTGCCCACCATGCAGAACGCCGCCGGCGCCACGCCGGTGGACTCGATCACCCGTCGGTAGGTGAACGGGTCCTTCTCGGCCACGATCTCCAGCCGCTCGAAGCGGTCGGCCAGTCCCGACGCCGCGATCTTGCGCTCCTGGTGGTGCAGGTCGCCCTTCGTCACCATCACGAGCCGGTACCCGGCGTCGTCGAGGGCGGTGATGGTGTCGTCCACCCCGTCGAGGAGGTCGACCGGGTGGCTGAGCATGGCGCGCCCCGAGGCCATGATCTGGTCGATCTCGTCGGTACCGATGGCACCGCCGGTGACCTCGATGGCCGCCTCGACCATGGAGAGGGTGAAGCCCTTGATGCCGTATCCGTAGACCTCCAGGTTGCGGTGCTCCACGGCCACCACAGCGGCATCGACGTCCACCTCGGCGTCCACGTAGCGCCCGACCAGCTCCTTGAACCGGCGCTGGGTGCGCTCGAAGTAGACCTCCGAGTGCCAGAGCGTGTCGTCGGCGTCGAGCGCCACCACCTCGATCGGCGGATCGGTGGGCACCGGCCCGGCCTACCGGCTCTTGTCGAGGAAGTGCTCGCGGTCGACCACGACCCGGGTGACCTTGCCTGCGGCCACCAGGCCCCGGTCGTCGTTGACCGACACCGAGAAGGTGAGGCGCCGGCCCTCGACCTTGTCCAGCCGGGCGTCGGTGGTCACCAGGTCGCCGACGGCCGTGGGTGCCAGGTGGTCGAGCTGGATGCGCATCGACACGGTTGTCTCACCGTCCTCGAAGCAGTCGTCGACCGCCGCAACGGCCGCCTCCTCGCACAGGGCGACGATGCGCGGCGTGGAGAGCACGGACACGTCTCCTGACCGGGCGGCCACTGCGGTGTCGCGGTCGGCCACGACCAGCTCCACGTGGCCGCAGAGGCCGGGTTGCACGGGCACGTCGTTACGATAAGCGCCTCGCCGGCGTAGCCACCAAAGGTCTATGCGGCGGGTCCGTCGTCAGCACGAGGCGCGCGCACGAGCACTGCGCACGCAAGAGAGAGGTCCATCGTGATCGAAGAAGCCGTGGTGTCTCGGGTCCTGGGCGCCGCCCTGCAGACGGGCGGCGAGTTCGCCGAGGTGTTCGTGGAGGACAAGCGCTCCTCGTCGGGCCGCCTCGACGACGGGAAGATCGAGGAGCTCGGTTCCGGCCGGGACCGTGGCGCCGGCATCCGGGTGGTGGTCGGCGAGACCACCGGCTTCGCCCACACCGCGGACCTGTCCGAGCCCGGCCTCCTGGCTGCCGCGGAATCGGCGGCCGCGGCGGCGCGGGGCGGGGGCGGCGGGGTGCGGACCGTCGAGCTCACCAGGGTCGACACCACGTCGCAGCCGGTGGACAGCCGGCCCGAGGAGGTGGCCAAGGCCACCAAAGTCGAGCTCCTGCAGCGGGCCGACGAGGCGGCGCGCCGCCAGGGGGGCGCCATCAAGCAGGTGTCGGCCTCCTACGGCGACAGTCGCCGACGGATCCTGGTGGCCAACTCCGACGGCCTCCTCGCCGCCGACGACCAGACCCGCACCCTGTTCGTGGTCGGCGTGGTGGCGGCCGCAGACACCGGCATGCAGACCGGTCGGCGCTCCATCGGCCACACCATGGGCTTCGAGCTCTTCGACCGCTACCAGGTGGAGGACCTGGCCAGGGAGGCCGCCGAGCAGGCCCTCACCAAGCTCCGGGCCCGCCCGGCGCCGAGCGGCGCACTCCCCGTGGTCATCGGCAAGGGCGGCGGCGGCGTGCTGTTCCACGAGGCCTGCGGTCACGGCCTCGAGGCCGACCACATCCAGAAGAACGTGTCGGTGTTTGCCGGTCGGGTGGGCCAGCTGGTGGCCTCGCCGCTCGTCACGATCGTCGACGACGGCACCATCGCCAACGAGTGGGGCACCTTCGCCATCGACGACGAGGGAACGCCGGCCCAGCGCAACGTCCTCATCGAAGACGGCGTGCTCACGGACTACATGTGGGACCAGCTCCGGGCCCGCAAGGAAGGTCGAGACCTCTCGGGCAACGGCCGGCGCCAGAGCTACAAGCACCTGCCCATGGTCCGCATGACCAACACCGTCCTCACCAACGGCGACACCTCGCCCGACGACATCGTGGCCGACACCCCCAACGGGGTCTACGTGGCCCACCTGGGCGGCGGCCAGGTCAACACGGCCACCGGAGACTTCGTGTTCGGTATGACCGAGGCGTACCTCATCGAGGACGGCGAGATCACCGAGCCGCTCCGCGAGGGCAACCTCATCGGCAACGGTCCCAAGGTGCTGGAGATGATCGACGCCGTCGGCGACGACTTCGAGATGGGGCCTCCCGGCACGTGCGGCAAGGACGGCCAGGGCGTGCCCGTGGGCGACGGCGTGCCCACCCTGCGGGTCACCAGCCTCACCGTCGGCGGGACGGCCGCCTGATGACCCAGGTGGTCGACCAGAGCGAGAGCATCGATGAGCTCCTAGCCATCGGCGACCGGATCGTGGCCCAGGCCCGGGATGGCGAGCAGGTCGAGGTCGTGGTGGGGCGCTCCTCGTCCACCGAGGTGCGCGTGTACGAGGGCGACGTCGAGCAGCTGGCGTCGGCCACCTCGGCCGGCATCGGCGTGCGGGTGATCTCGGACCACCGCCAGGGGTTCGCGTATGCCGGCAGCCTCGACCCCGACGTGATGGCCGACACCCTCGCCGAGGCGCGCGACAACGCCACCTTCGCCACGCCCGACGAGTGGCTGGGCCTGGCCGAGCCCGACGGCGTCGCCGTGCCCGACCTGGACCTCTACCGCGAAGCGCTGGGCGAGGTCTCGACGGAGTCCAAGATCGACCTGGCCATCGAGCTGGAGAAGGCGGTCCGGGCGTCGGACCGCCGCATCAGCGGCATCGACGCCGCCGACTACGCCGACGGGGTCTCGGAGGGGGCGGTGGTGACCACGTCGGGCATCCGCGCGGCCAGCCGCGACACCTCTTGCTACGTGTCGGTCTCGTGCGTGGCCACCGAGGGCGACGACACCCAGACGGGCTTCGGGTTCTCGGTCGGCCGTCTGCCCGAGGACCTCGACATCGACGCCGCAGCCGGCGACGCCGGCCGTCGGGCCACCCGGCTCCTCGGCGCCACCCAGCCGTCGAGCGGGCGAGTGACGGTGGTCTTCGACCCGTACGTGACCGCCCAGTTCCTCGGCATCATCGGCTCCACCCTGTCGGGCGAGGCCCTGCTCAAGGGGAGGTCCCTGTTCGCCGACCGGCTGGGCGAGGAGGTGGGCGCCGCCGCGTTCACCCTGGTCGACGACGCCACCAACCCGTTGGCCTACAGCTCCAGCGAGACCGACGGCGAGGGCCTGGCCTCGCGCCGCAACGTGCTGATCGATGCCGGCCGGCTGGGGCAGTTCGTGCACAACGCCTACACGGCCAGGCGGTCCGGCACCGTCTCCACCGCCAACGCGGTGCGGGGCTTCTCGTCCACGCCGAGCGTGGGCTGTCGGGCCCTGTCGGTGGCGCCCGGCTCCCAGGACCAGCCCGAGCTGCTGGCCGACGTGGGCGACGGCGTGCTCATCAGTTCGGTCTCCGGGCTGCACTCGGGCGTCAACCCGGTGTCGGGCGACTTCTCCACCGGCGCCGAGGGCCTCCGCATCACCGGCGGCACGTTGGGCGAGCCCCTGCGCGAGTTCACCGTGGCGTCCACCCTCCAGCGCATGCTGGCCGACGTGGTCGCCGTGGGCTCCGACGTCGAGTGGCTCCCCATGCGCGCCGCCGGCGTCAGCCTCGTCGTCCACGACGTCACCGTCTCCGGCGCCTGACCCGGCGGCCGGCCGGTCGTCAGCCAGCGGTCGCGCCCCTGAACTGGGCGCGTTTGGGCTGCGCTGGTGACCAGTTTCCGTCCCAGTTCGTGTCGGGTCCCGATCTGGGCGCGTTTCGGCCGCGCTGGTGACCAGTTTCCGGCCCAGTTCGGCCTCTGGCGTTGCGGATGTTGCCGCCGACCGCGGGCCAGGTGGCAGGGTGGCGGGCCATGTCCCTGCTCGAAGCCATCGTCCTCGGCATCGTGCAGGGGCTCACCGAGTTCTTGCCGGTGTCGTCGAGCGGGCACCTGCGGATCGTGCCGGCGCTCGTGGGCTGGGAGGACCCGGGCACGGCGTTCACTGCGGTCATCCAGCTCGGCACGATGGCCGCAGTGGTCATCTACTTCTGGCGCGACCTGTGGCGCATTACGACCGCCTGGTTCGCCTCGCTGCGCGATCCCGCTCGACGCTCGGACCTCGACGCTCGCATGGGTTGGTACCTGATCGTGGCCACCATCCCGATCGCCTTGCTCGGCATGGCGTTCGCCGACCAGATCGAGTCCGGAGCCCGGGACCTCCGCCTCATCGCCGGCACCCTCATCGTCTTGGGCCTGGTCCTGCTGTACGCCGAGCGTGCCGTTCGTCGCAAGACGGTGGCCGACATCGACACGCGCGACGGCCTGGCCATCGGCCTGGCCCAGTCGATGGCCCTGGTACCGGGCGTCTCCCGCTCGGGGGCCACCATCAGCGCCGGGCTGTTCCTGGGCTACACGCGCGACGCAGCCGCCCGCTTCTCGTTCCTGTTGTCGATCCCGGCCGTCGTGCTGTCGGGGCTGTTCTCGCTCAAGGACCTGGGCGCCGGCGACGGTCCCGGCCCGATGCCTACCGTGGTGGCCACGGTGGTGTCGTTCGTCGTCGGCTACCTGGCCATCGCCTGGTTCCTCAAGTTCCTGGTCAGCCACAGCACCAAGGTGTTCGTGGGCTACCGCCTCGCGCTCGGAACCCTGCTCATCGTCCTGCTGGCCTCCAACACCATCAGCGCCCGCTGACACGAGACCGTTCGTCGTACGGATCGCGGCCACGGTGACCCGACATTCCGCACCTCCGCACCCGCAGCGCCGCACCCGCTGACCGGTGACGACCGCAGGCGTCAGGCGTCAGGCATCAGGTGGTGCCTACGAGGGTGACGGTGGCCAGAGCAGCGGCTTCTGCCACCTCCGCCACCTCGTCGGGCTCGATGGCGACCACCACCGAGTCAGGCCGGGCCGAGGTGACCACGGCCGCGCTGGCCACTCGACGCGTGGCTAGCTCGCCGCCGGCGAGCGACGGGTCCACGGTGGCCCAGACATCGACCCGGTCGCCCCGCTCCAGCGGCAGCGGTGCCGTGCCGGGCGGCAACGCGACCCGTCGCCGGCCGTCGCCGCTGTCGTCGCCCCTTCGGGCGACCAGGGCGTCGGTCACCGGCGATCCGGCCGTGGCCGACCCGGAGGCGACGGCACCCTCGGGCAGGTCGTCCGCCCGAACCAAGGTCCCCGCCGCCACCAGCGCCGTGGGCCAGCGAGCTTCGGTCACGGCCTCGGCCAGGGGGTCGCCAGCCTGCAGCGCCCGCCCCACCACCAGCACTGGCCGGGTGTCGCCCCATCGTCGACGAGCGGCCTCGGCACTCGACAGGACGTGGCCGGTGATCGCCGCGGTGGTCACCGCCAGAGCGGCCACCAGCAGCCATCGGCGCAACGAAGCCGGATCGGCGAACGGCCGTCGGTGCAGTGGGAGCCGACTGCGGGGTACTGAGGAACGGACGCGACCCACCGGGACGCACCTCCTGTCGGGGAGAGCGGATGCCGGGGGAAGGCCTGTCGGCCACGCTAGGCCCGCCGCCGGCCCGTGAACAGGGCTGATCTTCACCCTCGCCGAGGTGGGAAGCGGCCGAAGGCCCGACCAGGGTCAGAAGCCGGGGCCGGCGGGGAGGCGGGTCGTGGGGAGGCCCGCTGCGAGGGCTCGCAGCAGGACCCGGCGCACGGTCTCCACGTTGGCCTCGAAAAAGGCGAAGACCTCCTCCTGGGTCACGGCGGGGACGCCGCTGCCCTCCAGCCCGGCGTCGAAGTCGGTGATGAGGGCGATGGCGGCGTAGCGCATCCCGGCCTCCCGACACAGCACGGCCTCGGGGTGCTGGGTCATGTTGACGACCTCCCACCCGTGCGAGCCGAACCACTTGGATTCGGCTCGCGTGGAAAAGCGCGGCCCCTGCACCACCACCACCGTGCCGCCGTCGTGGACCTCGACCGACTCGGCTCGGCAGGCCTCGACCGCAACCCGGCGCAGGTCGTCGTCGTAGGGGTCACCGAACGCCACGTGGTGGACGGCCGGGCCCTCGAAGAAGGTGTCGGGCCGACCCCACGTGCGGTCCACGATCTGGTCGGGTACCACGAAGCTGCCGGGCGCCACGTGGGCCTGCAGCGACCCCGACGCGCACGGACCGAACACATTGGTCACGCCGAGGGCGTGGAGCGCCCACACGTTGGCCCGGTAGGGCAGCCGGTGCGGCGGGTGCTCGTGACCGGCCCCGTGGCGGGGGAGGAAGGCGACCGTGCGCGCACCCAGGCGCCCGACGGCGATCGGTGCCGAGGTGGGCCCGAAGGGGGTGTCGACCACCGCCTCGGTCACGTCGTCGAGGAAGCGGTAGAAGCCCGACCCGCCGAGGACACCGACCTCGGCAGTGGGCAGGTCGGCTGCCGGACGCGGGCCCACGGTCAGGTGGAGCGAGAAGAGCCGCCCGACGAGCCGCTGCCCGTCGACGCTGGGGTCTTCTTGTCGGACGCCTTGTTGGACGACCCGTTGTCGGAGGGCTTCTTCTCCACCGACTTCTTGTCCGACTTGTCGCCGCTCGAAGAAGAGCTGCTCTCGGACTTGGCGTCACTGCCGGCCTTGGCGTCGCCGCCGGCCTTGGCGTCGGACTTGGAGCCGTCCTTGTCGCCGCTGGAGCCCTCGCCATCCTTGGCGGATCCCGACGAAGCGCCGGGGCGGCTGTCGGTCTTGTAGAACCCCGAGCCCTTGAACGTGATGCCGACGTTGCCGAAGACCTTCTTGAGCACGCCGCTGCACTCGGGGCAGACGGTGAGCGCGTCGTCGGTGAAGGCCTGGGCCACGTCGAAGCGGTGCTCGCAGGTCTTGCAGCGGTACTCGTAGATGGGCATCGCAGTCCTCGGGTGGCGTTCGCGCTGGGCTCGTGCCGAGAGGGCCGGCCCGGTCGTTGGCAGTCGACGGCAGGGAGTGCCAGCCTAGGCAGCGCGCCCACGCCGGCACGACCGGACCACCCGGTCAGAGCTCGATCGGTCCGACGAGTCGCACGAGCGCGCCGGTCTCCCGTGCGAGACTTGCGGTCGTGAGCACCGAACCTGTCGTCTCCAAAGCCGTGATCCCGGCCGCCGGCCTGGGTACCCGCTTCCTGCCCGCCACCAAAGCGCAGGCCAAGGAGATGTTGCCGGTCGTCGACAAGCCGGCGATCCAGTACATCGTCGAGGAGGCGGTGGCCGCCGGCATCGACGACATCCTCATCATCACCGGCCGCTCCAAGCGATCGATCGAGGACCACTTCGACCGCCAGTTCGAGCTGGAGTACCACCTCGACGCCGCCGGCAAGCACACCGAGCTCACCGAGGTGGTGGCCCTCACCGAGTTGGCCGACATCCACTTCGTGCGCCAGGGCGCGCCCCTCGGCCTGGGCCACGCCGTGTCGGTCGCCCGAAAGCACGTGGGCGACAACCCGTTCGCCGTGCTGCTGGGCGACGAGTTCATGTCGACCAGCTCCACGCTCCTGCCCGACATGATCCAGACCTATGGCCAGTACGGCCGCTCGGTGTTGTCCCTCCAGGAGGTCACGCCCGACGAGATCAAGCGCTACGGCTGCGCCAAGCCCGAGCGGATCTCGGACAACCTGGTCCAGATCCTCGACATCGTGGAGAAGCCCCAGCCGGCGGTGGCCGCGTCGAACCTGGCGGTGATGGGCCGCTACGTGTTCACGCCGGAGATCTTCGAGAAGCTCGAGCACGTCGAGCCCGGGGTGGGCGGCGAGATCCAGCTGACCGACGCCATCGCCATGCTGCTCGCCGACCAGGCGGTCTACGGCGTGACCTTCTCCGGCGGTCGCTGGGACACCGGTACCGTGCCGGCGTACCTCCAGACCATCGTCGAGTTGGCCCTGGAGCGGCCCGACCTCGGGCCGGAGTTCGCGACCTTCCTCGCCGACCTGTGCCGTCGCCGGGGTCTGGTCTGATCCTCGCAGCCGCTCCTGGTGCCCACGTGATCTCCTTCGGCGATGCCCGCCAGCACGTCATCGACCGCTGCGCACCGCTCGCACCGGTGGAGTGCGCCCTCGACGATGCCCTCGGCTGCGTGCTGGCCACCGCCGCGGTAGCCCGGGAGCCGGTACCGCCGTTCGCCAACTCGGGCATGGACGGCTACGCGGTGCGGGCGGCCGATGTGGCCGATGCCGACGAAGGCTCGCCCGTGCGCCTGCGGGTGGCGGGCACGATCGCGGCGGGCGCCGCACCGGACATCGAGGTGGCGGCCGGAACCGCGGTCCGGATCATGACCGGCGCGCCGCTGCCGCCCGGCGCCGATGCCGTCGTCATGGTGGAGCGGTCCCGGAGGGTGGGTGACCACGAGGTGGACCTCACCCAGGCGGTGCCCGTCGGGCTCCACGTCCGACCCGCCGGCGACGACATGGTCTTGGGTGAGGAGGTGGTGGCGGCCGGGACCGTGCTGCACCCCGCCCACCTCGGGGTGCTCGCTTCGGTGGGCATCCGTCGCCCGGTCGTGGTGCCCCGCCCGCTGGTGGGCATCTTCTCCACCGGCGACGAGCTGGTCGACGACGACCGTCCCCTGGGCCCGGGGCAGATCCGCGAATCCAACCGCCCCACCCTGCTGGCCGCCGCCCGCACGTTCGGCTTCGACGCCATCGACCTGGGCACCGTGGCCGACGACCGCGACGCCCTCGCTTCGGCGCTCACGTCGGCTGCCGCCGGATACGACGCCGTGGTCACCAGCGGTGGGGTCTCCATGGGCGACTTCGACCTGGTCAAGGTGGTGCTCGACGAGCTGGCCGATATGGCATGGATGCAGGTGGCCATCCGACCCGCCAAGCCGTTCGCCTTCGGCGTGCTGGGCGCCACCCCGGTGTTCGGCCTGCCCGGCAACCCGGTCTCGTCGCTGGTGTCGCTGGCCCTGCTCGGCGTACCCGGTCTGCGCCGCCTGGCCGGCCGCGCCGACCTCGACCTTCCGCAGGTGACCGTCCGGGCCGGAGCCGGTCTGGACCGGCGCGCTGATGGCCGCACCGCCTACGTCCGCGTCGCCTGCCGCTGGACCGATGGCGCCTTGGTGGCCGATCCGGTCCGGGCCCAGGGCTCGCACCAATTGGCGGCCACGGCGTCGGCCAACGCTCTCGCCGTCCTCCCCGACGGCCCCGGCGTTGCCGAGGGAGACGACCTCACCGTCGTCCTCCTCCACAGCCCCTTCGCCCCCTGACCGACCGTCGCACCCCGCCCGTGCCAGTCACCGAACTGGGTTGGGAATGCGGCGCTGGAGCACCGAGTTTCCAACCCACTACGACGTGTCCCCCGAACTGGGTTGGGAATGCCGCGCTGGGGCACTGAGTTTCCAACCCACTACGGACTCGGTCTTCGACGGGGAGGAGATCAGTCGGGCGGGAGCGTCGCCAGGGATCGGCCGTAGCCTGGTGCGGTGACGACGATCGAGGGGGCCACGCCGCTGGTGGATGGCTTCGGCCGGGTTCACCGCGACCTACGCGTCTCGGTCACCGACCGTTGCAACTTCCGGTGCACGTACTGCATGCCCGCCGAGGGGATGGTGTGGCAGCCGCGCGATCACCTCCTCTCGTTCGAGGAGATCGAGCGCATCGCCCGGGTGTGCGTGGAGCGGTTCGGGTTCGATTCGATCCGCCTCACGGGGGGTGAGCCCACGGTGCGCGCCCGTCTCCCGGTGCTGGTGGCCAAGCTCGCTCCGCTCGGTGTGGACCTGTCGATGACCACCAACGGCTCCATGTTGCCTGTCATCGCCCACGACCTTCGCACTGCCGGGCTCGACCGGCTCAACGTGTCGCTCGACTCGTTGCAGGCGGAGCGCTTCGCCGCGCTCACCCGGCGCGACGAGCTACCTCAGGTGATCGAGGGCATCCGGACCGCGGTGGCCGCCGGCTTTTGCCCGGTGAAGGTCAACGTGGTCGTGGTTCGGGGCTCGAACGACGACGAGATCGTGGACTTCGCTCGCTTCGGTCGTGCCGAAGGCGTGCAGGTGCGCTTCATCGAGTTCATGCCGCTCGACGCCGACGAGCGGTGGGACCGCGAGTCGGTCGTGGCATCGGCGGAGATCGTGGCCGCGATCGACGCCGTGTTCCCGCTGCAGACGGTCGGCCGCGACCACGATCCCGCCGAGCTACACCGCTACGTCGACGGCGGCGGCGAGATCGGTGTCGTCGGCAGCGTCACCGAGCCGTTCTGCTCGAGCTGCGACCGGGTGCGGCTCACCTCCGACGGCCAGCTGCGCTCGTGTCTGTTCTCGACCGACGAGACCGACTTGCGCACCCTGCTGCGCGACGGTGCCGATGACGACGCCCTGGCGGCGGCGGTGGCCGCCACCGTCGCCGGCAAGTGGGCCGGCCACGGCATCACCAAGGTCGACTTCATCCGCCCCGCCCGCTCCATGAGCGAGATCGGCGGCTGACCCCCAGCCCGTACTGGGTTGGAAACTCGGTGTCCCAGCGCGGGGTTCCCAAACCAGTTCGCCCGAGATTCGTCGTGGGTTGGAAACTCGGGGCCTGAGCGCGGAGTTCTCAGCCCAGTTCGCCCCGAGGTCTCCCTGCGAGCCCGGTCGTCGGGCCCGCAGCGTCGTCGACGGTGGGCTGCGGTCGGCCCGGCGGCTCCCTCCTACACTTCGGCGATGCCTGAGCGCCTCACCCACCTCGATCCGCTGGGGCGTGCCCGCATGGTCGACGTCACGCCCAAGGATCCGTCGCACCGGCGGGCCGTGGCCCGAGGGCGGGTCCACATGCAGGCCGAGACCACTGCCCTGGTGGCGCGGGGCTCGGTGGGCAAGGGCGACGTGCTCAACGTGGCCCGGGTGGCTGGCATTCAGGCCGCCAAGCGGGCCTCGGACCTGATCCCGCTGTGCCACCCGTTGTTGGTGGGCGCAGTGCTGGTCAACTTCCACATCGACGACACGTTCATCGAGATCGAGGCCCACGTCGACACCGTCGACCGCACCGGCGTGGAGATGGAAGCCCTGACCGCGGTGTCGGTGGCCGCGCTCACCATCTACGACATGTGCAAGTCGGCCGACCGCTCCATGACGATCGGCGACATCGCCCTGTGGGAGAAGACCGGCGGCCGCTCTGGCGTGTTCCGCCGGGAACAGGTGGACCCGGAGCTCGACCTCGGGCTGTGAGCCGGCGAGGCGTGGAGCCCGTTCTCGCCGCTGGCACGGGCTGCGTCGTCCGTAGTAGAACCGTAACAACCGCAGCTTCTCCGTCACCTCGTGTTCAGGTGGTGTCTGGCTGTGTGGATCGCCCCTAGTCCCCGGACCGGTCCCCATCCACCACCGGCAGGTGGGCACTGGGTACGGTCCCTGACAGGTAGAGGCAGGCCTGGAGAACGTGACGATGCTCGTACTGGTCATCCTGGCAGCGGTGTGGACGGTGGTCCTGGTGCCGCCTCTGGTCCGCAAGAAGCGTGAGGGACGGCCTGACAACTCGGTGGCGTCGTTCCGAGCCCAGCTGTCCACCCTCGAGCGGGCCACGCCGAAGATCTCCCTGCTGAAGATGGCGCCGGGGGCATCGTTCGTCCCGGTTCCGCAGGCGGTCATGAACCGGGCCGGTGCCAAGCGCCGTCGTCGCGACGTGCTTCTCAGCCTGCTCGGATCAACCGTTTTTTCGTTCCTCCTGCTCGTCGCCGTCGGCGGTACCGCCACGGTGGTGCTGTTCCTCGCTTCGGCCAGTGCTCTGGGCGCGTACGTGTTCGCGCTGCGCCAGGTCCAGCTGCGATCGATGGAGCAGATCGCCAAGGTCCGCCCGCTGGTCCCCCGACACTCGCCGTCACCGGTGCTGGGCCTGCGCCGCGCCGCCTCCAGCTGAAGCACTTCGGTCAAGCGGAGCTTCACCCCATCCTCGGCCCCGGCGGGGGTTCGACGGGCTGGCTGCACGCGCGTCTCGCCTCCCCGTCCGTGGACCCAACGGCCACGGCGGCCACGGGGAGCCGTGACCGCCGCAGCATCGACGAGGTGTCCGTTGGAGAGCGGGGGACCCGCCGAGGGAGGGAGTCGTCAGCAGGTTTGGATGAAGACCTGAACGGTGTAGACCCGGCTGCCGTTGGTGGCGTAGCCGACGCCGACACCGTTCCACTTCGAGGCCAAGATGTTGGCCCGGTGCCCGGGGGAGTTCATGTACGCGTCCTCGATCGACGCGACGCTCGCTCCGTAGCCCACGTTCTCGCCGAGCGAGCACCACTTCACGCCGATCCCGTCGGTCAGGGTGGAGTGGTAGATTCGGCCCTCGCGCGCCAGTCGCTCGGCCCAGGCTTGGGCCTTGGCCTCAGCGTCGCCCTGGGTGGTCAGGGGGCGAAGGCCGTTGGCGGCCCGGTCGGCGTTCATCTCCACCCTGACCAGGTCCTGGCTGGGGCTGAGGCAGGCACCGAGCAGGCTGAGGGCAACCACGAGAGCCGCGGCGACGGCGACACGGCGAGCGGGGCGGGGCTGGGAAGGTGCCATGGGGAATTACTCGACATCCAGGCCCCGACCCTTGAGCAGAAAGTGCACGAGCGACCGAAGATGGTCCGAACGGCCTAGAGGCGTCATTGCTGCCGGACTCTGTACCGAGTCCGGCGCGCGTGGCTGATCGGGGCGTTCGACCTCGGGTGCGCCACACCGCTCGCGCTAGGGTGCGGCTCCCGTTCCACGGGGGTGTAGCTCAGTTGGTAGAGCGCCTCGGTCGCATCGAGGAGGCCAGGGGTTCGATTCCCCTCACCTCCACAACGAGGGCGCCGCACGATGCCGGGGCGGGCTGTGGAAGGGTGGTCCGGTGCGTGCAGTACGGGGACGATGTCACCTCGACCGGACGCGCTGAGCCGAGGTGGATCAGGCGTCCCGTCGACGACGATGGCGTCGCGACGTCGTCGCTGCGCCGTCCGACGGCGAAAGCCGCGCCGCCCTGTTGGACCCGATGGCCGGTCGTGCCGCGACGATGGACCTGCTGGCGCTCGAAGACCTTCTCTGGGCGCTCGACGAGCTGAAGCTGGTCCGACGGTCGATCCGACGGCTGGTGATCGACGAGGCCGACGCCGAGGACGTGGAGCAGGATGTGCTGGTGGCAGTGGCCGAGTCCATCCACACCTACCGCGGCGAGGCCCGCTTCTCCACCTGGCTCCACCAGATCGCGCGCCACAAGGCCATCGCCCACCTCCGTCGCCGACAGCACACCGACCCCCTGACCGAGGACCTCGGCGACTCGGCCCGCATCTCGTCGATCATCGCCACGCGCACCGTGCTCGACGACGCAATAGGCGGCCTACCAGCGATCTATCGCGACGCGGTGGTGCTGCGCGACGTGGAGCGACGCCCGTACGCCGAGGTCGCCGAGCGTCTCGCCGTCAACGTCAACACGGCCAAGACCCGGGTGGCCCGGGGGCGAGCCCTGGCCGCGGCCCGGCTGCGGGGGGCGGCGTGAGCCCCAGCCTGCCCGGCCGGGTGGGCCGTTACGAGGTGGTCGCCCTCATCGGCACCGGGGCGTTCGCCACCGTGTTCCAGGCTCGCGACGACCGCCTCGACGCCGACGTGGCCCTCAAGGTGCTGGCCGAGAACCACAGCTTCGACCCCGAGATCCGAGGGCGGTTCATCACCGAAGGCCACCTGCTTCGGCGGGTGGACAGCCCCCACGTGGTGTCGGTGTTCGACCTCGGAGAGACCGATGCGGGCCAACCCTTCCTCGTGCTCGACCTGGCCACCGGCGGCGACCTCGGGACGCGTCGCCGGTCGTTGGGTCCCCCGGGAGGCGATGGGGCGGTCGCCGGCCGGCACATCCTCAGGGTGGCCGAGCAGGTGGCCTTGGCCCTCGGCGCCCTTCATGCCGAGCAGGTGGTCCACCGCGACGTGAGCCCCGGCAACCTGCTCATCCGATCCGGTCAGCACCCGACATCCACCACAGCGGGCGGGGGGTTGCTTCGGCCCGGGGAGCGGTTGATGCTCGCCGACCTCGGGTTGTCGAAGGACCTGGCGCAGGCGTCCGGGCTGACGGTCGGTGCCGGCACGGCCGGGTTCACCCCTCCCGAGCAGGGTGAGGGTGGGTGGGTCGATGCCCGAGCCGACATCTGGTCGGCCAGCGCGCTGCTGGTGTGGTTGGCGCTCGGACGTGGCCCCGGTGACGACCACAGTTGGCGGCGTGAGCTCCTCGATTTGGGTTGGCTTCCCCCCATGGTCGACGAGCTCGCTCGCGGCCTGGCTCCCGAGGCGGAGGAGCGCCACCCGACCGCCGCGGTGTGGGCCGCCGCTCTGCGGACCGCTGCCGACCCGCCGGTTGCCGTGTCGACGTCGGGACCGTGGGCGCCAATGGCGGAAGGACCGCCGAAGGTGCCGGTCGGAACCGGCGCCTCGGCGCCATCACGGCGCCGCTCTGCGATCAAGGCAGCGATGGCCGTGGCCGCGGCGGTCCTGCTGGTTGCTGGCGGCTGGTGGCTCGCAGACGGCACCGGTGGGAGTGACGGGACCGTCGAGACGACGCGGACGCTTGCCGACGGGCAGGTCCAGGTCACGGCCTCGGCTGGCGACCTCCGGGTGTCGGCGACGGGCCCCGAGATCCTTCGCGTCGGTGAGGCGGGCACCTTCACTGCGGAGGTCGACGGCGCAGCCCACTACGTCTGGCTTGCTCCTGACGGCACGCCTTACACCGATGTGGCGACGCTGGTGGTCCTACCGTCCTCGCCGGGGGTGACCACCGTGCGACTGGTCGGCCTCGATGGCGACGGCGACATGGTGAGCGCCCAACGGGCGGTGCGGGTGCGCGCCACTTCTTGAAACCTTTTCGCAGCGAGGCGCGACACAGGACGTAACAGAGAGGAAACCCCATGACCCCGAGATCTCACCCCCCGAAATCCCTGAAGTTGCTGGCCGCTGCTGTTGCCGCGGCGTCGCTCGTCTCGTGCAGCAGCGGCGGCAGCGAGCCGCGCGCCGATACGCAGAGCTCACCGGGCGCCGTCAGCAGCGACCAAGCCGCCGACGCCACCACGGCCGAGGACGCAACCGCTACTACGGCCGATGACGCCACGTCAGACTCCACCACGACCACCGATCCCGGTCCAGACCCTGGTGAAGAACCAGAGGTCCTGGGTTCGAGCAGCGGTGCGCACCCCGCCGATCCCAACGATGCCACCAGCGTCCCCCTCCGCGTCGACGTGGTCGGCGTGCAGCGTCAGCCCGGCGATGCCGTCGAGGTGCGCTTCGTCATCACCAACGACAGCGCCGATGCCACCTTCGAGCCCTACACCACCCTCTCCGACGGAGCCGTAGGCGGCGCCTACGACGTCGGCGGCGCCGCCCTGGTCGACCTGACGGGCGACAAGCGCTACCTGCCCCTTCGGGACAGTGAGGGCGTCTGCCTCTGCACCGGGGTCAACAACGTGGAGATCGCACCCGGCATGTCGCTCGACGTCTACGTCCAGTTCCCGGCGCCGCCGGACGACGTGGCCACGATCGACTTCACCTTCCCGGGCTTCGCGCCGGTCAACGGCGTGGAGATCCGGTGACCGGCCGAGGCCGGGTTGTCGCCGGGGCCATCGTCTCCGTGCTGACGATCGTCGGCACCGGACCCGCGCCGGTCGCAGTCGGCGCCCAGGAGACGGCCGTGGATAGCCGGGTGGTCGACATCGAACGTCGCACTACCGACGTGATCCGCCGGATCGAGTCGATCAGCGGCGACATCCGGACCCAGGAGACGCCCGACGAGGTGCAGGTCAGCCTGGCTGCGGACGTGTTGTTCGCCTTCGACCAGTCCGAGCTGACCCCAGCGGCGGCGGCCCAGATCGACGCCACCGCCGCCCAGGTCCAGGCTGAGAGCTCAGGTCCGGTGGCCATCGTCGGTCACACCGACTCGATGGGCACCGACGCCTACAACCTCGACCTGTCGTTGCGTCGTGCCAACGCCGTCCGCGACGCCCTGGCCATCAAGGCACCGGGCCTCACCTACGAGGTGTCGGGCCAGGGTGCCGCCGAGCCGGTCGCCCCCAACGCCAACGATGACGGCACCGACAACCCAACAGGGCGGGCCCGCAACCGCCGGGTGACGATCACCTTCCCCAAGGGCTGACCGGCACCCGTCGGGGCGGTTCGCGGCCCACTGCGGGCGACCGATGAGTTCCGGCGATCCGGCGGGTCGAAGTCGCCAGACCGACGAGCCGGCACCGAAGGGTGCGGGCAAAGGAGAGCCACCATGCCCACCATCACCCCGTTCCTGTGGTTCGACGACGACCTCGACGACGCCATCGCCTTCTACGCCATGGTGTTCGCCGACGCAGTCGTCCAGGGCACCGTGCCTGGGCCCGAGGGCAAGACCCTCGCCGCGGACTTCGAAATCGGTGGTCAGGCCGTCAAGGCGATCAACGGCGGCCCACAGTTCCCGCAGACCGAGGCCTTCTCGTTCTTCGTCGAGTGCGACGGCCAGGCGGAGTCGATCGCTACTGGGCAGCGCTCACCGCCGACGGCGGCGAGGAGGGTCGGTGCGGGTGGCTCAAAGACCGCTTCGGCGTCTCCTGGCAGGTCATCCCCACCCAGTTCGGCGAGATGATGGGCAACGGCACGCCCGAGCAATCGCAGCGGGTGATGGCGGCGATGATGCAGATGCAGAAGTTCGACGTGGCCACCCTGCAGGCCGCCTACGACGGCTGATCAGGCCGAGGCCCGCTGAACATGCTTCCGGGTGGGTTCCGCCGCGATTTTCGGCCGAATCGCGCCCGGTTCGGCGGCACGTCGGTTCTGGGTGGGTTTCCGCTGCGAGTTGCGGCTGGCTCGCGCCCGGTTCGCCGGCCAAGGCGTCGGGGAGTGCGGCGTGTTGTCGCTGATCAGGGTCACGAAATGAGTCCGGAGAGCTACGAACGACGGGTCTGACGGTGCTGCGGTCGCCCGTTGGTGGCGGCTACCGTGGCGGCCGTCGGTAGAACCTGTTGCAGCGGTAGGAGCGGTCATGCGAGTGGTGGTGGACTTCGATCTGTGCGAGAGCAACGCGGTGTGCATGGACGTGGCGCCGGAGGTGTTCGAGGTGCGTGACGACGACTTCCTCTACGTGCTCCAGGACGAGCCGGACGAGAGCATGCGCGCCAAGGTGACCGAAGCCGTCGCCCGCTGCCCCAAGCAGGCCATCACCCTCGAGGGCTAGGCGTGGAGAGGGTCGTGGTGGTCGGCGCCTCGCTGGCCGGCATGCGGGCGGCCGAGACGTTGCGGGCCGAGGGCTTCGCCGGCACCGTCACCGTGGTGGGCGACGAGGTCCATGCTCCGTACGACCGGCCGCCGCTCTCCAAGCAGGTCCTCACCGGGGAGTGGGATGTCGTCCGGATCGCCCTGCCTTCCGGCGCCAAGGTGGAGTTGGACCTCACCTGGGAGCGGGGCGTGGCGGCCACCGGGCTCGACCTCTCGGTCCGCGAGGTGGCGTTGGCCGACGGGCGGACGCTCCCGTTCGACGGGCTGGTGATCGCCACCGGAGCGGCCGCCCGCTCGATTCCCGGCACCGAGAACATGGCCGGCGTCCACACCCTGCGCACGCTCGACGACGCCGTCGCCGTGGCCACGGCCATCGACGCCGGTGCCAGGCGAGCCGTGGTGGTCGGCGCCGGGTTCATCGGCTGTGAGGTGGCGGCGTCGTGTCGAACTCGGGGCGTCGAGGTCACCATGGTCGAGCCGCTCGCCCAGCCGCTGGTCCGGGTGCTGGGCCACGAGGTGGGGCGGGTGGTGGCCGATCTCCACGTCGAGCACGGAGTCGACCTGCGCCTGGGGGTGGGTGTCGAGGACATCGGGACCGGCGACCACGGTGGGGTACGGGTGCGGCTGTCCGACGGCACCGCGATCGGGGCGGACCTCGTGGTGGTGGGAATCGGCGTGGTCCCCAACACCGGCTGGCTGGAGGGAAGCGGGCTCTCGCTCGACGACGGGGTCCTCTGCGACAAGACCACCCTCGCCGCACCCGGTGTGGTGGCCGCTGGTGACGTGGCTCGTTGGCCCAACCCGCTCTTCGACGAGGTCATGCGGGTCGAGCACTGGGAGCACGCCATCGACATGGGCGCCCATGCCGCCCGCCGCCTCCTTGCCGGCGACGGGCCAGGCGAGCCCTACGCCCCGGTGCCGTGGTTCTGGAGCGACCAGTACGACCGCAAGCTCCAACTCGCCGGCCGGCCGCGGCCCGACGACGAGCTCGTGGTGGTGGCCGGCTCGACGGCCGAACGCCGCTTCACCGCCCTCTACGGCCGCAACGATCGGGTGGTCGGCGCCCTGGCCATGAACATGCCCGCTCGAGTGGTGAAGTACCGCCGAGCGATCGCCGCCGGCCTCACCTGGACCGACGCCCTGGCCGATGCCTCAGCGGCGGCCGGTTGAACGGCGGTGACCTGCTCGGTCGAGTGCTGTACGTTGTGCTGTATGTCGGCAACCCGAACGCAGGTCTATCTGAGCAAGGAGCAACGTCAGCTGGTCGATGAGGCCGCCGTCACCGACGGGGTCACCATGGCGGAGATCGTCAGGCGAGCGGTCGATGCCTACCTCGCAGAGAGGGTCCCCGATGCGGCCGCCGCGTTGGCAGCCACCTTCGCTACGACGCCCGATGCCGACGTGCCGAGTCGGGACGAGTGGGATCGTGGCTGACGTCCTGGTCGACACCGACGTCTTCATCGACCACCTGCGTGGTGCCCAGGAGCTCAAGCCTGGTCGGCACCGTCTGCACTACTCGGTGGTGACCAGAGCGGAGCTCTTCGCTGGGAACACGGCGAGCGACCGATCAGCGACCCTCCTGTCACCGTTTCGGGAGGTGGTGGTGGACCGTTCCGTCGCCGAACGGGCGGGCCGCATCAGAAGGGAGAGTGGCATCCGCCTGCCCGATGCGCTGATCGCCGCCACCGCCATCGAGCACAAGCTCAGCCTGGCCACGCGCAACCGAAGCGACTTCGGGCAGATCCGGGGCCTTCGGCTGCGGGACCTCACCTGACTCACCTGAATCCGAAGGCAGGTAGCGCCGCCGTGCCGGGGGACCTGGGGGAGCGGCAGTGACCAGCGGATCGTGGGCCTTCGCTGCGGTCGCGCTGATCTCTGCGCTGACGGACTGGTGGGCGGTGGTGGCCGAGCAGATCACGGTCCGCTACGTGGCCAAACCGGCCACGCTGGTGGCGTTGATCGGCGTGGCCGTGACCCTCGACCCGTCCGTCGACCCCACCATCCGGACCCTCATGGTCGTGGGCCTGGTGCTGTCGCTGGCCGGCGATGTGTTCTTGATGCTCGACGAACGGTGGTTCGTGGCCGGGCTGGTTTCGTTCCTGCTCGGCCACATCGCCTACGTGGTGGCCCTGCAACTGGCTCCGACGTCGGCGGGGTGGACCCTGGTGGGCCTGGCCGTGGTCGCAGTGTCCGTGGCCACCGTCGGTCGCCGGATCGTGGCCGGTGTCGCAGGCGGCGACCGGCGGGAGATGGTGGGCCCGGTCGTCGCCTACCTGGTGGTGATCTCGGCCATGGTGGTCAGCGCCTTTGGCACCCGGGAGCCGTGGGCCGTCGCCGGTGCGTCGCTGTTCTACGCCTCCGACGCCACCTTGGCCTGGAACCGATTCCTCGAACGGCGGCACCTAGGACCGCTGGCGGTCATGGTCACCTACCACTTCGGCCAGGCCGGCCTGGTGGGCTGGCTGGTGACCGGGTGATCCGATGAGCGCTCGACGTGGTGCCACCCTCGCCCTGCTCGTCGGCTCGGTGAGCGTCGTGCTGGCGGCAGGAGCGTGTAGCGACAAGGCCACCACCCTCGACCGCACCGCCACCGAGCGGGCCGTCGAGGAGGTGATCGGTGGACGCCTCGACGACGTGGAGCGGGTCCGCTGCCCCGACGAGATCTCCCGGGGCGCAGGCAAGCAGTTCCCGTACGACGCCGTGCTGGAGCCCGACAGCGCCGAGGTCCGCCTCCGCGTCCGGCAGGTCGATGCCGACGGGAAGCTCGAGGTGCAGCTCCGAACGTGCGGGCTGGGAACCCTGTTCTGGTATCTCTGGCGACACGAGTTCGAGGCAAGCTCGAGTGCGCGCTCGCGGCAACGGGGTCACCAGACCCGGTTGAAGCAGCGCGAAGACAGCGGGCCGGGGGCGACCCAGCGCCAGACACCGAGCGCGGCCCGGCGGGTGTGGTCGGTCCAACGGAGGCAGTCCGGGCGGGCCACCCGCCTGACCACCTGGCGGATCCCGCCTTCGTGGATGGTGTAGCCGGCCCACACCCCCGGGAAGTCCTTGGTGGAACCGATCTGGGTCGACACCACGCCGTGGTGGTCCCACCGTCGGTGGCGGTGGGTGTGACCGCTGGTGACCAGCACGCGCGGGTGGACCCGATCCAGCCGGTCGAGGAATCGCACGCTCTCGTCGTGGCCGACCCCGATCGGCCAACCCTCGGACACCACGAAGCGCTGGAGCTGGTGATGCATGGCGACCAGCACGACACCGCCGGGGTCGGCCTCCGCCACGGCATCGAGCACCTCCTCGGCGAACGGCTCGATGTGGCCGAAGTTGTGGCCCCCGGTGGTGGTGTCGACCAGCACCAGGCGGATCCCGGGGAGCTCGCGCACCAGAACGGGCGAGGCCATCGACAGGGCGAACACCGTCGCCGCGTCTTCGGGCGACAGGCACGACGTGTTCGACCGGTGGGCGCGGTCGTGGTTGCCGGGCAGGCCGTCGACCGGGACCTGGGCCCGGGCCACCAGGGCGGCGTACCGGCGCCACTCGTGGACCCGGCCGTGGTTGGTGATGTCGCCCTTGACCACCAGGCGGGAGGCGCCCCACGCGGCGGCCTCGGCGAACGCCGCAGCGGCGCAGCGTTCCGGGTGGGCCACCTCGGGGACCGGTCGCTCTCTGATGGTGCCGCGTTGGCCGAACACGGTGGCCCCGAGGTGCAGGTCGCCCACCGTGGCCATCCGGGCCAGCTCGGCACCGGGCAGGGTGGGAAGCGTCCGGGCTCGGACCGTGATGGTGTCGCCCCGTCCGGGGAGATGAGCCGAGATCATCAGGCGGCGATCAGCAGGGAGGCCGGTGAGGACCACGGCGCCCGCGTCGCCGCCGGTCGTCACCGTGGTGGTGGGGTGACCACAACCGCCTGACCGCCGACCGGGTCCGTCGGCGTCTTCGACCCCGAGCTGCACCTCACCGGGCGGGAGGTCCCGCCAGGTGAGCTGGACGGTCGTGTCCTCGACGGCGAAGACGGACAACGATGCCCGACGGTCCAGGGTCACGCCAGGGCGGCGGCGAGCTCGGCCGGTACCCGGTCGGCCAGGGCGACGCTGACCCACATCCGCTCGGCGTGCTGGCGGACGACGGTCGCGCCTTGCGGCACCGGGTGGTCAGCGAGGTGTGCAGCCACCGCGCCCGCCAGCTCGGGATCGGTGATGCCGCGGATCCCGTCGAGCAGGCGGGGGACCGAAGCGGAGGGAAATCGGGTGGTGAGCTCATCCCAGTGGGCCACGACGAAGGTCCAGACCTCGGCGGTGGCGTCGGGGTTGGCCAGCGCCCGGCGCAGCAGGAACAAGCCGTCCTGGGTGCGGACCTCGTCGGTGAGGACCAGCTCGCAGAACCGCGCCACCAGGACGGGGTCGCAAGTGTCGGCCAGCGCCCCCTGGTGTCGGAGCCGGTCCTGGGGCGTGCGGGCCGCAGCCGCCCGACGTCGCAGCTCCTGCCAGGTGGACTCGTCGGCTCGGGCGGCGACCACCCGGACCACGGCGTCGGCCATGTCGGCGTCGACCGCCGACGGCTCGGTGGCGAGGGTGGCGAAGTGGGCGGACGCCGTCTCGACCTGGTCCTGGTCGTCGCCGATGCGGGCCAGGGCCTCGAACAAGGTGGCGCGAAGGGCTGTGGTGCGCTCGCTCTCCCCGGGTGCCGGGGTGGTCCCGAGGCGGTGGAAGGCCGGCCCGAGCAGGGCGCGGGTCCACCCGGCGAGCGGTTCGAGGTTGGCGTCGCCGCCCACCCGCCGAAGCCCGCTCAGCACGCCGACGATCCGTTGCCAGACCGACAGGTCATCCTCGGCCGCCAGGCTGCGGAGCAGGCCCAGGACGCGCCCGACCGAACCGCGGTCGGCGAGCAGCAGGGCCCACTCGTCCTCGACCAGCCCGTACCGCTCGAGCGGCGAGAGGTCGGTGAGAGCCCGGCTGGCCACCGCAGCCAGGTCTTGGTCGGTCAGCTCCACCCGGTAGAAGCCGTTGCCCTCGTGGTTGCCGACCACCCAGTCGGCGGGTTGGTCGAGGGTGATCGTCTGGTGAGCCCGGTCGAGCAGGACGCGGTGCACCGATGTGTCATCGCCGTGGCCCACGCGCAGGACCACCGGCACCGAACGGGGCCCGTCGGAGGGCGGGTCGATCCCGGCCCGGGCATCGGCGTGAAACGAGAAGCGCGACTGCCCCACGGCGAGCGAGGCGGCGTCGTCGGCCACCGCCACCGAGATGGCGGGGTGGCCGGGCCGGAAGATCCAGGAGTCCATGATCTGGCGGACCGGTTCCCCGGTAGCCTCCTCGATGGCATCCCAGAGGTCGGTGGTCTCGGTGTTGGCGTAGGCGTGGGTCTCGAGGTACAGGCGGATGCCGGCCTGGAAGCGGTCGTCGCCCAGGTACTGCTGGAGCATGCGGACCACCGAGGCGCCCTTCTCGTAGGTCAACACGTCGAACATGCCCTCGGAGTCCGCCGCGGTGATGACCTCGTACTCGATGGCTCGGGTGGTCGACAGCGAATCGGTGTCGAAGGCCGCTGAGCGAGCCAGCCCGAAGTCGGTCCAGCGCTGCCACTCGGGACGGTAGGCGTCGGTGGTCAGCATCTCCATGAAGGTGGCAAAGGCCTCGTTCAGCCAGATGCCGTTCCACCACCCCATCGTCACCAGGTCGCCGAACCACATGTGGGCGATCTCGTGGGCGATGACATCGGCGATGCGCTGCTGTTCGGCCTGGGTGGCGCGCTCGCGATCGAGGAGGAGGGCGGTCTCGCGGAACGTCACGCAACCGAGGTTCTCCATGGCGCCGAAGGAGAAGTCGGGGATGGCCACCAGGTCGAGCTTGTCGCCGGGGTAGGCGATGGCGTACCAGTCGGCCAGGAAGCGGAGCGAGAAGGCGCCGACCTCCAGGGCGAACGGTGTGAGGTCGGCCTTCCCGGGCGGGGCGATCACCCGCAGCGGTACACCGTCGACGTCGACGGTCTCGCTGGCCTCGAGAGGACCGACGATGAAGGCCACCAGGTACGTCGACATCACCATCGTGGTGGCGAAGCGGACCCGCCGCCGGGCGGTGCCGTCGGCGCCGGTTTCGGTGATCGGCTCGTTGCTGACCTGGGCGGCGTTGGACACCGCCATCAGCCCCGCAGGCACGTCGAGGGTGACGCCGAAGGTGGCCTTGAAGGCCGGCTCGTCCCAGCAGGGGAAGGCCCGCCGGGCGTGGGTCGACTCGAACTGCGTGGTGGCCAGCGTGTGGACGGTGCCGTCGTCGTCGGTGAAGGTGGACCGGTAGAACCCCACCAGCTTGTCGTTGAGCTCGCCGGTGAAGGCGGTGTGCAGGGACCACTCGCCGGGCTCCGCAGTGCCCGATAGGGCCAGGGTGACCGTCTCGGACGGGGAGTCGTAGGTAACCGTGGCCTCGAGGTACTCACCGCGGCGGGTCAGCCACGCCTCGGTGATCGACAGGTCGAGGGCGTGCAGCACGAGCTCGTCCACCGGTTCGACCACGGTCACCAGCACCTCCTCCGAGCCGGCAAAGGTGGCGGCCTCCAGGTCCGGGGCCAGCACCAGGTCGTAGTGCAACGGCACCACGGCGCACGGGAGGCGGTTGGGATCGCGGTCGGCCACGATGGCTCCTCGGTTGCGGCGGGGGGACTGGGCGAGGCTACGTGGTCACGTGGCGGTGACCCTCGCCCTCCCGGCGGCCTCGGCAACGGCCTCGTCGCCCGTGGGGAACCTCGCCACGACGCCGTCCCGGCAGCGCATCAGCGATGGGGTGCCGCCGGACGCAGCGTCCTATCCTGCACCGCCTGTGAGCGCGCCACTGGACCGGTCCGACACCGACTTCGACGTGCTGGGCATCGGCAACGCCCTGGTCGACGTGTTGAGCCAGGAGGACGACGACTTCGTCGACCGGCTGCAGATGGTCAAGGGGTCGATGACGCTCATCGACACCGCCCGGGCCGAGGAGATCTACGCCGCCATGGGGACCCGGACCGAGGCGTCCGGTGGGTCGGCGGCCAACACGCTCTCGGGGGTCGCCTCGTTCGGGGGTCGGGCCGCCTACATCGGCCGGGTGCGAGACGACGGCCTGGGCAAGGCCTTCGGCCACGACCTCAACTCCCTGGGTGTCCACTTCTCGTCGGTCAAGGCAACCGAGGGCGACCCGACCGGCCGCTGCATGATCATCGTCACCCCCGACGGCGAGCGCACCCTCAACACCTACCTTGGCGCCTCGGCCACCCTCTGCGCCGACCACCTCGACACCGACCTCATCGCCTCAGCCCAGGTGACCTTCCTCGAGGGCTACCTGTTCGACCGGCCCGAAGCCAAGGACGCCTTCCGGGTGGCGGCCGACGCCGCGCACGCAGCCGGCCGCAAGGTGTCGCTCACCCTCTCCGACAGCTTCTGCGTGGAGCGCCACCGCGACGACTTCGTCGACCTGGTCGCCCAAGGGGTCGACATCCTCTTCGCCAACGCCGAAGAGATCCAGGAGCTCTACGGGGTCGACACCTTCGACGAGGGCGTCGAGGCCGTGCGGGGCGTCTGCGACATCGCCGCGGTGACGCAGGGCCGGCACGGCTCGGTGGTGGTCACCAAGGACGAACTGGTCACCGTGGAGGCCCACCAAGTGCCCAAGCGGGTCGACACCACCGGTGCCGGCGACCTGTACGCGTCGGGCTTCCTCTTCGGCCTCACCCAGGGCCGCCCCCTCGACGAATGCGGCCGGCTCGGCTCCATCGCCGCTGCCGCGGTGATCGGCCACATGGGTCCCCGGCCCGGGCTCTCTCTGGCCCAGATGGTGCATCTGGCCAACTGAGCACCAGCCTGACGCGCGTCTACTCGAACTGGGTTGGGAAACGGCTGCTCCCACGACCAGAACCCAGCCCCCTACCGGCCTTCCTCTCGAACTGGGTTGGGAATCGGCGGCCGCCACGACCAGAACCCAACCCGCTACCGCTCTCAGAACGGAGGTCGCTGCGAACGTGTCGAGCCTTGATCCTGAGCACTCGCCGTTCGAGGCGGCCGAGGCCTCGGCAGCGGCACTGGCGGCGGCCACGGGGGTCGACCGCCACGACGTAGCCGTGGTGCTGGGCTCGGGGTGGAAGCCGGCCGCCGATCGCATGGGCGAGGTGGTGGCCGAGGTGGCCACGGCCGACCTGGGCGGGTTCCCCGACGCCACCGTGTCGGGCCACGGCACCACCGTGCGTTCGATCGGCAATGGCGACCGACAGGTGCTGGCGTTCATGGGACGGGTGCACCTCTACGAGGGCCATCACCCCAACGTGGTGGCCCACGCGGTGCGCACCGCGGTCCGCGCCGGGTGCCGGGCCATCGTGCTCACCAATGCGGCCGGCGGCCTGCGGGACGCCATGTTGGTGGGCCAGCCCGTGCTCGTGGCCGACCACCTGAACCTCACCGGCCGCACGCCGCTGCTCGGTCCCAACGACGACCGCCTCGGCCCCCGCTTCCCCGACATGAGCATCGCCTACTCGCCTCGCCTGCGGGATCTGGCCCGCTCGGTCGACCCGTCGTTGGACGAAGGGGTCTATGCAGGGTTCCTGGGTCCCACCTACGAGACCCCCGCCGAGGTCCGCATGGCCCGCACCCTGGGCGCGGATCTGGTGGGCATGTCCACGGTGATCGAGGCCATCGCCGGGTGCCACGCCGGCGCCGAGGTGATGGGGATCTCGCTGGTGACCAACCTGGCCGCCGGCATCACCGACGAGGTCCTCGACCACCAGGGCGTCCTGGGCGTGGCCGCGGCGTCGGCCGAGCGCATGGGAGCGCTCGTGGCCGAGATCGTCGACCGCATCTGATGGCCGACGGCTGGGATCCCGAGCTGCGCCGCCGGGTGCTCGACTGGGTGGCCGACGATCCCGACCCCGTCACGCGCGAAGAGGTTGGGGACCTCGCCGACCGTGCCGACGAGGGTCATGCAGGGGCCATCGACGACCTGGCCGACCGTTTCGCCGCCGATCTGGCGTTCGGCACCGCCGGCCTCCGTGGCGCCCTCGGTGGTGGTCCCAACCGCATGAACCTGGCGGTGGTCATCCGGGCCGCCGCCGGCATAACTGCGTGGTTGGCCGAAACCGCAGGCCCCGACGGACCCGCCCGGGGCGTGGCCGTCTGCTTCGACGCCCGTCATCGCTCCGCCGACTTTGCCGAGGCCTCCGCTGCGGTGTTCGCCGCCGCGGGCATCCGAGCCCATGTGCTGCCCGGGCCGCTGCCCACCCCCGTGCTGTCGTTCGCGGTGCGCCACCTGGGGGCCGCCGCCGGCGTGATGGTCACGGCCAGCCACAACCCGCCGACGGACAACGGCTACAAGGTCTACGACGGTACCGGTCGCCAGATCGTGGCGCCCACCGACAGCCGCATCGCGTCCGCCATGGCCACCGTCGAGCGGGTCACTGCGGTGCCGCGAACCGGGCCCGACGACCCCGACATCGTGCGATTGGGCGACGACGTGGTGGCCGCGTACGTGCACGGTGCCGCCCGGGTGGGCCGGGTGCCGGGCGCCCGGGTCGTGACCGTCGCCTACACCGCCATGCACGGCGTCGGGGCAGCGACGTTCCGGCGGGTGCTGGCGAGCGCCGGGTACGCCCCGGCGGTCGAGGTGGCCGAGCAGGTCGAGCCCGACCCCGAGTTCCCCACGGTGGCCTTCCCCAACCCTGAGGAGCCGGGTGCGCTCGACCTCGGGCTGGCCACCGCGGTCGCCGCCAACGCCCAGGTGCTGGTGGCTCACGACCCCGATGCCGACCGCCTCGGCATCGCCGTACCCGATCCGGCTCGGGGGCCGGCGTCGTCGACCGAGGGCTGGCGAGCGCTCCAAGGCGACGAGATCGGCGCGGTGCTGGCCCACCACCTGCTCACCCACGGAGGTTTTGCACCGGACGAGGTGATGGCCACCACCATCGTGTCGTCCACCCTGCTGCGCCGCATGGCCTCAGCCGCCGGGGTGCCGTTCGTGGAGACCCTGACCGGCTTCAAGTGGATCACCCGGGCGCCGGGCAAGGGCCAAGCCCTCGGGTTCGGCTACGAGGAGGCCCTCGGCTTCTCGGTGGGTCACCTGGTCGGCGACAAGGACGGCATCACCGCTGCCGTCGTGTTCGCCGAGGCGGTCGCCGTGCTCGCCGCCGAGGGCCGCAGCGTCCTCGACGTGCTCGACGACTTGGCCGTGGTCCACGGCGTCCACCTCACCGGCCAGTGGTCGGCTCGAGTGGCCGGCGCCGATGGCATGGCCCGTCTGGCTGCGGTCATGGCGGCGTTGCGGGCCGCCCCGCCGGCAGAGCTGGCCGACCGGGCCGTCACCTCGGTGGTGGACCTGGTCGACGGCGATGCCGAACGGGGGTTCGTGGTCAGCGACGTGGTGGTCCTCCACCTCAACGGCGCCCGCATCGTGGTGCGTCCCAGCGGCACGGAGCCCAAGCTCAAGTGCTACGTGGAGGTGGTCGAACCGGTGGCCGATGCCGCCGGCCTCGCCGCGTCGCGAACCAGGGCCGCCGCCGCCTTGGCCGAGCTCACCGAAGCCATCGCTGCGGTCACCGGCCTGTCCTGATCTCCCCCTCGGGACCCCATGCCCGTAGTGGGTTCGGCCAGATCGTCGTAGTGGGTTGGGTTCACGGGGTCCCAGCGCGGGATTTCCAACCCAGTTCGTGTGGGCGGCCGGCTTCGTTGGGTCAGGCTTCGGGGGAGAGGACGCAGAGCTCGTTTCCTTCGGGGTCGGCCAGGACGACCCAGCTGACCGGTGGGCCGTCGGACTGGCCCACCTCGACGCGGCGGGCACCCAGCGCCACCAGCTGGTCCACCACCGCAGCCTGGTCGTCCTCGGGGCCGGGGCGGACGTCGAGGTGGATCCGGTTCTTGGCGTCGCGCTGGGGCATGGTCGGCCGGGTGATGATCTCGAGGTCGGGGCCTCCCCCGGGCGGGGTGAGGGCGACGTGATCGGGTTCGTCGCCGGTCAGTTCCCAGCCGGTGGCGGCCAGCCACAGGTCGCGCAGGGCCCGGGCATCGTGGGCGGCAAGGGTGTAGCCGGCCAACGAGCCGAGGTGGGCGAACTCGGGGCGAGGGTCGAGGACGCAGAAGGTGTTGCCCTCGGGATCGGCGAGGACCACGAACCCGGCATCGGCCGCCTGGCCCACGTCGGCGTGGGTGGCGCCCATCGAGAGCAGGCGGTCGACGGTGGCCCGTTGGTCATCGAGCGAGAAGCTGTTCAGGTCCAGATGGATGCGCTCGCGGCCGTGCTCGGGATCGTCAACGGGCACGAAGACCAGCTCGGGGAACAGAAACGTCCCGTCGTCGGCCAGCCGCTCGCACACGTCGACCTCGTCGTCGCGCTCGACGTGGACCACCCACCCCAGCGCCTCGGCCCACCACCGCCCCAGGGTTCGGGGATCGTGGGCATCGATCACGACGTTCTCCAGGTGCAGCGCCATGCCGGGCGCCTACCCGCTCCGGCCGAGCTCGCGGCGATCACCCTGGCGCGGTGCCAGACGGTCGGTCGGCCAACCCAGGTCAGATCACGGTTCTGCCCGGGGAAACGGAGCACCATCGTGCCGCGTTCGCCCGGCAGATCGGCCGAAGCGCTTTGGGCAGCGGGGTTCAGGCCGTGCCGTAGAGGCGGTCGCCGGCGTCGCCCAGGCCGGGGACGATGTAGGCGACGTCGTCGAGGTGGTCGTCGATGGAGCCCACCACCAGCTGGTCGGCAAGGCCGCTGCGGTCGAGAGCGGCCACCCCCTCGGGGGCAGCCAGCACGCAGACGCTGATGAGCCGGCCGGGGTTGCGGTCGCGCAGGATGGCGCAGGCGTGGGCCATCGATCCGCCGGTGGCCAACATGGGGTCGAGCACCAGCACGTCGCGACCTCTCAGGTCGGCCGGCACGGAGTTCATGTACGGCTCGGGTTGAAGGGTTTCCTCGTTGCGGGCAACACCGATGAACCCGGTCGGGGCGTCGGGCACCAGGCGCAGCACGCCGGGCAGCAGGCCGAGGCCGGCCCGCAGGATGGGTACGGCCATCGGTGGCTCGGCCAGGCGGGTGGCGGTGGTGGTGGCCAGAGGCGTGGTCACGTCGTAGGTCTCGGTGCGCAGCGAGCGGGTGGCCTCGTACACCAGCAGGCTGGCCAGGTCGTCCATGGCTTGCCGGAAACCCGCCCGCCCGGTCTCGGCGTCGCGCAGGGTGCCCAGTGCCTGGAGGGCGAGCGGGTGGTCGACCAAGGTGATCTGCACGGCCCCATGATGCACGGGTTCGCCCGAGGCGCGCCGGGCGGCGGTGACCTGCGGGCGACGCGGGCCGGCGGTGCAACGGACCCGGGCTGGCACCATGGGATGGACATGGAACGCACCGAGCTCGCCCGCCTGATCGACCACACCCTGCTGGCGCCCGACGCCACACCCGGCCAGGTGGCCATGTTCTGCGGCGAAGCCACCGAGCTGGGCGTGGGCGCGGTGTGCGTGTCGCCCAACCGGCTGCCTCTGCCGACCGGCGCCCTGCCTGCGGGCATCGTGGTGGCGACCGTAGTGGGCTTCCCGTCGGGGTCGCACCGACCGGAGCTCAAAGGTGCCGAAGCGGCCCAGGCGGTGGCCGACGGTGCCACCGAGGTGGACATGGTGATCGACCTCGGCCTGGCCGCGGCCGGCCTGTGGGACCGGGTGGAAGCCGGGATCGGCGTGGTGCGCGCCGCGGTGCCGGCGCCGATCGTGCTCAAGGTCATCATCGAGTCGGCGTGGCTGGAGGCCGACGATCGCATCGTGGCCGCCTGCCGGGCCGCCGAGGCCGCCGGCGCCGACTTCGTGAAGACGTCGACCGGCTTCCACCCGGCCGGCGGCGCGTCCCGGCACGCGGTGGAGCTGATGGCAGCAACCGTGGGCGGGCGCCTCGGGGTCAAGGCATCGGGAGGCATCCGCGACGCCCGCACGGCGGTGACCATGGTCGAAGCCGGCGCCACCCGCCTGGGTTGCTCGGCCACCCGCGCCATCCTCGACGACCTGTGATCGCATGAGCCGCGTGCAGCTGTGACCGGATGAGGGGGCTCAACTGCACGCGGCTCGGAACCGGAGGGCCATCGAGATCGATAAGTGGTGGCGCGTGTCAGCGGTCTTCGAGCTCCAGCCACTTGGCCACGTCGACGGGTTCCCAGGCGGCCAGGCGGTCGAGCAGCTCGGTGGGATCGCCGGCCGACTGGAGGATGGTGCGGTGGCCGTCGCGAAGGAAGCCGGCCGTCACTGCGGTGTCCAGGAACGCCAGCAGCGGGGCGTAGAAGCCGGCCACGTCGACCACGCCGACGGGCTTGTCGTGGATGCCGAGCTGGGTCCACGTCAGGACCTCGAAGAGCTCTTCGAACGTGCCGATGCCGCCGGGGAGGGCTACGAAGGCGTCGGCTCGGTCGGCCATGGCCAGCTTGCGTTCGTGCATGGAGCCCACCACCAGGAGCTCGGACAGCCCGTCGTGACCGACCTCCTTGCCCTGCAGGTGGCCCGGTATCACGCCCGTGACCTCTCCGCCTGCCGCCAGCACGGCGTCGGCCAACACGCCCATCAACCCGACCTTGCCGCCGCCGTACACCAGCCCGATGCCACGACTGACCAGCTCGGCACCCAGCGAACGGGCCACCTCGGCATAGGCCGGATCGGTGCCCACGTTCGACCCGCAGAAGACCGTGACCCGGCGCAGTTCGGTGGTCATCCTGAGCTCGTCGGAGCGACGCCGAGCGACGGGACACCCGACGCCGTGGAGCCCAGCGACGAGGCTTTGAGGGCGGCGTAACCCGGCTTGATCTGCTCGTCGATGATCCGCAGCCGCTTGTCGAAGGGCCAAAAGCTGCTCTTCATGGCGTTGATCGTCAGCCATTCGAAATCGTTCCAGCCCCACCCGAACGCGTCGCGGAGGTTGGCGAACTCGCGGCTCATGGAGATGTCACTCATCAGCCGGTTGTCGGTGTTGACCGTCACCCGGAACCGGAGCCGGCGTAGCAGGCCGATCGGATGCTCGGCGATGGTGTCGCACACGCCGGTGTTCACGTTCGACGTGGGGCACATCTCGAGGGGCACCCGCCGGTCGCGCACGAACGCTGCCAGGCGGCCGAGTTGCACTCCGCCGTCGGGGTCGACGGTGATGTCGTCGATGATCCGCACCCCGTGGCCGAGGCGCTCGGCGCCGCAGATCTGCAGGGCCTCCCAGATCGACGGGAGGCCGAAGGCCTCGCCGGCGTGGATGGTGATGTGGGAGTTGGCGGCGGCAACGGTCCGAAAGGCGTCGAGGTGGCGACTGGGCGGGTTGCCCGATTCGCTGCCGGCGATATCGAAGCCGACTACGCCAGCGTCGAGGTGGCGTAGGGCGACCTCGGCGATCTCCTGCGACCGGGCCGCGTGGCGCATGGCCGTCACCAGGAGTCCGACCTCGATGGCCGTGCCGGCCGAGCCCCGCTCGAACCCGGCCAGCATCGCCACTACGGCTTCATCGGGCGTGAGTCCTTCGTCGATGCAGAGCTCCGGGGCCATGCGCACCTCGGCGTAGACCACGCCGTCGGCGGCCAGGTCCTCTGCGCACTCGAAGGCCACCCGCTCGATGGCCTCGGACGTCTGCATGCAGGCCACGGTGTGCTCGAAGGTCTGCAGGTAGAGATCCAGGTCGCGGCGGTTGGCGCCCTCGGTGAACCAGGACTGGAGCTCGCCGGCGTCGGTGGTGGGGAGGACGTGGCCGGCATCGGCGGCCAGCTCGATCACCGTGGCCGGCCGCAGGCCCCCGTCGAGGTGGTCGTGCAGCACCACCTTTGGCGCCCGGCGAAGGGCGGCCTCGCTGATCCGTTCCGTCATGGATCCGAGGGTAGCGGCGTCCTCCACCTCCGAACTTTGGGTGGGAGCGCGCCATTTCAGCGCGCTGGTACCCGAAGTTCGAGGGCGGACTGGGCGAGTCACTGAACTTTGGGTGGGAGCGCGCTTTTTTGGCGCGCTGGTACCCGAAGTTCGAGGGCGGACTGGGCGAGTCACTGAACTTTGGGTGGGAGCGCGCTTTTTTGGCGCGCTGGTACCCGAAGTTCGAGGGCGGACTGGGCGAGTCGAGGGAGGACTGAGCCGGCGATCAGGAGAGGCAGGTGACCACGGCCCCGGCACCGTCGAGGAGCTCGGCCGTGGTCACGCCCGGCGGCGGGGTGGGGACGGGTGCGGCCGGATCTCCGCACCGGAAGGAGCCGCCCGGGGCGGCGACCACCACGCCGCCGGAACGGGCGGGCTCGCCGGGGATCGGGTGGAGCGGACGGGTGACCACGCCCTCGCTGGTCGTGACGCGGAGTGATGCCTGCGGCACCGTGGTGGTGACGGTGACGAAGCCTGGAAACGGTGGTCCGACAGCTCCTCCGGGGTCGTAGCCCTCCTGGAAGCTACCGATGGCAGTGGTCCCCGCTGGACTGTTCATGCCTGACGTGCCGTAGGCGCACCGGGTCTGGCGCCTCGGCAGGCGGAGGCACGGCGAGGCCACCGGCCCGGCCAGCTCTGGGCCGCTCAGGCCGTCGAGCCCGGTCTCGAGGAGCCACGGCACGCCAGCCACCTCGCCCCGCTCGAGCTCGATGGCCCCCTTCGTCACCTCGGGGACGTCGAGGCCGATCAGCTCCTCGACGAACCGCTTCCACCCACCTCGATCGGTCAGCTCGATCGTGGCGCCCACCCTGGTCAGGGTCGCTTCGTCGGCCGGGGCAGTACCGGCGCCGCTGTAAGCGGATACGACGAACAAGTTGCCGACCCGGTCATGGAAGGCGACCGCTCGGGCGTACGTCTCCCCGTCGTCGTACCGGGTCTCGATCAGCATCGCCGGTCGATCACCCGCCACCGAGTGCTCCACGGACGTGCGTTCGCCGGCCAGCCCTGCGAAGCCGACAAGGTCACCATCGGCTCCGGGCAGACCAATCACGGACAGCGTGGCGCCGGAGGCGTCGGTCCATGCTGCCCGGAACGAACCCAGCGGGCCCTCGCCGCCGTTGTCGTTGGCAAAGGCGCAGCAGACCGCCTGGACGGCAGAGGCGTCGAGGTGTCCGACCACCGCCAGACCGGCGGGTGGATCCTCCACGCTCGGAGCCGTTGCCCGACCGTTCGGTTCGGTAGCCCGGTCGATCGCCAGGAGCAGGTCCCGGTCGTCAGGGCCTTGCACCTCGACGGCCAGGTCGCCGCCTCGGTCGACCAGGAGCTGGGCTTGACCCTTGCGGGCCGAGGACGTCGAGAGCAGGGCCGGTCGGCCGTCGACCTCGAACTCCTCGTGGTCCTCGCTCGGGTACCCGTACGCCGCCTGGGACAGGCCACCCTGGTAGCCCTCATAGCCGGTGACCAGGACCACCACCTGCTCGTCGGGAGCGCCGCCGGGAGGCGACAACACGGTGAGCGGCTGGTTCGTCCCCGTCGAGTCCTCACCCCATTCTTGGACGCGTGTGCCCGGCCCGGCCGCGGCAGGGGTGAGGTCATCCGGCACGTCCTCCACGGTGAAGAACGGGGCGGTGGTGGTCACGTCCGGATCGGCGGCGACCTGGACCGGATCGGTCGCCCTCTCGGACGAACCGCCATCGGTACCGCCATCGGTCCCGTCGTCGGAGCCACACGACGCGGTCACCAGGATGGCGACGGACACCACTGCGACCCGGACCGAGCGCCACGTCGAGTGGGTCTCGCAGTGTGGCTCCATGGCCGGTGCCTCCAGCGGTGCATTGCCCGTTCGTCGCAGCGCCGGACCGAACCTATCCGTACCCCACCCAGCCCGGTGGTCGCCCGGGGCTCACTCGAAACCGCGGAAGGGCAGGCCGCTGCGGCGTTGGAGCCAGTTGTCGGGTGGGTAGTCGGCGGTGCCGTCGACGACGTGGACGGTGTAGGCGTGACGGCTCCTCTCGCTCCGGTTGGCGCTGCTGCAATGGGGGAGCAGGCCGTGGAGCAGGACCATCGTCCCCTTGGTCGCTTCGAGCGGGACGAGGTCGGGATCGCCCGGTTCGGGGAGCGGCGTGTCGTCGAGATGGTCGAAGCGCGTACCACTGGCAGGGTCGAGCACGAAGCGTCGGCGAAGGGGCGTGCGGTGGCCGCCGGGTTGGGCCCAGAGGCAGCCGTTCTCGACGGTGGCGTCCTGGAGGGCCACCCAGAACCCCACTGCGGTCATGGGCTCGGTGTAAAGGAAGGTCGAGTCCTGGTGGCAGGTGACCTCCCCTCCGATGTGAGGCGACTTGAAGATGTACATGGACTGCACCAGCTTCGGCTCGGTGAAACCGATGGACGCCGCCGCCTCGGCGATGGGCGGCTGGCGGCTGAAAGCGTCGAAGGTGGGATCGAGGTCGTGGAGGGCGTGGCCGATCTTGTTGATCGACCCGGCCTTGTCGTGGAGCAGCGAACCGTCGGTAGCGAACGCCTCCTCCTCGAAGAAGCAGGTGACGGCATCGCCCGACGCCAAGAAGTGCTCGTCGGAGGTCCGGGTCTGTTCCTTGGTGGAGAACACCGACACCGTGGACGGGTCGAACCCGTCGACGATCGCCTCGGCTCGCTCGATCAACCCGTCACAGGCGACCGGGTCGACGGCACTGGGGACCACGACGAAGCCGTCGCGCTCCCACGCCGACACCTGGGCGGCCGACAGGACCATGGCCAAGCTCCGAGCTCATCGGCGAACGGCCGAGGGCCGCACCCTGCGGCATGTCGGATGATACCGGGAGCGTCAGCTCCGCTCGACGTGGACGTCAGCCGCCGCCTGAGCGGACCCCTGTTGCCGCAGGCGTTCACGAGCGCTTCGGCTCGGGCCCATTCCTTGGCCGTGGGCTCCCCGACCTCGTCGATCAGCTCGGCCAGATAGGCGTCGGTTTCCTCCAACAGGACGCGTCGGCGCAGCTCGACACGAACCGCCTCCTGGAGGAGCTCGGACGCAGCCGGACCTCGGGACTTCACCTCGTGGTAGAGCTCGTCAGGAAGGTAGACCTGCATCCGTGGCAGACGACGAATCGTACGTGGGGGGCAAGATGTTCCTCCCCACACCTACTCAGGCTCCGGCGGTCAGGGCAGCAGCTCGAAGCTTCCGGTTGCTGGCTGCACCACGGTGAAGTGTCGTCGGTCGAGGGTGGCGATCTCGGTCGCACCGAGGCGCTCGGCCACCGAGATCACCGAGGCGTCGACCGTCCCCAGGGGCAGGTCGGCGTAGCGGGCGACCAGTTCGGCGATCCGCAGCCAGTCCGCCGCCACGACCGGCTCGGGGAGCAGGTTGCCCGCCGCCAGGTCGCCCAGGAAGCGGACCTCGGGCTCGACACCGAGGCGCGACGCGAGGAGGTAGGCGACCTCGGTGACGACCAGCATCGGCACGATCAATGGGCCGGGGTGGGTCTCGAGGAGATCGAGACACGACTCGTGGTGGCGATCGTCCCGGTCGATGTAGGCGTAGAGGGGGCCGGCGTCGACGATCAGCGCGATCGGCCGACCTCGGTGGTGAGGATCTCTTCGATCCGCTCGGAGATGTCATGGTGGCCGCTGGCACCGGCACCCGCCGCCAGGAGCCGCCGCCGTACCCGGCTGCCTCCGAGGTGGGCCTCGATCGCCTCGCGGGTCAGCTCCGACACCGTCGTGCCCCGCCGATCCGCCTCGTGGCGGAGGCGGGCGTCGAGCTCATCGGGCAGTTTCACCGTGGTCCGTTGCACGTATGCCAACATACCGTGCCCGAACTTGTTGGCCAGACGCGCAATTGTTTCCGGCGCGCTCCGCCAGCAAGTTTTCACAGGGAAGCCGTCATGGCAGGCTTCCGGATCAGCGGGTCCAGGTGTCGGCGGCGGTGATGGCGACCCGGATGGCGCGGTCGACTGCGGCCTCGATCTCGGCCACGTCGACGTGTTCGTCCTCGGTGCGCTGGGCGACGATGGCCACCACGGCCCCGGCGGCGAAGCCGTAGACGCCGCCCATTTTGAACAGGGTGCCGGCCTCCATCTCGAAGTTCAGGATGCCGAGGCCGGCGTACTCGTCGATGACGCCGTCGAGGCGACGCAGCAGGTGGGGGTTGGCCGATGACGCCGAACGTTCCTGTCCCTCGAAAAACGTGTCGACCGAGGCCATGGTGCCCACGTGGTGGTCGATCCCAAGCCGTTCGGCGGCACCAGCGAGGGCCACGGTGAGGAACGGGTCGGCGGCGGCCGGATAGCGGGGCGGGGCGATGTCGTCGGCGGCGCCCTGGTTGGTGAGCGCGCCCGAGCCGATCACCACCGAGCCCACCCGCACGTGGTCCTGGATCGACCCGCTGGTGCCGACGCGGATGATCGTCCGGGCCCCGGCCTGTACCAGCTCGTTGACCACGATGCTGAGCGATGGTGCCCCCATCCCGCTGGTGGCGCAGACGACCGGGCGACCGCCGGGCAGCGTGGCGGTGAACGCATCCAGGCCGCGATGGCGCGCCAGGTCCCGGCCATCGGCCAGGCGGTCGTGGGCGATCAGCTCGGAGCGGGCCGGATCGCCGCTGAGCAGGACGAGGTCGGTGCCGTCGGGCAGGTCGGACGGCCCGAAGCCGAGGTGGTAGAGCCGATCGCTGTCGCTCTCGGGCCGCCTCACGACGGGGTGACCTGGGGTGCGGGAACCTGTGATCGGTCGACCTCTGACGGGGGAACGTCAGACGAAGCGCTTCGTGGTTCGGTTGCCCGAACGGTCAGGTCCGCGGGGCCGAAGGCTCCGGGCAGCAGGTCGGCCAGCGTGAGCACTCCGTCGCCGGTTTCGACCATGAGGTCGGGGCCGCCGAACTCGTAGAGGACCTGGCGGCAGCGACCGCACGGGGCCAGGTACTCGCCGTCTGCGCCCACCACGGCCAGGGCCACCAACCGTCCGCCGCCCGAGCCCACCAGGGCCGAGGCGACGGAGCACTCGGCGCACAACGAGAGCCCGTAGGAGGCGTTCTCCACGTTGCACCCGGTCACGATCCGCCCGTCATCCACCAATGCGGCGGCGCCCACCCGGACCTGCGAGTACGGCGCATAGGCGCGACCGGTCATCTCCCGGGCCCGAGACCGGAGGTCGGGCCAGTCCGGTACGGACGTGGTGCGGTCCGCCGTCTCGTCGTCGCCCACCGAACCCTCGGCGACGGAATCGTCGGTCACCGGCCGCTCCGTCGGTAGATGCGACCGTCGGCGGCCGGCATACGCAGGCGCTGGGAGGCGAACACCAGCACCAACAGGGTGGTGATGTGCGGGAAGTAGGGGATCATCTCGCGGGGCAGTTCGTCAGTGGCGGAGTACCAGAACCAGGCCAGGCCGCCGAGCACCGCGAGGATGCCCGCCGTGGTCCACTTCCGGGAGACGAGTTGGCGCACGGCCATGACCCCTAGGAGGAGAGCGGCCACCATCAGCAGGGCATGGGCGGTGCTGTCTACTTGCGACTGCATGGAGTCCATGAAGCCGAACAGCCCCGCTCCCAGCACCAGCCCACCGGGACGCCAGTTGCCGAAGATCATGGCCGCCAGGCCGATGAAGCCCCGGCCGCCGGTCTGGCCGCTCTGGAACTTCTCGGCGAAGAGGTAGACGAGCATGACGCCGCCCAGCCCGGCGAACGCGCCCGACATGATGACGGCCAGGTACTTCATGGCGTACACCTTGACGCCCAGCGAGTCGGCGGCCTCGGGGTCCTCGCCGACCGACCGCAGGCGCAGGCCGAGGGGCGTCTTCCACAACACGTAGAAGGTGGCGGGGAACAGGGCTACGCCGAGCACCACCAGCAGGGACACGTTGGTGGTGAGGGCAAGGACCATCCGGGCCAGGTCGGACACGAAGAACCGGCCCTGGCCGCCCAGGGTCCGCAGGGGCCCCTCGAGGAAGGGGACGAGGTCGACCCGGACGATGTTGTCGGGGATCGGCGGCGACTCCTTGGTCTGCGAGCCCCAGCTGTCCGTGGTGGTGGTCAGGAAGTTGGTGAACCCCGTCCCGAGCAGGTTGATGGCCACGCCGGAGATGATGTGGTCGACACCGAACGAGACGGTGGCGATGGCGTGAAGCAGGCCGCCGACCGCACCGCCGGCCATGCCGAAGGCCACGCCCGTCCACGGCCCGTAGGCGATGGCGCCGTAGGCCCCGAACCAGGTGCCGAGGACCAACATCCCCTCGAGGCCGATGTTGACCACGCCGGCCCGCTCGGCCCACAGGCCGCCCAGTCCGGCCAAAGCGATGGGCATCGACAGTTGGAGGGCCGACCGGAAGGTGCCCTCGGCGGTGAGCTGGCCGGCGCCGGTGATCTGGCGAGCCAGGGCCAAGACGCCCACTCCCACCAGCAGGTAGATGGCGAAGCGCGCCGTGCGGGGCAGCGCGCTGATGCGGTCCTGGCGCGGCCCGGCCCTGGCGGGAAGCACGGTGGGGTCGACCAGGCCACTACCGGGGTCGGCGACGGCCGTCATGCCGGTACCACCTCGCGGTCGGGGCCGGGTGGCGGCGGGACCGTGCCGGTGGCCTCAGGGCCGTGGCGCAGGTGGTGGGCCTGTCGCCGCACCCCGATGCGGCGCACCACCTCGTAGGCGATCACCACCGACAAGACGGTGACGCCCTGGAGGATGGCGGTGATCTGCTTGGGAAGCTCGTTGGCCGACAGCGGCGTCTGCAGGGCGTCCATGAACGCCCACAGCAGGGCGCCGAAGGCGATGCCGATGGGATGGTTGCGGCCGAGGAGAGCGACGGCGATCCCGGTGAAGCCCAGCCCGCTCACGACCGACACATCGGTGTAGCGCCCGGCCTCGCCCATGATATTGCTGAGGCCCACCAACCCGGCGATGCCGCCGGAGAACGCCATGGTCGAGACGATCATCCGCTTGGGGTCGACGCCACTCGCCGTTGCAGCCTCGGCGTTCGAACCACTGGCTCGGAGATCGAACCCGAAGCGGGTCCGCCAGATGACCACCCGGTAGATCACCCCGACCGCCACCGCCACCAGCACGTAGGACTGGACCCGGCTCGACGGCGGTAGCTCGATGCCAATGCCTGAGAGCAGTCCGTTGAGCGACGGGAAACGTCCCGACCGGTCGAGGGCCACCGTACCCACGGTGCCGGCGAACTCACCCCGGGGCGCCCGGAAGTATCTGGTGAGCAGGAACGAGCTGAACCCGAAGGCGATGGCGTTGAGCATGATCGACGAGATCACCTCGCTCACGCCCCGGGTGGCGCGCAGGATCCCTGGGATCAGCGCCCAGGCGGCCCCGGTGAGGACCGCAGCGACCAGGATGAAGACCACGTGGATCGGGCCCGGGAAGCTCACGCTGGCGCCGGCCCAGGCGGCCACCAGGGCGGCCACCTTGTACTGACCCTCGACACCGATGTTGAACAGGTTCATCTTGAAGCCGATGGCCACCGCCACCGCTGAGATGTAGTACGGCCCGGCACGGTTGACCATCTCCACCATTCGCTGGCGCTCGAAGCCTTCCTCCACCACCACCTGCAACACGTCGCCGGGGCTGAAACCGGTGAGCACCAAGATGAGCCCCGACACCACGAGGGCAAAGGCGATGGCCAGTGCCGGTGCCGCCAGCTGTAGGCCGAGCCGTTGCCTCACGTCACCCTCCCATCGGGTTCGGCCGGGCCGCTGGCGTGGGCGGGAGCGTGGGCGGGGGGCGCAACCGTCCCGACGGGCGCACCAGGCCCTGCCGGGACCTCAGGCGAGGCCGGGGCGTGGCCGGCGCCGGTCATGTACGAGCCCAGCTCCTCGGGGGTGGCGGTGGCGGGATCGAGCTCGGCCACGATCCTGCCCTTGTAGATGACGAGGAGGGTGTCGGACAACCCGATCAGCTCCTCGAGGTCGGCGGAGATCAACAAGGTGGCCAGCCCAGCCTCGCGGGCGTCTCGCAGCTGGTCCCAGATGGCGGCTTGGGCGCCGACGTCGACGCCGCGCGAGGGGTGGGCGGCGATGATGGCGCTGGGTTCGGCCATCAGCTCGCGGCCGATGATGAACTTCTGCTGGTTGCCGCCGGACAGAGCCTCGGCGTGGACGTCGATGTCGGGCGTGCGGACGTCGAACCGCTCGACGATCTCCTCGGTGCGACCTCTGGCCCCGTCGCGGTCGATCCAGACTCCATTGGCGTTGGGCGCCTGGCTCTGGTGGCCGAGGATCTCGTTCTCCCACAAGGGGGCGTCGAGCAGCAGGCCGTGACGGTGTCGATCCTCGGGGATGTAGCCCAGCCCGGCTTCGCGTCGCCGACGGGTGGGCCAGGTGGTGACGTCGGTGGCACCCAGGGTGACGGTGCCCTCGTCGGCGGTGACCATGCCCATGATCGCGGCGATCAGCTCGGTCTGGCCGTTGCCCTCCACACCGGCGATGCCGACGATCTCGCCTCGGTGGATGGCCAGCGAGACGTCGTCGAGGACGGCCCGGCCGTCGGGCTGGCGGCAGGTCAGGCCGGTGATCGCGAGCTCCACGTCGTCGGTGACGGTGGACTCGCGTGTCTCGGGCGTGGGCAGTTCGCTGCCGACCATGAGCTCGGCGAGCTGGCGAGCGGTCACCTCTGACGGCTGGCGAGTGGCCACGGTGGTCCCGTCGCGGATGACGGTGATGTCGTCAGCCACGCTCAGGACCTCGTCGAGCTTGTGCGAGATGAACAGGATCGTGATGCCCTGCGCCTTGAGGTCGACCAGGTTGGCGAAGAGCTCCTGGACCTCCTGGGGCACCAGGACCGCGGTGGGCTCGTCGAGGATCAAGGTGGTGGCACCGCGAAAGAGAACCTTGAGGATCTCCACGCGTTGGCGCTCGCCCACGCCCAGCGTCTCCACCAGCTCGTCGGGGTCCACCGACAGGCCGTAGGACCGGCCCAGCTCGGTGATGCGCCGTCGGGCCTCAGTCAGGTCGACCTGGAACCACAGCGGGAACGCCTTGCGGGGCTCGTAGCCCAAGATGATGTTCTCGGCCACGGTGAGGTTGTTCGCCAACATGAAGTGCTGGTGGACCATCCCGATGCCGGCCTCGATGGCGTCGTTGGGGTTGCGAAACGAGACCGGGCGGCCGTCGACCTCGATGGTCCCCTCGTCGGGTTTCTGCATCCCGTAGAGGATCTTCATCAGCGTCGACTTGCCGGCCCCGTTCTCGCCGACGATGGCGTGGATGGTGCCGTCGCGCACCGAGAGGTTGACGTGGCGGTTGGCCACCACGCCGGGAAAGCGCTTGACGATGCCGACGAGCCGGACGGCGAGCGGCTCGACCTCGCTGGCGGGTGGCGGGCTGGCGATCACGGACACGGACAGCCTCCGGAACGGGCCGGACCCGGGACCGACTGGCTCGGTCCCGGGTCCCTACCGGCGATCAGGTTCGATCGGGTTCTCGATGGGTTGGTCAGGGCTCGGTGGGAACCTCGATGTCACCGTCGATGATCTGCTGCTTGAACTCCTCGATCTCCTTCTCGTCGACGAGCTGGCCACCCTGGGTGGCGTAGCCGATGCCGTCGTTCTCGAGGCTGAAGGAGCTGATCTCGCCGCCTTTGGTGCCGCCGATGTAGTTCTTGATGGTCTCGTAGACCGATACGTCGACCCGCTTGATCATCGAGGTGAGCATGCACGCCTGCTGGTCCTCGTCGACCGACAGGTACTGGTTGGCATCGACGCCGATGGACAGGCGATCGGCGGCGGCTGCGGCCTTGAACACGCCCGACCCCGAGCCGCCCGAAGCGTGGTACACCACATCGGCGCCGGCTTCGTAGAGGCCAGCCGCGGTGGTCTCACCGGCCGCCGGGTCGGCGAAGCCGGAGAAGTCGTCACCGGTGGAGATGTACTTCACCTCCACCGAGATGTCGGGGTTCACCGCTTCGGCACCGGCGGTGTAGCCGGCCTCGAACTTTTTGATCAGCTCGGTGTCGACGCCGCCGACGAAGCCGACGGTGCCGGACTTCGACGCCTGAGCGGCGGCTGCGCCCACGAGGTACGACCCCTCCTCTTCGGCGAAGACGATCGAGGTGACGTTGGGGGCGTCCTCGATGACGGAGTCCACGATGGCGAACTCGATCTCGGGGAAGTCGGTGGCCACGCCCGGCATGACCTCGGCGAAGGCGAAGCCCACGCCGATGATGAGGCCGTAGTCCTCCTCGGCGAGCTGGCGCAGCAGGGCCTCGCGGTTGGCCCCGTCCTCGGCCGGCTCGAGTTCCTTGACCTCGACGCCCATGTTCTCCGACGCTGCGGTCAGCCCGGCAAAGGCTGAGTCGTTGAAGGACTTGTCGCCCTTGCCACCGACATCGAAGACCATGCCGATCTTCTCGCCGGCGCCGTCCGCATCGCCGTCGGCACCGACCGCCTCGGACTCGTCGGTGGCACCGGTCTCACCCTCGCAGGTGGCTTCGGATCCTCCCTCGCCCCCGCCCCCGTTACCGCCGCCGCCGTCTTCGTCGCTGCTGGCACAGCCGGCCAGCACCAGTGCGAACGCAGCCAGCGCGAGCAGCAATCGGCCCAACGGTCGTTGTTTCACGTCGATCTCCTCTGTGGGGAACCCAACCGGCCCGGTAGGCGCCGGTGGGGTCGACCGTACAACGCTCTCCGGGAGCGCGTGCCAGCCACGGTGGCTGCGTGTCACCGGCCTCAGCGCTGTTCGACATGGCCGGGGGCGGTCCTTAGCCTGCGCCGGTGTCCGCCCGCCCCGAACCGCCCGTCGGGCCCGGCGACGACGACGATCCGCTCGGTGCCCGGCTCCTGGCCGCCGCCACCGCCGAGTTCGCCGAGCGCGGCTACGCCGGGGCCCGGGTGGCCGAGATCGCCCGCCGCGCCGGGGTGACAACGGGCGCCATCTACTCCCGCTACCGGGGAAAGGCCGAGCTGCTGGCCGAGGCCATCGACGCCGCCACCTCCGGCGAGTTCGACGACCTCTTCACCGACCACCGCTTCTCGGGGCGCACGGAGGACATCCTCCGCATCGCTGGTAGCCACCTGATCGACCGCCGTAGCGAGGCCGAGCGCAGCCAGGCCCATGGGCCCGGGCTTCTCCTCGAGTCGTTCGCGGCGGCACGTCACGAGCGCGACGTGGCCGACTTGTTGCGCACCCGCATGGGCGACCGCCACGAGCGCCTGGCGTTGATCGTCGACGCCGCCAAGGCCGAGGGTGGCATCGACAGCGACGTCGATACCACCTCGCTGGTCACGTTCTGCCATGCCCTCGCCCTCGGGTTCCTGCTCCTGGAGGTGGTGGATCTGCCCCTCCCAGACCGAGGAGCGTGGGAAGAGCTCATCGCTCGGCTCCTTGCCGCCACCGGGGACGCCGACGCCACCGTGCCTGAGGTGCCCGCCGCCCCGTGACCGGGTCTCGTGTCGGTGGCGCGCCTGTCGCCGCCGCCGGGTACCGGTGTGCGAACGTGTCGGGATGCCTGCGTCGACCCCCAGCTCGATCCCGGGGCGACGTCGCCCATGGTGGCAGCGTCGGGGCCCGTCACTCCTGGTGCTGGTCGTGGTCCTCGCTGCTCTCGGGCTCACCACCCTGGCCGTCGCCGGACAGGTGGCCGACGTCCTGCCCGAAGTTGCTCGCGACCAGCTTGGTGAGGACCGTTGGACCGACCCGTTGGGCCTCGAGCTCGCCGGTCCCTTCCAGGTCGCTCACATCCCCGACTGTGCGGCCGGGGCCGTCACCCGGATCGTGCTCTGGGACGCGGAGAGCAATCCCTACTGGGAAGTGGCCGGGGCGCCCACGCCGCTCACGACCTTTGTGGTCGGGGCGACCCCTACCGGGTTCTTGGAGCTGACCCCGTACCGGGAGCCGCCGTCCGGCACCGTGTTGCGCCTGGTGGCGTTTCGTCGCATCGGCGGGGCCACCGGGATCCGCTACCGCACATCGGAGCTCAAGACCGAGCGGGTGGTCAGCGGTACCGCCCTCACCACCTACACGGTCGAGGGCTTCCAGATCGAGCCGGTGTGCAGCGACTCGCCGACCGACACCGGCGAGGACCTGGATCCGTTGGAGACCACCATCGTCGAGGCCGGCGCCACCGCCAGCAGCACCACCACGGTGCCCGGCTGAACGCGCTCGGGTCTCGCCAGGCGGTCTGACGGCTGCTGGCGGCGGGCTCCGTCAGCCGAGTTGGGTCCGGCCCCGGTCCACGACCCCTTGGCGGCGCCGCTCGATCTCGGCTGGGTCGAGGCCCTCGCCCTGCCAGGTCGAGGCGGCATCGGACTCCACCAGCCAGGCGTCGCCGGCGCTCACCAGCGAGCCGGCGGCGTAGGTGGCGTAGATCTGGCGCACCGCCCGCTGGTCGCTCGACGCGATGTCGGCGGCCAGGCCGCGAGTGAAGCGGACCAGGTCGTCGTGGGGAACGACGTGGTTCACCAGGCCCCAGTCGAGTGCGGTCTGCGCATCGCAGAAGTTGCCGGTGGCGCTCATCTCCCGCGCCCGGCGCACGCCGATGGCCTGGGGGAGGAGCACGGTGAGCCCCCACCACGGTTGGATGCCCACCCGGGCGTGGGTGTCGGCGAAGCGAGCTCGGTCCGAGGCCACCAGGAAGTCGCAGGCCAGGGCCAGCTCGAACCCGCCGGTGATGGCGGCCCCGTTGATGGCGCCGATCACCGGCTTGGGGCCGGGCGGCAGCGGGCCGCGTTCGTCGACGGGCGTCTCGGTGGTGGGCTGGGTCTCGGTGACCTCGCCGGAGCCCGATCCGAGCTCCTTGAGGTCGAGCCCGGCGCAGAACGCCGGGTCGGCGCCGGTGAGGATGACCACGTCGACGTCCTCGTTGGCCTGCGCATCTCGAACCGCTGAGCGCAAGCCCTTGAGCAGCGCCCGGGACAGCGCGTTGCGGGCTTCGGGCCGGTTGAGCGTGACGGTGGCGATCCGGTCACGCACCTCGGACAAGACGACATCGGTCATGGCTGCTCCTCATGGGCTGCGTGTACGGGGCCGGGGCGCGACCGGCGCGGTAGGGGTTCGGTGGGCCGGTAGGGGTTGCGGTGACGCTCAGTCGGACTGTTCCTCGGGGGCGAGGAAGGCAAAGGTCAAGTCGCCGAGGCGGACGAGGGTGGAGGCGATCCAGCCCCCCATCGAGCTGAAGTGCTCGTCGAGCTTGGAGCCGTCGGCCAGGACCTCCTCGTCGAGCTCGTAGGTGCCCTCGTAGGACACCTCGATGGCCCATTCCACGTCGCCCAGGTCGTCGCCGTGGATGATCTCGACGGTGGGCCCCGAGCGGGTCAGCCGTTCGCTGCCGATCAGGCTCGACTCGCGAGGCAGCACGGCCAGGACCCGTTGCGGGTCGGGCTGGTCGGCCAGGCGTTGGATGCGCAGCACGATCTCGATCTCGATGCGGGGGGGTTCGTCGAGGGCGTCGCCGATGTACCACGACCGGTAGGCGGTCTGGGACCACGTGGGCCAGTCCATGGTGATGTCGGCCCGGGCCCGGGGCGGCGAGCCCTCGCCCGGCAGCGCGTAGGACGTCTCCCATGTGAGGTCGCCGAGGAGGACGTCGGCCTGGAAGCGCTCTTCGAAGGCCTGCCGCTCCAACATGGCCCCCTCGACGGTGTCGCGCAGGGCGCCGATGGCGTCGGTGAACACGTGGTCGAGCATCGGCGCCGGACCCTACCGGTCGCCGTGGTCGTCCATGACGGCCACGGCGACCGACAGATCCAGCGCCTGCGACCGCAGGGTGGCGATGCGTCGTCCGGCCTGGACGGCGCGCTTCACCGGCCCTAGGGCGTCGCCGAGCACAACCCCGGTGTGGTCGAGGTCGGCCACGTCGAGGGCGATCCCGAACCACGTGGCCGGTCGATCGCTGGCGGCCTCCCCGGTGCCGGCCTCACCGGCACCCACCACCTCGAGGATGGTGGGACCGAGGCGGAAGAAGGCCTGGCGCATCGGCGAGCCGTCGTAGGAGGTGGTGTCGCGGATGCGGCGACAGGTCAGGCCGACGGCCTCGAGGGCCACGACGGTGCGCTCCAGGTCGGGCGTCTGCACCACCACGTGGTCGATGCCGGTCACCCCGTTGGCGTGTTCGGACTGGATCCTTGGTTCGGTCTGCGGGGGCTTGGCATTTGGTCGGGCCACGAACGACGTGGGCAGGCCGTCGATGTCACCGTCGGTCCCCGTGGCCACCGCCAGCCCAGCCAGGCTCCAACCGGAGATCCCACGCCGTCGGTCGCCGGATGGGGGACCGATGAGGCGGATGGTGGTGGAACCGATCAGCACCCGGTCCCCGTCGACGGTGAAGCCCGCCGCAGCCCAGGTCACTGGCGGATCGGCCACCGTCAACTCCACCAGCCACGCTTCCGGACCCCGGTCCACGGTGTGCTCCCGCCCGGTCCGCTCGGTCACGGGGCGACCCTAGAGGCGGCTTTCGCCGGGCAACCGAAGATGGCGGCCATCGACCCTGTGGGTACGGTGGTCCCCGACTGGCCGTAGCGCAGCTTGGTAGCGCACCGCGTTTGGGACGCGGGGGTCGTGGGTTCAAATCCCTCCGGCCAGACCAAGGGTTGCCGACACAACCAACCCGTCACTGACGACAGAACCCGCCTGGAACGGTGGGGGAGGTCATGAAGAAGGGCCGCCGGAGTGATCCGGCGGCCCGTTGGTTGTGTTCGCTCACGTCGGTGGCGGTCTTTGTGTCGGCGAGGGCGTCTGCTGGCTCGTGTGGCGCGCGTCAGGTCAGGGTTCGCGAACCGATCCCGGCGTTCACGTGGTCTCCACATGTGGCGGGTCGCCGGTGGCTGGCGTTGGGGGCGCAACGTCATTGTGAGTCGTTGGGTTCTTGCGGGCGCTGTAGGGCAGTCGCAGCTCGCCGGTGTCGTCGATGAGGGCTTTCTCGGCGAAGGAGAGGATGAGGCGGATGTTCTCGGCGCAGTGCATGAACGCGGTGATCAGTGCGTTGGCGGCTTGGCCGCGGATGCGTCGGCATTGTGGGTCTTCGATGTTCTGGCGTGCACTGTCCTTGGCGATCCCGTTGCCGCCCTCGTTGGTGCTGCGCAGGGTCTGATAGGCGACGCGCCATTCTTCGGTGCCGTGGCGAAGGGGTTGCTCGAAGCGGCCTCGAGCTTCCGGGGTGATCGTGATCGACTGTTGCCGGCACACCTTCGGCGGGTCCTGTTGGAGCAGGTGGTTGAGGTCGATGCGGCGGTTCCGTTGGTGACGGCGATTCATCGACGCCGGCTTGTGCTCGCATCGTGCGGTCGGGGCGATCCCGGCGGCGGGGCACAGCATCCGGATGGACCCGTCGGCGTTCGCGTTGGCCTTCGGACGGAGCTCAAAGGCCTGTCGGTCAGTGAGGCGCCGTTGCCAGATGTCGTAGTCGATGCGGTCGGCTCGGTGATCGGTGGTGGCGGCGATGAGGACCGGGGGCATGGCCGGGCAGTACCAGCGGCCATCGACCAACAGGGCGCCTTCGTGGGATCCCTGGAGGCCGGTCTGGACTCGGTTGAAGTCGTGCACGAGGTCGATGCCGAGGAGCCGCAGCGGCTGCGCGTAGTCGGCGGGGTTGGCGTTGACGTAGGCGTTGTCGCCCGCCAGCAGGCGCCCATCGGGGCCCGAAGACCGGCCCGCGTGGTGGGCTTCTGTGGCAGCGGTGAGACCGTTGCGCCCGGGGCTCTCGCCTGGCCGGTGCGGTGGGGCAATGCCCAACAACAGCTTCGGGAACAATCCCCGCTCGGCTTTAGTGGCAGCAACGGCGAACACCAGCGTGTGCTCATAGCCCCACAGGAGCTTCGTTGGGGCACCACCGGGGAGGCCGTCGATGTCGCTGTGGTCGCCCTCCTTCACGTACCAGCCAGCGTCGGGATCAGCGGAGTGGACCACGATCTGACGGATCCTCTTGGCTCTGGTGCGCTCGGCGTGGCGGGCGAAGGTACCGACCGGGGTGGCATCGACGGCCATCGCTCCGCCCCAGCGCCTCCACAGCTTGCGGGGCGCCACGCTGTGGCTGATCTGCACGACCTTGTTGATGAACCAGGTCTGGCGATCGCGCAGCACCGCGATCCGTTGCGGGGTGAGCTCGCGGACCCGGTCAACCATCTCCTCGGCCGTGTACCGCCGGTTCTTCGGATACAGCGAAAAGTCCATAAGACGTTCGATGGCATGGAACCGGGTGCGCACGTTGCGGTAGTACGCGTCCCACCCCTTCTGATCGTCTGCTGGCGGCGCCGGTGGGATGCCGAGTTCGGCACGGACAGCAGGGCTGAGCGAGTGACACATGAGGTCGACCCACATCGTGGCCAGCATCGGCCGCTCGAGACGAGCACACACCAACATGACCACCAACAGGGCCCGCTTCGTGAACAGCTCGGGATGGCCACCGGGGCCGGCTGCGTCAGCTTCGGCCCAATGGTCGACTCGTTCCACGATCCCGCTGCGGTCGAGTCGCTGCGCCGTGTCGCGAACCATCACATCGGTAACCGTCACCGACGCCCCTGGACCGGGCACGCTCTGGCGGACCGCAGCGAGCGCTGCGGCGACTGCGCTCTGCTCCGGGTTCATTCGGGACCGACCCGGCGACGAAGGGTGTCGCTCGCTCGCGCTGGCGACACTGGCTCCAGGAATCGGGCGTAGCGCGCCAGGTTGGGTGCGGTGACCCCGGCTGCTTGGGCGAGGACATGTGATCCGGCCTGGGATCCGCGGGTGCTCCTGACCTTGGAAACGAGGATGGAGCATGGCAACCAACAGTGGTGCGCGACGGAGGTCGCAGAGGTACCCG
>JAABUN010001105.1_pt1 | contig 63765 bp, 60 predicted proteins | sample 5559311 | NCBI WGS metagenome assembly JAABUN01 (sample SAMN10711877, study PRJNA513370) | rock metagenome | isolation source: Antarctica rocks | place: Antarctica: Victoria Land, Siegfried Peak sud
CTCCAAGAACTTGAGAAAATCCTCAGCGATAACTTGCTTGGCAAAACCTTTATTTCCAAAGAACAACTTGTTAATATTTTAGAACACATCCATAATCTTGTTTTATCAACCTAAAGGGAATAACCATCAATGGTGTTAAAAGTGAGCCTGCTTCCGTAGCAGTCGCGCCGAGCGCGCCTTGCGCGAAAAGCGGAACGAAAGAGATTGCGCCGAACATAGATACGCCCGCCAGAAAACCTGCAATAACGGAAACCGTGACAGTCCGGTTGCGAAACAGCCCGAAAGGAATAATCGGGTCTGCGGCGCGTCTTTCAATCCAGACGAAAATTGCCGCAAGCAAAACCGCACCGGATAAAAGCATTAAATTTTGCGGCTCGAGAAGCGTCGCAAAACTCGTTCCGCCTTCAACCAACGCGAGCATCAAAATTGTTATCGCCGCCATCAAAACAGCCGCGCCCGCGTAATCAATCGCGAGACGAATCGTGCGCTTCGGTTCTTTTAAGGCAATACCCATAATCAATGCCGCCGCTAGTCCGACGGGGATATTTATAAAAAACACCCAGCGCCACGATAGCTGGTCGGTAATAAAACCGCCGATAATCGGACCGACGACACTCGACAAACCCCAAACGCCGCTAAAATAAGCCTGCTTTTTCGTTCGCTCGGTGAGCGTAAAAATATCACCGATAATCGTCATCCCCAAAGGCACAAGCGCACCCGCGCCCAAGCCTTGAACCGCCCGAAAAATAATCAATTGCTCCATCGTTGTCGCTATTCCCGACAGCACCGAGCCGATTAAAAATACGGTAATTCCAATTTGATACAGCAGCCTGCGTCCGTAAAGGTCTGAGAGTTTTCCCCAAACCGGAACGGTGACGGTCGAGGTTATTAAATACGCTGAAAAAACCCAACTGTAATAATTGAGTCCGCCGAGCGAAGCGATAACGGTCGGCATCGCCGTCCCCACGACCGTCGCTTCCAGCGCGGCAAGAAACATTCCGGTCATCACACCAATCGTTACCGCCCAGCGACGGCGCGGAGACATCACCAAAATCGGAGTTTCCGCATCAACCGTTTGCCCTGCTTGATATTCTTCCATTCTTCCCTGATTACAAAATTTTAGTCTTAAAATACCGCCGATTATAGTAAAACATTTTGACAAGGAAATTGGCTATCGGTATGAATCAATTAATCTCCAAAAATTGTCTTTGCAAAATTCGTCATTTATTTAAATAGTTCCGACTTTCACAAACGGCAAAACTTCGCTAGTATTTAACCAATCAAATAGAGATTCGAGTTTTGTGCTAAATAGAAATAGCGTCTCAAAAGCCCGAAGTTTTAAGGAGAATTTTATGAAACTTACCAAATTTTTTGTATTTTTAATCGCACTTATTATTTTAGCGGCTTGCCGTAACCCAGATCCCGAAGGAAGTCATAATATCAATCCCGGCGGTTACACTGGAGCCAATAACACCCAACATAACACAAGCTCGACAGCCCATTCTTCCGAACGTTTCGGTGCGGTCAGCCAAGTAAACGCAATAGCAAGCGGCGAAGAGCGTAATTTACGGGAAGTTTCGCGCCCGCAAAATATCGCCGATATGATGGCGCAGCGTGGCGAACAAGACCAAGCCGCCCCGACTTTGAAATTTGTAGAGCCGACCGACGGCGCAACGGTCAATAATTCAACCGTCAAAGTCAAACTCGCACTCGCGGGAGATTTGAAAGGCTATCAACCGATGAAGGATATGGCGACCGGAATGGGAAATCACATTCACGTTATTCTAGACAATCAGCCGTATGAAGCACATTACAAACTTGCCGAAGGATTTGAACTTCGCAACGTTTCGGATGGCGAACATACTTTGCGCGTTTTCCCGTCGCGTCCGTGGCACGAAAGCTATAAAAATTCAGGCGCGTTTCAGATGATTCGTTTCACGGTAAGGAACGGCGGCGGCGATGCTTCAAAACCGACGACTACAAACGCCAATCAAATAATGAGCAATGCAGCCGCTCCCGTCGCGCCCGAAGGCAAAGATATGCCAAACTCGACAGCGGGCGCGGTTGATAAAACAAAACCGCTGCTTACCTACAGCCGTCCGAAAGGCGAATACAAAGGCGCGGATGCTGAAAATATAATGATTGATTTTTGGCTGGTGAACACAAAACTCGCAGGTGACGGCGGCGAATATCACGCGCGTTATTCAGTTGACGGCGGCGAACCTAAAATGATTGACAAATGGCAACCGATTTGGCTTTCAGGCTGGGCTGACGGAAAACACACAATCAAACTCGAACTCGTGGACAAGGAAGGTAATCCCGTTGACAACGGCGGTTATAATTCGACGACGCGCGAAATCACCGTTACTAGATAAAGGTAATTTTAACCATAGCCGTTTAGAGTTCAAACTCTCGTTTGAACTCTAAACTTGAAGTCGAAACAATTATTTCTTAATCCCACATAATCAAAATTTACAACTCGGAGTCATAACTTATGCGTCGTGATACGACATCTTGGTATAGTCACAATCTCGAAATGGAAATGCCGATGGTTGCTTACGGTGATAAAGGATTTCCGCTTTTAATGTTTCCGACCGCCGCCGCCGATTATCTCGAATACGAGCGTTTTCTATTGGTTGACGTTATCAAACCGTTTATCGAACAGGGCTTGCTTCGCGCTTATTCGATAAACTCGGTCAACCGTTACAGCCTTTTAAACGAGCAGGCTTCGCCGCAATGGAAAGCCGAGCTTTTATCGCGTTATGACCGATACATTATGGAAGAAGTTTTACCGCTCATCCGTAATGAATGCGGGCAGGATGCGAAACCTTTGACCACCGGCGCAAGTCTCGGCGCATACCTCGCCGCAAACTGCTATTTCAAACATCCCGATAATTTTCGCGGCACGATTGCGATGAGCGGCAGCTATGACGTGCGTTCGTATCTGAAAAATTATTATGACAACAACGTTTATTTTAACAATCCGATTCAATACGTCGCCGCATTAAACGACGATTATTTTTTGCCGACTTTGCAAAAAGCCGATTCAATCGTATTAGTAACTGGACAAGGCGCATTTGAAGCACCCGAACGCACCCACCAATTTTGCAATGTTCTACATCAAAAAAACATTCCGCATCTATGCGAGATTTGGGGACACGGCGTTAATCATGATTGGGATTGGTGGCGCAAAATGTTGCCGTATTATTTAGGCATATTTTTCGGTTAGTTAATTTGTTTGGTATTTAATTATGTATTTAAACGAGTAATGGGCGACTTCTCATCGCCCATTACTCGTTTAAATCATTGGCTCCGCAGGTAAGACTCGAACTTACAACCCTTCGGTTACACTTTATCCCAAACTTTCGTTTGAGCGTGGACTATCTCATCAACTTCTCAAAAAAGAGAAGTTGTCGGACGCTCGTGGGAGTTTTATTGGTTTGGTTTCCTCAACTCCTAGTCTCTGCACGTTCCCGCTTACGCTTGAACCTTTCAGCGGGCTTCGCTCAGGATTACCATTCTAATTTGTATTAGCGAAGGCTTCCCTGAATTCATCCGATTTTTCAATCACAGTCGCCTGTGAAAGCTGCAACTTGCTTACAGCCGAATGCTCTGCCATTGAGCTACTGCGGAATAATCGTCCGAAGACGAATCTAAAGATTAAAAATTTCCTTTTATATTGTCAAGCCGAATTGGGATTTTTGTTTTTATCTTTGCAATTAAAACAAAAAGTTAATTTTTGTTTAGCTTTACAAAACATTTTAGTTTCATATTCAAAGTAAATTGGAAACCCTTTTTCCAACAAGCTAATTTGTGATTTTTGATATTCCGTTTAAGATTAAAATAATAATTACCGGGAGATTTGTCTTGTCTATTCAACACGAACTTATTTTAATTCTCGATTTCGGTTCGCAATACACGCAACTTATCGCACGGCGCGTGCGCGAGAAAGGCGTTTATTGCGAGATTCAGCCATTTCATTATTCATTAGAAAAAGTCATTGCGAGAAAACCGAGAGGCGTGATTTTATCTGGCGGACCGAATTCGGTTTATGAAGCGGACGCGCCAAAAATTGACAACGATTTTTATGCAAAAATAAACGCGCCGGTTTTGGGAATTTGCTATGGAATGCAGCTGCTTGCAAAGGATTTGAACGGCAATGTTCAGCCTTCCGACAAGCGCGAATATGGACACTCGAAACTCAAAGTGTTAAGCGGCGAAACTCAATTATTTCAGGAACTGCCGTTTGAACTCGACGTTTGGATGAGCCACGGCGACCACGTTGTCGCGCTTCCCGAAGGATTTCACACGACCGCAACTACCGGCGATGTCGTAACCGCAATTGAAAACCACGAAAAAAGAATTTTCGGCTTGCAGTTTCACCCGGAAGTTTCGCATACGCCTTTGGGAAAAGAAATTTTACGCAACTTTTTATTCAATATCTGCGGCTGTAAAGGCGATTGGACTCCGGCGAGCTTTATCAAAGAAGAAATCGAAAAGATTCGTCAAACTGTCGGCGAAACGGGAAATGTCGTGTGCGGTTTGAGCGGCGGCGTTGATTCGACGGTGGCGGCGGCGCTTGTTCACGAAGCAATCGGAAATCGGCAAACCTGCATTTTTGTTAATAACGGCTTGCTCCGCGCCGATGAATTTGAAACGACGCTTGAACTTTACAAGCAAAATCTGCATTTGAACGTGCGCGGCGTTGACGCTTCAAACGAATTCTACAAAGTCTTGAAAAATATTTCTGAACCTGAGACGAAACGCAAAAACATTGGGCGCAAGTTTATCGAAATTTTCGATACGGAAGCAAAAAGAATCGGCAATGTAAAATATCTCGTACAAGGCACGCTTTACCCTGACGTTATCGAATCTGTGTCGCTTCGCGGCGCGTCCGTAACAATAAAATCGCATCACAATGTCGGCGGTTTGCCCGAAAAAATGAATCTGAAATTGATTGAACCGCTTCGAGAATTGTTCAAAGACGAAGTTCGTTTAATAGGAAAAGATTTGGGAATTCCCGACGAGATTTTGCAGCGTCATCCGTTTCCCGGTCCCGGAATGGCGGTGCGGATTTTGGGCGATGTAACCGAAGAAAAAGTAAAACTTTTGCAATCTGTCAATAAGATTTTTGATGAAGAAATGAAAGCCTTTGACATTTACGATAAAGTCTGGCAAGCGTTTCCCGTGCTTTTGCCGCTCGAAACCGTCGGCGTGATGGGCGATTTTCGCACTTATGAAAAAGTCGTCGCGTTGCGGGCGATAACTTCGACCGACGGAATGACGGCGGATTGGGCGCGTCTGCCGTTTGAATTTCTGGCAAAGGTTTCTTCCCGAATAACGGCGGAAGCGCGCGGCGTAAATCGCGTCGTTTATGATATTACGTCAAAACCGCCCGGCACGATTGAGTGGGAATGATTCGATTTTAGAATTTAGATTTTAGATTTGTAAATTCTAATTTGAGTATAAATATAAACAATATAATCTAAAGTTTAACGATTTGGCTTGCAAAAAAATTTATAACAAGGGGAATTTTTCTATGAAATACCGTCAATTGGGAAACAGTGATTTGCAGGTTTCGGAAATCAGTTTGGGTTCTTGGCTGACGTATTCAGGCGGCGTTGAAAGCGAGCAGGCGAAAGCGTGCGTGCAAAAGGCGTTTGAAGTCGGCATCAATTTTATTGACACGGCGAATATCTACGGCAAAGGAATTGCAGAAACATTTTTAGGCGAAGTTTTGCAAGACCGTCCGCGCGATTCTTACGTTTTAGCGACGAAACTTTTCTTTCCGATGACCGAAACCGATTCGGGTTTGTCGCGCGTGCAGATTCACAAACAGTTGAACGATTCGCTTGAGAGATTGAAAACCGATTATGTTGACCTTTATCAATGTCATCGCTACGACGAAAACACGCCGCTTGAAGAAACGATGATTGCTTTGACGGAAGTCGTGCAGGAAGGAAAGGCGCGTTATATCGGTTTCAGCGAATGGAACGCCGAGCAAATAAAAGCCGCAATAGAGATGACTGGAATGGAGAAATTCGTGTCGAGCCAGCCGCAGTATTCGATGTTGTGGCGCGAGCCGGAAGCGGAGATTTTTCCGTTGTGCGCCGCAAACGGAATTGGTCAAATCGTCTGGTCGCCGCTCGGACAAGGTGTTTTGACTGGAAAATATAAAGCCGGTCAGCCAATTCCGCAAGATTCACGCGCCGCGAGCGAAACAATGAGCGGTTTTATGAATCGTCTGTTGACCGACGAGATTTTAGCGGCAGTTGAAAGACTCAAACCGATTGCGGCAAATGAAAATCTTTCGATGGCGCAGCTCGCGCTGGCTTGGGTGTTGCGTGACGAGCGAGTTTCTTCAGCAATTATCGGCGCGACAAAGCCCGAACAAGTCGCCGACAACGCGGCGGCTTCGGGCGTTCGGCTTTCGGGCGAAACGCTCGCGGCAATTGATAAAATTCTAGCTGAAATTTCACAACCGTAAATTTTATTATTCGCTTTGTATTTGCTGTCGTAATTGGCTGAAAAGTTTTGCTAAATCATTAATCTGGTAATGCGCGTTGAGTCCGCTTGGATTCGGCAGCAGCCAGATTTTTGTTTTGCCGATTTTTTCTTCCTGTAAGCCGAGTTTTGCTTTTGGTTGATTAAACGCCGTTCGATACGCGCCGATGCCGAGAACAGCGAGAAGTTGCGGTTTGAATTTTTCAATCTTTTTCACAAGAATTTTGCCGCCTTCAATATATTCTTCCGTTGTGAGTTCATCCGCTCTGGCGGTTGTGCGTTTGCAGAAACTCGTGATGCCGCAGCCGTTTTCGAGCAGTTCGTGTTCTTCGGACGGATGTAAAATTCGGTCGCTGAATCCGCCGAAATGTAATGCTTTCCAGAAACGATTTCCCGGCTTGGCAAAGTGAAATCCGGTTGCGCCCGACCACATTCCGGGATTGATGCCGCAAAATAAAACTTTTAAATTGTAGTCCATTAAATCTTCGGTCGTGCGGTTGATTGCGTCGCGTAAGTCTTCTTTGGTCGGCTTAAAGTTTTTCATTTTTTTAATCATACAAAAAAGTCTCACTACGCGCGAAAAAACAAGAAGAATTGTTCACAGATGAACACAGATGAACACAGATAATCCAAAAATTAAAGAGACTAAATCAAATTACTAAAGTCTTTGTTTTATCTTTTTCTTATCTGTGTTTATCTGTGTTTATCTGTGGATAAAATTTCTTATGTAACAATTGCATAACGAATGATAGGATTAATCAAAAACGATGTCGGAAAAATCACAAACAATCGTCGAATTTCGCAATGTCGGTTTTCAAATCGGCGAAGCGAAAATTCTCGATAATCTGAATCTGCAAATTGAAAAGGGTGAAACGCTCGTTTTACTCGGCGAATCCGGCTGCGGGAAAACGACGACTTTGAAATTGATAAATCGTCTTATCGAACCGACGAGCGGTGAAGTTCTGGTCGAAGAAAAATCTACCAAAGATTGGAACGCGATAAATTTACGGCGCAGAATCGGTTACGTTTTGCAGGAAGGCGGACTTTTTCCGCATTTTACGGTTGTGCGAAACGTTGGGCTTGTTCCCGAATTAGAAAATTGGGACGACGCGAAAAAACGAAATCGAACAGCCGAACTGCTCGAACTTGTCGGGTTAAATCCCCAAAAATTTTCCGACAGATTTCCGCACGAACTCTCTGGCGGTCAACGCCAAAGAGTCGGCGTGGCGCGTGCGCTCGCTGCAAATCCCGATTTACTTTTACTCGACGAACCTTTCGGCGCGTTAGACGCAATCACGCGGACAAATTTACAGAAGGAATTTGCGCGGCTGGTCAAAGAATTAAATAAAACGGCGGTTTTCGTCACGCACGATTTGCACGAAGCGTTTGTGTTGGGAACGCGCATTTGTTTGATGGACAAAGGCAGGATTGTTTTGAACGAAACGCCGGAGAATTTTCGGAAGTCCGATTTGCCGCTCGTGCGTGAATATTTGGAAACAATAAAATAGCAAACCAAAGTTTAATTATTCGAGGATTTATTTTGCTCCCGCATCTCGAAGAATTTGAACGATATTTGTATATTGTCTTGATTCTGCCCAGCCTAACGCAGTATCACCAGAATTGTCTTCTTCATCACCTATAATTTTATCTCTCATATCAAAGTCTGCGCCTTTGGAAAGTAATAATTTAACTGTTTCTTCTTTTCCATTGAATGCCGCCATTATCAAAGCCGTTTTCCCCCAATTACGATTATTATTTATATCTGCTCCATGTTCCAATAAGTATAAAACTGCTTCGTTTTCCCCATACCAAGCAGATAAAACAATTGGAGCAACACAGGTTTGATATTCACAACCGGGAGAATTAACATCAATACCTAACAAGGCTACAAGTTTCATAAGTTTTACATTTCCATGGAACGCCGCATAGTTAAAAATGACTTGCCTATTGACGTAAACCTTGTGTGCAAAAACTATCGCAAAAGAGAACAAAAGTGTAAAAAGGAAAGCAGCGATTTTGTAGCGCAGTTTAATGGCTTTAAATTGTTTCATATTAAAAGCGTTTATATGGAAAGTTGTAACGATTGTAAAACGCTTGAAATTTAAGATTGTTGCACAAAATGAATTTTTTCGAGTTTTTACAACAAAATTGGTCGGAAATTTTCGCACTGACACGCGAGCATCTTTTTCTCGTTTTTGTCTCGACCGCTTTTGCTGTTTTGATTGGCGTGCCTTTGGGAATTTTGCTGACGCGCCGAAAATCTCTGCAAACGCCGGTTCTCGGAATTGCCAATGTAATGCAGACGATTCCGAGTCTTGCGCTGTTCGGCTTGCTGATTCCGATTCCCTTTATCGGCGGCATCGGCGCGAAAACTGCAATTATTGCGCTTACGCTTTACTCATTTTTGCCCGTCATTCGCAACACCGTGACGGGAATTTCCGGCGTTGACGCAAAAATTATGGAAGCGGCGACGGCGATGGGAATGACCGATTGGCAGATTTTGAAAATGGTCGAATTGCCGCTTGCCTTGCCTGTAATTTTAACCGGAATTCGTGTCGCAGTCGTGATTGCGGTCGGCGTGGCGACGATTGCGGCAGCGGTCGGCGCGGGCGGTTTGGGAACTTATATTTTTCGCGGGTTGAGACAAAACGATAATAATTTATTGCTTGCGGGCGCGATTTCTTCGGCGATTCTCGCGCTCACTGCGGATTTTGCTCTCGGACAAATTGAGAAACTGTCTGCGCCGATTCGCGCGGAAAATCAATCTTCAGTTAAAAGAAGAAAATTTGTCTTAATCGGCGCGACAACTTTGATTGTTGCTTTGATTGGCTTCGGTTTTATTTCAAATTTCCAATCTCGCACTTCAGATTCAAATAGCGTTTCCGATACTGAACAGCAAAAAATAGTCGTCGGCTCGAAAGATTTTACCGAATCAATAATTCTGGCGGAAATTTTGGCGCAGCTTTTAGAAAAACGCGGCGTGAGCGTTGAGAGAAGATTTGAACTCGGCGGCAATCTCGCGCACGATGCGCTTCTGTCCGGTCGAATCGACGTTTATCCCGAATATACCGGCACGGCTTTTACCGCGATTCTCAAACACGCGCCGATTACAAATCCAGAAGAAGTTTATAATCAAACAAAAAATGAATACGCCGAAAAGTTTAATCTTGCATTAAGTCCGTCGCTCGGTTTTTCAAACGATTTTGCAATTCTGGTGCGTGGAAGAGCCGCGCGGGATTTGAATTTAAAAACAATTTCCGATGCCGTGCCGAATGCGAAAAACTGGCAAGCCGGATTCGGTCAGGATTTTATGTCGCGCGCCGATGGTTACGCCGGTTTTGCAAAGGCGTATAATTTTAATTTTTCCAGACAGCCGCGCGAAATGGATTTGTCTTTGACGTATCGCGCTTTGGCTGCCGGGCAAGTTGATTTGATTGCGGGAAATTCGACCGACGGTTTGATTTCGACGCTCGACCTTTTTCAACTCGCCGACGACAAACGCTATTTCCCGCCGTATCAAGCCGTATTTATCGCCCGCCAGCAAAGTCTAGAATCGTTGAACGTAACATTTGAAAAGTTGCGCGACGCAATCTCAACCGAAGAAATGCGCCGTCTGAATTATGAAGTTGACGGCAATAAACGCGCACCGAAAGACGCGGCGAGCGAATGGCTGAAAGCGAAAAAATTTTTATCACAATAGCTTTTTTAATTTACTCGCCGGCAACCAATTAACATGTTTTCAGCAATAGGATTCAGTTAAGTTTCCTGCATCATTGCTAAAATTGCAAAATTAATGTATTTTATAAAAGTTAATTCCTTCTCTCTGTATCAACGGTAGCGTTTTGGATAGTTCGAGATTAGGTTCGTTTATAACTAATAGAAGCCATTTGACCGCAAGCCTTCGCTAGCAACCGTTTCCGCTGAAGCCTACTTCGTTAAAATAACTTCTTTTGACGCTCCTAGAATAAGGAGAAAGGATTTTTTATGTCTACAAAACTTTACGTTGGTAATTTATCATTCAACACTTCTAACGAAGATTTACAAGAACTTTTCGGACAAGCCGGAACAGTCGAATCAGTCAATATCGTCGAAGACCGTGACACGGGACGTTCGCGCGGTTTCGGATTTGTCGAAATGTCTTCTAAAGAAGAAGGCACAGCTGCTATCGAGCAGTTAAACGGCAAGGAAATTGACGGTCGCGCGTTGACAGTCAACGAAGCACGCCCGCGTGAAGAACGCAGCGGCGGCGGCGGTGGAAATCGCGGCGGCGGCGGTCGTGGTGGCTACGGTGGCGGTGGCGGCGGTGGTCGCGGCGGTTACGGTGGCGGCGGTGGCGGTGGTCGCTACTAATTTTGGATAATTTTTCCAAACTGGGCGGCTCCGTTAAGTTACTTGTTAGCTATCGGAGCCGCTCAAATATTATTTAGATACAGTTTCCTGAATAAACCCAAGTTGCTAGTTATTGATGAACAGTGCTCGAAAGGCTGATTCGTTAAGATTCATTAGGATTGTTTAGGATTTTAGAAAATTTCGTCTTAATCAGTCTTAAAGAATCATAACAATTCAGTGTTCTGCATTACAATTTCAGATATAAATCGCTGCTTTAGCAAACTAGATTAGATAAAAGATTTTTCGCTCTCGATTTTCGATTGAGCAAAGCAACTAAGGATTTTAATGGATTTTAAACAATTAGGCTTGCAGTCAGTGCTGGTTAGCGCGTGCGAGTCAGTCGGTTTTACAACACCGACACCAATACAAGAACAAGCGATTCCCGCAATTTTAGAAGGCTCGGACATTATCGCCTGCGCCGAAACGGGAACGGGAAAAACGGGGGCGTTTCTGCTTCCGCTCATTCAGCGATTGGCTGAAAATAAAACAAACGGAGTTGCCGTGCTGGTGCTTGCGCCGACACGCGAGCTTGCAACGCAAATCGAAGTAGCCTGCAGACAATTTGCGCCGAAAAAACTGCGCTGTGTCGCGCTGATTGGCGGCGCGGGTTACAAACATCAAACTGACGGTTTGCGCGGAGCGAACATTATCGTTGCGACACCGGGACGATTGATGGATTTTATGCAGCGCGGCGCGATTGATTTTTCAAAATTGCAGACGCTTGTTTTGGACGAAGCGGACAGAATGCTTGATATGGGATTTCTTCCCGCAATAAAGCGCATTCTCGCTGCTATTCCGAAAGAACGTCAAACACTATTTTTCTCGGCGACGATAACTTCGGAAGTTGGCAAACTCGCCAATTCGATGATGAACAGTCAACCGAAATATATCGAAGTCAGCCGCGGCGGAAAGCCTGCCGAACTGATTGAACAAACTGCGTATCCGGTTGCGCCGCAATCGAAAATGGTTTTGCTGCTCGATTTACTTGAGCGCGAAAAATTTGAACGAGTTCTCGTTTTTACGCGCACACGACGCGGCGCAGACCGTCTGTCGCACATTCTCGAAGCCCGCTCGCATAAAGCGACGCGCATTCACGGCGACCGCTCGCAATCGCAACGCGAAGCCGCGCTGCGCGGTTTTAAATCGGGCAAAACCCGCGTTTTAGTGGCAACCGATGTCGCGGCTCGCGGAATTGACATTGATTCGGTTTCGCACGTCATCAATTATGATGTGCCGGAAGTGGCGGAAGATTACGTTCACCGTATCGGGCGAACGGGTCGCGCCGGACACAAAGGACGCGCCATCACGCTCGTCACGCCGGACGAAGAGTTGAATATGCGAACGATTGAACGTCTGACCGGACAAAAAGTCGAGCGCGTTTTATTACCAAATTTCGGCGGTGTTATGCCAATTTTTGAGAAACCGAAAAAGGCGTTTCGCTCTTTGTCGAAAGGACGAACTCGCTCTTTTCGTTCAAGATAAACTAAATAAAATAGGAGAGGTGTTTTATGGAAAAGAAAAAATTTGCGGTTGACGATAAGGTAGAAGTATTTTGTTCGTCTTGTGATACAGAGCAAAACCACTCGGTTTTAACGGTTACCAAACAAGGACGGATAACTAAAATAACTTGCGATGCCTGCACGACAACCAGCACCTTCAAAAGCGGTGTCAAAACATCAACGGGAATGACCGGCAAAGCCGGAAGCGTATATGACCGGACGCGCAAATACCGCAAGGGACAAGCGATGACGCATTCGACCTTCGGTCAAGGCGAAGTGATGGCGGTCATCGAACCGCAGAAAATTGACGTGCTGTTCGGCGACCAAGTACGTCGCCTTATTCACGCGCAAGTTTAACAGGCGGTTTTTTATTAAATTACTCAATAAATACGGTGAACGGACGCGACAATTTTCTTTCGCGCTTCGTAAAACCTGTGAAATTTGCGTGGTTTATTTCAAAATAGTAAAAAAAGGCGACTCAAAGTTATTGAGCCGCCTTTTTCTTATTTATTGATTCGATTTTTACTTTCTTCCGCTGCGAAAAATCCAACCTAAAACCAAACCGACCGCCGCCGAAATCAAAATCGTTTGTCCGGGTTTTTGACGCGCGTATTCCTTTGCATCTTCAACCAATTCCTTCGGGTCTTTTTGCTGCAATTCCTTGAATTTATCAGTCGCTACGGCAAATTGCTCGTTGGCATAATCTTTGGCTTTGACCGCCGCGTCCTGCAATTTTTGTCCGTATTCCTGCGCCTGCCCCTTAAAATCGCCCATATATTCATTTGCTGTTTTATCCGCGCCGTTGGTTACGTCCTTTTTAACCAAACCTTGGTCGTCGCTTGTTGTTTCTGACATTTTTCTAAATCTCCTTTTTAAATTTACAAAATTAACCGAGCTAAAACTTTTTTCAACGGTTCGCGTTTTGATGTCGTTTCGCCCTGAAAAGTTGATACGGATTTTCTTAAGAAAAAGTTCACAAGTCGTTCTTGACAATGAGATATTCAAATGAGAAGGTAAGTAAGCACTTACTAATGAGGAGCTTTTTATAAAAATTTGATTCGAGATATAGAAAAAACAGAAGCGGTGACCGGCAGAATGTCGGGGGACGAGCGTCGTTCGCAAATCCTGCAAGTCGCCATCGGATTGTTTTCAAAAAAAGGCTTTAGCGGGACGACGACTAAGGAAATAGCGCGTGTCGCGGGCGTTTCCGAAGCGATGGTTTTCCGCCATTTTGCGACTAAAAACGAGCTTTATCACGCAATTTTGGATTATAAAGCGTGCGAAGGCGGAATGCGCATTCTGCCTTGGGAAAAAGACATCGTTGAAAAAAAAGCGATTGAAGAAAGCGACGATTATAATGTTTTTTATAATCTCGCCATTAACGCGCTCGAACATCAGCAAAGCGATGTGGATTTTATGCGGCTTTTGTTTCATTCGGCGCTCGAAGGACACGAGTTAGCGCAGATGTTTTTCGACCAGTTTATTTCCCGTCTCTACGAGTTTTTGAGCGCGTATATTCGCAAACGCCAAGCGGACGGCGTAATGCGCGAAATCGAGCCGCGCGTTGTTGTCCGCGCGTTTTTGGGAATGATTATTCATCATTCTTTGAACAATATTTTATGGGACAAATCGCGCCGTCTGCTCGATATTTCCAACGAAGAAGCGGCACACTCTTTTGCTGAAATTTTATTAAAAGGCGTTTTGAAAGAAAAGTAACGATGAAAGTTTTCAAATTATTATTTTTATTAGGTTTTATAACAGTTTTCTCTTTTGCGACAATCGGCTGTCGCGGTTCGAAAGCGGAAAACGCCAATGCCGCAAACGCCAATGCCGCGCCGCAAATTATCGACGTAGCGACTACGCAGGCGATTGTACAAAATATGCCGACGTATTTTGAAGCGACTGGAAGTCTTGCCAGCGACGCTCAAACTGATGTTGCGCCGACAGTCGGGGGAAAAATCACGGCTGTAAATTTTGACCTCGGAAGCTATGTGCAGAAAGGCTCGGTTTTGATTCAGATTGACGACCGCGACGCGCGAATTCGGCTCGAACAAGCGCAGGCGCAAGTTCAGCAGGCAAAATCCGGCGTGCAGCAAGCGCAAGCGCAAGTCGAAGCGGCACGCGCGAATGTTCGGCAGACACAATCGCGTTTGGGTATCACCGAAGGTTCTAATTTTGATATTGAAACATTTTCACAAGTTCGCGCTACGCAAGCGCAGTTAGATTTAGCCGAGAAAGAATTGGGGCGAGCCGAGCGACTTCTCGAAACAGGTGATATTGCCAGAACGATTTACGACCAGCGCAAAGCGCAACGTGACCAATTGCGGGCGCAACTCGACGAAGCGCGTTCGACCGCCGCCGTCGCGGTTTCGGCGATTCGGACGGCGCAAGCGCAAGTTGATACGGCACAAGCCGCAGTTCGCACGGCGCAATCAGCAACAGACGCGGCGCAGACGCAAACGGCAACCGCGCAAAAAGCGATTGCCGACGCGACGGTTTACGCACCAATTAGCGGATTCATTTCGGAAAGAACAGCCGACGTCGGCGAGTTTGCTTCGACCAGCTCAAAAATCGCCACGATTTTGCGAACAAGCGTTTTGCGTTTGAGAATTGATATTCCCGAACAATCAACCGGAAAAGTTGCCGTCGGACAAGGCATTTCCACGCAAGTCAGCGCGTATCCAGACAGAAATTTCAACGGAACGATTGTCAGGATTTCGCCGAACCTGAATGCGACTTCGAGAACTCTAACGGTTGAAGCCGAAGTTGAAAACGGCGGCGGATTATTGAAACCCGGACAATTTGCTACCGTTCGTATCGCGCAGGGGAAAGCCACGCCGACAGTGATGATTCCGACTTTGGCGGTTAAAACCGAAGGCGAAACAAACAAAGTTTTCGTCGTCGTAGAAGGCAGAGCGCAAGAGCGAATTGTGAAACTCGGACTTCTGGAAAACGATTTAATCGAAGTCAAACAAGGCGTTGCGGAAAATGAATCGGTTGCGACGAGTAATTTAGACAAGATTTACGACGGAGTTGCGGTAAGGCAATAGCCTAACGAGTTCAAAGTTCAAAGTTCAAAGTTTGCATTGTTGGATTACTTTGAAATGAACAACAGAATCTTGAGAAGGAAAATAAACCTTAAACTTTGAACCTTGAACTTTGAACTTAAAAGATTATGCAGTGGTTAGCAGAAATTTGTGTTAGGCGTCCCGTATTTGCGACGATGTTGATTTTATCACTCGTGGTCGTCGGCGCGTTTTCGTTTTTCTCTTTGGGAGTTGATTTATTTCCGAAGATTGATTTTCCGACAGTGACGATAACGGTTATCAATCCGGGCGCGTCGCCGCAGGAAATCGAAACAGAAGTTACCGAAAAGATTGAAGCGGCGGTTAATACTGTCAGCGGAATTGATGAATTGCGTTCAACTTCAATCGAAGGAATTTCGCAGGTTTTTGTTCAATTTTTGCTTGAAAAGGATGTAAACGTCGCGGCGCAGGAAGTTGAAAACCGCGTGCAAACCGTCATCCCGGATTTACCGGAAACCGCCGAACAACCGACCGTGCAGAAACTCGACAGCGATGCCGCGCCGGTTTTGCGGATTGTGGTCGCCGCGCCGAAGAGTTTGAGAGATGTTACGGAAGTAGCGAAAAATCAAATCAAAGAACGTATCGAATCAATCAACGGTGTCGGGCAGGTAACGATTATCGGCGGGCGCGAGCGGCAGATAAATGTTTGGGTTGACCCCGACAAAATGCGTTCCTATAACGTAACGGCAGGCGAGATAACCAACGGTTTGCGCGTTCAGAATCAGGAATTTCCCGGCGGTCGAGTTGATGAAGGAAACCGCGAACTTAACATCCGCACTTTGGGAAAAATCAAAAAGCCGGAAGAATTTGAAAATGTCGTCGTCGCTACGCGCGGAACTTATCCGGTCAAGATAAAAGATTTGGGTTATGTCGAAGACGGCGCGGAAGAAGTTCGGACGCAGGCATTTCACAACGGACAACCAGCCGTAACTCTGATTGTTGCAAAGCAATCGGGACAAAACACGGTCGCCGTCGCGCAGACAATCAAACAAACGTTAAGTGAAATCGAGCCGGCTCTGCCGAAAGGTTTTCGGATGCAAGTTATCGGCGACAACTCGATTTTTATCGAGAATTCGCTGAACGCTATCGAAACGCACCTTATTGAAGGCGGTATTTTAGCTTCAATCGTGGTTTTTCTCTTTTTATGGAATTTTCGTTCGACAATTATCGCCGCGATTGCTATTCCGACTTCGATTATTTCGACGTTTGCGGCGATGTATGCGATGAATTACACGCTTAATTCAATCACGATGCTTTCGCTGACTTTGATGGTCGGCATCGTGATTGACGACGCGATTGTCGTGCTTGAAAACATTTATCGCTACGTCGAAGAAAAAGGAATGGATCCGTTTCAAGCGGCAATCGAAGGAACGCGCGAAATCAGTTTGGCTGTTTTGACGACGACGCTTTCGCTGATGGCAGTGTTTTTGCCAATTGGATTTATGGGCGGAATCGTCGGGCGTTTTATGTCGAGCTTCGGCTTGACCGCTTCGTTTGCCATCGGCGTTTCCCTGCTCGTTTCGTTCACTTTAACTCCGATGCTCGCGGCGCGTTTGATAAAAAAGAAGGATATAAAAGAAGACCCGACCAACGTCTATAACGACATCGCCGAAGATAAAGCGGAAGCGTATTCGGAAAGTAATATTGCAAGAAATGCCGACATTCAGGAAATCAAAGGCGACGGAATGCTCGCGGGTTCGCAGAGAGATAAGCCGAATGTTCCCGACAATCCGAAACATTCCGGCGACAGCAAAAATTCGTGGTTTTATCGTTATATTGACGGTGCTTACACATTTCTTTTGAAATTTTCGATGGCGCATCGCTGGTTGATTGTCGGGCTGTGCGTTCTCGTAATGATTGCCACCGTTCCGCTGTTTATGCTCGTCGGTAAAAACTTTTTGCCGGTTGACGACCAATCTCAGTTTGAAATTTCCTTACGCGCGCCGGAAGGTTCGACGCTCGAAGCGACTTCGGCGCGGTTTGAACGCATTGCGACGGATGTGCGGAAAATGCCGGGCGTTACTGACACGCTCGTTACCGTCGGCGGCGGACAGCAGCAAGTCGTCAACAGCGGTTCGATTTACGTCAAACTTTCAGATATTGGCGACCGCGAAAAATCGCAGGAGCAAATGATGGTTGATGCCCGCGAACTCCTTAAAAATCCCGCGTATAATCCGTCGCAGCTGAGAGCTGCCGTCCAGCAGGTGGCGGCATTTTCGGGCGGTGGTTTTCGCAACGCCAATGTGCAGTTTTTAATCGGCGGACCGGATTTGAAAAAACTCGAAGAGTATTCGGCAAAATTGGTTGAGCGAATAAAAACTTTGCCCGACGCGGTTGACGTTGATTCGACTTTGATAAGCGGAAAACCGGAAGTTCAGCTTGAAGTCAACCGCGCTCGCGCGGCTGATTTGGGCGTGCGCGTCGGCGACATTTCGCAAGCCTTAAACACGCTGATTGCCGGACAGGAAGCGACGACTTTTAATGAAGGAACGGAACAATACGACGTGCGCGTGCGGGCAATCAATAATTTCCGCAGCGATGTCGAAGGCTTAACCAGAATCAGCGTGCCGTCTTCAAAAACGGGTTTGGTAACGCTCGATAATGTCGTCACAACAAAGGAAGGCGCGGGACCGAGTTCGATTGACCGCTTGAATCGTCAGCGGCAAGTAACGATTCTGGCAAACGTCCGTCCGGGCGGTTCGGCGACCGAAGTCATCAATCAAATCAACGGTTTCGTCAAGGAATTAAACATTGACGCGGCGTATAAAACCGGACTCGTCGGACAATCGAAGGAACTCGGGAAAGCCGGAACTTATTTTTTGCTCGCCATCATTTTGTCGTTCGTTTTTATGTATATTGTGCTGGCGGCGCAGTTTGAATCGTTTATCCATCCGGTGACGATTCTTCTGACTTTGCCGCTTTCGATACCGTTCGGCATTTTGTCAATTTTAATCGCCGGACAAACCGTTAATATCTTTTCCGGCTTAGGTTTGCTGCTTCTCTTCGGTGTCGTAAAAAAGAACGCGATTTTGCAGATTGACCACACGAACGGACTTCGCGCCAAAGGAATGGCTCGTTACGACGCGATTATTCAGGCAAACCGCGACCGCCTGCGTCCGATTTTGATGACGACGATTGCGCTGGTCGCCGGTATGATTCCGCTTGTCGTTTCCACCGGCGCGGGCGCGGGAACGAATCGCTCGGTCGGCGTGCTGGTTGTCGGCGGACAAAGTTTGTGTTTGTTGCTGACTTTATTGGCAGTTCCGGTTTTCTATTCGCTTTTTGACGATTTGAGCGAAGCGAGAATCTTCGGGCGCGCCGGCAATTTTTCATCCCGTATGTTTGGCGGTTTGAAACGTAAGGTTTCGACGGCGACAAGTTCGCTGATTAGTAAAAATTAATGTCGAATGAAAAAGATAATCCGAATGTTATTGCTCCGCCGCCGTTGATTTTTCTAAGCGGTTTGCTCGGCGGCGGATTTGTAAGTTGGCTTTTTCCGTTCGCATTTCTGCCGAGAACTTTTTCGGTTGTCGCGGGCGTTTTGTTCATACTTGCTGGACTCGGAGCTATTGCGGCGGCTTTTGTAAAAATGCGTCGCGTCCGAACGAACGTCGAGACTTGGAAGCCGACGACAGCAATCGTCACGGGCGGCGTTTACGGCATCAGCCGCAACCCGATTTATTTGGGAATGATTTTGATTTATCTGGGCGCGAGTTTTTTGTTCAATTCGTTTTGGTTTTTGCCGCCGCTCGCATTGGTTTTGTTTCTAATGCGCTACGGCGTGATTTTGCGTGAGGAAATGTATCTCGAACGCAAATTCGGCGGCGAGTATTTGAATTATAAAAATCGCGTCAGACGCTGGATCTAAGATAACTTTGAAAATCAAAGTTTTACTTTTTTCGTTTATACGCAATTTTTTCCTTAAGCCTGAGTGAGTTTTATGAAGCAGTTTATTCAAAAGTTTTTATACATTTTAATTTTAGTATTTGTCGGTTTCAGTGCAGTTTCGGCACAAAATACAACCACTTCCCCAACTCCAACTCCTGAAACTGTTTTGCCGCCCGTTGACGACGCGCAAAACATTCGACCCGAAAATTTAAACGGTGTTCCCAAAATCGCGCCAAATTACGAATCGGAAGACCGCAGCTTACCGGATTTGGGACTTGTCGGCGTGGATATGATGCGGCAGAAGCCGCTTTCTCTGAAAGAAGCAATTACGCTGGCACTCGAAAACAACAAAGACATCGAAGTCTCGCGCCAGAGCGTGCGGCTTGCCGAATTTGATTTGACGGCGGGTGAAGGTTTTTACGAGCCGCGCTTTTCGGGAAACACGCAGTATGAACGCGCAACGCTTCCGAACGTCTCAATTTTCAGCACGAACAAAACGACGACGAACAGTTCGATTGTCGGCAACGCGCGTTATCAAGGTTTTATCAAAAAATTCGGTACCATTTACGCGGCGGAATTTAACAATACGCGCGTCGGCACAAACAATCCGATTTCGATTTTAAGTCCGCAATACAATACGGGTTTAACTTTCAGCGTCGCGCAGCCGCTGCTTCGCGGACGCGGATTCGACAATCAACGTCGAATAATCGAGATTGCCAAACGCAATCTGTCTTTAACCGACACGCAGTTTCGACAACGCTCGATTGAAATTATCGCAAACGTCCAACGCGCTTATTGGGATTTGACGTTTACGCTCAGAAATCTGCAAGTCCAGCGCGACGGCGTGCGCGATGCGAAAGACCAACTCGCGCACAACAAACGTCTTGTCGAAGAAGGACAGCTCGCGCCAGTTGACATCATCGCGGCGGAAACGCAGGTGGCGAATTTCGAGCAGAATGTCTATATCGCGCTCGAAGAAGTCGGTCGCGCCGAAAATAATTTGAAAAATCTGATTGCCGAAAATCGCAGCGATTCGATTTGGACAGCTTCAATTGTTCCGACCGATTCGGTCGAACTCGACGCGCCGCGCACAACTTTGCCGGAAGCATTAGAATTGGCACTGGAAAATCGTCCCGAAATCGAACTCAATAAAGTTGCCGTAGACATCAACGAGATTGACCGTCGTTTTTACCGCGAGCAGATTAAACCGCAAGTTGATTTGGTTGCCAGTTATACGACTTCGGGAATCGGCGGAAGTCAAAATGAAAATTTTAGAAGTCCCTTTGCAGCCATTTGCGATCCGAACGCGACGGATTATCAAACTTGTCTGATTCGTCAACAGCAGCAAACCGCGCAGCAGCAAACATTTCTGCAAGGCATCGGCGGCGCGACTTCCGGCATTACCGATATTTTTTCAAATCGTTACCCGACCTTTCGCGTCGGCGTGCAGTTTAACATTCCTTTGGGAAACAAAACGGCGAAAGCGCAGCTCGGACGCTCTCTGGTTGAAGGCGAAAGAGTCAAAACACAGCGCGAACAGGTCGAACAAAATATCCAGGTCGATGTCAGAAATTCTATACAAGCAGTCAGAACATCGGAAGCGCGTCTGCGTTCGGCGGCGATTTCGCGCGAAAACGGCGAAAAGCAGTACGCTTCCGAGCAAAGAAAACTCGACGCGGGACAATCGAACATCTATCAGGTTTTAGAACGTCAGACTGCTTTGATGAACGCCCGCAGCGCGGAACTTCGCGCACAAACCGAACTCAACAAAGCGATCGCCGAACTGCAACGCGCGACGGGAAATTCGCTGAAAGCAAACAACGTCGAAGCGCGTTTGAGAAAATGAAATCTAAACGGATAATGAAAGAAATGTTTTCACATTATCCGTTTTCCATTTTCTGTTTTCCATTTCGCAGCTATAATCTTTAATTTATGAAAGAAATAAATATTATCGGCGGCGGACTTGCCGGAGTTGAAGCGGCGTGGCAAGCGGCGGAAAACGGTGCGAAAGTTAAACTCTTTGAGATGCGTCCGGTGCGGCAAACACCGGCACACCGCACTGAAAAACTCGCGGAAATCGTCTGTTCAAATTCGCTGAAATCTGACGAAATCGGAAGCGCGCCGTATCTTTTAAAGGAAGAATTGCGTCGTGGAAATTCGCTCGTGATGGAAGCTGCCGAAAAAACGAAAGTTCCTGCAGGCGCGGCGTTAGCCGTTGATAGAGGAAAGTTTGCCGATTACATTACCGAACAAATCGAAAATCATCCGAACATCGCTTTGATTCGTGAAGAAGTCAAGGAAATTCCGCAAGATGAAATTACGATTATTGCCACCGGTCCATTGACTTCCGATGCTTTGACCGTCGAGATTATGCGGCTGACGGGCGATGACCAGCTTTATTTTTACGACGCGATTGCGCCGATTGTCGCGGCTGATTCGATTGATATGAGCATCGCCTTTAAAGCCGCGCGTTACGGCAAAGGCGGCGATGATTATATCAATTGTCCTTTCGACAGAGAGCAATACGAAGTTTTTTATAACGCGCTCATCGAAGCGAAATCAGTTCCGCTCAAACGCTTTGAAGATACGAAATGGTTTGAAGCGTGTTTGCCGATTGAAGAATTAGCCAGACGCGGCGTTGACACTTTGCGTTTCGGTTGTATGAAGCCGAAAGGTTTGCCGCTGCCCGCGACGGGACGCGAGCCTTACGCCGCCGTTCAGCTTCGACAGGAAAATTTGATGGCGGACGCATTTTCCCTTGTCGGTTTTCAAAATCATCTCCGCTACGGCGAGCAGGAACGAGTTTTACACTTAATTCCGGGAATGGAAAACGCCGATTTTTTGCAGTTCGGACAAATTCACCGCAACACTTTTATCAATTCTCCAAAGGTTTTGAATAATACTTTGCAAACGCGGAAGCAATCGAATTTATTTTTTGCAGGACAAATTACAGGCGTTGAAGGCTACGTCGAATCGGTTGGAACAGGTTGGCTTGCAGGTTTGAACGCGGTGCGATTATTAAAAAATGAAAATCTGATTTCCGCGCCGACTTCGAGCGCAATCGGTGCGTTGTGTCGTTATGTTTCCGGCGCGGAGACGAAAAATTTTCAGCCCGTCAACATTACATTCGGATTACTCGAAGAATTGCCGCCGGAACTTCGCAAAAAATACCGCAACAAGCGCGAACGACACGGAATTCAAGTCGGACTTGCGCTCGAAGATTGGGACAGATGGCTTTCCGAAATTGGTTTGGAAAATTTCGCATCGAAAAAATCCGCTTAAAAAATGGAAAATGTCTGGCTGGCTGAAATTGTAATTATACTTGCGCTTTTTGTTGTCGCCATACTTTATTCTTCAGTCGGACACGGCGGCGCGTCGGGTTATCTGGCGGTAATGGCTTTTTTGAGCGTCGCGCCAAATGTGACGAAACCGACCGCGCTCGTCTTAAATATCTTTGTCGCGTCAATCGCCACATTTCAGTTTTACCGTCGCGGGTATTTCGATTGGAAGGTTTTCGCGCCGTTTTCTTTGGCTTCGATTCCGTTGGCTTTCATCGGCGGAATGATTTCCCTTCCGACACAAATTTATCGTCCGATTCTTGGATTGATTCTTTTGTTTGCGGCGTTTCGTTTGGCTTGGAATTTCAAGACTGAAAAACCGATTGTCGCGCCTTCGGTTTGGCTGGCTTTGATTATCGGCGCAATCATCGGATTTCTTTCGGGTTTGGTCGGTGTCGGCGGCGGAATTTTTCTTACGCCCGTATTGCTGCTGACAAATTGGACGGAAACAAAAAAAGCCGCCGGAATTTCGGCAATGTTTATTCTCGTAAATTCGATTTCAGGGCTTTTGGGAAGCTACGCGCAAATCGGTAATTTATCGGCAAACGTCTGGTTTTGGATTACGGCGGCAATTATCGGCGGAACAATCGGCTCGACTTTGGGAAGCAAGTATTTCGATTCGCTGACGTTGCGGCGCGTGTTGGCATCTGTTTTGTTGATTGCGAGTTTCAAAATGTTTTTCACATAATAGGAAGCAACCAAAAAAGCCTGAGTTTAGAAAACTCAGGCTAAAGGATTCATAACTTCAATTCTGCAAAAATCGAGAATTTAGGTTCAGCTTTCAAGAATTAGAAAGGAAGCGGAAACGGAATTCGGTTGCGCCAGTTGTCGTTATTTCCGGTGCGACGGTTGCGGTTGTAATCATCGTTACGGCGATTGCGGTTGTTACGATTGTTGTTGTTGTAATTGTAAGCATTCGCCAGGATGCTTAGGTCTTGTTGAATTCTGTTCCAATCATTTTGGATGTTGCCGCTGACGCGTGCGCGAGTAAGTGCGCGATTAAGTTGATTGCCTAACTGCAAAACTCGCTGGACTTCATCCCGGCTATTGTTATAGTCGCGGCTGTTGTCATATGCGTTATCGAGTCTTTTAGCCGCGTTTGCAAAATCTCCGGCTATTTGATTAATCCGGTCTTCACGATTCCGCCCGTCATAACGGCTGCGGTCGAGTTCACGGTCAAGCCGACGCTCGAATTGTTGGCTGCGATTCTTCAAATTTTTAATCGTCGCATTTAAGTTACGATTATTTCTATTACCGTAATAATCATCATTATTCCGGTTGTTGCGATACTGCGCTGAAGCAATTGCCGGCAAGCCTAAAATCAGGAGAGAAAAAGCGAAAACAGCGATTAAATTTCTAAAACGATTCATAATGATTTCTCCTTGTCCAAAACTTTATTGACAACGCCTAAAATTCTTTTCACCTTCCGGCGCGTTGTCTTCGTCAACTGAATAAGCAAAGCCCGTGCCATCTGCCTTAAAAGAATTTCTATAAACGAAAAGTCCTGCAAATGCAAGACTTTGTAAAATTTGGTTTGATTTTGGATTTTGAAAATTGACGACGTGGTTAATCTTATGCTCCAAATGGTTAAGCGTAAAACGCAAATAGTTAGTTTTTCGGACATGAAAGTATCAAATAAAAAAGCCGCGAAATGTTTCGCGGCTCAACAGTAAAAATATTCCGAGAATTTTAGTTGCCTAAAGCTTTTGCCGCGTTGATTCGCCCGCCGCTTTCGATTTTCCCGTCTAAAGAGTCGAGGCGGTCAACCGATTTCAAAACTCTTTCACGCAGTTTTTCGACCGAAAGTTTCGGCTCGCTCGCTAAAATCAAAGCCGCCACGCCCGCGACATATGGCGTTGCCATCGAAGTTCCCGACGCTTCACGATAATCGCCGTTTAGCCAAGTCGAAAGAATTTCTCTGCCGGGCGCGGCAATGTGGACGGATTTTATGCCGAAGTTTGAAAACGAAGCGAGATTGTCATTGCGGTCTAAAGCCGCGACGCTGATGACATTCGGCAAGTTGTAATTCGATGGATAATGCGGACGTTTATCGTTGCTCGAACCGTCGTTGCCTGATGCGGCAACGAATAAAATTCCTTCTTCGCCAGCCGCTCGAATCGTGTCTTCAAGTGCTTTTGAATATGAAGTTGAACCCCAACTCGCGTTAATAACTTTGATATTGACACCGTTGCGTTTGCGGTCAATCGCATAATTTATCGCTTCAATCGCGTCTTTGGTCGTGCCGAAACCGCCGCGTCCCAAAAATTTGAGCGGCATGATTTGAACATTCCAGTTGATTCCGGCGATGCCTTGACTATTGTCGCCTTCCGCGCCAATGATTCCCGCGCAATGCGTTCCGTGTCCGTTATCGTCCATCGGGTCGCTTTTATTGTCGGTGGCATTAAAACCGCGTAAATCGTTGAATACGCCGAGTTCATCATCTTTGTAAGCTGGAACATTGTCGGGACGAAACCACATATTTTCGACCAAGTCGGGATGCGTGTAATCAACTCCGCTATCCAGAACGGCAACAACGACATCGGTGCTTCCCTGCGTTTTCAGCCACGCTTTTATTGCCGCAACATCGGCTTTGGCTTTTCCGCCGTTTTGCCCGACGTTATTCAAAGCCCATTGTTCGGCAAACATCGGGTCGTTCGGTTGAATCTCGCTTGGCTCTCTTTCAAGAGGAAGCAAATCGGAAGGTGAAAAACTTTCGGTCGGGTCGTCAAGATTTATTTCCTGAACCGGCTCGGCATAAGCCACCAAATCGGTCATCGCACTGTATTGTTTTACAACTGTTTCCTTATCGAGTCCGTCCATATCGTCAATCGAGGTCAGACCTTTGACCGATTCGATTTCGTCTTCGATGCGGTCGTTGTTTTTCGCCACGAATTTTTTAATCTCCGCCAGACTCACATTCGGGCGAAACTTAACCAAAACTTCGGGTGCGCCTTCAGCATTTGAACGCTTAACCGCAATTGGTTTCGTCGTTACTTTAGTCTGGAGTCGTGTTGTCGCTGCCTGACGCAGCATTGTGTTCCAATGTCTAAATTGTCCGATGACCGCCGCAAAAGCAATTAAAATAACGGCGATGCCGAAATGTATCCAAAAATTGTTTCGATTCATTCTTTAAACTCCGAAAAAAGTTTTACTTTTTATTTTACGATTCGATAACGTGATTCGTTCCGTTGTATCCGCACAGACGCAGTTGATATTTGTCGGCACGATACTCGTAATTTTTGCCGTCCGCGCTCAATTCTATCTTCCAGCCGCTCGAAATCATCTGCGCCGACATTTCGTCTGCGGCGGGCGCGCCAAGCGACATATTTGGAAAATCAGTTTCGCTGATGGAAACATTTTTTATTTCGCTTTCCTGAACGCCCAGGCGCTTTGCCAAATCGCTTTTCGCTCTTTGTACCGCGCTGTCTTTGTTAAAACTCATATTCTTATTTTTGTTCGTCGAATTTGAATTATAATTTTGCGCTTCTCTGAAAAATTAGTCAATAAACAATTTCGTCTTTAAAGGTTTTCCACCTGTGGAAAACTTTTTGATATTCCCTAAACTACTACGCTGTATACGTTTAGCAAATTATTTTTGCTATCTAAAGAAAATTTATTTATTACTTGTCAAACAGTAAAAAATATAGGTATAATAAACTTTACTTATCAAGGGACTTTGCGAAGCGTTTCCAAAGTCGCTAACAAAATATCAAAAATCAGTATCTTAAAATAATTTAGATGCGAAAAGGCTGTCAATCCGACAGCCTTTTTACTTGTCTCTGCTTGGGTAAAAGTCGAAAAATTTCAACCAGTGCGGGAACGATAAAAACCGCGCACGCCGCGCCTAAAATCAATCCGGTCAAAAATCTGGAAAGATGATTGTTTTCCCAAATCTCGAAAAAACCGAGCGACCAATCAACCAACATCGGAATCATCGCCAGGAAAAGCCAAATCCGCGGAAGCGGTTCGGATTCTTGAATTGGGCGCAGAAAAGGATACAAAATAAAACCGCCAAACAGCCCGAGATAAATGCCGAAACATCTGGAGCAAACTGCAAGAGGTTGATTTCCGAGAAAAAAGGTGCGAGCCGGAATTTGATGACAAATGTAACTGCAAAATTTATAAATCAGACTCGAAACGCTCGTCAAATTGTTTGCTTCGGCAATCGGGGCAATCACAATCACAAAAACCCAAACAGCCGCTAAAAATGCAGACAAGCCCCAAACGAAAAACGCTTGCCGACGCAGCTTTGCGACGGCGATTTGCGAAACATAGTTTTCGATTGAATTTCGTATTCTCAACAAATTGTCCCCGTTATCGCAGCATCTCTCTAACCTGCGCCGACACGCTTTCGCCGGATAAATAAAATTAATTTATAAATCGCGGCGGCATTGATGAAAGCGCAAACGTATAATACGCTTATAGCAAAATAATAGTGGATGCCGGTTGTATAAAAAGCATTTACGTCCGTTACCAAATCTAATAACCGGAGCGAGACCCAACTTATATGGAAGGGTAAGTATTACGAGAACAAGATAAGCAATCGCGTTTCCGTGATGAATTGCCGCATCAACCAGTAAAGGCGAAGATACCAATAATACGAGCAACAGATACGCTGCGACAATCCATGCTCCCAATTTAGATTCAAGCATTTTCATTTTTGCCAAAAGGCAACTTTTGACAGCAATCGAACAGAAAAAATCTAAAATCGAATCACCGCATCGGGTCCGCCTTCGACGTGAACCGTGTCAACGAAACGAATATTTTTCGATTCGGTGGTCATCACGACCGAATGCGTGCGTTTGCCCGCGCCGAAAAATCTAACACCGCGCAGAAGCGCGCCGTCGGTTACGCCGGTGGCGGCAAAAATTATTCGTTTTCCCGGTGCAAGGTCGTTCGTACCGTAAATTTTATTCGGGTCTTTGATTCCCATTGACTGCAGGCGTTCCATCACTTCTTCGACGGGCGGAACTTTCGATTTGTCAACGCCGAGACGTTCCGGGTCAAAAACGAGCTTGGCTTGAATCTCGCCGTTCAGACATTTCATCGCCGCCGCCGTAATCACGCCTTCGGGCGCGCCTCCGATACCCATCAGCGCGTGGATATTTGTTCCGGCAACCGCCGCCGAAATTCCCGCCGAAAGGTCGCCGTCGGAAATAAGCCGAATTCTCGCGCCTGCTTTTCGCACATCGCCAATAAGCTGTTTATGGCGCGAGCGGTCAAGACAAATAACGGTTAAATCATCAACATCGCGCCCAAGTCGGCGTGCGATATTCTTTAAATTGTCCGCAACCGGCGCGTCAATATCAATCACGCCGCGACTCGACGGACCGACGACAATTTTGTCCATATAAATATCCGGCGCGTTCAGAAGTCCGCCGCGTTCAGCTGCCGCTAAAACGGCAATCGCGTTGTTCGCGCCGACCGCGCACAAATTCGTGCCTTCGAGCGGGTCGACGGCAATGTCAATTTCAGGAAAAGATTCTCGGACTTCTTCACTGTAACCGCCGCCGCCTAGTTCTTCACCGATATACAGCATCGGTGCTTCGTCGCGCTCGCCTTCGCCGATAACGATTCGACCGCGCATCGGCACGCTGTCCATCACTTCGCGCATCGCTTCGACTGCAACGTGGTCGGAATGTTTGCGGTCGCCTTGTCCCATCGTTCGCGCCGACTCGATTGCCGCCGCTTCCGTGACGCGCAAAAAATCCAAAGATAACTCTCTCTCTGCTTTTAATTTTTTCATCTGCTTATGTCCTTTGTTTTTCGTCAGTTGTCCTTTGTTTGTCGGCGTTGAAGGCTTTAGAAAAACGGCACAAAGCAAAGGACAACCGACAAAGGACAAATAACTTTTTTAATTATCTTCCGACTAATTTTTACACTTGTCTAACCTGCTTTGACAAGTTATGCTTTTCGGTATCATATTTTTACTTTAATTTTTATACCGAACAAGGAGAATTTTTTATAAATGACGTATATCGTAGCCGAGCCGTGCATCGAATGTAAATACACTGATTGCGCGGCGGTCTGTCCCGTCGAAGCGTTTCACGAGCTTCCTGACCGGCTTTTAATTAATCCTGACACTTGTATTGATTGCGACGCATGTTTGCCCGAATGCCCCGTCGAAGCGATTTTCTCGGATATGTCAATTCCGGAAGAATATACGGATTGGCTGGCGAAAAACGCCGAAGCTGAAAATTATCCGATTATCAGCACGAAAATTCCGGCTCTGCATGGCGCAGGCTGCACAGGTCCGCCGGAATAAATTGAAAAAAGTATTTTAGACAGCGGTTGTGCAACTGCTCGAAAATCTTGAAACCAATACCAAAGTTTTTTTCTTGTAAATAGTTAAAAGGAAAGCGTTATAATTAAAAATCGCAACTATAAACTCTTATTCTTGCCTTTTAACTATCCTTCAGCAAAAAATTGCAGACATCGGAAAGTTTTAATATTAAAGTTAGTAACTTCAATAAGAAATGAACGGGAGAAATTAATTTGCCCGTTCATTTCTTATTTGGCTGTTGACTGAAGAAGTCTGCCAAATACTGAACGCGCAAGTCGTCTGCCAGCCTTTGAAAAATTTCGTCGAAGCGAATTACACTGTTTTAGACACAAAAGATTTTTATTTAGAGAGGATCAGGCTTTTGAGGAAAAATAATATGAATGAAACGATTGCCAATAACGCGCAGCCGAAACCGTCGGTCAAATGCGACGAGTGTGACACGGTAAGAGACCATTACGTGACGTTTGTGTTGCCGTCTAATGAAATTTATCATGTTTGCTGGAGCTGCCAAGACCGTGAAGACAAAGCATTTAACACAAAACCGGGCTGGAAGCGGAGCGCGCGCCAAAACGACATCGAAACGATTACGGAAGAATAATTTATGGCGGTCAGAAAAATCACCGAATATCCCGAAAAAGTTTTGGCGGAAGTTGGCAAACCCATTACAAACTTTGATGAAGAACTCGAAAAACTGTGCGCCGATATGTTTGAGACAATGTATGACGCGGAAGGTGTCGGCTTGGCGGCACAGCAAATCGGGCTTAGTTTGCAGCTTTTCGTAATGGATTGCGAAGGCATCAAACTCGTCGCGGCAAATCCAAAAATCATATCAACTGAAGGCGAACAAAGCGGACAAGAAGGCTGTCTTTCAGTCGGTAAAGTTCCGGCAGTCGTAATTCGTTCCGAGAAAGCAACTTTGCGCGCTCAAGATGCGAAAGGTGAATGGTTTGAACGCGAAGCGACAGGTTACGCCGCGCGATGTGTCCAGCACGAAACCGACCATTGCAACGGCAAACTTTTCGTTGACCATTTGCCGAAAATGCGACGCGATATGGTTGTCAAAAAATTTCAGAAAGAGAAAAGATGGGAGAAGTGATTTCAAATTCCAGATTCAAAGTTCCGAATTCTCCTGTTTGTGTTCCTCTGTAGCTAGATTTCTTTCTTAGTTTGCACCGTCAAAAGCATAACGGCGGCACAAATCGAAATAATCGCGCTAATCAGAAATGCCGCTTCCGCGCCGAATTTTGTCCAAATCGCGCCGAAAATAATCGAAGCGGGAAAGACCGTGATGCTGAAAGCCAAGTTATAAAATCCGTAAGCCGTGCCGCGTTTTTTCTTCGGAACTAAATCCGCGACGAGCGCTTTTTCCACGCCTTCGGTCAAGCCAAAATAAACGCCGTAAATTAAAAACAACGTCCACGCCTGCCACGCCGAATCAACAAAAGCAAACCCTGCATAAACCAGCGCATAAACAACCCAGCCCGAAAAAATCAGCGTTTTGCGCCCTATTTTGTCGGATAAATCGCCGAAGATTAATGAACTGAAAACTTTGCTCAAATTCAAAGCCATCCACAAAAGCGGCAGAATGGCAGGCGCGATTCCGGCTTGTTCGGCGCGGAGAAGCAGAAATGCGTCGGTTGAATTCGACAAGGTGAAAAGCGCGACAACGATTAGAAAACGTTTGAAATTGCCGTCAAATTCCTTGAGCGAAAGTTTGATTTTCGGCATTTCGATTTCGACGGAAGTTTCCTTTGGAGTTTCCTTGACAAAAAAGACGATGACGAACAAGCCCAAAACTACGGGAATCGAAGCGAAGAGAAATACCTGTTGATAATCTCCGGCAGTCGGATTGTTCGGATTTGATGCCAGATACGAAAGAAGAACGAAGGCGATAATCGGACCGATAACCGCGCCGAGATGGTCGGCGGCGCGATTGAATCCAAAGGCTAAACCGCGCTTTTCTTCCGGCACGCTCGCCGCAATAATGGCATCGCGCGGCGCGCCGCGAATTCCTTTCCCGACCCGGTCTGAGACGCGCACAAACAAAACCTGCTGCCAAGTCGTGACGAACGCAAGCAACGGGCGCATCACGCTCGCCAGCGAATAACCGAGAAAAACCGGCAGTTTTCGCCGCTCGAATTTGTCGCTCAAATAGCCTGAAAAAAGTTTGAGAAAGGCGGCGACCGATTCGGCAAAACCTTCGATTAAACCGATTGCAAACGGCGACGCGCCAAGCGTTAAAAACAGAAACGCAGGTAATAAAGGATAAATTATGTCGCTCGAAGTATCATTTAAAAGGCTGACGAGGCTGAGTGCGAGGACATTGCCCGAAAGGTTTTTGTAGCGGGCGAAAAAGCGTTTGATTGGGTGAGACATTTACTGAAAATCAACGAGCTTTTTTGTTTGCGGCGGGACGATTGTCCGAATTGTTTCCGTCTATGCCGAACATCCACAGCGAAATTCCGCCGACGACGGCAATCAATAAAATAAGCGCGATAATTGCTGCGCGAATCGCCATTTTCATAGCTTTTTTCAGCACAAAAAACGTGATTGCCGCAACCGCCAGCAAAAAAATCGTAAAAATTATCGCCGCTACTGTCATAGTTTATTTCGCGTTTTCCTTTTCCGCGTAGGCTCTCTGAATTTCGTTAAAATCTTCTTCGGAAACTTCCGAACTCTGCGCCGGCACGCGAAACTCTTCATCAGCCCACGCACCGAAATCTATCAATTTGCAGCGTTCCGAACAAAACGGGCGAAAAGCGTTGCCGGTATATTCGGTTTCTTTACCGCATCTGGGACATTTTACGATTGGCATAACTTAAAATAAAATCGAATTTTAACACAAAGACAAAAAAAATCGAAAAATGATTTGTTCGGTAAAACGTTTGATTGTTTCGCCCGATTTTGTAATTATACAAAGTTTAGACGCGCTTTCCGCATCCAAGCGAACAAATTGTTTGGAAGTGTCGTATTTTACGGTAGATTTCATAAAGAAGGAACAAGAAAAATGGCTGACTACAAAGAAAAATTTGAAAAATGGCAACGCGAAGCCAAGGAACGCTTTGAGGATTTTGACAAGCAAATCAACCTGAAAGAAAAAATCGAAGAAAGTGCCAAGCGCGTAAAAGAGACGGCGCAAAAAGGCGCGGAAACTTTCAAGGAAAACGCGCATAAAATCAAAACCGAAGCCGAAAAATCCGAAGTCGGCAAACAAGCCTATAAAGTTGCCGAAGATACATTCAAAACTGCTGAAGAAGCGGGGAAAAAGGCTTGGAATGCGAGCGAGCCGCTTCGCATGGCGGCTGAAGACGCGGGCGAAAAAGCCGCCGATGCATTTGGCAAAACCGCCGTCGAAGCCGAAGGTATTTTAAAGTCGGTCGGAAAAACAGCGGGCGAAGTTTTCGACATTGCCAGCGTCAAAGCAAACGAAGTTTTTGAAGATGCGCGAAACACTTTCGGCACGACGGCAAATCGTGTTTCAAAAGTCTTTAATTTCGGCGCAAGCTGGACGCGCACGATTGATTCGGCGATAAAAACCGTACAAAAAACTTCCGGCTGGATTCAAGAAAATCCTTTGCAAGCCGCAACCACAGGAGTTTCGATAGCGGTTGGCGCGGGACTCGGTGTAGTTTTTACCGGAATCAGTTCGCATTGGCTTTTCAATTCGGCTCTGCCGACTTCAGCCGTCAAAATGGCGGGCGAGCAGTTTCAAACTTATCTCAAAAATCAAGATGAATTAGTCAACAAAGGCGAACTCACGCAAGCCGAAGCTGAAAAAATTAAATTCGAGCGCGACATTGCCAAATTCATCGGTGCGCCGCTGCTCGGCGCATTCAGCTTTGCTTCCGGCGCGGTGTTGATGACGAACGTCTTTAATCCGAAAACAATTACGGGCGCGCCGATTGACTGGCTTTTGGGCGGAAATCCGCTGCTCGAAGGCGTTTGGTTTTTTGGCAACGGCATTGTCTGTTTCAAAACCGGCTACGATTTTTTTATGTTCGCGCTCGAAGACCAGGAAGACGTGCAGCGAATTGTGAAAGAATTGAAAGGTTTGTTGCCTGCGTAAAATTTTAATAAATGTTGTTGGCTGTGAAATGAAGATTAAAAGAAATATCTTCATTTCACAGCTTTTTTATTTTAAAAACATTTTCGCTTTTATATTTCCGTTTTGTAGTTGATTATCGGTTTTATAATTTTTCTGATTGCGCGTTGGGCAACCAAGTATTTCAAATTCTTGGAAGCTAATTCCGTTCCGACTCCGACCGAAACTCTTTTGGCGGAAATCCGCGACCTTTTGAAAAACAAAGAAATTTCAGCCACCGATGAACGCAGATAAACACGGAGATGTATAGAAAATTTATCGGTGCTTTTTCGTGTCAATTTGCGGTGAAAAAATCTCTGTGTCCTCTGTGTCCTCTGTGGCTCTGCGGTGAATTTTGTTTGAAAACTGCCAAACCTTTTCGGGCGTAACGCAAAAATCGAGTTCCACGTCAAAATTCTGCGCGTCCGAAATTTTCTCGACGGGCGCGAAATAACTCAAGCCGATTTTCAGACAGTTCGCGCGGCAATTTTTCAAAAATTTGTCATAAAAACCTTTGCCGTAACCGACGCGAAAACCTCGCGCGTCAAAACACAAAAGCGGAATTAAAACCAAATCGATTCTTTCAGTTTCAATCATCGCATCGTGCGTCGGCTCAAAGATTTCCCAAGCGTTTTTGACAAGCTCGGTTTCGGACGCGAATTTCAGATTTTCAATTTTGCCGGTTTGGAAATTGACACGCGGCGCGAGCGTTTCAATTTGAGGAAATTCGCGCCAAATTTTTTGAAAAATCAAATTTGTGTCAATTTCGTTAAATTTTTCAATCGGTAAAAAACAATGCAGAAAATTGATTTTATTCAAATTAAAATTTGTAAAAAAGTTATCGACAATCTGTTCACCCTTTTGCTTTCCTTCAAACAATAAAAGGCTTTTCTGTTTTGCGAGATAGATTTTGCGAAGTTCAGATTTAATCATTTGTCTCTAAGGACAATTGCCGAAACGAGACGAAATCTATCGCTAAACTCTTGATTCATAATTCAGCCTTCATTATTATTTTACAATCCAACCGCCGCCGACAACTTCTTCGCCGTTGTAGAAAACGGTTGCTTGTCCGGGCGTAATGGCGGCTTGCGGTTCATCGAAAACGATGCGGGCGCGGTTGTCGGGTAAAGCGTAAATTGTCGCGGGCGCGGGTTCGTGGCGGTAACGCACTTTGACCGAAGCGCGGACAGGTTTTTCGGGCGCGTCAAACGCCACCCAATTTACGCCTTTGGCAATGAATTCGGGTTCGTCGAGTTCGTCTTTTTCGCCCGCGACGATTTGATTTTTCAAGCGTTCAATCTGTAAGACATACAACGGTTTCTCGTGCGCGATTCCAAGCCCGCGCCGTTGACCGATTGTATAACGGTGAATTCCCGAATGCTCGCCAATTTTCTCGCCTTTCGTGTTGACGATTTCGCCTGCTTCGGGTAATTCGTCAGAACGGTTTTCGTGTTCCAAATATCGGTCAATAAATTCCGAATATTTGCCGTCGGGAACAAAACAGATTTCCTGCGATTCTTGCTTTTCCGCCACATACAAATTATTTTCCCGCGCAATATCGCGGACTTCGGACTTCAGCATTTCGCCCAAAGGAAAAAAGGCGCGTGAAAGCTGGTCTTGGTTGAGTTCCCACAAAAAATAGCTTTGGTCTTTCCAATGATTTTTTCCGCGGAACAGGCGATAACGATTCGCTTTTTCGTCGTATTCAACCCGCGCAAAATGTCCGGTCGCAACTTTGTCACAATCTAAACTTTGAGCGAGTTTATCTAAGGACGCGAACTTCAAACGTGAATTACACGCAACACACGGAATTGGCGTTTCGCCGTCCAGGTAACTTTGCACAAACGGTTCGACCACCGATTTTTCAAACTCTTGCTCAAGATTCAAAACATAAAACGGAAAGCCGAGCGATTCAGCCACACGCCGCGCATCATAAACATCGTCGAGCGAGCAGCAGCGCGACGGAAGCGCATCGCCGTTTTCGTCAATATTTATTCCGCGCCGCTGATTCCACAACTGCATCGTGAAACCAACGAGTTCGTGTCCTTGCTCTTTTAAGAGAGCCGCCGCGCTCGAAGAATCTACGCCGCCGCTCATTGCTACTGCGATTTTCATAACACAAACATTATAGCAAAAATAACAGGACACGGATAAACACGGAAAAAGCGGATTTTCGCGGATAAATCTTTTACAGATTTACCATTAAAGAAAAATCTGTCTTAATCTGCCCAAATCCGCTTCTTCCGTAAAATCCGTGTCCTATTTCTTACCTTGGAACTTCAACTCTTTTAATAATGTCGGAAATCACCGCGTCAGTCGTCGCGCCGTCGAGTTCGGCTTCGGCGCGGAGCGCAAGACGATGACGAAGCACCGGAAGCGAAACGTCGCGCACATCGTCAGGCGTCGGAAAATCGCGCCCGCGAATTGCCGCGAGCGCCTTTGAACAAAGCAGCAGCGCGACCGAGGCGCGCGGGCTTGCGCCGTAAAGAATCGAAGGATGATTGCGCGTTTTTCTGACGACTTCGACGATATATTTCCGCACGCCCGATTCCATTCGCATTTCTTTTATTTCCGCACGACATTGCTGAATTGCCGTCGCGTCGGCGAGCGGCAAAATGTCAATCTGTTCCAAACGGCGCGAATTAAACCCTGCATCCCAACGCGAGACGATTTCGAGTTCCGCATCTTGCGCTGGATAATCAATCAAAATTTTGAGCAAAAATCTGTCAAGCTGCGCTTCGGGAAGCGGATAAGTTCCTTCGTATTCAATCGGATTTTCAGTTGCGAGAACGGTAAAAATCGGAGAAAGCGGATAGCGCTCACCGTCAATTGTCGTCTGCCGTTCTTCCATCGCTTCTAGAAGAGCGGACTGTGTTTTCGGCGGCGTGCGGTTTATTTCGTCCGCTAATAAAATGTCTGTAAAAATCGGACCTTGCCGCATACTAAACTGCGAAGTCTGCATATTAAAAACATTCGTTCCGGTAATATCGGACGGCATCAAATCGGGCGTAAATTGAATCCGCGAAAACTCTGCGCCGATTATTCTTGCCAGAGTTTTTACGGTCAAAGTTTTCGCCGTTCCCGGAACGCCTTCAAGCAGCGCGTGTCCTTCGGCTAGAACGGCAACCAGAATTTGTTCGATAACTTCGTCTTGCCCGACGATTACTTTGCGAAGCTCGTTTAAGATGTGCGCGACGGTTGACGGTGTGTAAGTCAGCATTATTCGATTTTGGATTTTGGATTTTAGATTTTGGATTAGTTAATGACTTTGCTGGTTTATTTCACGGCAAAGTCAAAAATTGTTTTTATTGCCAATAGAAAAACCGTTGCGAGAAAAATTCTTTTGAGCCAAACGTCGTTTAATTTCGTGACGGTTTTCGCGCCGATGTAAGCGGCGACGAACATTGTGACGGCTAAAACCGCGCCTAAACGGTAATCAACTAAACCTTGCCACATAAAAATCGCGCTGGCAATCAAAGACGAAAAAACATTGATGAGTTTGGTCGAAGCAACCGATTCGGTAAATGTCATTCCGAAAAATGCGACGTAAGACGCGGTTAATAATGTAACGTAGCCGCCGCTGTAAAGTCCGCCGTAGATTCCCAAAAGAAACGTCAAAATATACGTGATGTTTCGCGCCTTTGAAGAAACAGTTTCGGTTTTGGCAACGCCCGCGTCGCGTTTTATCAAAGTGAAGATTGTTACCGCAATCATCGAAACCGAAACGATTATCGGCATCGTTTTGTCGGAAATAAACCCGACCAAACCCGCGCCGATTGCTGAACCTAAAATTGTCAATAAAATCAAAGGCGAAACTCGCCCGTAATCAATCACTTTCTGCCGGACGAAAGGCAAAGTCGCGCCGGCTGCCATAAACGTCAAGCCGAACATATTTGTCGCCACCGCAACTTTCGGGTCAATGCCGAATTGAAACATTACGGGAACGGTGATTAGCGAATTGCTGCCCGTAACAACGCCGACCGTGCTTGTTGCAAAAAAGAGCAGGGCAAGCAAAACCAAGTCTGAAATCGATAAATTCATTTTCTGAAAACCTGTTTTTTCGCGCGCTTCAAACCGAGTTTTTCTTCAATCTCGCGCAGGTGACTGGTAATTTGCAAAACTTCTTTTTTGTTTGTCGGTTCGCCGCGAATAATATCTTCGCATTTGAACATTAAATTTTCGACTTCGGTGCGATTTAGTTTGGCGCGTTCCGCAATCAACCGCGCCAAATCCTTGTATGAAGCCGTAAAATTGTCAACGACGACGAGCCTTGAAGTTTGCCGCCGAAATTCGGTGTAAATGTTTTCAACCGCCAAATCGAAAGCCTTTGCGCGGCGTTGAAGCTCAGCCATCGCCGAAACGTATTCAAGTTTGGCAAGGCGATTTGGCTCCGCTTCGGGTAGAGGACGCGCGAAACGGCGGCTTTGTGTAAAGAAAAACACCGCGACTAAAAACAGAAGCTGCAAAAAAATAGCGGCGACGGGCGTTCCTGCAAAATAAGTGAAAATCTGATTATTGCCTTCGCCGTAGCCTTGATGATACTCGTCAAAAGCGACGATTCCGTCAGGTGAAGCGACGATATTTGCTGCCAATTGCGCGTTGTCAACCAAACCGATGCCGCCGTTTGAAACGATATACGGGTCGGTCAGATAAACGATTTGACCGGAACCGAAGGGAAAATCGACGAGCAAATTTTTGTCGTTGTTTGCCAGATGCACGACCGGCGCGTCGAGCGCATCCGTTTCGATATGTTCGGACAATTCTTCATCATCAAAAGAATCTTCAGAACTCGGCGGCTTTGGCGGCAGTGGATTTTCGCTTGTTCCACTTTCGTTAATTTGTTTTTTATTTTTATCTTTGATTTCGGAAACATTTCCGTCGGAAAGATGCTCGAAGTTTGCCGAAGACGCAAACCGCGACGATTGAACGGCGTTGACTTTGTTTGTAAAAACGGTCGGCTGTGTCGGTTTTGCCGCCGCCGTTTTTTCCGTCATTTGATTCGGGTTGGACGGGTCGGCTTCAAAGAAGATTTTTTCTTTTGAATGTGATGTGGAAAGAAGCCAATTCGCGGTCGTTTTTACTAATTCTTCCGGCGGCTCGCGGTCAATAATCACTAATCTTCCGCCGAAGGAAACCCAGCGCAGAAGCTGTTCGATTTCCTTATCGGTGAACTCGCGCCGCATTTTTCCGATGACGACAAAAGTCGAAGGTGTATTTTTGCTGCCGGAAACAAGCACGGACATCGGTTCAAGCCAGCGCGTCGGTCGTCTGCCGGTTTCCGCCAGCAAATCGTAGAAAGCGCGTGTTCCGGTTGCGCCGAAATTGTAAGTCGAACGGTTCGGATTCGCTTCGCTGTCAGGAACTTTTTCCTTCTGAACAAAAGACGCGGCATTCAGCCCGACAAGCACGATTATCAGGAAAATTAAGGCTAAAAATATGAAAAGTTTTTCTTTCATTTATCATTTATTATTTATCATTTATCATTCAACAACGTATTTAGTGATAAATGAAGTGTTCAATGATTTGCGCCAACTGCTTTTTGGTATTCACGCCTAAATTCTTCCCAATCTTTTTCTTCCGCAGACTCGAAACCGTACCAATGACGCTCGAAATTCAACGTCAAGCCGTTCATATTTTGGTAAAGCTCGCTTTTTCCGCGAACATCGCGCAGGTAATCGCGGTTGGTTTTGTGGCGGGAAAGTCCGATGATTTTGCGGTCGGCGAGTTCGCACAAAAGCGCGATGTAGCCTTTGCGAATCGCGCCGCGCAAATTTCCCTCACGAGCAAGTTTTTCAGCGTCGGCAAAAAGATTTTCGGCGGTTTCTTCGCTTGAGATTCTCTCGCCTAAAATAACGCGCTCGGTTTTTTCCTTTTTGACTTTTTGGCGAAATTGTCCGGCAAGAAGCGGAGCGAATTTGTAAATTAAAAAAGCGATTACGCCCAAAACCAAAGCGTAGAGAAGCATTTGCAAAATGAAGGAGAGCGACCAGAAACCGCTTAACGAAGTGTTGGATAAATCGGGGCGCGGAAAGAAACTCGCCAGCCATTCCATAATTTTCCGGTAGATTTTTTGAAAAAGGCTTTCTTCCTGTTTTTCCGGCTTTTGGTATTCTTCACGGCGCAAAATTTCCGCCAGCTTTTGTTTATCTTCGTCTTTGGCGCGATTTTGTGCGGGCGGATTTTCGAGTTCTTCGATTTTTTGGTTGAGCGCGGCGAGCCTTTCGCTGATGGAAGTTAAAATTATCCGACGCTTCGGCGAAGTCTGTGGTTCTCGCTCAAATTCGTCTAAATTTTGCCTTAGCCATTGATTATTCGTTTCAATACTCGCGCCTTCCCATTCGATTTTTTCGCTTGCCGGAAGGCTTTTGCGGATTTTCGTCAAAATTTCAGATTCTGAGATTTGAGATTTTTTTGAGGTCTCATCTTCTTCATCTGGATAAAGCATTGAAATAGTTAAATCTCTCGCGTAACGCACGTTTTCACGGTATTGCTCCAAAGTTTTGGCAAACGCCGAAACGGGCGAAAAGACAATAAAAATAAAACAGATTAGGAAAATCAATCGCACAAAAGCGAAATTATTATCGTTTTTCCTTGTGTTTAGATAAAATCGCATCGGTTAAAAATTGTGATGGTTAATTTTAACTTAATCCAAGCGGCGACATTGGAGATTTTTTCTTTTGCGCCGGATTTTTATTTTGATTCGTTAAGGTTTGCGGCGACAAGGCTGGCTGCAAAGGATTGGCATACGTTTGCGGAAAAGCGGGAATCTCACCCAACCGACGCGCCGCCATCAGTTCGATGTCGTAACCTTCGTGCCTGACGCGCTCATCGACATAGAGCAGACACAATCCAATCATCCAAACCGGTATCAGAAGAATAAAACTCGCCTGCCAGACGAGTTGACTAACGATTTGATACCAAGCCGGGATTGTGTCGGCATCAAACGAAAAAACCTCCACGCCGTTTAGAAAAGCATACCAACCGAGCGGAATATACAAAAGCGCGAGTGCCGAATATGTCGCCGCGATAGTAAAAACGAACAGTGCGGCAAAACGTTTGATGTTTCCGCTTGCAAGGCTCGCGCTTCTGCCGATTGCTGCTGCCACGCTTTGTCCTTCGACCAGCATTATTTGCGGCACGTATGCGAACCGCGAAGCCACCAGAAAGAAAAGCCAGCCCGTGCCGACCGCAATCGTCAGAGCTAAGGCGAACGATGCGATAAAAGCTAAAAACGGGACGGAAGCGAAAGCCGAGACCGCAACCGCTATCGCAATAACAGCAAGTATTATCCCGAAGTAGAAAATAATAAATCCGGTCACGCCCAGCAATACGGAGATAATCGTCGCGGCGACAAACAAACCACCTAATCTTTTTCCGGCGTTTTTGTAAGTTTCACGAAATGTTACCGGTTCGCCGAACAAAAGATGATGAACGAAATTCCGCGAAGCACCGCCCATAACAACTATCGTCGCCACCGTTTCCGCCAGCCAGATAACCAGATTGCCGAGTCCCGTAAAAAGATAATAAAACACCATCTCGCTCGAATCGCGCGACGCGCCGACGGAAAAAATCTCGCGCCCGGCAAACGTCCAGCAGACGGAAATCAGCGTCCCGATAATAATCGGCGGCGCGGCAATCCAGACAAACGTCCAGAAATTTTTGCGGTAAAAACGCACGGCGCGGTCAATCAAATCGCCCGCTCCGAGCGGCGCGAGCGCGATATTTTTTTCAGCCGAATTATTCATCTGCTAAATTTACCCGATAAAAAAGGTGATGCTTTTTACGGCATCACCTAAAATCGTAACGATTATTTTCTAAAGCGGCAATGAAAGACTGTCGCTTTTGTTTTAGAAGTTAAAGCGAATCTGAAAGTCAATGATTCGACCGCCCGGATCTTGCGAACCAAGATCATTATAAGCGGTGCCAGCACCAAGTTGACCGAAAGTCGAGCTGCCGGGGAAAATCCCAACTACATCCGCATTCCAACCGCCAACGCGGAAATTCGGATGATTCAAAGCATCAAGCGCAAGCATTCTTATCTCTAGGTTGCGTGACTCGCCAAGATTAAATTTCTTAGCTAAAGTTACGTCCAACTTAAAGAAGCTCGGTCCGTATATAATCAAATTATTGAAACCGCATTCGCCGGCAAATCTTGATTGACAGTTGCCTGACCCTGCCGGAGCGATATATCTTCCGGTTGGTGCGCCGCCGAAGTTAGTTCCGAAACCATTAGCGTTGTTAATGTTAATGTCGAACGCCCGTTGTGAATTCAGAATAATATCATCAGGCAGGTAAGTAACTACGTCAGGTCCTTTACGAACCTTGATTTCCTTTTGAAGCTCCTTAACTGTCATACCGACCAACGTAACATTACCTAAACTAAACGGCGAGCCGCTCTGCCAGCGGATTACCGGAAGTATTGTAAATCCACCAACCAGACTGTTTACAAACCCGTTGGCATTGGAAAAGAATGTTCGTCCTTTGCCGAAAGGAAGGTCATAAGTTACATCAAGTTTAAATTGGTGACGAATGTCGAACGCTTGGGGACCTCTAGCTAAATCCAAGCCGCCTTCTCTTTGCGAAAAACTAGAGTTAACGATAAAACTCGACGAGTAAGTATTCGATAACGCTTTGGAAAAAACATAGTTGGCTTGGACGCGCAATCCATTTGATAATCGACGGCGCACTTCGATAACTCCCGAATTGTATGAGGTGTCTGTACTATTATCAAAAATAAACACTCCAGCCGGGATTGCCGGATTAACACGGACAAAATTGGAAGGCAAACCGTTAGCGATAGCATTTCCACGTCGGATGGCACTTCCTTCAATGCTGCCGGCAAAGCCTAAAACATTCGCAGCGTTTGGGGAAAGCGTTGCGGTTATAGCCGAATTAGCAAACAATGTCGAATTGTAACGAGCCGGATTGTTCGGGTCAAAATTTGCATTAGTGTTGATGAAAGCCAGCGAAATCGGCAACGGCGAAGTTCCCGTTCCGGCTCCGAAGAAACCGAAAGTGGGAAGACGCGCTACCGCAACACTACTAGTTGAACTAGCGACGCAATTACCGCTGGCATTAACAAATGCAGGACAAAGACGACGATTTGTCTGTCCGGCAGCAAATGCTGCTTCGTTTGCGAAAAAATTTGCCTGCGCTAACTTAAACTCAGCGGCAAATCCGTTTTCTATCGTATTAAACTCGTTGATATTGCGCAGACGCTGTAAACCGACGCCGCGATTTCCAACGTAACGAAACTCGATGACCGTATTTTTATCGAGTTCGCGCTGATAGCCTGCGCTAAAAGAATGAACTTCGCCGGTCTTTAAGTCAGGACTAAATGCAACAGCCTGATCAGCAGTTGAAAACGCTAGCGGAAATGCCGGTGTTGCGGGAAACGTATTCGGCGTTAAATTGACATTGTTAGGATCCCTCAAATTCGTTCCGACCGTAAAGGAGTTAGCAATTCCCAAATTGCGTGATGTACTAATAAACCCGCCTGGGTTTATTGTTTGTCCGGTGCTAAACAGGGCAAATCCTTCGCGGACAAACGAGAGTGAATACCCGCCGCGGAAAACGCTTTTTCCGGCTCCGCCGAATACACTTCGTAAAATTCCCTTTTCGCCAAAGTCAGGACTGTAGACCACGCCGACCGACGGCGCAAAGTTATTGTAATCAGTCGGGTAGGATTTTTCACCCGGCTGTATTGCGACTGTTCTTGGAACTGCACCACCGGAAAAAGTTCCGGGTCTAAAGAGATTTCCGGGACCGGAGACGCCAAATACCTGGTCAAAATTTTCAATCCTGGCAAAGTTGCTGCTTTCGGCAATAAATGAACTTTGCGGCTGCCAGCGAAGACCGTAATTTACGCTCAAATTCGGACGGATGCGCCAACTGTCCTGCGCAAACAAACCGAATGTGGTTTGTTTTGCACGCGTCGATTGCGTGCCAAGGTTTACAAACCTTCCACTTTCATCAAGGACAGCGGCTTGAGAGACACCGCTAACACGCCCGACTAATACGGCATAAAGGGCGCGTGCTTCAGCCAACTGCGCAGCAGACGCTCCCGGCAAACTGGTGGCAGATGTGCCGCTGAATATATTGAATGCCGGATCTGTCGAGTCCAGTCCAAAAGCAACAGACGGAGCTATTTGATCTGTATTGGTTTGCCTGGACCTGATGAGTTTGTACTGACCACCAAAACTAATGCTATGGTTTCCGGCAGCCAACGATACGGTGTCGGTAAAGTCATCGACCGGCGTATTGCGAATTGAGTTATTGTTTCTGGTTGTCGCGCTGGTTATACCTGCCGCGCCAATCCCTAAATTAAACCCGCCTTGAAAGTCAAAGGATTGCGGCGTTGCATCACTAAAGAAAAATACAGGCGAAGTTGTCTTAGTATAACGAGCTTCATTAACTAAATTATTAGTTAATGTAGAACGAACCGCCGCTACATATGATTTGCGTTCCGAGCCTTGCGAAAATTGCGGAAAGCCCGGGAAAGGCGCGTCCACATTATTTAGAAAATCGGTAACCGACGCGAATTTTTGTCTGTTAATGACAAATTCCGCGCTGTTCCTTTTATTCAGATTAGCGTCAAAACGCAAAGCAAGGAATTTACGGACTTGCCCGCCCGCACCGTTAAAATTAAAATTTTGGCGATTTGGATTATTCGTAATCGGCGTAAGCGAACCACCTGATCTCGTTGCCGACTCTATTCTCGACAAAACCGAACCGACTGTCGGGTCAGGCGTTGCTATTTGATTGTTTCTAGCCGCTAAATCGAATAGATTTACCGTTCGGGTCTCCGTGCCGACGATATACGAGAAAACACCCGCTCGTGCCTGCGGAGTGAGAACCGTCCGCGTTCGGAGAAGAGATTCAGGCTGGCGGAATTGTTCGTAATTGAAAAAGAAGAAAAGCCGGTCTTTACCCGACTGGAAAATCGGACCGCCTTCTCCAAAATTCGGAAACGGAAGCGGACCTCCGAGACGACCGCCAAACTGATTTAATTGAACCTTAGTTCGCGGTGCTTTATCGCTCCCCGGAAGCGGTCTTAAATCGCGGTTGTTAAAAAAGTTGGCTGCATTTAAGGATGTATTGCGAACTTGCTCGAACACACCGCCGCGATACTGATTAGTTCCTCGTTTAGTAATAAATTTAATCTGCACGGCGCCGTCGCCGGAGCTTTCCGCGCCGGGATTAGCTGTTGAAACCGTAACTTCTTCGATAGCATCAATCTTTGGCTGAACATTTGTAAAATATCCGTCGCTTGACCTGTTATTATTGTCCTGTGCATCGGCGCCGTCCAGAGTGATCGACAACGAACCTTTCGGCAGCCCGTTAATTGACGAGGTGCGCGGGCGTCCGACTTGAGACACGCCGGGCAACAAATTAACCAAATCAAGGGCATTGCGCGACGCAACCGGCGTTTCGTTAATCTGCCGTCCGGTAATGGTTGTAGCAACCGTTGCCGTCTGGGTTTGCAGGACTTCGCCGCCGCTGGTTACTTCGACGACTTGCTCCTGACCGCCAACTTCTAAAGCCGCATCTACGGTTGTCGGCACGCCGACGTCAACTTTTACGTTAGATGCGACAAATGTTTTAAAGCCCGCTGTCGACGTTACAGTTACGATATAGAAACCGCTGGCGACAGCAGGAATATTATATGTTCCGTTGTTACTGGTTGTAGCGGTAAACTCCTGCCCGCTTTGACCTTTTACGGTAATGGTCGCATTCGGAACAACGGCTCCGGTTTGGTCAACGACCGTTCCTGCAATTGAGCCTGTAGTCTGAGCTTGAACAGCCAGCAGACTAAAGGCAATTAATACCAATACTATTAATGTATTAGAAAACTTTCTCATTCCTTTTCCTCCAAGACCTAGATTATGTTTCACTTTTTAGTGCTAATTAGTATGTATGAAAGTGCTGTAACTTTTGTAAATTTTTGTCAGAAAAAGAGGCGGTATTAACAAACTCTTAGAGTCAATATGCTTCTCTTACTTTAATAATTCTATTTTTAAAGTTGTACTTTGTGAAAAGTAAAAGTAATTTCGGCAAATCCTATGCCACGCTTTCTGAACTTGAAAAACTCAACAAATGTAATACTTAGTTAATGTGACGGTTTTGAGAAATACGTAGGTTTAGATAATTTTCCAAAAATTTGAATTTTTAGTTCGCGTTTTATTTTATTCACGCGGAAGGATGTTATAGCTTTTAATTTTCGAGTTTAAGGTAGTTGCGTTTAAGCCTAAGAGACGTGCCGCACGCGATTGGTGTCCGCCCGTCTGGTCGAGCGCGCGGCGAATCAAATCGGTTTCAAAACGGCGCACTTCGTCGTAAAAGTTTGTGCCGCGCGAGATGTCGATTTCTTCGGAGCTTCCTTCGGTATCTTTTATCATTTGACGCGTAAGTTCGGGATTGCTGACTTCGGGACGCAGACATTCGATTGTAATTTCATCGGTCGGCGCAATAACCACCGCGCGTTCGATAATGTTTTCGAGTTCGCGCACATTGCCCGGGTAATAATAATTTTCCATTAAAGACAAAACTTCCGGCGAGAGACTTTCGCTGATTTGCCGAAAATTTTCCGCATTGTATTTGCGAATAAAATGCTGCGCGAGCGGCAGAATGTCTTCGCGGCGCGTCCGCAGCGGCGGAAGTTCAATCGGCACGACCGACAGACGGTAATACAAATCCTCGCGGAAAGTTCCATTCTTGACCGCTTCTTTCAAATCTACATTGGTCGCGGCAATAATTCGCACATCAACTTTAACCGGAGCCGTATCGCCGAGCGGCGTAAATTCGCGTTCCTGAATTACGCGCAACAGACGAACTTGTGTTTCGGGACGCAAATCGCCGATTTCGTCGAGAAAAATCGAGCCGCTGTCGGCGACTTCAAAAAGTCCTTTTGTGGCGGCAACCGCGCCGGTGAACGCGCCTTTTGTGTGTCCGAAAAGCCCCGATTCAAGCAGTTCCGACGGAATATTTGAACAATTAACCGCTACAAAAGGCATTTCGGCACGCGGGCTGGATTCATGAATTGATTTGGCAAGAAGTTCCTTTCCCGTTCCCGATTCGCCCGTTATCAAAACGGTCGAACGCGCCGGTGCGACTCTTTCGACAAGGCGAAAAACGCTTTCCATTTTCTCGGAACGCCCGATAATCGCATCGCGTTTAACCGAGCGCGTCATTGCCTGGCGGAGCGAAACGCGCTCTTCTTCTTTGCGGCGTTTTCTGGTGCCACGAGCGACAAGCGCGAGGATTTGTTCGTTTTGAAAAGGTTTGCGAATACAGCCTTCCGCGCCTTTGTCCCAAGCCGAAATCGCCGTGTCAAAAGTCGCGTAAGCGGTTATCATCAAAACGACGGCTTCCGAATCCATTTTTATAATTTCTTCGAGTGCCGTCAAACCACCGATGCCGGGCATCGAAACGTCCATCAAAACGACATCGTAAGTCTTTTCCTCGCAGGCTTTGAGGGCTTCTTCGCCGGTTTTCGCCAAATCAACTTTGTAGCCCGCGCCGCCGAGAATCGTTCCCAAAACGTCGCGCATTATTTCTTCGTCGTCGCAAACTAAAATCGAACCTTTCTTCGCCATAATTTATAAGACACAACAAAATTTATACTCGAAAATTTATTTTCTCAATTCAAATTAAAGATAAAAATTTATCGAAGTTAAGTAAAGCGGACGGCATTTTTATCAAACCGATTTATTTTAGTTTCCCTGATTTTTCGTGCCACGCGGCTTCGGCAATATTGGCAATCCACCAAAACGCGCCTTTCGCGCCCAAGTGTTCAAACATCTTTTTGAAAACCGGCGGATGAATTTTGGCGGTTTTCGCCAGAACCTTTTTGAACGACGCAAACGAAATTCTGTCTTGAAACATTTCCTGACTGATGCCTGCGTCCAGATTCTTCAAAGCCGACATCACCGCGTTCATCGTTTCGTTGACCGCCGAAGATTTGCTATTTTCTGTCGGGCGCATAAATTCCGCAAGACTCGACATTTGCGCCACGCGCGGCTCGTAAGCGTTGATTTGCGAAAGTGTTTTTTCGTCAAAAAGATTTTCCCGCAAAGATTTTTCAGTTAAACTCGTCAACCGGCGCAGATTACGCACGTGCGAGCCGAAACCGCAAAACGTCAGAGGCGAAGACAATCCGGCTGCGTCGCCAACCAGCAGAACTCTTTCGGCGGCGGTTTTTTTGACGTTGTTCCAGCCGCGATGATGAACGCTCGGAATATAGCCGAACACGGGTTTGATGACGCGCCACGCGCCGTTTTTTTCTTTATAATCCGGCAGCTTTTCAAAATAATCTTCAAACAATTTGAACAAAGATTTGTCGGCTTTCGATTCAACCGAATCGTAAAAGAAAAGATACGTCGTGTATTCGTCTTTCGCCGGATTGCCCGCGAAACCTTCCCAAATCAATTGACGATTGTCGGAACTGTCTTCGGTCGAAACCAGAATTTCGCCGATTGAAAAATCAACCGCTTTCGCATCGTCGTTTTTTTCACCGTCGTTGCGCCGAAAACCTTTCGCCACCGTCCCGACTGTCGGACAAACGTGCGTGATTGATTTCCCCGCGTTTATTTGTCGTGAAACCGGCGAATTTGTGCCGGTCGCGTCAACAAAAAGTTTTGCCGAGAAAAGTTTTCGTCGTCCGTTTTTCGCGTCTTCGCATTCGACAAGAACTTTTTCTTTCTGAACAAATGCTTGAATAAACCGCAAATTATTTATAATTTCCGAATTCGTTTGTGCTTTTTTGAGTTTTTTCGCGGCAATCCCTAAAAGTTTATCGGCTTCAATCGCCACGTCCAAAACATTATCCATAAAAAGCGGCGGTGTTTTTATTCTGGAATTCGCGTCATAAAACTTTACGAAACCTGTTTTGTAGCGATTATTAACCGCCGTCTCGATTTCTTCTTTTGTAAAAAGTCCGGCTTTAACAAACTCCTGCAATTCGCCGTCCGAAATATTCCAATCGCGGTGCGTTTTTCCGACAGTATGCGCGTCGAAAACCAAAACTTTGCGATTATATTTCGTCGCTATCACCGCCGCGTGAAGTAAACCGAGCGTTCCGCCCGCGTAAATAATTTCAAATTCCGCTTCGATTTCTAAATCCTTCGGCGCGGAATTGAATAAAATAACCTCTTCTGTTTGGTCGGGATTTTCCCGAAAGTTGTTCCAGCGTTGTTCGATTTCCCAAATTCTTTTAAGCCACACTTCACGATTCGGCAAATGCGCGAGATTTTCTACCGTTGCGGGAAATTGGCAGCGCAGTTCGGTTAAATTTGGGAAATTGTTTTTCATTGGAAATGCGTAACTAAATTAAAACAGGATAGATGAAATTATTCAAAATCGAGTTTGAATGGTAATTCGATATTTGTTTTCGATGGCGAAAGAATTTTAGATTTTGTATAATTGTAGTTTGCAAAATTCCCGAAATTCGCATCAAACAAAGTGAAATGAAAATTGAAACTATGCAGGCAGTTTTAGACAAAGAAAACGTCGGCGAAGAAGACGCGCGGCGGCAATCGGCGAGTCTCGACAAATATATGGCGATGTCGGACACGGAACTGCGCGAGCGCATCGAAAACGCGAGAAAAATTCTCGGCTCGCGCGTCGTCGTTCTCGGTCATCATTATCAACGCGACGACGTTATCGAACACGCCGATTTAACAGGTGATTCGTATCAGCTTTCGGTGATGGCTTCACAGAGAAAAGACGCGGAATTTATTGTCTTTTGCGGCGTTCATTTTATGGCGGAATCGGCTGATATTCTCGGACAGCCGAATCAAAAGGTTATTCTTCCCGATTTGGGCGCGGGCTGTTCGATGGCGGATATGGCGAGCGTCGAACAAGTCGAAGATGCCTGGGAACAACTTAAAGAAATCGGCGTTATTGGTGACGGAAAAACGGTCGCGCCGATGACTTATATGAATTCAACCGCTGCGATAAAAGCCTTTTGCGGGCGCAACGGCGGCGTTGTCTGCACGTCTTCAAACGCCGTTCTGTTATTCGACAAATACTTAAAAGAATACGACAAAATGTTTTTCTTTCCAGACCAGCATTTGGGCAGAAACACTGGACTGAAATTCGGCATTCCGCTCGATAAAATGGCTTTGTGGAATCCGTTTGAAGAACTCGGTGGCAACACCGAAGAACAGCTTCATAACGCCAAACTTATTTTGTGGCGCGGACATTGTTCGGTTCACGGAAGATTTAAACCCTGGCACGTTGACCAGGTTCGCAAGGAAACGCCGGACATCAAAGTTCTCGTTCATCCCGAATGTATGTATGAAGTCGTCGAAAAATCCGATTTAAACGGTTCGACATCTTTTATTATCAACACGATTGCCAATGCGCCGAGCGGTTCAAAATGGGCAGTCGGCACGGAATTGAATCTCGTCAACCGAATGCAGAAACAATTTCCAGACAAAGAAATTCGCCTGCTCGCGCCGGATTTGTGTATGTGCGCGACGATGTATCGCATCGCACCGCAAAATCTGGCTTGGGCTTTGGAAAATCTGGTGGCGGGAAATGTAGTGAACGAGATTAAGGTTGATGACGAAACAAAACATTTTGCTCTCATCGCGCTCGAAAGAATGATTTCGCTGACCGAACAAAATCAAAAAGTGAATAACTAAAAAAGAAAAGTGAAAAATGGATTGAAAACTTTTCACTTTTCGTTTTTCACTTTTCACTAAAAAATGGCGGAAATTCAAGACAAACTCCCTGAGAACATGCGCGGAAAATACTACGTTGACCGGCAGTGTATTGACTGCGACGTTTGCCGCGACACATCGCCGAAAAACTTTACGCGGTTTGATGAAAACGGTTATTCATTTGTCTATAAACAACCGGAAACGCCCGAAGAAATCGAGCTTTGCGAAGAAGCGTTGCTGGCTTGTCCGGTTGAGGCGATTGGCGATGATGGATAAATAATTCAAGTTACGAGAACTTAAATTTTACTAAAAATTTATTTGATTATTTTCCGCTCTGCTTTCTATTCATTAATCTTATAAACGGCAATTTGTTCGTGTTCTTAAAAAATTTTACTTCCTCGTCAATAAAGTCTTGATTTTTTTTACGCTCTTTAAGATTTATAGGTTCTTGCGTTTTCAAATCAAGATACTTCACGTCTTGTTTCAGAATCTTGCCTTTTGAATCAAAGTAATAATTTCGTTCGACGGTTACATATCCGTAGAATGTATTCAACACAGCCTCAGATTTTGCCAGAGTTCCGTCCGCGCGAAAATAATAAGTTACGAAATGCGCCCAATCGCGCGAAGGACTTTGAAAAGTAAAAGTCGTCGAAACAATTTTTCTATCTTTTATCCAGACATAAGCATTTTCGTTTAAGTTGTCGCCTGTGTCAGCATTGTCGCGCATTTTTTCGGTTTTAAATTCCTTCCAACTCGGCTTTTTCCCATCAGAAGAAACGTCAGCGAAAATCCTCTCTTTCGTTTTTTTCATCAAGCCCGAAACGGTTTTTGCATATTTTTCAATCTGCGCGACGGTTTGAGTTTGCGCCTGAAGTTGATTAAATAAAGCGAAAAGTAAAGTAAACAACAAGACATTTTTTTTATAATTCAGTGCTTTCATAATTTTTAAGTTAAACCAGGATTTTTATCATCTCGTCTTCAATCATGACTTCATAAGATTCGATTGAGCAATTTTTCTTTGTGAAACATTCGCCGTTTCGCACATCGAAACGCCAGCCGTGTAAATCGCATTCGACGATATTTCCGTAAAGACGCGAATCGGCGAGCGGATATGCTTTGTGCGGGCAGAAATTTTCTACCGCGTAGAATTCTCCGTTCACGTTAAAAAGCGCGACTTCGCTTCCGTCTTTTAATTTTACGGTCGCGCCGCGTCCCGCCGGAACCTCTGCGACTCGTCCGACGGTTACTTTTTTGCCTTCGCGCTTTGGTTTGCGCTTGTTTTCAAAAAGTTTCCCCATAACATTTAACATTTAACATTTAACAGTTATCATTTAGTAAATCACATTCGGCTTGCGATTTGTTTAATGGTAAATGATATGTCGGAAAAAGGTTTTTCGGAAAATGCGCGGCGGCGTTGTCATGGGATTATGACAAGCAATGTTACGACTGCAAATCGCAGGATGACTTTGCGGGAAGTCGCCGTTTTGATGCGCGACGGCGATTGCGGCGTGATGCCGATTGTCGAAAACGGAAAACTTGTCGGAATCGTTACCGACCGAGATATTGTCGTCCGTGCGATTGCCGAAGGGAAAGATGCGGAAACGCAAATAAGCGAGGCGATGACAACCGAGATTTTTTCGGTCAAGCCGGATGATTTTGTCTTTGAAGCGATTCGTCTGATGGGCGACAAACAAGTCCGGCGCGTTCCGGTTGTCGGCGAAAACGGCGAACTCGCCGGAATTATTGCGATGGCGGATGTCGCGCTCGAAATGGAAGACGAGCGTGAAATCGCCGCAACTCTGGAAGAAATCTCAAGCGGAAGTTCATTCTGGAGAAAAGCATAACTAAGGTTGTGATTTTAGATTAGCGGTTGGCGATTGATATAGAAATCCAAAATCCAAAATCGAAATATGGCAAAATCAATCAATCGTTACTTTCACTTTTTGGCTTCATCGAAAAATATGAAGCCTTCGGGCAGACTTTGGTATCCGTCGGCGGACGTTTATCAAACGCCTGACGGCTGGCTTGTCAAAGTCGAACTCGCGGGCGTTTCCGCCGAAGATTTAGAGATTGACATTCAAGGCAACCAACTTTATATCGCGGGCTGTCGGCGCGATAAAACTTGCGCGGTCGGTATCTCATACCAGCAAATGGAAATAACTTACAGTCGTTTTGAAAAAACTCTAGAATTTCCTGCCTCTATCGAAGGCGCGAAACTCGAACATAATTACACGGACGGACTTTTATTAGTTTATTTGAAGAAGAGATAAATAGCCACAGAGAACACAGAGCGGGAGAACTGAGAATTTTATTGCTTTTTCTCTGTTTAATCTGTGAACTCAGTGGCAAAAATTTAGTTATGGCTGAAAAAACACAAAACACGAATCGAGCGGTGAAATCAAAAGCGCCCGAACAATTTGAAATTGCGGTTTTGCCTTTGCAGAATACGACGCTTTTTCCCGAAACGGTCGTGCCTTTGGCGGTTGGGCGCGAGCGTTCGGTTAAAGCGGTCGAGTTTGCGCTTTCGACCGAAGAAAAACTTATCGTCTGCATCACGACAAAGACCGAAAATGTTACGGGCAACGACGCTACTTCGGCTGACCTTTACGCGGTTGGAACGATTGTCAACATCAAGCGAATGATGCGAAATGACGGCGTGATGCAATTAATCGTGCAGGGCGTTGACCGCGTTCGCGTGATTGATTGGACGCAGGAACAGCCGTTTTTGAAGGCGAAAGTCGAGGTTTTGCCCGAATTAAAGGTTAAGGAATTGGAAGAAGTCGAAGCTCTGAAACGAAATATCCAAGGCTTGATACAGCAAGCCTTAACAATGCTTCCGCAAGTTCCGCCCGAAGTTCGGATGGCGGTCACTTCGCAAACCAATCCCGTCCAACTCGCGTATTTTCTGGCTTCCGTGCTTGATTTAGGCGTTGAAACCGAACAAAAAATGCTCGAAGCCGATTCGACGGACGAACTTTTGTCGCTGGCATACGCTTCTCTCGCCAAAGAAGTCGAGATAATGCAGATTCGCTCGAAAATCGCCACCGAAGCGCAGACGGAAATGGATAAATCGCAGCGCGATTACATTCTGCGTCAGCAAATGAAAGCGATTCAAAAAGAACTCGGCGAAGACGAAGGCGAAAAAGCCGAAGCCGAGCAGCTGCGTGAAAGGCTCGAAACTGCTGATTTGCCTGAAGAAGTGCGAAAGGAATCCGAACGCGAACTCAAGCGAATGGAGCAATTGCCGCAATCCGCGCCGGATTATCACGTCATCCGAACTTATCTCGAATACGTTTTGGAACTTCCCTGGAAGAAATCGAGCGAAGAGAAATTAGACCTAAACGAAGCCAGAAGAATTCTCGACGAAGACCATTACGGTCTCGAAGACATCAAAGAACGAATTTTAGAATCGCTCGCGGTTGTCAAATTGCGCCCCGATTCAAAAAGCCCGATTCTTTGTTTTGTCGGACCTCCGGGCGTTGGTAAAACAAGTTTAGGACGTTCCATCGCGCGTGCTTTGGGGCGCGAATTTGAACGATTATCGCTCGGCGGCATGCGCGACGAAGCCGAATTGCGCGGGCATCGTAGAACTTATATCGGCGCGATGCCGGGCAGAATCATTCAATCTCTGCGGCGCGTTGCCGTAAATAATCCGGTGATGATGTTAGATGAAATTGACAAGCTCGGCAACGATTATCGCGGCGACCCGGCGGCGGCGCTTTTGGAGATTTTAGACCCGCAGCAAAACAACAGTTTCCGCGACCATTATTTGGATTTACCGTTCGATTTGTCGAAAGTTTTCTTTATTGCGACGGCAAATCAGCTTCAACCGATTCCCGCGCCTTTGCGCGATAGAATGGAAATCATCCAGCTTGCCGGTTATTCGGACGCGGAAAAATTAAACATCGCCAAGCAGTATTTGATTGAGCGGCAAATCAAGGAAAACGGTTTGCAGGAAAACCAACTTGAAATCACCGACGACGCGATAAATCTTTTAACCGCGAGATATACGCGCGAAGCGGGCGTGCGCCAACTCGAAAGAACAATCGGAAATCTAGCCAGAAAAGTCGCGCTCAAAGTCGCCGAAGGCAACACGGAAAAGGTTAAAATTACCGAAAACGAAATTAAAAGTTATCTCGGTGTGCCGCGTTTTTACCCGGAAAAAGCGCGTGACGAAAATCCGGCGGGCGTGGCGACGGGAATGGCTTGGACGGAAATGGGCGGCGAAATTTTGTTTATCGAAGCGACGAAGTTGCCGGGCGGTTCAGGTTTGACTTTGACCGGACAACTCGGCGACGTGATGAAGGAATCGGCGCAGGCGGCGCGTTCGTATCTCTGGTCGCACGCTTCGGAACTCGGCATTGACCCGAAACAAATCAAGGAAAACGGCGTTCACGTTCACGTTCCGGCTGGCGCGATTCCAAAGGACGGTCCGAGCGCGGGCGTTACGATGGCTTCGGCTCTCGCTTCGCTTTATACAGGTAAAAAGGTGCGTTCCGACACTTCGATGACCGGCGAAATCACGCTTTCCGGTCTTGTTTTTCCCGTCGGCGGCATTAAAGAAAAAGTTCTGGCGGCGCATCGCGCGGGAATTCGTCGGATAATTTTGCCGCAAAAGAACGAAGCCGACATTGAAGAAATTCCCGAAGACGTGCGCGGGGAACTCGAAATTATTACGGCAAATAAAATTGACGACGTTTTAAGCGCAGCTTTAGAAAGCGAGCCGAGCGAACCCGTCGGCAAAAATTACGCGATTCAAGATTTTGAGCCGCATTCGGACGCAATCGGCGAATCGCTTATTGCCAAAGAAAAGTAAAAAAGGTGATAACTGAGAAGTAAAAAATTAAATTACTTCTCAGTTATCACCTTTTACCTTCCCCATTTCAATTTGTTTCGCAAAACGTCGAAATAATTACGGTTCGACGGTTGGACGAGATTAAAAGTCGTCGCGCTTTTGCGAATCAAAACTCTGTCGTTTGCCATTATCTGATGTCCGATTTGTCCGTCCAAAGTCAAAACCACGCCTTCAATTTCGTTTTTCAACTTTATTATTATCTCGTCTTCGTCAGGCACGACAATCGGACGATTCGTCAGAGTGAACGGGCAAATCGGCGTTAGGACGACGGCGTTCATCGAAGGAAAAAGAATCGGACCGCCGGCGGAAAGATTGTAAGCGGTCGAGCCGGTCGGCGTTGAAACAATCAAGCCGTCGGCGCGAAAAGAATTGACGAAAAGATTGTTCAGTTCGACTTCGATTTCGATAATGCGGGCAAGCGCGGCTTTGTTGATGACGACATCGTTCAAAACTCTTCCCGAAGCAAGTTTTTCGCCGTCGCGCAGATGTTCGACATCGAGCATTACGCGGCGGTCAATCTGATAATTGCCTTCGAGAATCTTTTCCAAAGCGGGAAACATTTCCTCGATGCGAAAATCGGTCAAATATCCCAAACTTCCGTAGTTTATTCCCAAAACCGGAACTTCTTTATCGCCTGTCAGCCGCGCCGTCGAAATCATCGTGCCGTCGCCGCCGAGAACGACGATTAAATCGGCTTCGGTTTGAAATTTTTTCGCTTCAACCGCTTCGATTCCGCAGTTTTCCGCATCGAGTTTTTCACCTTCGTCGCGCGGTTTCCCGATTAAATTAATGCCGCGCTGTTCGAGCCAGCCGGAAAGCTCACGCGCCGTTGCCCGCGCTTCTCTGTGATTCGGCTTAACAACCACGCCGACGCATTTTATTTCTTGATTCGTCATTATAGGAAAGAAAAGTTTTCGTCAATAATCAATTAAAAGATTTGAAACTGCAAGCGTTTTTAGATAACAGCAAATCTTTGTAAACATATGAACTATCCTTTGGAACAAAAGTTTTGTAAATTTTCCAAATCCATCTGTTTTTTATCGGTTTTGCTTTATCAAGTTTTGTTTGAAAACTGTATCTTAAATATTCGTTAGACATCATTTTATATTGAGCGTCTAAATCGTCTTTGGGCAATATAATTGAACAACCAATTTTTTTATCAAACTCGCAAAACGCGGATATAGCCATTCCGAAATCTCTTTCTTGACCTATTTTGTAAAATTTTCAGCAACAATCTCATTTTCCAAAATTGATTTTGAGTTAATCAAAAACTGCTTTTCCTGCCAAATTACATCTTCATAAAAAAGCCAAACTAAATCTGTTGAAAGATTATTTTGGCTTAGAAAATTTTGAAAGCAAGTTTTTGCCTCTAAAAAATTTTCCTTTATCATTTTAATTTTGGATGTTCCCCGACAAATTTTAATAAATTCCCGACATAAGATTTAAAGTTCGGACACGCGACATTGTGAGCGGCGAGAAGTTCGTTTGCCACGCTTGTATCATAAGTCTGCGGAACGAAAAAATACGGCACGCCCGAGTGCGGCAGACCGCTTACAATGGGCGTGAGCGGCAGCATCAAAAAATTTTCGACTACGCTCGGCGGCGGTTTGATAACGGATTTTTTGCCTGTCATCGCTTCGGCAAGCGTGTCGAAAATATCTTCCGTCGTCAAAGGATTCGGGTCGGCAAGCGCAATCGTTTTTCCAATCGCGCGTTCATCTCTTGCCAGACGCGCGATTGCTTCGACGACAAAATCTACCGGAACGAGATTTAATTTAACGTCCTTGTTGCCGACATTTGCAAAGCGAAACAAGTGTGGAGCTTTTCGTAAATATAAAATCAAATAATAAATCCCGTCGTATTTCGCAGTCTCACCCGTTTCCGAATCGCCGACGACAATTGACGGACGAAAAATCGTCAGCGGAATTTTATTCTCTTTCAATTTTTCAACTTTACGTTCCGCCAGATACTTTGTTTCCTCGTAAAAATTGCGAAATCCCGCGTCGTGTTCGAGTTCGCTTTCTAAAATTTCGCCCGTGCGAAGTCCTGCGACATAGCAAGTCGAAACATAATTATAACGGCGCAAATTCTGCAATTTCCTGACAAATTCGTTGACATTTTTCGTGCCTTCGACATTTACCCGATATGCAATTTCTTTCCTGACCGCTAAATCATAAATCGCCGCCAGATGATAAACGTCGGTCGCGGATTCGTAAATTGTTTCCAATTTTTCTTCACTGATACCGAGATTTTCCTGCGTGATGTCGCCTTCGACGAGCGCAAAGTTTTCAATCGGAGTGTTTGTTCCTGCGGCAATTTCCCGGATGGCTTGCGTCGCTTTTTCGACAAATTGTTTCTGCGCGAGTAGAAAAAACTTCGTGTCGCGGTTTGCCAGACGCTTGACGAGCCTTCCGGCGATAAAGCCGGGAAAGCCTGTCAGGAAAATTGTTTGACTAAAATTCATATTTATTCGCCTTGTTATTCGCGCCGATTTTACCAAACATTTTTTAATTCATACACGAAGCAATTGTCAATCAATTTTGCGTTTCCCGGTTCGGAAATTTCAACCTTGTTAAAAATTTTTACAACCTACGACGGTTATGGTAAAGTTCGGGCAACGACAAAATTGCTGAAATGGTTGTAAAAATCGCCTTATACGATAAAAATGGAAACGGAAAGCGAAGAAAATCAGAAATCGGACGAAGCGGCGTCTGCCCGAAAAACCGATGCCGCTCCGGCGACAAAAGCCGCTTTAAATGAAGATTTTTTCAGCGAATTGAATGCTCCGCATTGGTCGGTCGTTTCATTTGAAACTTGTCTGGCAAGCAATTTGACTTATGACAAAGCCGTGAAAAAAATGAAGCGGCTCACAGCAAAAAAAATTGCGGGTTTGTGCATCATAACGGACGAAGCCGCAGAGAGAATTACGAATTAAAATTACGAATTATACGCCAAAATACATTGAGAAATTTTGGCTCAAAATTTCGGAACGGCGGCGCGTATTGGCATATTTTAATTTTAGCCTGTTTATTCGGTCTGTCTTGTTTGAATTCTTTAAGAACTTTGTGGAAAAAATCTCTTAAAATTCTAAAACCACTTTGCCGAAACTTCGGTTTGATTCGAGATATTCGTGCGCTTCTTTTATATCCGCAACCGAAAAAACCTTGTCCAAATTCGGTTTGATTTTCCATGTTTCAATCAACGGCAAAACATCTCTTACGAATTTCGCGGTGGCTTCAGCTTTTTCTTCGGTCGGGCGCGGGCGCAAAACAGTGCCGATGATTGTCGCGCGTTTCGCCAAAACCGTTCCCAAATTAAACTCCGCTGTTCTGCCGCCGGTCAGTCCGACTAAAATCAGTCTGCCTTTGAGCGCGAGACTTTCCAAGTTTTCAGCGAAAAAACTCGCGCCAACCAAATCTAAAATCACGTCAACGCCTTTTCCGTCAGTTTTTTCTTTTACGATTTCGACAAAGTTTATGTTTTTATCAGTTAAAATCGCTTCGTCAAGTCCGAATTGTTTGCATTTTTCCAATTTGTCCGGCGTGCGCGAAGTTCCAAAGACTTTTACATTTTTCGCTTTTGCAAGTTGAAGCGCGGCAAGCCCGACACCAGAACCGACGGCGTGAATCAAGAGCGTTTCGCCCTCCTGCAAATTTCCCAGCGTAAAAATCGCGTCGCGCGCGGTGATAAACGCTTCGGGAACGGCTGCGGCTTCAACAAAATTCAAATTTTCGGGAATTTTTGCGAGTAAAGATTCGTGCGTCAAAAGAAATTCGGCTTGCGCGCCGCCGGCGGTGATACCAAAAACTCTATCGCCGATTTTGAAATTATTCGCCGATTCGCCTATTTCAGCAACTTCACCTGCAAACTCAAGCCCTAAAATTCTTTCGGGAAAGCCAAGCGGCGCGGGATAAAAGCCGTTGCGCTGTAAGATGTCTGCGCGGTTGAGCGCGGAAGTTTTAACGCGAACTAAAACTTGTGTTTCCTTCGGCTTCGGCAAATCTTCGACTTCGCGGATTTCCAAATTTTCCGCGCCGCCGAATTCTTTTACATAAACTGCTTTCATGAAAATTTATGCGATACGAAAAAATTTAGCCACGAATAACACGAATACACGAATGAACACAAAGAATTAAAACGCAAAGAACAAAAGTAAAAAATTCATTTTTTACTTTTTCACGCTTTCACTTTTTGTCTTTTCTTATTCGTGCTATTCGTGTTATTCGTGGCTAAAAATCTTACGTGAAAATTCTAAATTTTTCGTTTCGTCGCGCGTTGCGCCATATTCATCAAATCTTCCGGCATCCATTTGTTCAAGTTTTTCGCTTCGGCTTCGGCGATACCTTTATGACGGTTGCGCCATTCCTTTTCGGGCGCGTCTTCGCGCATAGACTCCTTTGGATAATTTTCGACTTGTTCGAGACTGATGATAATTCCGTGCGCGATTTCCGTCCAATCTTCCGTCTGAATGCCGCGCAAAACAACGGGAAGTCCAGCCGTCCAATCTTCTTCGGGCGCGATGTCGTCGTATTCGGGAATCGTCAATTGCGCGGTTGAAGGAAACGGTTTTCCGTTAAATTCATTCACGATTTGCGTTTTTAAATCTTTATATGAAATGTTTGCGTTTGATTGCCTGATTGCCAATGCGCGGCGAAAAATATCGCATACGGTTGCTTGTTCTGCCATTGAATTTTGAAGAGTTTCCTTTTGATATTACTTTACTTACAATAAATTACACGGTTTATTTTTTTAACGCAAAGGCGTAATGATACAAGGTATTTTTAAGAGATTTCACTTTGTATCTTCGCGCCTTTGCGCCACCGGAGTTAAAATCTGAAAATTATGCGAAGATTCATTTATCAACTTCATTTGTGGCTCGGACTCGTCGTTTCGATTCCGGTTTTGGCGTGGGCGTTAAGCGGTTTTTTGTATGCCTTGCCGAACACGGTCGAAGGCGGAAAGGTTGACGTGATTGCGCAAGAGCGTGTGAAAGTCGCGCCAACAGAAGCGATTCAAAAAGCGCACGAATTTGCGGGAAAAACTTTGCCGACAACCGCTTTGACGCTTTTAATGCGCGGCGGTAAGCCGTTTTATCAGGCAATCGGCGGAATGGGCGCGGATTCGATTTTGATAAATGCCGAAACTGGCGAAGTTTTGCAAACTCCGCCGCCGAATTTTTACACGCGCTTTTTTCGTCAGGCGCATTTTTATTATTTCGCGGGCGGCTGGCAAACCTGGTTGCTGTTGCTTTTTTCGGCTTTGGCGTGTTTGTCTGCGCTGACGGGAATTTATTTGAATTGTGTCTACTGGTTTGGAAGAAGAAATAAAATACAAATGATTGCCGATTAAAATTTATAGCTCTTTGCGAACTTTGCCTAACACTTTGCGTTCTTCGCATTACAGAAATTTTAGTATCGTAAAGTCGCACAAAGGTTTTCGCAAAGTTCGCAAAGAAATCTTTTTGCACGGTTTCGGACAAAATCTGCTTGTTTTTCCGCATCTGAAAGTTTAGTCTTCTCACTTAAGGAGTTACAAATATGAAAAGTCTTTTGGCGTTAGCGATTTTGTTAATTGGCTTTATTTGTGTCAACGCGCAACACGAATACGCGCCGCTCAAGGAACAGGCGATTGAATATAAAGATTGGACTTATAAAAGCGTGCGCGCCGATAAAAGCTATAATCTGCGCGATTTTGCGAAAGGCAAAAAGCTCGTAATGATTGTCTACTTGGCGGCTTGGTGTCCGAATTGGAAGCTCGAAGCACCGATTGCGCAAAAACTTTACGACACATATAAAGCAAACGGTTTCGACGTTATTGGCGTAAGCGAATACGCCGGCATTGCCGACACGAAAACGAATCTCGACAATTTGAAAATTACTTTTCCGGTGGTTTCCGAATCCGATTCAAGAGACGCAAAACAGAAAACCCCGCATTACGAATACCGAAAAGCGGCGGGCGACACGCGCGGTTGGGGAACGCCCTGGAACATTTTTCTCGAACCTGCAAACGTGAAAAAAGACGGCGATGTTTTGACAGAAAAAGCGTTTGTCGTCAACGGCGAGTTGGTTGAAGATGAAGTTGAAAAATTTATCCGTCAAAAATTAGGACTTCCCGCCGAAGAGAAGAAAATGGAAAACGCAAGCGCGAAAAAAGATTTGGCAGAAGCGTGTGAGCCTAATAAAAACACCACAACTTTTAAGAAACCTGAGCCGAAAAGATAGTGATTTCTGTATCAATGACGGAACTTTTAATTAAAGAAATTAACGAACTTGGTTTCGCAAAATATCCGCAAATAATTGATGACAAACAAATTGAAAATCTTCTCACAAGTTTATCCGAATTGAGAATTTCTTCGACTTTCCGTGAGAAAAAAGGCGCGACTTACGGCGTGAGAAATTTATTGAATCTGTTACCCGACAGTCGAGAATTTGCGGAAAGCGAAAAGGTTAAAAATTTGGTTAAAATAATTCTAGGCGCAAATGCAAAACCCGTAAGAGCGATTTTCTTTGACAAAACTCCCGAAGCAAATTGGAAAGTTCCCTGGCATCAAGATTTAACGATTGCGGTTAAAAGAAAAAAAGAAACCAAAGGTTTTACCGCTTGGACACGAAAGGCTGAAATTCATCACGTTCAGCCGCCAACCTCTGTTTTGGAAAAAATGCTGGCTGTGCGGATTCATCTGGACGATGCGGACGAAACTAACGGGGCGTTAAAAGTTATTCCAAAATCTCACAAATACGGACGCTTGAGTTCGACGGAAATTCAGAATTTACGAGAGGCAAATGAAGAAGAAGTTTGTTGCATCAAACGCGGCGAAGCATTTTTAATGCGCCCGCTTGTTGTTCATTCATCTTCGGCTGGAACGAATCCGAAACATCGGCGCGTTATTCATATCGAGTTTTCGGCAGAGATATTGCCCAACAGTTTGGAATGGTATGGCTCATAAATTTATTTTCACAATTCTGTTTTTCGTTTTCGCATCAAGCGTTTTCGCGCAATCGGGGCGCGTAAAACCGTCTGAAACGCCAACGCCGGACTTTCGGCGACCACGCACCATTTATATTCCGAGCGAATCAAAATCCGAAACTCCGAAACTGACTCCCAAGCCGACACCACCGCCGAAAATTGAAGAGGAAGACAGCGAAATAATTCAAATCAATTCAAATCTCGTGCCGATTCCCGTTTCAGTGCTTGATTCCGCAGGCAGAACCGTTACTAATTTGAAACTTGAAAATTTTGAGCTTTTCATTGACGGGAAAGCGGCGGAAATCAGCGACGTTTCGCGCTCGGAAACGCCTGTTCGACTTGCGATGCTGTTTGATAATAGTTCGAGTGTTACACAGGCGCGTGAGTTCGAGAAAAAAGCGGCGGTTCGGTTTTTTAAGCGCGTTTTGCGTCCCGAAACCGACCTCGCCGCGCTGTATTCGGTTTCGACGGGAACACGCCTTGAACAGCCTTTGACTAAAAATACTTCGGATCTTGTGCAGGCAATTGAAAATTTTCCGATGCCGCAAGGCGCAACCGCGCTGCTTGATGCAATTATCAAAGCGGCTAATTATTTAAAGGAATCGAACGGAAGGCGCGTAATCGTGATTGTTTCCGACGGCGAAGACACGATTTCCGACGCGACTTTTGAAGAAACCGTAAAAGCTGTGCAAGCGATGAACTGCCAGGTTTATATCGTCAAAACAACCGAATTTGAGAATTACAAAAAGACCGGCTTTCGCGGCGGCAACGCCAACATCCGCGCACTCGCGGCAGAACGTCGGATGCAGGACATCGCCGCGCAAACCGGCGGCGCGGTTTATTCTCCCGTTGACGAAAAGGAACTCGATACGGCGTTTAATCAAATCTCTGCCGAACTTTCCCAACAGTATATTTTAAGCTATTATCCCGAAAACGAGAGCGAAAAGCGCGGCGAGTTTCGCACGATTTCGCTGTCGGTTAAAACAAAGCAAAATTTGAACGTCAGGACGCGAAAAGGTTATTACGTTCCTAAAAAGTGAATCGTGAATCGTAAATCGTGAATGGATTCTTGTGAAAGGCTTTTACTATTCACGATTTACGATTTACTATTTACGAGATTATGCTTGAAGAATACTTACGACAATTTCTCGAACATCTGCGTTACGAGCGCAACGTTAGCGCGCATACCTTAAGAAATTATTCCAGCGATTTGGAACAATTTCACGAACACATCGCGCCGCCTTTGCCGAATGGCGCGCGCGAGCAGATTTCCGTCAAAGACATTGACCATTTAACCATTCGTGAATGGATGGCGAATCTGCACGGACTCAATAAAAAGAAAACTTCGATTGCCCGAAAACTTGCGAGCTTAAGGACGTTTTTTCAATTTCTCGTGCGCGAAGGCGTTCTCGAAAACAATCCCGCAAAATTAGTTGCTACACCAAGAGTTGAAAGAAAACTGCCGACACATCTTTCGATGGAAGATGCCGTGCGCTTTATCGAAACGCCGGATTTGGAAACGGATTTGGGCAAGCGCGACCGCGCGATTTTAGAATTTTTATATGCGACCGGAATGCGCGTCGGCGAACTCGTCAATCTTAATTTGAAGGATATTGATTTTCGGGAAAAGTTAGTTCGTGTAACAGGTAAACGCAAGAAACAGCGCATCTTACCGTTTGGTGAGCCTTCGCTGCAAGCACTGCTGTTTTATCTAAACGAAGCCCGCGCCGATTTTCTTAACAATTGTCCGCCCGCCGAAAGAGATGAGCAAGCCGTCTTTTTGAATTATCAAGGCACGCGCATCACAACTCGCAGCGTCGGGCGAATGGTCGATAAATACATCAAAATCTGCGCCGAAATCAACCGCGAAATTTCGCCGCATTCTCTGCGTCATTCGTTTGCCACGCATTTGCTTGATTCCGGTGCGGACTTGCGCGATATTCAAGAACTGCTCGGACACGCGCGGCTTTCGACAACGCAGATTTACACGCACGTTTCGATGGAAAAATTGATTGAAGTTTACGACCGAGCGCACCCGAAGGCTTGATTTAAAAGAAGCAAAATCGCTTTTATTATTTAGAAAATGTTATACCAAGCTGCGTAAATAAGAGGATTTAATAGAATGGTAACCAATGATAATTGGTCATCCCTGATAAATACTGTTTCCGGGTTGATAAATCTTTCATTTCATCTATCAACACTTCTTGCATTT